>Ga0206863_1003_pt1 | contig 114261 bp, 105 predicted proteins | sample Alteio_BWOrgCont_41_FD_152634 | JGI IMG/M metagenome (GOLD analysis project Ga0206863, IMG submission 152634) | Enriched cells from forest soil in Barre Woods Harvard Forest LTER site, Petersham, Massachusetts, United States -... | ecosystem: Environmental > Terrestrial > Soil > Temperate forest...
TGCGTTCAATCATGAGAGCATGGTTGTTAAAAGGTCATTTAAGATTACACCGGACAGCATTTATTGCTTTGACCGCGGTTATTGGGACTATTCATTATTCCGTCGGATACATAACGCCAAAGCCTTCTTTGTAACCCGCACCAAAGAAACCATGAAATACACGGTTACCGGACAGCATTCCAATGCATTAAAAAAAGGAATACTCTCTGATGAAATCATTCAACTGACTAATGATCAGTATCAGAAAGAATTACGCCTTGTGCGCTATTACGATGATGAGTCTGGAGAAGTATTTGAATTTTTGACTAATAATTTTCATCTATCAGCTGCAACCATCGCCAAAATCTATCAGGCCAGATGGCAAATTGAAGCTTTTTTCAAGTGGATCAAACAAAACCTAAAGATTAAAACATTCTTGGGGACGAATCAAAATGCAGTCTTGTCTCAAATCTGGGTGGCGATGTGTTATTTTTTGCTTTTAGCTTATATCAAGTTCCAAACCAAGTTCCCCAAATCACTCTTTTACCTGCATAAACTTGTACAGGATGCTCTTTTTTCGCCATTAACCATCATTGACTTGCTTACTGCCTCTCAAAAAAATATTGAACGATTCAAAACTAATGAATTCCAGTTTGAGTTCTACTAAAAAGTTTTACCGGACAGCTGTGATTAATTTCAAACGTCTTTCTTTATTGATGTTTATGCACATATGTGCATAATAATACTATTATGAGGCCAAAGAAAACACGCTGGGTCAAATGCAGTCCTTCTGAAAGGTTCTTTAAGCCGCAAGCGAAGTACAGTTCCAAGCTGCCTATTGTTTTGACCTTGGATGAATTTGAAGCAGTAAGACTTTTAGATTATGAACACCTGTCTCAAATACAAGCCGCCCGAGAGATGCGTGTTCATCGCTCTACCGTATCCCGCATCATTTCAGCGGCACGCCAAAAGATCGCCCAAGCATTGGTCGGTATAAAGCCTTTAAAGATTGAGGGTGGTTGTTGTAAAGTTATCAGGGGAGATAAAAATGTCTAAAAGAAAAATTTTATTTGTTTGTATTCATAATTCCGCCCGTAGCCAGATGGCAGAGGCTTGGGCGAATCATATCTGCGGAGAGCATTTTGAGGCGCAAAGTGCTGGTTTAGAGCCTGGGGTGCTTAATCCGTTGGTGGTTGAAGTGATGAAAGAGGAAGGGATAGACATATCTCATAAAAAGACACAGGCTGTTTTTGATCTTTTTAAAAGGGGTGAAAAATTCAGCTACGTGATTACTGTTTGTGATGAGGCCAGTGCAGAACGATGTCCCATTTTTCCAGGGATTACCCAGCGATTGCATTGGGGGTTTCCTGATCCTTCTAAAGCGACTGGAAGCGATAAAGAAAAACTTCAACAGATAAGACCGATCCGTGATGCTATAAAGCAAAAAATTGAAAATTGGTGTTCTTCAGCCTGTGTAACGGATAAAGCATAGATGATGAGTAAATATTTCAGTGAATATCTGGGTACTTTTGGATTGGTTTTCGCGGGGACTGGTGCCATCATTATCAATGATATCAGCGGGGGAGTGATCACCCATCTGGGTATTGGTCTGGTTTTTGGTTTGATTATTATGACGATGATTTACGCTCTAGGAGAAGTCTCAGGGGCTCATTTTAATCCAGCCGTATCTTTTGGTTTTTGGTTGGCTAAGAGGCTTCCGTCAGGAGAATTGATACCGTTTGTGATCAGTCAGGTTTTAGGAGCGTTGACAGCCAGTATATTTTTAAAAGTAATTTTTCCACTTCATAAGACTTTGGGAACAACGATGCCGCATTTTGTTTCTGCCACCGGTGATTTTTTCCTTGAGACCATACTTACATTTTTTCTCATGTTTGTTATTATTCACGTTTCACAGGGAGCGAAGGAAAAGGGACTGATGGCGGGTGTGGCCATCGGAGGGATGGTGGCCCTTGAAGCCATATTTGCGGGACCAATTACAGGCGCATCCATGAATCCTGCACGTTCATTGGCCCCGGCTCTTGTTAGCGGCCAAGTGGACTTTTTATGGATTTATCTCACAGCACCTTTTTTAGGCGCGGCAGTAGCTGTTGGGGTTTCTTACCTGATAAAAGAGAACAGTCAGTTATAAATAATTCGGGAATTTGGTGAATTCTTTGGCGTAATCTTTAGTGATGATGCGGTCTTTGATCATCTGTGTTAAACATTGTTCCATGGTGTACATTCCTTCTTCACCAGTCACCATTTGCCCCCGGATTTCAAGCAATGCCCCCCGTCGGATAATATTGCGGATGGATATTGTTGGGATAAGGACCTCTGTTGCTAAAACCCTGCCTTCCTTTCCTTGGAGCGGTATTAATACCTGACTTATAACGCCGGCAAGATTTTCAGCCATTTGGGTACGGATTTGATTTTGTTTTCCCGGAGGATAAACATCGAGGATACGGTTAATTGACTCGGCGGTGTCAGGGGCGTGCAGGGTTGTTAAGACCAAATGTCCTGTTTCAGCGGCGGTCAGTGCCATGGAAATAGATTCAGCATCACGGATTTCACCCACGACCACCACATCCGGATCCTGACGTAAGGCATGCTTAAGGGCAGATGCAAAAGACCGGGTATTGGTGCCGACCTCGCGTTGAATAATCAGGCTTTTTTTGGATTCATGCACGTATTCGATAGGGTCTTCGATCATCACGATTTTAAAAGGGCGTTCTTTATTAATTAGATCCACCATATAATTCATGGTGGTTGTTTTCCCGCTCCCGGCAGAACCGGAGATGATGATAAATCCTTTGCGCTTACGTGCTAATTTTTCTACGATAGCAGGTAATCCTAATTGTTGTGCTGTTGGTATGATGGTGGGTAATATCCGGATATTCGCTGCTGGACGGCCTTTTTCAACGTGAGCATTGACACGAAAATTAAAATTTTTAACGCCAATATAAGAGAGATCAATGTCCTGGACTTCTAGAAAAGTTTTACGTTGTGCTTCGGTCATCATATCAAAAAGGATATTTTGAATATCTTCGAATTTTAATGGTGTCAGGTCAGAGGTGTGCAACTCCCCATGAATTCTAAATACAGGAGGTTTATCCACCACTAAATGAATATCAGTGGCATTGTGTCCAATTGCATTGTGAAGCAGAGGGATTACCTTTGTATAGTCCATCTTTGAAGTATCCATAATGTGAATTATATCATATATCTATAATATTACGCTAGAGTAGTTTTGCTTGCCTCTCATGGGTTTTGTAAAAAGGTCCGAAAAGGCCCGATTGCTTATGCCTGGCAACCGCTCTCTTCGGTTGACATTAGTCTCATCGGCCCTTATAATGCTCTGTCTTAAGATAGTTAAAATAGAGGTGAGGACTGTGCAGGCAGCAAATCCATATATTTATAAGATCAAGCCTTATGTTCCGGGAAAACCTATTGACGAAGTCAGACGCGAACTGGGCCTAAAAAGTGTCATTAAGTTGGCTTCCAACGAGAATCCGTATCCGCCTTCACCTAAGGTTTTGGCAGCCATGTCCAAGGCAGCCCACGAAATTAACCGTTATCCGGATGGAGGCTGTTTTTTGCTGCGCCGCACCTTGGCACGCAAGCTTGGTATAGATGATGATCAGTTGATTTTTGGCAATGGTTCGGATGAAATTATTGTCCTGGCAGTTAAAGCTTTTGCGGCAAAAGGGGATGATATCATTATTGCCAAACCTTCATTCCTGATTTACGAGATTGCTTCGACCTTATCCGGTGCCCGTTTGCATCAGGTGCCGCTTAAAGATTTTCGCTATGATCTTGAAGCGATGAAATCCAAGGTCAGCGCACGTACCAAAATTATATTTATGGGTAATCCTGATAATCCGGCGGGAACATACATTACCCACGCGCAGGCAGAGAATTTCTTGCGTTCAGTCCCTAAAAGTACCCTGGTATTTTTCGACGAGGCGTACTTTGAATACGTGCAGGCAAAAGATTATCCGGATACCTTGAGCCTCATGAAAAAATACCCGAACCTGATGACCACCCGCACCTTTTCAAAAATGTATGGATTAGCGGGCTTACGTATCGGCTACGGGATCGCCAGCCGTGAAATTATTGATATTTTGAATCGTTTACGCGAACCTTTTAACGTTAATAGCATTGCCCAAGTCGCGGCCGTGGCTGTTTTGAGTGACGAGGCGTATTACCGTAATATTGCCAAAGAGGTGAGTGAGCAGAGGCAGTATCTTTACCGTTCTTTCCAAACTATGGAGATCCCTTTTGTAGAAAGTTTTACGAATTTTATTTTGGTCCATGTAGGTGTAGACAGTACCCAGGTGGCATCTTCCCTGCTTAAAAAAGGCGTCATTATCCGCGACATGGCTGCCTGGGGTCTAAAAGGTTACATACGCGTTTCTATTGGAAGTGCGTCGGAAAACAAACGTTTTATAAAAACATTAGGAGAAGTAATATGATCGTTATTTTACGCCCGGATGCTACCGAGGCTAATATTCAACACATTGTTGAGCGTACCGCTAAGTTGGGTCTTAAGGCAAATATTTCGAGAGGGGTAGAGCGTACCGTGATCGGTTTTATCGGTCCTGAAGATGCTTTGCGTGCTATCCCTCTGGAAGTTTTTCCTGGGGTTGACCAGGTCATGCAAGTCTTGGCTCCGTATAGATTAGTTTCTCGTGAATTCAAAAAAGAAAATACCATCATTAAACTGCCGTACAATACGACGGTGGGTGGCACTAAAATCGCGGTGATGGCTGGTCCTTGCTCCGTTGAATCTTATGAAGGCATGCTTTCCATTGCCAAGAAAGTCAAAGCGTTGGGTGTTAATATTTTACGGGGCGGCGCTTTTAAGCCGCGCACTTCTCCTTATGATTTTCAGGGGATGGGTGAGGAAGGTTTAAAAATTTTGCAGGCCGTCGGGAAAGAGGTCGGCATATGTACGATCTCTGAAGTCATGGATACGCGTCAGGTGGAGTTATTGGCTAAATATGTCGATATCCTGCAAATCGGTGCGCGTAATATGCAGAATTTTTCACTTTTGAAAGAAGTGGGTATTATTAAAAAACCAGTGATGCTCAAACGCGGGATGAGCGGAACCATCAAAGAATGGCTGATGTCCGCTGAGTACTTACTCGCTAATGGTAATTATGATGTCATGCTTTGCGAGCGCGGTATCCGTACCTTTGAAACAGCCACGCGCAATACACTTGATATTAATGCAGTACCCGTTGCCAAACGCCTGTCGCATTTGCCCGTCGTGGTTGATCCAAGCCATGGGACAGGTTCATGGGAGTATGTGGCAGCCGGTGCCCGTGCCGGTATTGCGGCGGGTTGTGATGCTTTAATGATTGAGGTGCATGAAAATCCTGAAGAAGCTTTTTCTGACGGGGCGCAATCGTTGATGCCGGATAAATTCCAGGAATTAATGGTCTCCTGCAAACGGGTGGCTTTAGCGGTGGACAGGGATCTTTAGTTGTTAAAATTAAAAGGAAAATATGTTTAATCGAAAAGAATTGTTTAGAAGGGTTGCGATCGTTGGTGTTGGTTTTATGGGGACTTCTTTGGGGCTTGCTATCAAGAAAAAAGGCCTGGCCCGGGAGGTGATTGGTATTGGCCGCCATGAAACTTCTTTAAGAGAAGCGACTGATTTGGGGGCCATTGACGAGGGGACTTTGGATTTTAATAAAGGTATCGTTGGTGCGGATTTGATCGTACTGGCTACTCCGGTGAATACGATTTTGGATCTCATTGAAATATTAGGTAAAGAGCACCGGCGTGGGTGCATCATTACGGATTTAGGTTCCACCAAGACCGTGATCGTCGAGCGGGCGGAAAAAGTATTGCATCATTCAATCCTTTTTGTCGGTTCCCATCCTTTGGTTGGTTCCGAGAAAAAAGGGCCTGCCAATGCCAATGCCCTTCTTTATGAAGGGGCTGCATGCGTGATGACTCCGACGGATAAGACTAATCGTCTGGCCCGTGAGAAAATCAAACAGTTCTGGACGCAGCTAGGTTCCTCGGTCAAATTGATGACGCCTCAGGAACATGACCAGGTTTTTGCGTATATCAGTCATCTGCCGCATTTGGCAGCATTTGCCCTGATGAAGGCCATGCCGGATAATTTTTTAGAGCACGCTACTCAAGGGCTTAAAGATACAACCAGGATCGCGGCTTCTGATCCGCAGGTTTGGAAAGATATTGCTTTATCCAACCATAAGCCGATTTTAAAAGCACTTGATGAGGCTGTTAAAGTTTTAGCGGCCATGCGCAAATGCATCGTGGCGCGTGATCAGGATGGATTATCGGATATTTTTAAACAAGCTAAAGAAAAACGAGAACGATTGGATAAAAGCCATGTCAGCTGAACATTTAGTCATTACCCTAGACGGTCCAGCGGGTGCTGGAAAAAGTAGTGTAGCCAAGGCCTTGGCTTCGAAGCTTGGGATTTCCTATCTTGATACCGGGGCGATGTACCGTGCCCTGACAGTAAAAGCCCTTCGTTTAAAAATGGATTTATCCGACGAAGAAGCTTTAACTACATTGTGCCGTAACACCAAGCTTGGTTTTAAAGAAATGCCTGATGGTTCTTTAAACATCACCTTGGATGGCGAGGATGTTTCGGTGGCGATCCGTTCCCCGGAGATTACTAATAATACTCATTATGCCGCTAAAACACCGGGAGTAAGGACGTTGATGGTTGCCTGGCAAAGGGCCATGGGGCAGGACCGCTCTATTGTGACCGACGGACGCGATCAGGGAACCGTTGTTTTCACAGATGCGCGTTATAAATTTTATGTGGATGCTGATGTGGAAGAACGCGTGCAGCGCCGTTATAAAGAATTGATCGCGGCAGGTAAGAAAGTTGATTTAGATCAGTTACGCACGGATATGCAGGATCGCGACCAAAAAGATTTTAACCGCGCGGTAGGCCCTTTGAAAAAAGCGCCGGATGCCATTACTGTTGATTCCACTGGATTAACAGTAGAAGGTACGGTTGCCAAGATCATGAAATTGATCCAGCTATGAAGAAGCATTCCAATATCCGCAATTTTTCCATCATCGCTCATATTGACCACGGCAAATCCACTCTGGCGGACAGGTTTTTATTGTTTGCCGGGGCCATTGACGAGCGTAAATTCCATAATCAGATGCTTGATGATATGGATCTTGAGCGTGAGCGCGGGATCACCATCAAAGCCTCAGCCGTACGCCTGGATTATAAGGCTCTTGACGGACAGAAGTATATTTTTAATCTTATCGATACACCGGGCCACGTGGATTTTTCATATGAAGTTGAAAAGTCCCTGCGCGCCTGCGAGGGGGCCTTGCTTTTGATTGATGTCACCCAAGGAGTCGAGTCGCAAACCATTGCCAATTATTATCTGGCCATTGATAATAACCTGGAAATTTTACCGGTTATTAACAAGATCGATATTGCCAACGCGGATATCGACGAGGCCAAACGTCAATTCACAGAAATCCTTAAGTTCAAAGAAGAAGATATTCAGCTGGTGTCAGCCAAACAGGGTTTAAACATCGGTGAACTGTTTGAAAAAATAGTGAAGTTTATTCCTCCGCCCGAAGGTGATCCAGAATCGCCTTTGAAAGCTCTGGTTTTTGACATGAAGTATGATATTTACAAGGGCATCATTATTTATGTGCGTATCTTTGAAGGGGCTATTAAGCCCGGCGTGCGTATCCGTTTTATGAATGAGAATAAAGATTTTGATGTGCAGGAAGTGGGCATTTTTGCTCCCAGCATCCAGCCGGTCAAGGGTCTTTCCGCCGGAGAAGTTGGGTATATCACCTGTAATTTACATGACCCTAAAGAAGTGCGGGTGGGTGACACGGTGACGGAGTTGGCACGTCCAACAGCGCATCCTTTAGACGGTTATCGTCAGCTAAAACCATTGGTTTTTTGCGGTGTTTATCCGGTTAACGCTGGAGATTATGCGCCTTTGCGTGAGGCCATTGATAAATTGCGCCTTTCTGATCCCAGCCTTGTTTATGAACATGAAACTTCCCAATCTTTTGGATACGGATTTCGCTGCGGTTTCTTAGGACTTTTGCACATGGAGATCGTGCAGGAACGTCTTGAACGTGAATATGATTTAAATTTAATCTTAACAACCCCCAACGTGGGGTATAAAATCATCAAGCGCGATGGATCTGTGATGAATTTAGAAAATCCTTCCGATTTGCCCAATGGTTCTGACATCGCCCGTATCGAAGAGCCGATTTTAGCGGTGTCTATTTTTACGCCGGTCACCTATATGGATGCTGTGATGGAACTCACTAAAAGGAAACGCGGGGTTTTTCAAAAGAGTGAATTTATTGGGGACCGGATGAAAATTATTTTTGATGTTCCTCTTTCTGAAGTCATCGTCGATTTTAATGATTTGATCAAATCAGCCACCCGCGGGTATGGGTCCATTGATTACGAATTTAAGGAGTATATGGCATCATCCATCACCCGTCTGGAAATCCTGATTAATGATGAGCCTTGCGACGCTTTCTCGTGCATGGTGCACAAAGACCGTGCTTATGATAAAGGTTTGGGATTAGTCAGCAAACTTAAAGAACTTATCCCGCAGCAATTATTTGAAATACGTATCCAGGCCCAATCCGACGGACGTATTATTTCTAGTGCAAGGATTAAATCAGCTGGAAAAAATGTTACGGCCAAGTGTTATGGCGGGGATATCAGCCGTAAGCGTAAATTGTGGGAAAAACAAAAAGAAGGTAAAAAGAAACTAAAACAGATCGGCCGTGTCGAAGTCCCGCAAGAAGCTTTTTTAGCAGCATTAAAAATTTAGGAGAAGATTATCATGTCCAAAAGTAGAAAACCAAAATCTGCAACCCGCGAATGGGTTGAATCTATCCTTATTGCCCTGGTTTTAGCGGTGTTGATCCGCAGTTATTTTATTCAGCCTTTTAAAATTCCCAGCGGTTCCATGCGTATGACACTCATCGAGGGAGATCACCTTTTTGTAGATAAATGGACCTATGGCCCGCAGGTTTTACCACCCATGTTTTGGGATATTGGATTTCAAGAGGGTTCCCCGTTACTGTCGATCAGATGGCCTGATGCGTTGCTGCCCATGACAAAAATGCGCCTGCCAGGCTTTAGAAAACCTCAACGGGGGGACATTGTTGTTTTTGTTTATCCGGTTGATCCGACCAAGGATTTTATTAAGCGGCTTATTGCCGTGGGTGGTGAGACTGTCCAGATCAAGGACGGGTCGATTTATATCAACGGTAACATCATTACTGATCCCCGCATCAAACGCACCTATTACTACAATCGTGGTGATTACGGCGCTGAAGGTGAAATTGTGCATGTGCCTCCAGGTTATGTCTTTGTCATGGGGGACAATAGCGGCTCCAGTTATGACAGCCGTTATTGGGGTTTTGTTCCTGAGACGAGTATTATCGGCAGGGCAGATATAATTTTTTGGCCTTTGAACCGCATGCGGATTTTACAATGAAATGCGTTTTATACTTCTTGTTATAATTATTGGTTTCATGGGTTGCCAGACAGCAGCGCATCAGCAAAAGCAGTCCCAGGCAGAAACCGTTTCAGCGTTGACGACGATGACTCAAGGGTTAACGAATAAACCGATCACTGAAGCGCAATTAAAAAATTTGGCGGTACAGGTAGCAAAGGATCCCCAAGCACAATCCGCCATCCGTTCGATCAATACAGCTTTAAGCCCTCAATACACGGTTAAATATTGTCCCGAGGATGGAGAGCGTTTTAGTGCGGATATGATTTGGTGTCCGGATCATAAAGTTAAACTTGAATGGGTAGAGTGAGCCACTGGAAAGGTTTTTTACATGGCGTTAACCTTTGCTAACAAAGTTACCGTCGGACGTATTTTGATCGTCCCGTTTTTTATCGCGACGGTGATGTATATATCTCCCCAACATGAGTATTTCCGTTGGCTGGCCTTAGGGCTGTTTATGGCAGCGGTGATTTCAGATGTCATCGACGGGTACATCGCCAGGACACGCGGGCAGAAAACAAAAGCCGGAGCTATCCTTGATCCCCTGGCAGATAAAATACTTTTAATCAGTGCTTTTATTTGTTTGTATATCAAAAGAGCAAGTTTCGCAGATATTCATTTTCCTTTATGGTTTGTGGTCGCGATCATCAGTCGGGATGTCATGTTATTAATGGGTTCCATGATCATTCAGTTAAGTACAGGAAAATTGGAAATTGAAGCTAACCGTTCAGGTAAATTTACTGCATTTTTACAAATTGTCTGTGTTTTGGGAGTTTTGTTGCAGCTGAAGTTTACCTTTGTATTTTGGTATGTGGCATTGGTGGCCACCTTTATTTCTGGTGTCATTTATATAAAGGAAGGGATAAAAGCGCTTAATGAATCTACTATTCCTAATAATTAGTGCTGTTATTGCTTATCTGATCGGCTCGATTCCCGTGGCGTATATCTTTGGACGTGTGCTTAAAGGACTTGATATCCGTGAGCATGGTTCTGGCAATATGGGAGCTACGAATGCTTTTAGAGTGCTTGGCCGTGGGCCCGGGACGATAGTACTGATATTAGATATTATTAAGGGAATCATTCCGGTCACTTTTTTAGCCAATGCTTTTGGGCTTACAGATGCTTTATCCCTGGTCATTATTGTAGTGGCAGCGGTGGCAGGACATAATTGGACAGTGTTTTTAGGCTTTAGAGGCGGTAAGGGCATGGCCACAAGCCTGGGTGTTCTGATCGGCTTGGCCATTCAATTTCAGGTTTTACGGATTATTTTGCTATTGGTGACAGCAACATGGCTGGTACTTTTTCTTTTGTTTGGGTATGTGTCCTTTGCTTCCATCATCGCAGCTGTTGTTTTCCCTGTCTTGATGGTGGCTTTTTTAGAGCCTTTGGCGTTGATCATTATGTCCATTGTATTGTGTATTTTTATCGTTTTTCGCCATAGGTCTAATATTAAGCGCCTGATCAAGGGCCAGGAAAACCGCGTTTCATTCCCTTTCCGCAAACGCTCCTGAAGTTGGAGGAGTCCATCATTAGTAGTTTTTAATTTTTTATAAATTTTTATAGAATATAACTTTTCTTTTTATTTCGTCGTCGCTGATATCCAAAGAAACCGCTTTCCGCAAAACGGTCAAACACCCTTGTTTTTGTCCTTTGGCATGGTACACTTCGTTTAGAGGCTATAGACAGAGAAGATAGAGGGAGATATTAAAATGGATTTTAACGGAATGGCATTAAGAGACACAAAGGAATCGCCTATGCGCGACATACTTCATAAAACGACAGCCATTTTGCAAGGCAGGGGAAAGGTCATAACCCTGCGCGAACATGCCGAAGAAAAGGAATGTGTTACGGATGTTCGTAAGAACTTTATTTATGTAGCTACAGAGGCGCTCAGCGAGGAGAAAGAATCGATCCCGCGGGTGCATATTAAGAAGTCTTTTGATAGCGTCAGCCGTGATGAAAAATTTGCTTTCAGGGTGAAGGGGTACTTTTACGTAAACCACAGTCGCCGCCTAATGAAGGTTGATTACTGCCATACGTTGAGGATCAATTTACACTGGAAGGTTAAAGCAACTTCTCCCAAGAAGACCGTGACTATGGCCTAGGAACCGTAAGTGTCACATCTTCCCTTCCTGAACCCTGCTTAATCTTGCGGGGTTCTTTTTTTATTATTATTAATTTTTGGTTAATATATATAAATGTAATGACATCAAAGGCTTATGCAGAGTATAAGAATTTGCTAAACTAGACAATATAGTATATATTTTGATTTATATGAGAAAGCATCTAAATTCAAGGACTAATATAGCCCAAGGGCTTGTTTTTGCCTTTTTGCTTAATACCTTCTCTATTTGTCCTATCCAAGCTCAAGAATTCTATTTGCCGGCACCTGGCCAGATGATGGCCGTAAGTCCAGCTTTTAATCCGGTAGTACTTAAAGGAATAAAGCTGGACCCGCAGAATCCTTTTAGATTTCACTTTTTTGTTGATACGGGAGATGAGTCATCCTTGGGCGTCAAAAGGCCCAATACTCTGGTCATCGCCAGCTCTCAACAAGAACGTCTTAAAATAGAATCCTCCAAACTAATCAAATATTTCCTAGCCTCATTAACCATCCCCGAAAATGACCTTTGGGTCAATCTCTCACCCTACGAAAAAGACCGCATCATCCCGCAAGAATTCGGCCAAACCGAAATGGGCCGCGACCTATTAGCTGAAGACTATATCTTAAAACAAATCACCGCATCCTTGATCTATCCTGAAAGTAAATTGGGTAAAGAATTTTGGGCAAAAGTCTACGCCCAAGCACAGGCTAAATACGGAACAACTAATATACCGATTAACACGTTTAATAAAGTCTGGATAATTCCTGATAAAGCCGTTGTCTATGAAAACGGCGGAACAGCCTTTGTCTTGGAAAATCATTTGAAAGTAATGCTGGATCAAGATTATTTATCGTTACTGAAACACAGGTCCTTACGCAACGACATGTCCTCAGTAGGGGCTAATATCATCCGTGAAATCGTCATCCCCGCCTTAACCAAGGAAGTCAACGAAGGTAAAAACTTCTCTCAACTGCGCCAAGTCTTCTATTCCCTCATCTTGGCAACCTGGTACAAAAAGAAAATCAAAGACAGTATTCTGAATAAAGTTTATTCAGATAGAAAAAAGACCCAAGGCCTTGCCATTCACAATAACGTAGAAGACATCTATCAACTATACTTAAAAGCCTTCAAAAAAGGTGTCTACAATTACATCAAAGAAGATTCTAATCCTATAACTGGCCAGACAATCCCAAGGAAATATTTTTCAGGCGGGGTAGTAGGAAAGGAAACCTTAGAAATTAAGCACCGTAACAATGTTCCATTGAGAGACTTTAGCCAATTTAGTTCTATCGAAGAAATAGACGGTGATATGTCCATGATAGGTCAAACTATCAGAACGGGTACGGCGATAGCACCCATTGATCTTCAGGTGGAGGCCGAGCTTTTGAAGCGTCGTTTGGTTTTATTAGCATCATATAAATCGCTTACAAGGTGGGGGACTGCAAAATTGATATATAGTGCCAAAGCAGGAACAGAATCTTTGGTGGCGTCGGAGCTTGTAACAAATTATATGGATCCAGCTGGAGCAGTTGAGGCGGCTATTGAATACCGACATGATCAGCAATCTAATCCTCTGTTGACAAAACCTTTTAGCTTTGATACTGCCAGGCGAAACGCACGTTTTGCGTCTCTATGGGCATTGCGTAATCTTTATCGCAAGAAAGAAGTTCAGGATGTGTTGATTGCCCGCATCGATCAAGAGGCTCAAGAATGGAGCCAGCGTTATGGAGATACACCTGATATTATTCATGGCATGCCATGGGAGAGGCATTTAATTGTCCGAACCCAGCTTGGCCATGAGGCAGGGGTCAAAGAAATTGATCCAGGGCTGTCGCTTTTGGAAAATTTGCGTTTGGATATTTTAGCAAAACGGATGAACTTAAGCGGGGAAATTCAAATTCCTTATTTTTTAGATTGGGCGCCGTGGGTTTATCGGAGTATACGGTATGTTTTTAGGGAAGAAGAACTTAGCCCTTTGGCCAGGAGAATCCTTTATGCCCAGGACGACCTATCCGTGCCGGGAAGAGGAGGTTCGAGCATGCCGTTGATTACTGCTCCGGGGGATTTTCATCCTACCGGAAAACCGATCATTATGTTCTTTTCCAGTGAAACGTCTTTAGAAAGAAATAAGCTGGCACAAATGGCCATACGTTTGGACGCACCTTCGGGGTATGACCTTGTTCTTGGTGATAGGGTTAGGATTACATCATTGGAGTCCGCTAAACATGCATTTAATATCGCTATATCTTCCTCACATTTGCGTTGTGTAGTGACAAATAGTGCAGAATTTCGTGATTTTGTGGCAGCACAAAACTTTCCTGACATTTCCGTCATTTTTTATTCCCCCAATGATCATCCAGCAAAACTTATGGGTGAGTTAAATGCATTTTATTTAAAAGATAGGGCGATGAATGGTGAGGTAGAACACATAAAAGAAATTAATCACCAATTGTTAAATTTATTGATCCATGTGCAAATAGATTTTGATTCATTAAAGAAATATCCTGTATTAGAAGAGGCGAGGAGAATGTGGGAGGGAAAGGCTGCTACTTTGAGGGATGCTTTTTTGTATTTTAAAACTCACGCAACAAGAATTGATGATTATAAATTGAAAATCCGTTTATTGGATATTCGTGTAAAACATGTGTTGGAATCATTAGATAAGATCGATAATTCCGAAACGATTAGAGAGGATCCGGTGTTTCATAGGCTACATGAAACGGTGGAACATTTATCAAATGACTTTTTGCCTCGGGTTTTAGCCGAAGGCCAATTGATTTCAAGTCATGTTCAAAGAAGCAATCAATATTTACTTGTCATTGTCAATCGGGCGATTGAGTTAGCAGGTAATAAGCCAGGTATCACTGTCACCACAGTTTTTGACGCTGGTAATATTGGGCAGAAAGTTCCAGTTGACGCGTTTAGTATAGGGGTGGCTGTGATTGATTTGATAACAAATGCCCAGGAAGCCATTGAAAGTGCAGTAAGCGCAGGTTCTCAAAAAGAACCTGGAAAAATTGTTGTTGAAATTAGATATGAAGACAATATGGCTAAGATTATTGTTAGGGATAATGGACCCGGTATTCCAGCTGGAAACCTTCTTAAAATTAGGGAAAGATATTTTACGACTAAGGGTTCTAACGGCGGAACCGGTCTCGGATTAGCTATTATTGACGAGATTGTTGAAGCCCATCATGGCTATCTTTCTGTTGAAAGTAAAGAAGGCCAAGGAGCAACATTTACGATCAATTTACCGGATACGGCGATGCATGCCCAAGCATTAATGGATAATATAGCCATGCGTAATTTGGCTCATCGTAATAATACAAGTAAATTTGTTGATCAATGGATCAAGGAATTTCTTAATCCTGATCACCCATTGAAAGAGGAAATATTTGAAAAAATAGACCGGCAGTTTAATTCAGATGAAAAAATTATTGGTGAAATTAATCGGGTTTTAAAAATACCAAGGAAGTCTAATGGATGGTTCCATGTGCAGGGGCCTGTGTCGATAAGGGAACTTTTCTTGCACACGACGATGGGAGAGTCTCAAGATATCCCTCAGGCCCTTTCCAATATTAGTTTTGTTAATAATGGAGAAAATATAGACGAGAGAATGGGAATAATGGGCAGGGAAGCGCTCTCCCTGGAAATAGAACATCTTTATTTGTTAATAAAAGCGATAGAAATTCTTTCAAGAGCCCCTGATTTATTTTATCAAGAAGATGCTAAAAAAGGCAGCTCACTTTCTTTGTATTTAACATCTAGGGCTTTTATTAAAGAAGATGGGGGATTAGCGCGGTATTCCTCTGACGATTTCTTTGGTTTAAGCGAATTATTAACAAGTCAACTTTTAGGCCGCGATATTACCGGTCAGGAAAATACCATAACAGATGATCAATTAAAGGAGGCCATGGCCCTGCCTGAAAATCAGAAAAATAATGAATCAATCAGGAATTTCTTAAGTTTACTGGACCTATTAAAAGAAACATCCCATCCGTGGGCTGCGAAACTAGAGGAAGAACCGGATCTTATTAAAAGATTAAGAAGGGATTTTGCGCTGAGTGTTAAGACGAGCGGTGGTATTGATTTAAACCCTGCGCAGATGAGCATGCAGATTAAAAGAGAAGGTGAAGATTTTAAGTATAATTTTAATGGTACTCAAATCGACGCTGCACTTGTGACAGGTGTCCAATTTACCATCCGCCAGATGAGGCCGGTGACTAATCTTCCGCAGGTTCTTGGATTAAACTAATACAATTTATTTTGCCCGATGTTTATCTGTGACCCAGAATTCCAGGTATCGGCCTAGCATCAGTCGGGTTTGGGCGTGCAGTGCGGGCAGGGCGCTGAAGAGGACCAGGATGCAGGGCACCATCAGCCATTCAAAGGCATGGCCTATTTTAAATAGCCAGCGGTAGCGTATTTTTGTCTTGGGCAATAAGGACAAGGAGAGGATGATGGTGATGCATATCGCAAAGAATCCCAGGGCGAAAATCGTATTGGTAATATTAGGCACATTGTAATAAACCACCGAAGCGGCAAATTCCCGGCGTGCAAAAATAATCGGAAGCCAGCCGATGATCGATAGGATGAAACCTGAGGTGGCCCAGGAAAGATGCCCTTCAAAAAGTTTAAAACCCAGTCGCAATCGTTCATACAACGGAATCTTTTTTGATTTAAGAAAAGCCCGCATCACAATCGGAAAGTTTTCCACTCCCCAGGCCCAACGTTGTTTTTGTTTATAGACGCTTTTAGCTGTCTGCCACCAGTTATTCGCGGAAGCGACGTCCATGGACAGGGTGACATACATCGGGATCACCTGGTATTGACCGTCGTAGTGAATGTACGCTTTCCAGAAAATAGCCGAGTCATCCGAGATCATATCCACAGGCCAATAATCCACGTCGACCAGGGCCTTAAAGCTCATGCTGTGGCTGGAGAAGGTGACTAATTTCTCGGGATTGGTCGATTCGATCAATTGATAGAATGAAGAACCTGTTTCCACCACACGGGCGAATCCAGGAACGTTCCATATATTGTTGTGATAAACCGGAATGGGTTGGAAACTGGCACGCTGACGATCCGGGCACACCATAAAGTGATAGGTCAGGCAGGCAAAATAATTAGGGCTGACAACGGTGTCCGCGTCAAAACAGGAAATGATTACATTTTCAAAAGGTATCTTTTTGTCTTGAAAGAATGCTGCGGCTTGCCGGGCCGCACAAGTGGCGTTGGCCCCTTTAACCCTAGCCTCGCCCAGGACTATAGCCGGATGAACGACGGTGATGCATTCGAAGAATATTTTTTTATATTTCTTTTGTAGTTCGTTCACGGCGTTTTGAACCGGCGGCAGGGCACGTTCTTCCAGGGCAAAGACAATAACCATCTGTTGAGGAGGAAAATATTGACGGCTGATGGCTTCAATAGCAGGTTCCAGGATGTCACGGCCTTCTTTGATGACGGGAAATATGACTAAATGGTAAATTTCTTTGGATTTTGGAGGTAAGTTTTTACTTGTTTGAAGCCCATCCAGTTGGCGAAGGTGAATTTTATGCGAAATGCCTTGATGCCAGTTGTTGCTAAATTTTTTGGGTGTGCTTTCTTTTAAATAAACAGGTAAATGATCGATGCCCTGAATACGACGCATCCAGTCGGTATTACTTTCAATGCTCAGCTGCAGGTAGGAAAGTACCAGAAAGAAAGTAGAATACAATACACGCATGATCCAGGACAAATAAAAAGCTACAATCAGGATAGCTGCGCCAAAGGGAAAGAAAATGGAAAGGAATATGAGCCCCAGCAAGACACTCCAGCTGCAGGCACCAGGCAGTATCTCCAGGAATCTTTGCAGACGGGCTTGGGCGGGTTTTAAATTTTCTTTAGAGTAATGAAATTTCAATTTATTTAATCCTCAGCGCATCGGGTATTGGAATGTTCAGCATAGGATGATACGGTAAAATTTGGGCCGTGAATAAACAAGCGGTGTCATAATCCAAATAAAAAAGCTCTCCGTTTTTTTCTTCGAAGTACATATTTGTCGACGGTCTTGATTTAGCTATATCATAAACTTGGGGGGCATTAAAATTTTCTTTAGGGTAAATCCGTATCCATCTTCCTTCCCGGATCAACAGGTCATTGCTGTCATTAATCAGAAATTGTTCTTGGGGTTTGGAGGGGAGTTGTTGGACTATATTGTTAGGCAGGCGGGCAGCATCCTGAAGGAAGATCGCCTTGTCCTTAATATTGATGCGGTATATGTTTTGAGGGTAGAAAGCAAAGATGTTTTCATTATCAGAATTATCCCAGGCTATGCGGGAGGGTGTTTCGACAAAAAGATCACTGATGTCTTCGATGAGGGGTGGATTTTCTTTCAAGTTGACCCATAAGAATTTATGCGTATTTTTGATCATTGCCTCCAGTAAAATATAGGGGCTTTTAGGCGCGCTAAACAGGCGCACAAGCTGCCCATCGGCGTAAATGGAGTTTACAGAGAATATGGGAGTTTTTTCATAGGTGTTTTCTTCTTTGAAATTTTCTTCAAGCCCCTGAGTGGTGTGGAAGACATCAATATTTTTAAGCACGGCGTTCGTTGCGATCAAAATGTCGTCAGCAGCAGGGATGATATTTTGATAATGTTGATTAGAAATCTGTTTAATAGGCCATTGTTCAGGTATAAGCAGGGTATTAGCCAGGACAGTGGCTTTTTTGGCTCGGATGGGGATTTTTCTTTCCCAATCATTGTAACCGCTAAGCTCAACGCGTATAAAATGTTCCCCAGGAGTCAAGTCTCTGAGCACTGTTGGAGTTGTTTGATGGGCCTGGCGGCCATCTATATAAACGGTTGCATCCGGTGGATTAGTGGAAATATAGACCAGGCCGGTTTTTTCTAAACGGTACGTCAGAGGATTGAACACAAAGCCCAACATGCGGGCCACGATCAAGGGGCATAAAATCAGGTAGATAAGGGCGAAAATATAGAAAATAATTTTTCTACACAAAAGCATGCCGTATCATAACATGTTGAATTGTGTGTTTCAAGGCGTTAGAATAGACCACATGAATAAAGCCAGGATTGAAGCGCTAAGCGATGGTGTTTTTGCTATTGTCATGACCCTGCTGGTCATTGACATCAAGGTTCCACATATGATCAATTCCAATAGCCTTCAGGAATTATGGGGGTGTTTGTCGATTTTGTGGCCGCTATTTCGAAGTTATTATTTTAGTTTTGCCATTTTAGGTATGTATTGGATCACTCATCATGCTTTATTCCATATGTTTGTCAAGCATGCTAACCGTCCGTTGACCTATATCAATATTGTATTTCTGTCTTTTATTGCATTGATTCCTTTTTCCGCCCATTTAGTCGGTGAGTACCCATTTAATGTCTTGGCAGTATCAGTTTATGGGGGGAATGTTATTTTGATTGGGATGGTACAATACCTGATGTTTCATTGGGCAGTGAATGACAATACCATCCGGCATGAAGATATTGATCCTAAAACTATTCAGCAGACTACAATCCGATTGCTTTTGCCGCCGGGTTTTTCTTTGTTGGGGATTGTGGTCAGTCTTTTTAGTCCATCTTTGAGTTTTGTTTTATTTGCTTTTCCGGTGGTGTTTAATATTATTCCCGGCTCACTTAATGCGGTGGAAAAGGTGACCTCTAAAATTCATTCTTTAAAGGGCAGTGAACAGTGAGTTTTATTAGGATTATTATTTTGATCGGGGTATGTATCGGTTTGGGGCTGCCTAAGATGGCACTGAAAGCCCAAGCTTCTTCTTGTTTGACCTTGGGGGATGCTTTACAAAAAGCAAGTACCCTTAATCTCCAAGTGATGATGGCCAATGCCAGACTTGAGCAGGCCATCGCCCGCATAGCACAAGCGCAGTCGGATCTATTGCCCCACCTTGAGGGTGTTGCCAGCGGCGGACGCCAGACGAGTGATTTGCGTGCCGAAGGCATCCAATTTCCTGGCATTGGAACGCATATAGGACCGTATAATAATTTCGATGCGCGTGGCCGCGTGACCATTGCCCTTTTTGACCCTTCAGCTTTTGAAAGATTCCAGGCGGCTAAAAAGGGTGAAAATCTGTCCCAGGCAGAATTGGAGAAAACACGTGAAGATGTTTTGGCCCTGGTTGCAGAGCTTTATGTGGATGCCCAGCGTAAGCAGCAAACTGTCAAGCTCTTGAAAACCCTTTTGGACCGTGATCAAATGGCTTATCAATTAAGTCAAGACGGGTATGTCGAGGGGACTGGAACCTTACTGGATACCAATAAATTTAAATCGGATTTAGATCAAACCCGTTATTTATACAATCAGGCTCAATTCCAGGCCCAGGATGCTCTTTTGGATTTGGAAGCAGCCTTGCAGATGCCTTTGGGAGAACCTTTGCTATTTCTTGATGATAATGTTCTGATGAAGATATTGGAAAATAACGCGGACATTAATTTCAATAACGTCGATAATGCTGATATGGTATTGGCAGCCTCCCAGGTAGAGGCGAGTAAGGCGGATCAAAAAACCGCTATCGCAGATTTTTTACCGAAGGTATCAGGTAGTGCTGACTATGGTCGTTCTGGTGAATCTCCGGATCATGGCAGTAATACTTATTTTGTTGGTTTGCAGGCTACTGTTCCTCTTTGGGAAGGCGGTGCACAGCAAGCACATCTTAAGGAAGTTAAGGGAGAGATTAAAGAAGCAGAGGAGAATCTTCAGGATGTCAGCCAACAGGAAGAAGTTAATATTGCCAAGGCCCGGGTTGCTATTAAAGAAGCTGAATATCTAAGAGAAGCCAAGGCACAAGAAAAAAAGACAGCTCAAAGGTCTTTGCGTATTGCTTTTCACGCCCAGGAAATTGGTAGCGGCACCGTGCTAGAATTAATGCAGGCTAAGGCGGATTTAGCCGTAGCTGAAGATGAATACAATGAAGCTCAGGTTACCTGGATCATGGCGCACATTGACTTGCTTCATGCAGAGGGAAAATTAAGGGCGTTGACCAAGAATGGAGATTATACGTGAGAGTTTTAATAATTTTATTAGCGGCTGTTTTAGTTTGCGGCTGCTCCGGGAAAAAAGATTTTAAACATATGACCTTCTCCGGGACCATGGAGATGACCGAGCACGTGTTGGGTGTCAAGGCAGCTGGACGGCTGACAACGCTCAGTGTTACAGAGGGTGATACCGTCAAGAAAGGGCAGTTATTGGCTACTTTTGATCGCTTTGAACAAAATAAGAAAGATTATGCGCGTGTCGCTGTTCTTTTTAAGAATGGCGGGGCCAACCGGCAGTCCTTGGAAAATGCCCAATTAGCGATGGAAGACCAGGAAGTGATCTCTCCTTTAGATGGTACGGTTTTAGTCAAAAGCGCTGAGACAGGGGAGATCATCCCTGCCGGAGGCGGGGTGGTGGTAATCGGAGACCCCACGGATCAGTGGGTCAAAATTTTTGTTTCTGAAGACCTGATGCATCAATTGAGTATCAACCAAACAGCGACGATATCAGTGGATGGAGATGATAGAACATACAAAGGCCACGTGAGTTTCATTGCTGATAAAGCTGAATTTACTCCGCGTAACGTGCAGACCCCTGAAGAGCGCGTCACCCAAACATTCGCCATTAAAATTGCCGTCGATGACGCGGATGCCAATCTCCACGCAGGTGTCGCTGCGGATGTGAAGTTTAATTCATAAAGGTTTATAAATGTCCGATATCGCCATCAGCACCGATAAATTGACTAAAAGGTTTGGAAAATTTACTGCGGTTGATGAGATCTCATTTGAAATCCCTTACGGTTCTATTTTTGGGTTTTTGGGAGCCAATGGCGCTGGCAAAAGTACTACCATCCGCATGCTCTGTGGTATTTTAGCGCCTACCAGTGGTAACGGAAAGGTCGGCGGCTTTGACGTGCAGACTCAACCTGAGCAAATAAAAACTGTCATCGGATACGTTTCCCAGCGTTTCAGCCTTTATTCAGATTTAAATGTCGTTGAAAATTTGACTTTTTACGGCCAGATTTACGGCCTTGAGGGAGCTCTTCTGCACAATCGGATCAAAGAGGTTTTGAAGTTGACGGGTTTGGATCGTTTCCCGCAGCGTCTTTCCGGTGAACTCTCAGGCGGATGGAAACAAAAATTGGCTATAGCTAATGCTATATTGCATAAGCCTAAGATTATTTTCTTAGATGAGCCTACGGCTGGTTTGGATCCTTTATCCCGACGGGCGATATGGGAACTTTTATATCAGTTGGCTGAAGGAGGCACCTCCTTATTTGTGACCACGCATTATATGGAAGAGGCGGAGCGTTGTAACACCATTGCTTTTATTAGCGATGGGAAGTTGCTGAAAATTGGCCAGCCAACAGCTTTGCGCCAAGAACTTCGTGGACAGATTCTGGAAGTGACTTGCCAACCTTTGATGAAAGCGTCCCATCTTTTTTTAACATTAGAGGGTGTTCGCGGGGTTACCGTGTACGGAACTACTTTAAATTTAAATGTGACTGATGAGAAAGCTGTTGAGGCACGGGTGAAGGAAACCGCGGGTCGTGAAGGGATTACAATCAGTTCTATTAAACCCATCGCCGCTTCGTTAGAAGACGTGTTTTCAGATTTAGATACAAAAAAAGGAAGTACCGATGCGTAACATTTGGGCCATTGCTTGTAAAGAATTTATCCACGTGATACGGGATCGCCGCACGCTGGGCCTGCTTATCCTTATGCCCATGATGCAGCTGATGATCTATGGTTATGGCATCAACACCGATGTTAAGCATCTGCCTGTCTATCTTTACGACCAGGATAAGACCTATTTAAGCCGGCGCCTGGTCGATGCCTTTACTCAAAGCGATTATTTTGCAGTTAAAGTACAGGCGACCTCTTTGCAACAGGCCTATAAAGCTTTGGATAGTGGGGCAGCCCAGTCGGTATTGATCATTCCGCCAAATTTCACCGGAGATCTATTAAAGAAAAAAGGGGCCCAGGTGCAGATGATCATTGATGGTACGGATTCAACACCTGCGACGGTAGCGCTTAATTCCAGTCAGGCGATTGTTAATGCGTTTATGCAAAATGAAGGATTGATCCCCATTCAGGTATTGCCTATCGATTTTCGTCCACGTCTTTGGTATAACCCTGACCTTAAAAGCACGTATTTTATGCTTCCTGGATTGATTGCTTTGGTTTTACAGTTTTTGGTTCCTATGATCACAGCCTCAGCCATTGTGAGGGAGAAGGAAAGTGGTAATATCGAGCAGCTTTTAGTGACCCCGATCAAACCTTATGAATTGATTTTAGGGAAAATAATCCCTTATTTGTTTATTGGTGCAGTTATTTCTATCAGTATTATTGCGACGATGCATTATCTTTTCGTTGTGCCTATCAAGGGCAGTATTGTGACCCTGTTTTTTCTCACCTTGCTTTATTTGATCGTATGCTTAGGCATAGGATTGTGGGCTTCGACCGTGGCAGACAATCAGCAGCAAGCTGCACAATTAGTCATGCTGCTGGCCATGCCGTCCATTTTACTTTCGGGGTTTATTTTTCCCAGAGAATCCATGCCTCTATTGGTCCGGGATATCAGTTGCGTTATTCCTATGACGTATTTTTTGAAAATTGTCAGGGGCATTATCCTTAAAGGCATGAGCTTCTATGATCTGCTCGACCAGGTCTGGCCCTTGCTGCTCATGGCGGTGGTAGTCATTGTTTTTAGCATCCGGCGTTTTTCAAAAAGAATGGCGTAATAGAAAGGACATGTATGTCTAAATTCAAATATTTATTTTTGGGTATGTCGGTGTTCATGATTTATTTAGCTACACGTACCTCCATGCAAAGTGATATGTTTCATCTTCCAGCGGTGGTGGTCAATGAACCATGGTTTCGTGCGACCCTGGTGGATTTTTATTTTAATATCACCATTATTTCTGCTTGGGTGGTTTATAAAGAGAATAATTTATTTAAGTCTGTGCCTTGGATTGTGGCTTTTATTTTATTAGGAAGTATTGCAACAGGTCTCTACGTGTTTTTACAATTGAACGGTCTTAGAGAAGGTCAGAGCATCGAGGAAGTTTTATGCCGCCGTTCGTCGCGTTGATGTTCCAGGCCTGGGGATTGGCCGCGGTTTTAATGCTGGTCTTTTGGTTGATAGCGGTCAAGTCCAGGAATGCTGGCTGGGTAGATGTGGGTTGGGCATTAGGCTTGGCGATGTGCGTTTGGTTTTATACGTTCTCAACCGATGGGTTGGCCCTTCGTCACTGGCTACTGGCATTGGCAGTGAGTTTGTGGGCCCTGCGGCTGGTCAATCATTTACGTGTACGTTTTGTTACGGAAGGCCATGAAGACAGGCGTTATCAGAAAATTCGCGCTGATTGGAAAACCAATCAGGATTTTAAGTTCTTCTTCTTTTTTCAATTCCAGGCATTGTTGATAGTTATCTTGTCCACCTGTTGGCTACCTTCCATGCGTAATGCTCAACCATCCTTGCATTTTTTAGAGATAGTTGGTGTTTTGCTCTGGGTAATAGGTTTTCTGGGAGAATCCATTGCTGATCATCAGCTTAAAAGTTTTAAATCCAAGCTTTCAAATCGAGGCAAGACCTGCCAGGAAGGGTTGTGGAAGTATTCGCGCCATCCTAATTATTTTTTTGAATGGCTGATGTGGGTAGCTTATGCAGTGTTTGCATTAGCCAGCCTAGGGGGATGGATTGCCCTTGTTTCAGTTGTTTTGATGTATTATTTTTTAATGCATGTCAGCGGGGTCCCGATGGCAGAAGAACAATCATTAAAAAGTCGGGGCGATGAATATAGAAGGTATCAGTCGGTTACAAGCGTATTTTTTCCAATGCCGGTTAGAGAGTGATATCTCAAAAGAGGCTTTATTGATTAAAATTATACTTGCGGTTTTTGTTGTTGCCATGATTATGGTGGGCATTCAATTAACTAAAATTTACTTTTGCACCAAGCAAGTTAATTATAACCTGGCCCCCTGGCAGCAAATTAAACCTGAGGCAAGTTTCAAGGTGCTCTTTGCTGGTGACAGTACGGCGGTTGGAACAGGACTTAACGATAATTCCCAAAGTACATCAGGGTTGTTCAGCCGGGATTTTCCTCAAGCAGATGTGGAAAATTATAGCCGCAATGGCCTTCGCTTAAGAGGTTTGGTGGATATTTTAATGACTATTCAAGATAAGAAATTTGACTTGGCTGTTCTTCAGATTGGTGCCAATGATATTCTGGATTTTACGCCGATGACTGAAATCCAGGATGATCAGCGTCGTGTTTTAAATTTAACCAAGCATATTGCTTCAAGAATTATTATCCTGCATTCCGGTGATATTGGCCAAGCCCCCTTACTGATTTGGCCATTGACTTGGATTTATACCTGGCGTTCCATAAAAGTCAGGGCAATGTATTTGGCCGGTCAAAATGATAGGGTTTCCTACGTTGATATCTATACGCTTAATAAAGGTAAAGATTTAAGTCGTGGTTATGCCAAGGATTATTTACATCTGAACGCAGAAGGATATGCCCTCTGGTATGGGTATATTAAAACTCAATTACAAAAACTACATTGGCTACCAGAGGGGGGCATATGAAATTTTTAGTTCCTTTATCAACGCAATTGATCGAGCGCGGGCTTTTGCCGGATGTGGTTTTACGTGAAGGGATACGTGGGCTTTTGCGGCAGAAATTGTTGGACGAGTCCAAGGGCGGAATTGAAGCGGGTCAAGCAAGGTTCATGAAGTTAATTGATCATATGTACGCTGCCCCCATTGCCGTTCATACCCAGGAAGCCAATGAACAGCATTATGAACTACCCACCAAATTCTTTGAATATTGTTTAGGCAAACATCTTAAATATAGTTCGTGCTATTTCCGTCACGGTAACGAGACTCTGGATCAGGCTGAAGTTGATATGTTGACCATTACCTGTGAACGTGCGGATTTGTCTGACGGCCAGCATGTTTTAGAATTAGGCTGCGGATGGGGTAGTTTGTCTTTGTTCATGGCGGCCCGGTTCCCGCATGCGCGTATTACTGCTGTTTCAAATTCCAGTACACAGAAAGCATTTATCGACGATGAAATCCAGAAGCAGGGGATCAAGAATTTGACCGTCATCACCTGTGATATGAACACATTCAATATTCACGAAAGATTTGATCGCATCGTTTCGGTGGAAATGTTTGAGCACATGCGCGGCTGGCCCAAGCTTTTGGAAAAGGCATCTTCGTTTTTAAAATCAGATGGTAAATTATTTATCCATATTTTTACTCATCGCCGATTTGCCTACCTTTATGATGCTCAAGATGAAGGCGATTTTATAGGTCAGTATTTTTTTACTGGTGGCATCATGCCTTCAGATAATTTGCTTTTGTATTTTCAGGAACATTTTTTATTGGAAGACCACTGGCAGGTGTCGGGTAATCATTATTCTAAGACCGCCGAGTGTTGGCTAAAGAATATGGATGCCCACAAGCTAGATATTATGCCTATCCTGCGTAATACCTATGGCGCTAAAGACGCTTTAAAATGGTGGTATTACTGGCGTGTTTTTTATCTCTCCTGCGCCGAACTTTGGGGATACAAAAACGGTACTGAATGGATCGTTAGTCATTATCGTCTTAAGAAAAGGTAATTTACACAGATGCAAACAATAGCCATCATAGGGACAGGTATTTCCGGTATGAGCGCAGGGTATTTTTTGCGCGATAAATTTGATATCACTTTCTACGAGAAAGAAGATTATGCCGGAGGCCATACCAATACTTTGACGATCAAAGAAGGCAATCAGGATATTTATATTGATTCTGCCTTTATGGTCTATAACGAGCCAACCTATCCCTTACTGACCCGGTTATTCAAAGAATTAAAAATAGAAACTAAGCCGACGTCCATGTCTTTTAGCGTCCAGCATCTGCCCTCAGGCTTGGAGTATTGCGGCACGGGTTACAATGGTCTTTTTGCCCAACGCCGGAATATTTTTAATCCTCGTTATGTCAAAATGCTTTTAGAGATAGACCGATTCCGCCGTGAAGCTGATGAGGTTTTAGATAATCCTTCGTATGTATCCTGTACCCTTGCACAGTACATGCGCAGTAAGGGTTATAGTGAGGATTTCTTGCAGAAATTTTTGATTCCTATGAGTTCAGCGGTATGGTCAACTCCGGCTAATACGATGCTGGAATTCCCCGTGCAAACACTGGTTCGTTTTTTCAATAATCACCGTTTTTTAAGTTTAGATGGGCAATTGTCCTGGCGTACTTGTGTGGGAGGCAGCCGTCAATATCGGGAAAAAATCATCACGGCATTTGGTGATCGTGTATGGACACAGCGTGCTGTAGTCAAGATCAGGCGTGAGGCAGGCAAGGTGGCTGTTACGGATTCAACAGGTCAGGTTTTAATTTATGATAAGGTCATTGTGGCTTGTCATGCTGACGAAGCGTTGGGTTTATTAATTGATCCGACTGCTTTAGAATCGTCTTTATTAAGTAAGTTTCCTTATCTGTCTAATAAAACCACCTTGCACACAGATGCTCGTGTTATGCCCAAGCTCAAGAGTGTGTGGTCCTCATGGAATAACCGGATTGAAAACGGTTCTGACGGACAAGCAAAGACATCAACTATTTATTGGATGAACAGTTTGCAGGGGGTTTCTAAAAGTAAGAGTTATTTTATTTCCATCAATGATCCAGGGCTGATTGATCCTGCAAGAATTTTGTGGGAAAAGAATTACACGCATCCTTTATACACGGTGGATGGTCAAGAGGCCCAGCTTCGTTTGTCAGAGCTTAATCGAAATGGAGTGACATATTTTTGCGGGGCGTATTTCCGTTATGGTTTTCATGAGGATGGGCTTATGTCAGGCGTTGAGGCGGCCAGGGCTGTCGCGGGTCGTGAGGTGTGGTCATGAATTCTTGCCTTTATGAATGTACGATCATGCACGACAGGCAAAGTCCTCGACGGTATAAATTTGTTCACAAAATCTTTATGTTTTATTTTGATTTAGACGAGCTTCCTCAAGTGTCGGGTTTTAGTTGGCTTTTAGGGTACAATCAACGCAGGGTATATGATTTTAGGGACAAGGATCATATCTCTGCTGGTTTTACATCGGTCAAAGAAAATATCCGTAGCTTTTTAAAAACTCAAGGGATTGAGCAAAAGATACACCGCATTCAATTGTTGACCAACGTACGCACCTTTGGGTATATTTTTAACCCGGTGTCTTTTTATTTTTGTTTTGATGCCCAGGAGAATCCTGTTTGTGTTGTTAGCGAGATCGGCAATACCTTTGGCGAATTAAAATATTTTTATTTGGGGCCCGATAAAAAAAGTACTAAGTCATTTAATGACCGGCAGGTCAAATATTATTATATTTCACCGTTTACTGATCTGGACAATCAAATGGATTTTAATATACAGATTCCCGACGATCGGTTGAATATTACTATTGATACTTTAAAGAATGGGGAGAAATTCTTCTGGTCATCAATGACAGGGCCGCGTAAACCATTAACGACTGTAAATTTGATAGGGTATACGATTAAGTATCCCTGGGTGACACTCAAGGTGGTTTTTTTGATCCACTGGCATGCGGCTATGCTGCATTTTATCAAAAAGGTGCCGCATCATGCCAAAGAAGATAATCCTTCATTACAAAGAGAGGTTTTTCGTGCCTGGAACAAAAATTGACATGACCTTTTCCGAACGGGTGATTGATAGGGTGTTTAGTCCTTTGAAGCTAGGTCAATTGACTATTCAATGGCCGGATGGCACCCAAAAGATTTATGGCCATGAACCGGATGGGATCACAGCTAAAATCATCGTACGTCGTCATGATTTTTTTAGAAAATGTCTGCTTTATGGGGACGTGGGATTTGGCGAAGCTTATGTCGACGGGGATTGGGATACGCCGGATTTGACAGCAGTTATTGAATGGATGATCTTAAATGTTGAGCATCATCCGACTTTGATGGCAGATGCACCGCGCAATAGCCAGGTCAATTGGTTCAGGCTTTTTAATACCCTGGCGCATAAATTACGCGATAACACGCTCATGGGCGCTCGTCAGAATATTTCTGCACATTACGATTTAGGGAATGATTTTTTTAAGACGTTTTTGGATGCGTCAATGGCGTATTCCTCGGCATATTTCACCAACCCAACACAGTCCTTGCATCATGCGCAAGTAGCCAAATTTGATATTTGGTGTAAAAAGTTAAGGCTTAAGCCTTCTGACAGGGTCTTGGAGATCGGATGCGGCTGGGGCGGCTTTGCCGTGCACGCGGTCCGTAACTACGGCTGTCACATGACCTGTATCACGATTTCTAAAGAGCAATACGCCTATGTCCAGGAATTGATTGCCAGGGAGGGTTTGCAAGACAGGATCAATGTGCAATTTGTAGATTATAGGCATGTGGATGGATTATATGATAAGATTATATCGATAGAGATGGTTGAAGCCGTGGGCCATAAATTCTTGCCGGTGTACTTTAAGAAAATTCATCATTTACTTAAAAAGGATGGAGTGGTGGGCTTGCAAATGATTTTATCTCCGGACCATCGTTATGACAGTTTTCGTAAGAACGTGGATTTTATTCAAAAACATGTTTTTCCAGGAAGTCTTTTGCCCTCTTTAAGGGCGATTCAGAAGTCCATTCATAGCAGTGGGATTTTGTGTGTCTTTGATTATGAGGATATATCTTTAAGTTATGCGGCTACCTTAAAAATGTGGCGTGAAGAATTCAATCGAAATTATGCCAAGGTTGTTGCTTTAGGCTTTGACGAACCGTTTATCCGTAAATGGAATTATTATTTATCCTATTGCGAAGCTGCTTTTAGGATGCGTAACATCGCCGTGACGCAAGTGGTTTTAGCGCGGCCGAACAATTATCTTTTAATTTAAAACCAGGAGAATATTATGACAGAAGAAAAAAATGAAGGCAGTTGCTGTTCATCTAAAGGGTGTGGATGTGGTTGTGGGAAAGGTTTCAAAATACTTGTTATGTTATTAGTTGGCGCATTTATTTTTGCTTCTGGCATGTGGTTTGCAAAATCTCATTGCCATTCAGGTCAAAATTATTGCCCCTTTAGCGCTCCTATGAACAAATAGTTTAGGAATGTTGTGCCGGTTCAATATGAACCAGCACATCGGCTATGCCTAGAGATGATTTGATGAGGGCGTCTTTGACTTCATGGGCGATAACATGGGCGTTGTAGACTTGCATATCACCATTGACTTCCACGTGAATATCGACAAATAAATTAAGTCCGCTTTTGCGCACCCGGCATTTTTCAATAGCTGCGACCCCGGGGACTCGTCCGGCTATGCTGCGGATGGTTTCCTCGGTCTCAGGGTTGGGGGCGTAATCCATAATTTCTTTGACGGCATGCCGGAGCATATGGATACCATTAAAAATGATGATCCCGCTGGCGGCAAGGGCCGCCCAATCATCAGCACTTTCATAACCCTTGCCTCCGATGATAGCAATGGATATACCGATAAAGGCAGCGATGGATGTCAAAGCGTCCGAACGGTGATGCCAAGCCTCCGTTTTAAGAGACAGGCTATCGACCGATTCGCCAACGGAAAATAGAAATCTAAAGAGAGTTTCTTTGACGATGATGACTATGATGAGGATGATTAGGGTAAATAATGCCGGGGTGTGGTGAGGCTGCACAATATCAAGAGAGCTTTTGATAGCAATGCCAATGCCTACCATGACAAGGACTAGGGATGCGGTCATGGCAGCTAATGATTCTGCTTTGCCGTGGCCGTAAGGATGGTTTTCATCCGCGGGCAGGGAAGATATCTTAATGCCGCCTAAAACAACCACCGATGAAAAGATATCCAGGGTAGATTCAATGCCGTCTGCCAACAAAGCGTAAGAATTCCCTAAAATACCAGTGACGATTTTGATAGCTGCCAGAAGCACATTAGATGAAAGCCCAACCAGTACAGTGCTGACACCACGGTCAAAACGGTTTTGAAGTTTAGGATTCTGAGAAGGCATGCTAATGCTTCGGAGCAGGTGGTTTTCTTGCACCCAAATAAACGATGGTTAGGGCAAAAACTACAAAAATTAAAGTTCCAATAATGGCTATCATTAGTTGTCTCCTTTTTTAATTCTATACATCATCAGTATAACACTTAACCCAAGCAAAGCAATCCCAATGGCGACGAACCCTACTCTTAATGGTAGGATTAGTTTTTCAAAAAAATAACTGGCAAATCCCACTGTAAGAATGGCTTTCCCATATCGCAGATGATTTTGGCGATAAATTCAACTACATTTTGGTCGATAATGAATTTCACGTAAAATTCCTTTCGATTGAATCCGTAGGCGAAAGTAGTTTGGGGGAAACTACGACAGATGGAACGGATGATAGGTTGATTGTAACGGTGTTTTGGGGGAACACCTGTAATAAATAAATTGTAGCAAGTAAGCACGTTTTGTCAAATTGTAACCTTGACGGATTTATGGCCTTGGTTATAATGATAAAAATTAAAAAAAGGACAAACAACTATGGCTAAAAACGAACCTTCCGCAAAGCAAGGAACAGGGAATATTCAGGTGGTTTCTTTTGATTATGTTTTGACAGCTAAGGGTGGCAAGGTTATTGATGCGTCAGCTAAGGGAAAACCTTTGATATTTATCTCTGGTTTAGGCCAGATCATCCCGGGACTTGAAACTATTTTGTTGGCCATGGAACCAGCGCAGAAGAAAACAGTGACCATCGAAGCCAAAGAGGCTTATGGGACTTATGATGCAAGTTTGATCTATAAGGTTGACCGCTCTAAATTACCTGCCCAGGAGATTAATGTGGGGGATATGTTTGAAGTCGGCGAAGGGGATCGTTTTTCTCCGGTCACCATCACGGCCATCAACGGTGATGAAATTACTTTAGATGGTAATCATCCATTGGCTGGAGAAGACCTGACCTTTGCTGTTGAACTTGTCGAAAAAAGAGTAGCTACTGCAGAAGAGTTAGCTCATGGGCATGTGCATGGGGCGGGCGGTTGTCACCATTAATGGAATATTTTTATGAACGTTGCTGTGATCGGTGCATCGGATAAGCCTGAGCGGTTTTCCTATCAGGCACTTGGTTTATTAAAACAAAAAGGTCATCAGGTTTTTCCTGTCCATCAACGTCTTAAATCCATTGATGGGATGACGGTTTATCCTTCCATCAAAGAGATCACCCAGCCTATTGATACCGTAACCTTGTACGTAGCTGCGGATATTTCTTCAAGTATTGCTGCAGATATCCTTGGCGCAAAACCCCGACGCATTATATTTAATCCCGGCGCAGAAAATCCAGACCTTGCTCAAAAAGCCAAAGCACAGGGCATCACTACAATTGAAAACTGTACCTTAGTGATGTTAAGGGCATCGAATTTTTAATGCGGTATCAGCGCGTGTTCATCCTCATTGTTGTCGGGTGGTATTTGATTTTAGCCCTGGGACATTATTTCAATCAGCGCCCCCTGTGGAATGATGAATGGTGTGTTTTAAATAGCATCATTGATTTAAAACCGGCCCAATTGTTTACCCAGCCTTTATTAAATGATCAGGCATTTCCCCGTTTATATTTGTGGGTCATTCAGCAATTTTCTAAGCCCTTTAATCAAAGTCTTTTATCCTTGAGGGCTTTTTCTTTATTGGCCATGATAGGGGCATTTTTTGTTTGGTTCGGTATTTCCCGTCGGGTGTTACGTAATTCGTGGGATTTGATATTGTTCATTGGCTGTTGGTGCGGTTCTATACCATTGGTCTATTATGCGGCGGAATTAAAACCGTACAGCATGGATGTTTTGATCTCTGGCGTCATAGTTTTATTTTTATTAGACCAAAATAAGATCCAACATAATTCTAAGGATTACCGGACAATATTATTATTTTTACCCTTGCTGGGCTTATGGTCTTATCCTGCCAATTTCCTTCTTCTTTTCCCACTGTACAATTTGATCGTGGACTGCATTAATAAACGCCGTTGGCTTGTGGAATTATCATTTTATTTGTTTGGCTATGCTTTTGTATTGGGTTTGGTGTATTGGTTTGATTTGCGTGTCAGCGTGCAGCATCTATTGGCCGTGTACTGGCACGACTATTTTATTTCTTTTGATTCATGGAAAAATTTTCTTAATACGTTCGGAAAGGGTATGAATAGTTTAATTGCGCGTCAATTTGCCGAAAATCCCCGATGGATTAAGGTGCCATCCCGGATATTTATTGGGATGGGGGTTGGGTATATGTTACTGGCATTCTGGAATCAGTATAAGAAAGATCGTTTTGTGCTGCGTTCGATCATCTCAATTTCTTTTGCTATGTTTTTGTTACAGCTGGTATTGGCCGTGGTACAGGCATATCCCTTTGCAGTGCCGCGGATGTCATTATTTTTTGCTCCATTGCTTTTATTAATGACAATGATGGTTATGGATTTTATACGTGAACGCAATAAGGTTTGGGGCACCATTTTAAAGATTATTTTCGCGGGATATTTAATATTTATTTCGTTGGGGATTGCCTGGGACGTGTTTATAAGAGGAGATTTAGGTGCGGAGGCAACGCTTTACAGTACACATGTATCAATAAATTAGTTCGCTGCTATTTTCTTTTTGGCAAAAGCGATACAGCTTTTGATATCCCAATAAAAATGATCTTCGCCAATCATTTCTATAATTCCAGCTTCTTTCATCACTTTGAATGGTTGGGCATGTACGCCTGAAAAAATGACTTCCATCTTGCTCTTTTTGGCCTTACGCAGCAAATCTTCTAGGGCGCTGAGACCCGTGGCATCCATGGCAGGAACAAAACGCATGCGCAGGATCAAGACTTGGGGCCGGCGTTTCATTTGACTGATGGTATCCCTGAATTTGTCTGCAGCACCGAAGAAAAATGGACCGCTGATTTCAAAAATTTCTATCCCCGATGGAATATTGATGGCATCCAACATTTCCGGGTCAAGGATCCACTCGTCATTAACGCTGCCTTCGTTGAGATATTTGACTTCGGAAACCTCGATCATACGTTTCATAAATAAAAAAGATGCTAAAACGATCCCGACTTCGATGGCGACAGTCAAATCTACCAACACTGTTAGGAGAAAGGTCGTCAGTAAGACCATGATATCGCTTTTGGGGCTGCGGAATAATTTTGCAAACATGGACCATTCGCCCATGTTATAGGCAACCAGTACCAAGATGCCGGCCAATGTTGCCATGGGGATTAATGCTGCCCATTGACCTAAAAATAGAAACATAAACAGCACCGTTAAAGCGTGCACTATTCCTGAAATAGGCGTTTGTCCGCCGTTTTTGATATTTGTTGCGGTACGCGCGATGGCCCCTGTTGCTGGAATGCCGTTAAACAATGGACAGGCAAGATTGGCAATTCCCTGGGCGATCAATTCCATGTTAGATCGGTGGCGCCGGCCAGTCATCCCGTCGGCAACAACGGCGGAAAGCAAGGATTCAATGCCGGCTAATAAGGCAATGGTCAAGGCTGATGGTGACATTTTGATAATGAGATCCCAGTTTATGTAAGGGATGTGGGGCATTGGAAAAGAGTGGGGAACGTTTCCAAAACGCGTACCGATGGTTTGAATCGGCCAATGAAAAATATGCACGATGGCGGTTGTCACCAAAATCGCGATCAATGGTCCTGGCAGGCGGTCAGTGACCTTGCGCCAAAACAGGATAATCAGAACAGTGAGGATGCTGGTCGAAACGGCATAAATATCGAAGGCAGGTATATTTTGTGCATAAGCTAACCATTTATCTAAAAATCTTTCGGGTGTGTGAGCTAAATGGATTCCAAAGAAATCAGGGATTTGCGATGTAAAGATAATGACAGCAATACCGCTGGTAAAACCGATAGTGACCGGAAAGGGGATATATTTAATGACGTCCCCCATTTTGGCAACACCCATCAAGATAAGCATAACTCCAGCCATGACAGTAGCTAAGGCCAGACCGTCATAGCCGTATTTCTGGACAATGCCGAAAATAATGACGATAAAGGCGCCTGTAGGCCCCCCGATCTGCACCCGGCTTCCCGAGAAAGCAGATATCAAGAGTCCTGCGATGACAGCGGTGATCAGGCCTTGTTCGGGTTTGACACCGGAAGCAATGGCAAAAGCAATGGACAAAGGAAGGGCTACGATACCAACAATAATGCCGGCCCACAGGTCTTGTCCGAATATTTTAGCGGTGTAGCCTTCTTTAAGGACAGTGACTAATTTTGGTTCAAACTCAGGGTTCATTGTGTTATACTCTTTGGAATTTCACGGAAGTTTAATTGTATCTTCATAAGGTTGAATTAGACTAAAAACTCATGCGTGCTGCTGTTATAGATATAGGCTCTTCTTCCATCAAGCTTTTGATTGCGGAAAGCCATGGGGATGATGTTAAGATCATTGAATCGCTTAAGAATGTTATTCCTTTAGGCAAGCACGTATTTCTCAAAGGTCGTATCCCGCAAACTATTATAAATCAAACTGCTGCCGTATTGCAAAAATATAAAGATTCCCTCAAAGAGTACGATGTCGAAAATGTTATGGTCATTGCCACGACCGCTGTACGCGAGTCGCGTAACCGCGATATTTTTCTCGACACAGTCCTTCGTAAGACCGGCTTTAAGATCGATGTATTAAACGCAGGGGACGTGGTTTATTACATCGATTATTTTCTTAGCCATAAATTAAAAACAACCTACCCGGTGGACAAAAAGAATCTTTTGATTGCGGAATTAGGTGCAGGCTCTTTGGATATCTCAGTCATGGAAAAGGGCCTTACTTTAATGAATATTGGTTTTCCCATCGGTACCTTACGCCTGTCGCAATTTATGGAAACCCTGGATGGATCCATGCAAGAAGTGCATGAGGCCACCGAAGAGTATATCGAGAATGAAGTTTTTTCCCTCAGGAAAAATAATAATAATCTGAACATTGACGATATTATCCTCATTGATGAAAATTATTCAGTTTTTATCCAAAATGTATTGCCTAACAAACGCCGCGATTCAGATTTCTTTAAATTTAAAGCTGCTGAAGCCCAGGAATTATTGGCACGTTTAAAACAGATGAACGTCGAGGAAATTGCTAATACCTATAATGTGCCCGCGGATATTGCTTCTACCATCACAGGGTATGCCATCATTCTTAATACCATGTTCAAGCTTAATAAAAGCGAGCATGTTTATATTCTTGAGGCTTCTTTGTCCGAAGCGATCCTGGCCCATTTGCTTTTTAAATTTGATGTTAAGGAAGGTGATAATAAGTTAAGCCAACTGGTCTCGGTGGCACATTTTCTTTGCCGTAAGTACGGGATGGATCTAGACCATCTTAAACATGTGGCGTCGATGACGGACCAACTTTTTAGCGAGTTCAAGGGCATTTTAGGCCTGGAAGAAAAAGACCGTTTATATCTTCTCTTGGCTTCTTATCTGCATGATATTGGGTCATTTGTCAATAATCGCTCACACCACAAGCACAGCGAGTACATTATCAGTTCCTTAAATTTATTTAGGTTGACCGAGCATGAAATCAATATCATCGCTTGCATTGCCCGCTATCATAGGCGTTCAGCTCCGTTAAAGACCCATTTATTGTATAATTCATTGGCGTCGGCAGAGCAAATTTTGGTCCAGAAATTAAGTGCTCTTTTGCGCATTGCCAATTCCTTGGACCGTTCGCACAAGCAGAAGGTTAAAAAGCTGGAAGTTAAGTTTAATGCTGCCGGAGATGCGACTATCGTGGCGTATACGCACGCTAATTTCTTGTTGGAAAAAGAGAATTTTCTGGAAAAGAAAGAATTATTCGAAGAAATTACGGGTAACAAATTGACGCTGACGGTAAGGACGCAGGACTAATGGAAATTAAAGAGAAATTTATTCATAGGGATTTGAGTTGGCTGGAATTCAACCGCCGGGTTTTGGAAGAAGCGGCGGATGAGCGCAATCCGCTGTTGGAGCGCATTAAGTTCCTGGCTATTTTTACCAGCAATCTCGACGAATTCTTCATGGTCCGCATGTCAGGGGCTAAAAAGCTTGTAGACTCAGGCTATAATAAACGTGATCAATTCGGGTTTTATCCCCAAGAGCTTTTCACAGAAATCAAAACACGTACCGACGAATTGGTAAAACGTTTTTATGAGGTTTATCAGGGTTCTGTGCGGGATGCCCTGGAAGGCGAGAAGATTTTCATTAAGAAAACCCTCGACTTGAATCCAGAACAAAAAAAATACGTACAGCGTTTTTTTGATACAACGCTTTATCCCATCATAACACCCATGGCCGTCGATGGCGGACATCCTTTTCCGGTCTTGCCTTCGCGCACCATTGCCTTTGCGGTCAACATCATCCGTTCTGAAAAAAATCATCTGGCGATCATCCCTATCCCCAAATCCGTACCCCGCTTATTGAAAGTCCCGGCGGAAGGAGAGGAATCAGTGTATGTGTTGATTGATTATCTGATTAAGGACAATTTAGAGCAATTTTTTAAAGGTTATAAGATCAAGGATGCGTCACTCTTTAGGGTTTTACGTGATAGTGAGCTGGAAGTTGATGAAAGTTATTCTCCCGACTTGCTTAAAGCACTCGAGAAAGAACTAAAAAAACGTTCAAGTGCCAAGGCTGTGTATTTGCAAATGGAAAAGGGGACTACCCCTGAACTTCTGGAAGTTCTGTGCAGCGGGATTGATTTTCCTAAAGAAGAGGTGGTTTTCACTTCATCTAATTTAGATTTGACCTTTCTTTTTGATTTGTATTCCTGGACGGATAAACCACAGTTACGCTATGCCAGTTTCACCTCTCGTAAATCTACTCATGAAAATATTTTTGATAAAATTAAAGATGAAGATTTTATCATCCACGTGCCTTTCCAATCTTTTTTACCAACCTGCGAACTCATCGCTGCGGCAGCTAAAGACCCGGATGTTTTGGCTATTAAAATGACGCTTTACCGCACCAATGAAGATTCAGCCATTATCAAAGCGTTGATGGAGGCGGCCAAAAATCGCAAGCAGGTGACCGTGGTCGTTGAGATCAAGGCGCGATTTGAAGAAGAGAAAAATATTCAGTGGTCACGTGAACTGGAGCAGGCAGGCTGTCATGTGATTTACGGGATTGCCGGACTTAAGATCCATTCCAAGATGACCTTGATTGTGCGCAAGGAAGAAGGCCGCATCCGCCGCTATGTGCATTTAGCAACGGGTAATTATAATGAAAAAACAGCCACTGTTTATACTGATATAGGATTTTTTACGGCGAATGATGATTTTGCCCGGGATATTGCCGACGTGTTTAATGTTATCACCGGTTATTCATTGCCCAGCCCCTGGAAGAGGGTTATTTCATCCCCGCATGATTTGCGTAAATATTTTTTTGAATTGATTGATAAGGAAATAGCTGCCCAGCAGGAACACAAGAACGGCCTGATCATTGCCAAAATGAATGCCTTGGAAGATACACAAATGATTGAAAAATTGTATGTGGCCTCCCAGGCCGGTGTTAAAATCAGATTAATTGTGCGTGGCGTATGTTCATTAGTGCCGGGGGTCGCGGGTTTAAGCGAGAATATTGAAGTGCGTAGTATCGTCGGCCGTTTCCTGGAGCACTCACGTATTTTTTATTTCAACAATAATGGTAATGGCCGTGTATTTTTGTCCTCGGCAGACTGGATGACGCGTAATTTAGACCGTCGCATAGAGCTTTTGTTTGAAATCACCAAGCCTGAACTTAAAAGCCATATCCAATTTATACTGGATAATTATTTAAAAGACACGCGCAAAGCCAGGCTTTTACGGAGCGATCGCAGTTACGGCCGCATCAAAAAAGAAGGCGAAACTTTTGACGTGCAGGAATATTTTATCAATCATTACACTAGGTAGTGTTCGTCATCCTGAACGAAGTGAAGGATCTTAAAGTTTTTTAAGATTCTTCGCTACGCTCAGAATGACAGTAAATTTTATGAATTATTACATTGGTCTCGACATAGGCGGTACTAAAATTGCTGGGGCTTTAGTTTCAGCCTCTGGCAGGATTTTGACCCGTACCAAAACATCCACACCCAAAAGGGTGAATCCAAAAGATATTTACGCTTCCATAACCGATTCCGTTGAAGAGTTGATCCACGCGGGCGGCATTAAACTTAGCCTTATTAAAGGTATTGGGGTGGGGGTTCCTGGTATTGTGGATACCCGTAATCACCATATTTTAGCAGCCCCGAATATCGCGCTTACCGGTTTTCCTTTAAGTGCTTCTTTAAAAAGGAAATTCCATATGCGGGTGGTCATGACCAATGATGTTAATGCTGGTTTGCTCGGTGAAGCATGGCTAGGTGCGGCCAAAGGACTATCACATGTGGTGGGTATTTTCCCTGGGACAGGTGTTGGTGGGGCAGTTATCAGTGACGGTAAATTACTTTTAGGCGCCCAGGGTGCGGCGACGGAATTAGGCCATGTGATCGTGAAATTGGATGGTCCGTTGTGCCATTGCGGTAATCGTGGTTGCCTGGAGGCATTGACCAGCCGCTGGGCCATTGAGAGAGACATTCGTTTGGCGGTTAAAGCCGGAAAAAGCACCATTGTCACAAAACTTAATGATGGCAAATTAGATATGATTAAAAGCCGGATTTTAAAAGAAGCCCTGATTAAGAATGACACAGTGGTCAAATCAGTCGTATCCAAAGCGGCCATGGTTTTAGGCAAGACAGCTGTTTCGTTAAATCACACCTTTAATCCCCAAGCCATTATTTTTGGCGGGGGAGTGATCAAAGCTTGCGGGGATTTTATCCTGCCTATTGTCACTAAAGAACTTAAAGCTGATCCCTTTTTCAAAAAATTCAACACCTGCCGCATTCTACCTTCCAAACTTGGCGACGACGCCGTCATCCTAGGCGCCGCCCGTCTAGCGCAACAGCCGTAGAAGTATTGTAAGGAAAAGATTTATTACTCGCTATAGCGGGTCCTGTCTCTTCATTGATGTTAAGGTGCTCCTAATTGAAACGCGGACGTCACAGCCTTATAGAACGGTGGTTTCCCTTAATTAGCCCAGAGAACCGTTACCGTCCGCCCCATATTCCCTATTTCTTGCTCGGCATTACTTCCTCAACTGTGCGATAACCAAAAAACAGGGAATTTTTCAGAGCCACCCGCCGCAGGAGCTTTATCAAAAATATATCCTTATATTCCTCAATCGCATGTAAACCTTGCGAAGGCTGATATCGATGTCAGCCGTCCATGCTTGGTAAGAAAATATCCCGCCATTAAAAGTATCATTTGTATTGAAGCCGTAGTTAGCAATGGCTATAATGCCAGGATGGCTCAATCGATTGATCCCAAAGGTAATGTCCTCTCCGCTTCCCTGATCACTGACCACGACACGTATCTTTTCAAAGAAGGCAATCATTTTAAACTGTATGAAAAGTTAGGCGCCCATCCGGGTATTGTCGAGGGTGTGGCAGGTACGCATTTTGCTGTCTGGGCACCCAATGCCAAGCAAGTTTCTGTGATTGGTAATTTTAATCATTGGGACAGGAACCAGCATCCATTGGCCCCTCGCTGGGACTCATCTGGGATTTGGCAGGGCTTTATTCCTCAGGTGGGCCGTGGTGAGTTGTATAAGTTTTACATCGTTTCTAATCACAATTATTATCAAGTTGAAAAGCAAGATCCCTTTGCGATATTCAATGAAGTGGCACCTAAGACAGCATCGATTATCTGGGATTTGGATTATTCCTGGCAGGATAGTACCTGGATGAAGGAGCGTCACAAGTATAACAGCCTTGATGCCCCAATGTCCATTTACGAAATGCATTTAGGCTCATGGAAGAGGGTGGTTGAAGAGAAAAACCGGCCGATGACTTATCGGGAACTGGCCCAAGAATTACCCAAGTATATAAAAGAATTAGGATTTACCCATGTCCAGTTTTTACCGGTGATGGAACATCCTTTTTACGGTTCCTGGGGGTATCAGACCTTGGGGTATTTTTCACCGACTAGCCGTTACGGGAACCCGCAGGATTTTATGTTTCTGGTGGATGCTCTGCATCAAAATGGCATCGGGGTCATTTTAGACTGGGTGCCGTCACATTTTCCTTCCGACGAGCATGGCTTGGCGTATTTTGACGGCACGCATTTATTTGAGCATGATGATCCGCGTAAAGGATTTCATCCGGACTGGAAAAGTTATATTTATAATTATGGCCGCAATGAAGTGCGGGCATTTTTGATTTCGAGTGCCATGTTTTGGCTGGAAAAATTCCATATTGATGCCCTGCGTGTCGACGCGGTCGCGTCCATGCTGTATCTGGACTATTCCCGTAAGGACAATGAGTGGATTCCCAATAACAGCGGCGGCCGGGAAAATGTGGAAGCTATTCATTTTTTGCGTAGGCTTAATGAAACCGCCTACAAAGAACATCCGGATATTCAAATGATCGCTGAAGAATCAACTGCCTGGGCCGGAGTATCAAGGCCGGTGCATACCGGCGGTCTTGGCTTTGGCATGAAATGGAACATGGGCTGGATGCATGACACCTTGCTGTACATGTCCAAAGATCCTGTTTACCGCAAATATCATCACAATGATTTAACGTTTAGTTTTTATTACGCGTTCACCGAGAATTTTGTGCTGTCACTTTCTCATGATGAGGTCGTGCATGGCAAGGGCGCCCTGGCCGCTAAAATGCCAGGGGATGATTGGCAGAAATTTGCTAATCTGCGTTTACTCTTAGGGTATATGTTCGCGCATCCTGGTAAAAAGCTGATTTTTATGGGCATTGAAATGGCCCAGTGGAGCGAATGGAAGCATGATCAAAGCATTGATTGGCATCTTTTACAATACGGCCCTCATCAGGGTATTCATCAATGGGTCAAAGATTTGAATAAGCTTTACCGTAATGAGCCGGCACTTTTTCAACGTGACTTTACGCCCGATGGTTTTGAGTGGATTGACCTTAATGATTATAATCAAGGAGTTATTAGTTTTTTACGCAAGTCCGCGGATGGCAAGAGTAAAATCGTGGCTGTTTGCAATTTTACACCGATGACCTGGCATAATTATACTATTGGAGTTCCAAACCAAGGGTTGTGGAGGGAGTTGATTAATAGTGACGCTGCTATTTATGGCGGCAGCGGCCAGGGCAATTTAGGCGGTAAGCAGGCTGAGGCTAAACCCTTTCACGGCCGGCCGTATTCCATCTCTCTGACCATCCCACCTTTGGGCATTATATTTTTGAAAATATAGGCTGCCATTAATCTTATAACTAAGTCCAGAGTTGACGATGCTTGCTCTTGAGATTAGAATATTAGTCAGAATATACTGGAGGAGATATGATGAAAGAAAAAGTTATTGAAACAGCAGGAAAGGCATGGCGATTTTTAGGGCAGAACGGGCAAACAAATGTTGCCCAATTGGCCAAGGCGCTTAAAGAGAAGGATGAAGTGGTTCTTCAGGCGGTAGGTTGGCTGGCCCGCGAGGATAAAATCGACTATACCGTTAAGAACCGCCGCACCTTTGTTTCTTTGGTAGAAGGGGAATTACGTGCTTTTAACACGGCTGTTTACAATATGCATGGGAAGGTTAAGGGGAGCTGACTTTGAACAGATTCGTTTGTATTCATGGACATTTTTACCAGCCTCCGCGAGAGAATCCGTGGCTGGATGAAGTAGAAGTACAAGATACTGCTTATCCTTATCATGATTGGAATGAGCGGGTGACGGCGGAATGCTATGCCCGTAACGCAGCTGCACGTATTTTAGATGATAATCGCCGCATTGTTGATATCGTTAATAATTATTCCAAGATCAGTTTTAATTTTGGACCTACCCTTTTATCGTGGATGGAAATTAAAGACCCTGAAATTTACGCGGCTGTTTTAGAAGCGGACCGGTTAAGTCAGAAGAATTTTTCCGGACACGGCTCTGCGATGGCCCAAGTTTATAATCATATCATCATGCCTCTGGCTAATACCAGAGACAAGCGGACGCAAATTATCTGGGGGATTAAAGATTTTGAGTCACGGTTTAAGCGAAAACCTGAAGGCATGTGGCTGGCTGAAACAGCTGTTGATTTAGAAACCTTGGATTTGATGGCAGAGCAGGGGATTAAGTTTACCGTGTTAGCACCCCATCAAGCCAAACGTATCAAGCAAAGCCACCAGGAAATGCTATGGCGTGACGTGTCTGTGGCCAAGGTTGACCCTCGCGTGCCGTATCTTTGTTACCTGCCTTCTGGACGACAAATTTCTATTTTCTTTTATGATGGGCCCATTGCGCAGGGCGTTGCTTTTGAAGGTTTGCTGAATAATGGTGAAATGTTTGCCCGACGGCTGACGGACAGTTTTAGTGCGACCAATCCTAATGCTCAAGTCGTTAATATCGCGACGGATGGAGAGACTTACGGCCATCACCATAAGTTTGGTGACATGGCCCTGGCCTATTGCCTGCATTTTATTGAAAGTAATCAGTTGGCCCAATTGACCATCTATGGCGAATTTTTGCAAAAATTCCCTCCGACGCAAGAGGTGGAGATTGTTGAGGATTCGTCCTGGAGCTGCGTGCATGGCATCGAGCGCTGGCGTTCGGATTGCGGCTGTTCAACCGGCGGTCAACCTGGATGGAATCAAAAGTGGCGTGCTCCCCTAAGAGAGTCTTTGGATTGGCTGCGTGATCAGTTGGCTCCTTTATATGAAGTTCAAATGAAAAGCTTTACTAATGACCCATGGGGTGTGCGGGATAAATATATCGAAGTTATTTTAGATCGCAGTGAAGAGAATATGGGGCTTTTTTTACAAAACGTCACTGGACGGCCTCTCAAGGAAGAGGAGAAAATTAAAATCCTCAAGCTTTTGGAAATACAGACGAATGCCATGTTGATGTACACCTCCTGCGGCTGGTTTTTTAATGAGGTTTCCGGTCTTGAGACGGTGCAGATCCTGAAATACGCGGCACGTGCGATCCAATTGGCCAAGGATGTCGCTGCTGTTGATTTGGAAGAAGGTTTTATCTTTCGTTTGAATAATGTGATCAGCAATGTGCCTGAATTAAAAGACGGTGCCCAGATTTACCGCACCATGGTCAAGCCTTCTGTCGTCGATCTTTTGCGCGTGGGTGCTCATTACGCCATGACATCTTTATTTGAGCAGTATACGTCTAAAACAAATATGTATAGTTATACCGTTAAAAGCGAGCAGTATGATCTTAAAGAGGCCGGGCGCCTGCGTTTGGCCGTAGGCCGTGCGATGGTGCGCTCAAAAGACACCTGGGAGCAGGCCACTGTTTGTTTCGCGGTGCTGCATTTAGGCGACCATAATTTTATCGGTGGGGTGGATTATTTAAATGCCGATGAGTTTGCCAAGATGCGTACCCTCATGACGAACGCTTTTTTAGAGAGTGATATTCCCAGTGTCATCGGGGTCATTAAAGATTATTTTAAATATCATAATTACTCGCTCTGGCACCTGTTTAAAGAGGAGCAGCAAAAAATCCTTAATCAGGTTCTAGGATCAACGATGGATGATATTGAAACGAGTTTCCGTCAGATTTATGATCATCATTATCCTTTAATGCAGATCAAAAATGAAATCAGTTTGCCCCTGCCGCGCATGCTGATGACGGTCGTGGAATTTGTCCTTAACCGTGATATCAGCGTTGTTCTCGAGGCTGAAGATGTGGACATTAACCGTTTTAGGCAATTAATCGAAGAGATGAAACGCTGGTCTTTTAAGCGTGACCAGGCTAATTTTTCCTTTTTGGCGTCCCAGCGGATCAGCAGCCTGATGAAACGTTTTTCTGATAATCCCGAAAATATTCAACTGATGGAAAAAATCATTATTATCCTGGAACTCTTGACACCGTTGAGCCTGGACTTGGACCTTTGGAAAACCCAAAATACCTATTTTGCCATGGGACGTAAAATTTATCCGGACATTGTTTCTCAGGCAGGGACTGATGAGCTGGCAGCACGCTGGGTGAAACACTTTGAACACTTAGGCGATATTCTTCAAGTGAAGGTCACCTCACCACTTTTAGCTGGTAAATCATAAGGTCATTTGAGTCGCATGCATAAAAACAGAAGCGGTATTTTATTGCATATCACCTCCTTACCCTCCAAATATGGCATAGGGGACATGGGATCTTTTGCCTATGCGTTTGTCGATTTTTTAAATTCCAGTGGCCAAAAGTATTGGCAGATACTGCCTATCAATCCTACAGATGGTATTAACGGTAACTCACCGTATAGCTGTTCTTCAGCTTTTGCCGGAAATCCGTTACTCATAAGCCCTGAGATGATGGTCATTGAGAATTTTTTACAGGCTTCAGATCTTAATGTTCCAATTCCTTTTCTTGACCAACGTGTGGAGTATGCCAAGGTGGCACCTTTTAAAGAGAAGCTTTTTAATATTGCTTTTCGTCGTTTTCAAAAAAGGACGGACCGTCATGATTTTAATGATTTTGTCCGTGCCCAGCATTATTGGCTTGAAGATTTTGCTTTATACACCGTTATAAAATCTGTCCATGGCGGGTTGGGCTGGAATGATTGGCCCAAGGATTTAAAGAACCGTCAGCCTCGGGCATTGGAAGAATTCGCCCAAAAGAATTCTTTAGCTCTAGAGAAGGTTAAGTTTATCCAGTATTTATTTTTCCGTCAATGGCATAAACTCAAGAATTATGCTAACAATAAAGGTATAGCTATCATCGGAGATATCCCCATTTATGTTAATTATGATAGTGTGGAGGTTTGGCGGCACCCATCTTATTTTAAACTTGATAGCGAAGGGCATATGAAATTTATCAGCGGTGTGCCTCCTGATTATTTTTCCAGGACCGGCCAACGCTGGGGGAATCCGGTATATAACTGGGCGCAATTGAAAAAGGTCAAATACAGCTGGTGGGTCGAGCGCATCGCGCATGATTTGCAGTTGTTTGATTACTTGCGCATTGACCATTTCCGGGGATTTGCCGGTTTTTGGCAAATACCTGCACATGAAAAATTAGCTGTTTTCGGCCGATGGGTCATGGGGCCAGGGGCATCCTTTTTTAAGGTGCTGTCCCGTCGTTTTAAGCATCTTCCTATTATTGCCGAAGATCTGGGAGAAATCACGCCGGATGTCATTGAGCTTATGGAAAAATTTGGTTTTCCAGGCATGAGGGTATTATTGTTTGCTTTTAATGGAGATATTAGTACCAATCCGCATGTGCCTGCTAATTATCCGGTACATTGTGTCGCCTATAGCGGCACCCATGATAATAATACTATCCAGGGATGGTATCGCCGGGAGGCCAAGCCGCATGAAAAAGCTAACTTGCATCAAGTGTTGGGCGTAAAATTTACACCTGGGAATTTGCATTGGACAATGATTGAAGTATTGATGAAGTCTCGGGCTGAAACAGTCATTATCCCAATGCCTGATTTTTTAGGTTTAAAGGAAGATGGGCGTATGAATACGCCAGCCACCAAGGTCAATAATTGGCAATGGCGGCTAAAGGCAAAAGCGTTGACATCGAAATTAAGCAAGAAAATTGCCCGTATCACGAAAAAAACAGGGAGGGTGAATGAATAAACTGCAATCAACCTTGGTCATTGTGTTGATTTTAATCGGAGCTATCGTTGGTGCGAAGATTTATTTTGCGCCTAAAAAAGTTGAAATCAATTTACAGTCGGCCCGTGCCAAAGGCAATCCGCAGGCCCGTGTTAAAATTGTGGAATTTATTGATTTTCAATGCCCGGCTTGCGCCTATGGTATAAATTTTCTAAAGACATTTTTTGAACAACATCCTAATGATCTTTATCTGCAGGTAAGGTATTTTCCTTTAACCAATATGCATCATCATGCCATGCTCAGCGCTCTTTACAGCGAATGTGCCTCTCGCCAGGGAAAATTCTGGGAATTGGATGATCTGATGATACCTCAACAAAGCCAGTGGGCGCAATTGATCAACCCCGATCCTGTTTTTCAGTCGATGGCAGGACAGGTGGGGATGGACATGACTCAGTTAAACGCCTGCTTGGCCTCAGATGACGCGCGTAAAGTCATTAATGACGAAAAATCCCTGGGGCAGTCCATGGGGATTTCTTCTACACCGACGTATTTTATCAATGGTAAAATGGTGGTGGGCGCTAAATCGATGCAGGATGAACTAAAGAATTATTTCCCCAATTAATCTTAAGGTTAATCCTTATGTTGTTTCTTCTTCGTATCATCATCGGCAGTGTTTTCATAGTCTCGGGGTTAGGCAAGCTTCTGGCCCCGTATCAGAATTTCTTGTATGTGATCCAGGCCTATCAGTTATTACCTTCATGGGCTGAGGTTTTAGTCGCCCAGATTTTTCCGTGGCTAGAATTGATCGTCGGAGTTTTTGTTGCTTTAGGCTTGTGGACATCTTGGAGTTTAAGAGGGGCAGGGATTTTATTCGGTATTTTCGTGGTGGTGGTGGGACAGGCGCTGATACGGGGTTTACCACTCGAGAATTGCGGCTGTTTCGGTGAGTGGATCCATTTAAAACCGCAGACGGTCATCGTCATGGACAGTTTAAGTCTTTTGCTGACCTTGGTATTGTTGCGCAACCTTTCATCTGTCCAAAAATTCAGTTTGGATTCTCGTTTTGATCAAACATGAAACAAATTTTTCTTTTATTGGTTTTGCTGATGGTTTTTTCCATTCAATCCTGGGGTGGGGATATGATCAAGGAACCGAATGTGGCCGGCGGTTTTTATAGTGCTGATCCTAAAGAACTTTCTGATTCGATCGATTATCTTGAACAGTCAACCGGCCCAGTACCGACGGACCGGAAGGTGGAGATAGCCATTGCCCCGCATGCCGGGTATCCTTACTCGGGACCTGTTGCCGCTTATACGTACAAGGCCATTGCACATAACCATTACAAGACGATCGTGATCATTGGTCCCAGTCATTTTTTTCCTTTTGAAGGTATTTCTGTTTGGCCCAAGGGTGGATTTAAAACGCCGTTAGGAATAGTCCCTGTCGACGAAGATTTTGCCCAGGCACTTTTGAAAGAGAGCCCTAGTTTTAAATTTTTGCCCCAGGTCTATGAGCGTGAGCATGCCATTGAGGTTGAGTTGCCATTTTTACAAAAGACCTTTGGGAGCGTGTCGATTGTGCCTATTCTGATGGGGGACCCTGACCCTCAGGTTTGCAGGGATTTGGCTGTAGCGTTAGACAAGCTCATTGGTCAGCGTGATGATGTTTTGATTTTGATCTCTTCGGATATGTCGCATTATTATACTTACGATGTGGCTAACCGCATGGATGCTTTGACCCTGCAAGCCATCCAGGCGATTGATCCTGAGAAATTTTTTGAAGGCAATGTAAGTCGTAAAATGGAAATGTGCGGATTTGTCCCCGTGACCACCGCATTGATCTATGCCCGTTTGCGGGGGATTCGACACGTGGAAGTCTTAAAGCATGCTAATTCCGGGGATACATCAGGGGACAAAAGTAGAGTGGTGGGTTATTCGTCGGTGATTTTTTATAATGATCTTTTAGGCCAGCCAGAATCTCAAGAAAGTCAAGTGAAGGCGTTAAACTCAGCAGAAAAAAAAGAGCTTTTGAAAATCGCCCGCCATAGCATTGAAACCTTTGTTAAAACCGGCAAGATACCGGATATTGCCGTTAAGGATACGAGGCTCAATGAATATGAGGGGGCCTTTGTGACCATCCGCAAACAGGGGGCGTTACGCGGTTGTATTGGTAATATTATTGGTCAGGAGCCTTTATATGAAACCGTGCGCGACATGGCCGTGGCTGCAGCTTCCCAAGACCCGCGTTTTACTCCCTTGACCGTGGCGGAATTAAACAGTATCGACATTGAAATTTCTGTTTTATCCAAACCACGCCGTGTCAAAGACGCTTCAGAGATCCAATTAGGAAAGCATGGGGTGATTGTCAGCGATGGACAACATCAGGGTATTTTCTTGCCTCAAGTGGCAGATGAAACCGGATGGGGCAAGGAAGAATTTCTGTCGCAACTATGCAGTCAAAAAGCCGGCTTGCCGCCGGACGCCTGGAAAGACCCCAAGGTCGCCCTATACGTCTTCACCGCCGATGTTTTTGCGGAAAAATAAGAATAATGAGGAAATGTCATTCCCGCGAAAGCGGGAATCCACAATACATCAATGAATATTCAACTTCGTAATAAGTTAATTTCTATCTTCGTCATCCTGTGGCTGGTTATTTTTTATTATGAATCAACCTGCTATTACTACCTACAGCCATTGTTCAATCGTGAATTGCCCAGGATGAAATTCCTTTTCCCACCGGCGGGCTGGATCATGTTTTACAACATTGGGGATAATTTCGGGTATACGGAAGTGTATGGTGTTAAAAACGGTAATCCCCAACTCATTGATCCCCATCAAATCTTACAGACCCGTGCCATCGGCTATGATAATATAAACCGTAACGCCTTAATCACGGTGCTTTCGCCAGGCATGTCGGATTCATTTTGTCCATTTTTAAAACGCAGATTTCCTTATTTTGAAAAGTTTTTAGTCACCTACGTCGAGTATCCACATCTGACCGAACAGCCTCTGGAGCGAACACAGACAGTTGTTTACGCATGCGGGGAATAAGTATTAATGTTTTTGGGGGTGTTGATTTTGGTGTTTTTGTGACCAAAGCATCCATATCCCAAGGCCGAAGAAAACTACAGCTGTCATTATGATGAGTTCCATTAGCGGACTCCTTTTTTATCTATAAGATAAATGCTCCATAAAATTAAGGCTATGCCCAGTATACCAATAAAAATACGTAGTGGCAAGAATAGCTCTTTGAAGAAGTAGCTGGCAAAACCAATGCTGAGGATATTTTTACCTAGATCGTTAATAGTTTTGGCGGTAAAATCCCAAGTGCCTTCTTTCGCGGGAATGACATACAAAACATATTATGAAAAATATTTGGAATACATTGTTTTTGGAAGAACGGCCGTCTATTGGGTTGTCGTTTTTTAGGATTTTTGTGGCCTTGACTGTCGGGCTGCATGTGATTCCGTCGTTTTTTCATTTGGATGATAATTATCTCTCCACGGCGTTTAAGACATTTAATACTGATTTCTTTCCGCAGGCCTTTGTTAATTGGGTGCAGCAGAGCCCGGACGTTTTGGTTATTTTTTTCGTTTGGGCTTTTGTCATTACCTGGTTTTGTTTTCTCATCGGATTGTTTTCGCAGATCAGCTGTATTTTAATGACAGTTTGTTGTTATTATTTTTACGCGCTTAATTGTTTTCATATCGGCACCCTTTCATGGGATATTTTGTTGGTGACGCTTTTTTTGATGTGCGTGACACCGTATCATGGGGATTATTTTTCTCTTGATGCTTTGCGCCGAGGAGATACGGATGCCTGGCGGCGAACGCGTCCGTTTTTTATCCAGCGGTTATTACAGCTACAAACAGCATCCACGTTTTTTTTCACCGGCCTTTATAAGATTACCGGGGATGGCAATTGGATCACTGGTAATCCCATCTACTATTTGATGAATTATCCTTCAGAAGGGGTGACCAAGCATTTTCTGCTGAAAGAATGGATGGCCGTACACCCCACTTTTTGTTATGTGACTGGCCTCATGATTGTGGCGACAGAGTTAACGATGCCGTTTCTGCTTTTTATTCCTAAGACCCGGCGTGCAGCGATTATTCTTGGATTGTGTTGGCAGATTCTGCTGGTTTTGACCCTGGATGTCCCTACGATCTTTATATTTTTGTTCCCGGCACAGATGCTCCTGTTTATCCATCCGCAAAAAATTATAGGCTGGATTGTCGCCCGTCGTCGCATTAATGCGAACAGTCCTCGGGCGATCATCATCTACGATGGGGAGTGTGGGTTTTGCCGTTCCAGTGTCAGGGTCGTACAAGTGATGGATTTGTGGGATAAGCTTGAGTATCTGCCAGGCCCCAAGGGCATGAGTGAGATGCGTCTTAATTTTCCGGACGGAAAAACTTTTGGAGGTTTCTTTGCTTTCCGACAGCTTGCATGGCTTTGCCCCATGCTTTATCCGATGATACCAATCGTTTATTTTCCAGGCGCAGGGATTTTAGGGCCTTTTGTTTATCGATGGGTGGCCCATAACCGTTATTTATTTCCTGTTTTTCATTCCTGTGCCGATGGAAAGTGTCATTTATGATTTCCGCATCGAATATCCCCAGAGTGATTTGGATCCACACCATTGTGATTATAGCTATCGGGCTTCTTGCTCTTTATAGCGCTTCATTCAATAATGATGTGGTTGGCCTTTCCGTATTTTATGATCAGCTTTTTTGCGCCGGGCTTGGGATTTTGTTGATGCTGTTATTAAGTAACGGGGATTACCGCAAATTTTTTGACGTGGCATATATTGTTTATGGTATTAGCGTGGTTTTTTTAATTTTGGTGCTTGTCATGGGGCGTCAAGCCTTAGGTGCCACACGATGGTTTTCAGTCGCTGGTGTAAGTTTCCAGCCTTCTGAATTCAGCAAGCTGGCCATTATCTTTTTTTTAGGCCGTTATTTCTCACAGCGTGCTCCTAAATTATCTTTTGATTTTTCCAGTTCCCTGCGTGATCTTTGGGCTGATTTGATTTGGCCCCTGATATTGATAGGTATTTCAATGGCCCTTATTTTTAAACAACCGGATTTGGGTACTGCTATTTTAGTGATGGGTATTTTTTTAATTATGCTTTTTGCCAGCGGTCTGGCCTTGAGGTTTTTTTGGGCGCTGCTTGGAGTTTTGGCTTTATTGATGCCTGTGGCATGGCACTTTTTAAAGACGTATCAAAAAGATCGGCTTTTAGTTTTTCTTGATCCCAGCCTTGATCCTTTGGGGGCAGGGTATACGATTACTCAATCAAAGATCGCCGTGGGTTCTGGCGAGCTTTTTGGCAAGGGCTGGCTTTCCGGTACACAAAATCAATTAAATTTTTTACCGGAAAGGCATACTGATTTTATTTTTTCTGTCATTGGTGAGGAATGGGGCCTTTTGGGCGGGATTGTGTTGGTCTATTGTTATGGCGTTATCATTTACTGCGGTTTTAAAATTGCCCGGCATAACAAAGATCCTTTTGGGCAATTGGTGGCTGTTGGTATCGTCAGTATTTTGGCCATGCAGGTGGTGATCAACATCGGCATGGTCATGGGGCTTTTGCCGGTGGTTGGAATTACCTTACCGTTAATCAGCTATGGCCGCACCTCTTTTATGGTTTTTGCAATATTGATTGGGTTTTTATTGAATTTGAGTAAAAAACGAACCATTTTTTAAAACCACCTCTGGACTTTTTTCTGTGCAATCGGTATAGTATTTGGTATGAAGCATTTCCGTAAAACAGTGAATAAGCAAATAGGTGAAATTTTAGTTGAGCGAGGTGTTCTTTCAAAGGCTAAACTGGAAGAAGTCCTTGTTTTTCAAAAGGAAAAAGGTGTTTTATTTGGCGAAGCATTAGTCCAGATGAAATTAGCCACTGAAGAGGACGTGGTACAGGCGTTGACTTGTCAGTATGGATTTCCCTATCTTCCTTTAGCTAATTATGAAATTGGCCCAGACGTGGTCGCGACTGTTCCTGTGAAGGTATGCAAGCAGTATTGCCTGGTTCCTATTGATAAAATTGGGCGCAGTTTGACCTTGGCCATGGCTAATCCTTTAAATGTCCAGGCCTTGGAAGATGTCGAGAAGGTTACCGACTGTTCCGTGCAGGCATTTGTCAGTACTGCAACCGAAATTAACAGTGCCATCAATCGTTATTACGAAACGCGCTGATGCTGCCCACTCAAGAAACTCTTAAAGAAATCCTTCTGCGGGACCACCTGATAACCCCTGAAGATCTCAACCGGGCCATTCAAGAACAGGAGCGGTCCGGCGGGGAATTAAGCCGTATTCTTTTGAGGCTTAAGTTGATTGCGGAAGATCAGTTGAGCGTTGTTTTAAGCGAAGCTCTGCAATTGCCTCTGATTAATTTAAATTTGTTCCGGATTGATCCCTCGCTTTTAAAATTAATCCCTAAAGAAACAGCCGAAAAATCGTTATTGATCCCCATTTCCAAGCTCAATGATCAGCTGACCATTGCCATGGTTGATCCTTTGGATATATTGACGATCGACAATATCAAAGCCATGACTTCCATGTCGGTCAGTGTTATTTTAGCGCGTCCCCGCGAAATGCGCGCTGCCCTTGAGCGCAGTTACGCAAACAATAATTCTTCGGACCTCGAGGAGATTTTTCAGGATATTAAAGAAACGAAAGAGGCAGAACGCCTCGAGCTGGTCAAAGATCAATCTCAGCCTAATAAACGGGTGGTTGAGAATCTCAGTGAAGAAGCTCCGATCATCACATTGACAAATACGATTATCCAACAAGCGGTGGCGGCCAAGGCCAGTGATATATTCATCGAGCCTATGGAAAATTGCCTGCGCATCCGTTATCGCGTCGATGGTTTTATCCGGGAAATCGACCGCATGTCCAAGGATCTGCATTTTCCCCTGATCTCCCGTGTTAAAGTTATTTCAAGTTTGGATATTGCTGAACACCGTCTTCCTCAAGATGGGAGATTCCGGATCGTGACCGATGATAACAAAGAGGTGGATTTTCGCGTCAATGTGCTGCCCACGGCCATGGGGGAAAAAATTGTTTTGCGTATTTTGGATAAGAACCAGGAAATGGCGGATATTGATAAGTTGGGCTTTGAACCTGATTCCTTGAGCCGATTAAAAGAGTGCTGCCAGAAACCTCACGGCATGATTTTGGCCTGTGGTCCGACGGGAAGCGGAAAAACTACGACCTTATATGCGATCCTAAAATATATCAATTCTCCGGGACGCAATATCGTGACCGTTGAAGATCCGGTGGAATTTCAAATGAAAGATTTTAATCAGGTTAATATCCGCACGGAGTTTGGCTTGTCCTTTCCTGCGGCTTTGCGTTCTATATTGCGTCAAGACCCGGATGTGATTTTGATCGGTGAGGTGCGGGATTCTGAGACCCTGGATATTGCGGTCAAGGCCGCCCTGACCGGGCATTTAGTGGTTTCTTCTTTGCACACTACGACGGGGCCAGGCTCTATTACCCGGATGATTAACATGGGGGTAGAACCATTTCTAATCACTTCCTCAGTGGTGGTTATTGTGGCCCAGCGCCTGGTGAGGCGGGTGTGTCAGAAGTGCCGTGAGCCGTATACAGTTTCTGACGATGTTATCAAAGAATTTCATCTTAACGAATTAATACCTGATCAAAAGTGGCAGTTCTATAAACCCAAAGGCTGCGATAAATGTTTGAATACCGGCTATAAGGGACGGGTTGGAATTACCGAAACCTTGGTCTTGAGCAATAAAATTAAAGAATTGATCTTAATTTCAAGTTCTGAGGCCCAGATCAAGAATGCGGCACGTGCGGACGGCATGAAAACGATGCGCGAAGATGCTGTGATCAAAGCTTCCCAGGGATTGACGACACTCGAAGAAGTGATCCGTTTAACAGCACCTGATTAATTTATGGATACGACCCAGCAACGCATTTTAAAAACTCTCAAAACTCTGCCGAACATCAATCCGGTGGATGTGGATGCATTGATAGAGGCCCAGCAAGATAAAAATGTCAATTTAGTCAGGGCCTTGCTCAAGCAGGGGATCATCTCCGAGCAGGATTTGTTGGTTCTTTTGATGCGTGAGTTGCACGTGCCTTCCATTGACCTGACCCAATACCGTTTTGATGAACGTCTTAAAAGCATTATTGGAGAAAAGACGGCGCGCCAGTATCTGGTAATGCCCTTATCAATGCTAGGGCAAACCCTGACAATAGCGATGGCTGATCCCTTAAATGTATTTATCCTGGATGATTTGCGTAATCTGACAGGTAAGGACATTGAGATGGTGATTGCGACCGAAAGTCAGATCCTGCGTGGTATTGACCAATTTTACAATTCATCTTCTACGGGCCTGGCTGATTTTGGTTCGAATGTGCAAACTGAACAGGATGAGGCGTTGGCCGTGGAAGAAGCGCCGGTTATCCGCATTGTTAATTTGGTTATCAAGGAAGCATTGCGTCAAAGGGCGTCTGACATTCATATTGAACCGCAAGAGTTGGGGATGCGTGTGCGGTTTCGTATCGACGGTATATTGCAGGATATATTAACCATCCCCAAGGAAAGTAAAAATGCCGTTGGCGTGCGCATTAAGCTCATGGCAAATTTGGATATCACTAACACCCAGACCCCGCAGGACGGCCGTTTTAAAATGAAGGTGGGAAAACAGGAAGTGGATTTCCGGGTATCGATGCTGCCGACGACCTTTGGCCAGAAAATCGTCATGCGTGTGCTTGATAAGAATAATCTTTCAGTGGGCTTATCCAAGTTAGGGTTTTCCAAAGAGGCGATGACTGTTTTAGAAGCGTCTATTTATAAACCTTACGGGATGATCCTGGTGACAGGCCCCACCGGCAGCGGTAAATCAACAACCTTGTATTCTTTGATCAGTAAATTAAATACACCGGAGCGGAACATCATCACCATTGAAGAACCAGTGGAATATTTAGTGGATGGCCTGACTCAAATTGAAGTAAAATCAGATATCGGGCTTAATTTTGCGACGGGCTTACGTGCAGTTTTGCGTCAGTCACCGGATGTGGTGATGGTGGGCGAAATCCGGGACGCGGAAACGGCGGACATTGCGATTAAAGCTTCCCTGACAGGTCAGTTGGTCCTTTCAACCTTGCATACGAATAGCGCGGCAGGTGCGGTGACCCGTTTGGTGGACATGGGCCTTGAGCCTTTTTTAGTGGCCTCCAGCCTCGTTTTAGTTTGTGCCCAGCGGTTGTGCCGGCGCATTTGTGATTCTTGCAAAAAACCGATGGATATCAATCCGGACATGTTGCAAAAGATACAGCATAGGCTTAAACCCGGTACGGTTTTATATGAAGGCAAGGGTTGTGAGCGTTGCCGGGGCACTGGGTATAAAGGCCGTGTGGGTGTGACGGAAGTCCTGCAAATAGACGATAATATCCGTGATATGCTTCTTAAAAGAAAAACGTCCATGGACATAACCCGCTACGCCCAGAAAAATCAAGGGATGAAATTGCTTTTTGATGATGTCGTTGATAAAATGATTGCAGGAGAGACTACACTGACAGAAGTCTTTCGCGTGGCTTCTGAAGATGAATAGCTTAGCTCAAGGAGAATTGACATGGATGCTTATAAAGTTTTGTTAGGAGAAATTTTAATTCAACGTAAAAAAATTACCCGCGAGCAGCTGGACGCAGCTTTGAGTACTCAGAAGGAAAAAGGCGGATTTCTTGGTGAAATCCTTGTTAACTTAGGGCTTTTGGATGAACGGGATATTGTCGTGGCCTTAGTCGTGCAGTGCGGTTTGCCATACATCGCCGTCAATAAATACACCATTGACCCCGAGATCGTGCGTTTGATCCCTAAGGAAGTTGCCCAAAAAGAAAAAGTAATTGCTTTAGACCGCATCGGCGAGATTTTAAGTGTGGTGATGATTAATCCTTTGACGGATGACAAGAAATCTTATTTAGAATCACTGACCAAATGCCGTATCGCTACCTTTATTTCGACTAAATCAGAAATTGAAGAAGCCATTGCGCGTAATTATTAAAAGGATCCATGCCCACCTATAAATATACCGCCCGCGACCAGGAAGGCAAAAGTGTTGATGGCAGGATTTCCGCGGACAATGAAGCAATGATCGTTGCTGAACTGCGTAAACGTGACCTGATTATTTTAAGCATTGCGGAAGAAAAAGAATCGGTTTTTAAGAAATCAAGCACTAAGCCTAAAGCTACCAAAAAAGTCAAACCCGAAGATTTGGTTATTTTTACCCGTCAGTTTGCCACCATGGTTGATGCGGGGATACCTATTTTACAATCTTTGGAAGCGTTGAGCGAACAAACCGCTAATCCCAATTTTAAAGCAGCCCTTGTTACCATCCGCGAAGATATACAGACAGGCAGCAGCCTTTCTGACGCATTTGAAAAGCATTCTAAGATATTTGATCAGTTGTATGTAAATATGATTCGGGTCGGTGAAAGCGGTGGCATGCTCACGGATATTCTTGAGCGGGTGGCTTCGTATTTGGAAAAAAGCGAGCGACTCCGTCAGAAGGTGCAGGGAGCCCTGATTTATCCGGCGGTGGTTGTGAGCATGGCCGCCATGATCACGGTTGGATTGCTCGTTAAGGTTGTCCCTACCTTTGCCCAGATTTATTCATCACTGGGGCAAAAATTACCAGCCATGACCCAGATGCTGATTGATTTTAGTAATTTACTTCAACACGATTTGCTATTTCTGGTAGCTGGCGGTTTCGCTATTGTATTTCTTTTTAATTGGTACAAAAAAACACCTGCCGGCCATATCCAGGTGGACACCTTGCTTTTAAGGATGCCCGTATTTGGAGAATTGATTTGTAAAGTTTCGGTGAGCCGCTTCTGCCGGACCTTTTCCACCTTAAGCCAAAGCGGAGTGCCTATTTTAGAATCTTTAGATATTGTCGGAAGAACTTGTGGTAACAGGGTGATCGAAATTCTGGTCGATGACATCAAGACCAGCGTCAAGGAAGGGAATAGCATTGCTGATCCTTTGTCTAAAAGTACTATTTTTCCTCTGATGGTCACCCGGATGATCGCCATCGGGGAGAAGTCTGGCCAATTGGATAAAATGTTATCCAAGGTAGCTGAATTTTATGATGAGCAGGTGGATGTGGCCGTTGAGGGTTTAACTAAATTAATTGAACCTTTGATTATCGGGTTTTTGGGAATCGTGGTTGGCTTTATCGTCATCGCCTTGTTCATGCCAATTTTAAACATGACATCAGCGATGAAATAAAATAATGAGGCGTATGCGTTTATTGTTTACTGTTATTTTAAGTATAATTCTTTTGAATGGCCGCGCTTGGGCTCAAGAGGAAAATGTCAGCATAGCTGCCTCTGCCTTGCAGGGGGTATTGTCTAATTTAAAACAGAGTGTCGAAAAATTGAGTTTAGACAATGATCAATTAACTGCCAAAGATAATTATATCAAACAGCAGGTTTTACAGTTGCAAGCGCAGTTAGGCCAGCTTGAGGCCCAAGGCAATGTTTTAAATACAGCGGCAGTAAAATTGCAGGATAAGAATACCCGTCGGGCTAGAAAAATCGCTCAGATGGAAGCAACAAATTTTGATCTTGATAATCGCACCCAGAAAGCCGAAGCCAGCATTAAATTAATCCAGAAGTCTTTGGATGCAGGGTACCAGGAAGATCAAAGATTGCTTTTGCAGCTTAAGGGCATGACAAATATTTTGCCAGAGGCTCCCAAGGCCCAACCCTTGGAATCCCCATCCGCGAACCGCCGCCAAAAAGAAAAGTTAAGATTGATGAAAATGGTTTATGACAGCCAGCAGCGGCAGGAATTGCTGCATGAATCAATTTTGGAATTTCAAAAAAATACGGCCCTCTTGCCCGCGGCCAGTGCCTTGGCGCATCAGCAAAATTTAAAAGAACAGATTAAAGATTTAGAAGCTGAGATAGCGGCCTATCCGCAAGAAAAGTCTTTAGGGAATTCAGAGGTGGCTAATCAGTGGGATAATACTCAGCTTAGACAACTAGAATTGGAGTTGAAAGTCCTTGAGAGGAATTATGCGCAGCTTAAAAACTTGATGGAAGAAATGGGTAAGAAAGTCCAAGGTTCCCAGATGACGGTCAGTGAGAATGTTGAAGGCCAAAAATTACAGGGTAGCATGGATGATTTAAGCCGCCAGAGCGAGGGTCTAAGGGCCAGTTTAGATGATTTACGCACCCAAATGATAGACTTGGACAAACGCAAATCCCACCTGGAAGCAATGATCCAGCAGTTGCCTTGATTTCCGAACCAAAGCTCATGGTTCGGAGAAATACTTGCCTTTTAGATAATCCAATGCTATATTTATTTCCGAACCAATAATAGTGGTTCGGAAATATTTATATATAAAATGAGGCATATATGGTTCGGAAAGTTCGATTAATTGAAGGTAGTGGTCTTAAAAAGGATGTTCAAAGGTTACGGGGCAGGTTCGGAAATTTGATCAACGTGACCAATGCTGAATGGTATTCTTTGTTTAAAGATGAGATACGTAATTCGATTGCCATTGAAGGTGTTTTTGCCAATCGGCAAGAACTCTTGGATGTCTTAGAACATAATAAACGTACCAATAAGCAAAAAGCAGCTGCCATTTTAGGTTATTTTGAGGCCGCCAGTGCTATGTATGAGTACGCTAATAATCAGTTCAAAGAAAATGAATTTATTTTGCGTATGGCTGATATTAAACAGGTTCATACCTTGCTGATGCGTTATGAAAAAGATTTGGGGACTTTTATAGGCACAGTCGGTGATTTTCGTAAGAATGATATTCAAGTTGCTCAAGCGACATTTAAACCTATTAATATGTTTCATGTCCGTGAGGCAATGGAGTTGCTGATCAAATGGTTTAATGAAAATTCAAAGAAGAAAGTTTATGATGATGTGACCTTGGCTGCGATGACACATGTTTGGTTTGAAACAATTCATCCCTTTAGTGATGGTAATGGGCGTGTGGGTAGAATCCTTTTGTCGTATATTCTTATCGGTCAAGGATTGGTTAATGTTGCTATCAAAGGGATTTCTAAACAAGAACGGGAAGCATATTATAATATTTTAGAAAAATCCGACCCTTGTTTTAATGAAATTCACCGCTTGATTGAGAAAAATAAGAAATTTACTTCTACGGGTATCAATAAAGTCATTAAAAAAGAGGCGTTTACACCATTTACTCTAATGATTTCGGGATTATTGAAAGAAGCTATTAACCGGCTGGAGGGTGGCAGGTTAACTAATTTGAACAAAGAGGCGATATTGCCGCTTCGTGATTTAGCCAGGATGTATGATTATTCCCAGGATTATCTGCGTAATTTAATTAACCGTGGTCAATTGAAAGCACATAAAAAAGGTAAGCTTTGGTATGTGCGTGTGCAAGATTTAGCGGGGTATATCAATTTAGTTTCAGAAAAATGATTTTGTTTTATTGGGAGGGGAAATCTTTCTACTGCAAGAGATGGTTCAGTTCGTAAAATTATTGTAAATCACCAGGGAATGTGTTAAATTTAAATTACAGTTTAAGATTTTTAACCCCCATTTAGATTAATATTTTAGAGGTTATTATGAAGCCAAAATTTGAAATAGCAGACGGCTGGATTATGGTTCCGGTTCATTTGAAGGTTTATCCGCTACAGGCTGTTCATTCTTCTGGATATGCCTTTATGGATCGGGCCCACGTCAGGCTTGAGGAAGAAAAGAAGGATGTTGTAGCTGTTTGGCTTAAGCCTAAGAATGACAAACATGATTTGCAGAAACTGGCCTTGGAATTTTCTGATGAATTGTTGAATTATGCGCATTATTTTAGCAGTTTGAAGGCCAATGCAGAGAATATGAAGGTCTTATTACAAAGGGCCCTTTTTTCAGCTTCTCCATCAATCGTTAAAGAAGCAGAAGAAAAAGAGATTGAAAACTTGATCAAGGAGCTTGAAGCTGAAGAAAAGCAAGCAAGCTCGAAGACAAAGACAACGCCTAAGTCGCGAAAATAATAAAACTTTTCTTATGACACAAACCGCACAATCTTCTATCTTGCCGTTTAACGCTGAAAAAATTAATGATAAATATTTGGTGACCAACATGATGGGGTGTTGGGATGCTTTGAATGAAGGTGAATTTCGTCAACTCAACAGCCTGCGCGTTGAGCAGGGAGGGGCGTTATTTAACCGTTTATTAGAGCGTGGATTGATCGTCGATGAAGATAATATACGCCGTGTCATTGGCGGGTATAGGAATTTAAACGCGAATCTTTTTACAGATACAAGTCTTCATATCGCTGTTGTGACAAAGCGCTGTAATCTGCGTTGTACCTATTGTCATGCCGAAGGTGGAGCTTCTTCTGAGGATATGTCCCTTGAGACAGCCTCCCGCGTCTTGCAATATCTTTTTGATGTGCGCAGCAACTCAGTGACACTTGAGTTTCAAGGTGGAGAGCCTTTGCTTAATTGGCCGGTGGTAAAATTCATGACCGAGCATGCGCGTCAGTTCAACACCCTGGGAAAGAACCTTAATATTGTTATTGTGACCAATATGCTGCTCATGGATGATGAGAAAATGCGTTTCTTTGCTGATCATGATGTGATGGTATGTACGTCTTTGGATGGTCCAGCAGATATCCATGACAAAGCGAGGGTCGATGTTGCAGGGCGCGGGACACATGCCCAATTGGTCGAAAAAATTGAGCGTTTTGCCAAGCAATTCGGACGTAAGGTGCATATGTTACCAACAATAACCAAGCATTCATTAGCCTACCCTGAGCGGATCATTGATGAATACCTGCGTCTGGGACAAAGCGAAATTCCTTTAAGACCGGTCAATAAAATAGGCTATGCCTGTGGCAATTGGGAAGATGTTGGATATACAGCCGAAGAATTCAATGTATTTTATACTAAAGCAATGGCGTATATTATGAAATTAAATACATCAGGAACCTATATCAGCGAGCGGATGGCCAGGACCATTTTAACCAAGGTCCTGCTCAAGAAAGACCCAGGTTATGTTGATATGATGAATCCCTGCGGGGCTGGGCGTGCGGTGATGTCTTACGCACCGGATGGAGGATGTTACCCTACGGACGAGGCAAGGATGTTAGGTGATAATATTTTCCGGTTGGGGAATATCAAGGATGAAGATTATGATAAAATGCTTAATAAGGAAAATTTGTTTTTTCTTTTAAGTGCCGGCTGTTCTGATTTGTGGAATTACCGTTCTGTTTATAGCCCCTGGCTTGGTGTTGATCCTGTGGTGAATTATGCGGTAGAAAAAAATGTTATACTAAAGGGAAGCTCACGTTTGCAACAGGTGTTGAAGCATCAGTTTAAAACGGTTTTTTCTTATCTGCTGGGTGATAAAAAGCATGCGGAAGTTTTTCAACGCTGGTTATAAGGGGAGTTCCTGATGAAAAAGAAAATAAAAAGTAAGGTCATTAAAAAAAAGATCCCGCTAACCAAGTCCCTTGGTGAACTGATGAAGGACGAAGACGGTTTTGTCAGCAAGGAAACTATTTTAAAGGTGGGGTTATCCACCGTCGCAGCACTGGGAATAGCCGGTGCTTTGACAGATATTAGTTCCGGGACGGATGTCACAACGCATTCTAATACAGTTTCTCCTGATCCATCTAATGGGCCAAACTGTGCCACACACCACAATGTTACGACACACACTTCATATTAATTCTATAAGGAAAATCTTGCTTGTGGGGATGGGTATGAATTATCGCTACGTTTTGTTTTTAGCTTTTTTCTTTGCAGCAAGTTTACCAGTTCAAGCACAACAAAACGATAGCAGCCCGGCTATGTCAATGGCTTCAGGAGGGTATGCATTGCCTTCCGAGGAAGATTATATTTCCAGACTTCATTTGTATGATTTTCAAGCTGCCCTTAAAGATCCATCGATTTGTGCTCAAGATCAAGATTGCCTAAAAAAAATTAAGGTAATCAACACTTTAGAATGCATTATTACTGCCTGTGGCAAGGATGCTGCTAAGGAATCTGAAGCTTGCGTTTCAGAAAAATTTAATGATTTAAGATTGGATCAAAAGGAAAAAATTTCGACAGATATTTGCGCTTGGGTCAAATCCCCATCTGCCGCAACCCGCAATAATTTAAAGAATGATGCAGAAGATCGACTTGAGGATGAGAATTTAGTTTTAGCTCAAGCCTATATTTCAGCGATGAACGGATCAGGCGATGCGTGCCAGCAAACAGTCAAAGACTATATGGGGCCCTATGGTCCTAAATGGGACCGTCAGTGGTATGCCATTTTATCTGAATGCCGTATCCTTTCTCATCAGCGCAGTGTAGATCAAGAAAAGAGTGATTATTTAGCCTGGTATAAGGTTGAACAGGGAACCGGTCAATGCGCTGGTATTATCAATGAAGAGATGCGCAGTGCTTGCTCCAATGCTGATGCCCCCTCGCCAATAGCCCCACCTCATGAAGAATAAATTTCAACCCAAGGTTGGTATTTATTTTTCCCATTATGAGTGTCTAGGGCACACCACTCGCGTAATGGCTCTTAGTGAACTAATTAAAGTAAAATACCCTCAAAGTGATCTTTTTGTCATTCAGGCTGGGCTGCCGCAAAAACATACTCAGTTAGATAATTTGTCTCAAGTTTTTACCTTGCCGCACCCCTTTATGAATAGACAACATTTTCGCCAAGCTCTTAATGCTAGTAATATTGATAGTGTGTTGCGTTCAAAAATTTGTAGCAAGATCATTCATTCTCAAAATCCAAAGCTTTTTATTACGGAAACCTTTCCTTTGGGGCATGACGCCTGCCGCTATGAATTGATTCCATCGCTTGTAGATGCGGCGCGTGGTGGTTCAAGAATCTGGTCCATTGCCGGATATCCTCTGTTGACAGGTAAATCCCAGAATTGGAAAAATAAAGTCATGGGTCTATATGAAAAGATCTTTATTTGTTGCCCTCAAGAAGAAAAGATTTGGCTTCGTGAGTTTATGCCAAATTCAAAACAGAGAATTGAACATCAGGAATTCTTTGATCGATATGCAGCAAAAATCAATTTTATAGGATACTTCTTGCCTCAAGGTCAATTGATTCATGACAAAATTACTAAATTTAACAGTACTGAAACCAAGTTTAGTCATAAGGTCTTGGTGCTGCGTGGTTCAGGTGCTGTCTATCCTAAATTGATTGCCCAGGCTATTCTCGCCAGTGATGATTTGCCCGAATATTTTGAGATGACGATTGTCACTGGTCCTGCAACCACGAATGATGAATGGCAATTATTTAATCGTTTAATGCATAAAAAGCGTTTGAATAATGTAAAATTATTACGTGTGGTGAGCCATTACGAAGATCTTATTAAAGTCGCCAGCGTTTGTGTTGCCACTTCAGGTTATCATACTTCAGCCATGCTATTGAAGTACCGCAAGAGAGCTGTATTGGTGCCCTTTGAGGGCTATGATAAAACCAATTTTTATGAGCAAAAAGCCAGAGCTGCGATGCTTAAAGAAAAGATTGGAGCGCAGGTTATATCGATCAAGGAGCTAAACGCCAAGAACTTGCTCAAGGCCATCTTGATTGCAGCTCAACAGAAAGAAAGTAAGCAGATTTTATCTAAAGGTTTTTTTGGGGCATCAAGCCGCTTGAATCAAGCGCTGACTGAGCTTTTTGGGCGATCGCAGGGTCAAATAAAGGATCAGCTTTAAAGGCGCTGCCGTAGGCACGTAAGGACATGGCTCGACAGCCTCCAAGACAGGTCTCAATTACGGGACATTGTTGACATAGAGAGGGAAGATAATCAGTGGTGTTAAGCCGTTGAACAAAGGGGTGTTCCCAAGCTGCTTTGAGGGAATTCCCCAAATTTTCTTCAATAAAATAGCTTGGTTTGTAGTATCCTTTGGCACTGTAAACGATTCGTAGATGCCCCTCATCGAGTTTAGCGCCTAAAAATATTTTTTGACCAACATTTAAATTTCCTGTAACACATAGCGGGATTGGATTAGAAATAAATACACGAATGCCTTGTTGTTGGGCTTTGAGGATCTTGATCGATAATTTTAGATAGAATTCATGATCCATCTGTTTGATCTCTTCATTAGGATGATCGATGGGGCGTTGCAAGAGCCACGCAGAAGGATTAATTTTGGTAATGAGAGGCAGAAAATCTTCAAATGATTCTACCTTGCTTGGCGTCAGGACGGTTGCAATCCACACGGTTGGAAGATGGGCTTTTAGTGTAAATATATTTCTTATCTTTTCCAGAAAAGGGAATTTAGTGTGTGTGTAGGCGGCATTAGTTTTTTCGTTATATCCTTGTACAGAGATGTGAGCCACATCAACTGTTGAAATGATGGTTTTCATTAATGCGGGAGAAATATTTTCTGCAGTGGTATTAATGATAGTATCTAATTTTTTTGATTTAACGTAGGTTAGAATTTGACCGATATCAGGATGTAGCAGTGGTTCGCCGCCAGTGATACGAATGGCCTTAACCCCGGATTGTGAGACATCATCAATGGTTTTTATGATATCCTTAAGAGGGACATCCGGAATTCTTGGGCCAGTGCAATAAGGACATACTTGACGACAGCGTCCCGTTACTTCAAGAATAATTTCGATGGGTAATGATGGGCGATTCATGTTTTTTATTAATCAGGTTAATATATTTTATCTTAACAGAGTTTAGATTTTTTACCATATGTTCGCAAGTAAGTATCTTTTATACCGGATTCTAGGTAATGATATTCCTCTTCGTCATCAAAAAGGACAGACCTTGAGAAATTTAAGGAGGATCCTTGAGGGTGAGGAAGGCTTAAAGGGTTTGAAAATGCGATGGCTCCTCAATCGAATCGCAGATCAAGAGGTGCAAGCGCAGATTATTAAATTGTTAGACAAATATCAACAAAAATATGAGGTGATCCCATTCAATTTGGGAAAATTTAAGCGCATCCCCGTAGATGACCTAAAATCGCGCACGGCAGAGTTGATTGGTCTTAATCAAGCACGCAATAAAGTATTACGTCAGGGGCAGAAATTAGCCGAATGGACGATGGTTTTTGACGGGAATTGTTTTTTGACATCTCAGGCATGGCAGGAAATTATTCAAGCCATTGAAAGTGATCAAGCATGTCGATATGGAGTGGTTGCAATGATTCGCATCATCAAGGGGAAGCCTGCTGTTTTGAGTGAACCTCAATTGATGTTTCGTTTTGATGCGAATGAGAAATTTGATGAAGCTTTTGAATATGGACAGGACAGTAAGATTGAATTATTGCGGCGATTAAATGTATCAGGCGTATGGGATCAGTGGAGTGATTCTCTAAAGAAAACTAGAAAAAAGCACAAGATTGAAGGTAGTGTTTGCTATGCAGGTCATGTGCTGCGTTTGCCTTCAGGCAATGAACTAGCGGAAAAAGATATTAAAATTCGCAAACAACTACGCGATCGCGGAATCATTCATTTGATGAATAGAATTGATCAATGGTAGAAAAAATAATTTTCATCCTTATGTTGATGATAGGACTTCTCACTTCGTATACGGATTTGAGAGAAAAGAAAATTTATAATCAACATTTGATGATCGGCTATGGGTTAGGGTTTTTAGCCTTAGCTTATGCAGTCATTGTTTGGCATGAGGATATTGTTGTTCATCTGATCAATGTTTTAGTTGCTGCATTAATTGGGTTTCTCATGTATCGTTGGGATTTGTGGAGGGGCGGAGATGCTAAATTATTCACCCTTTACGCTTTTCTCATGCCGACACCAACCAATCATTTACTTCCCTTTGCCAATAGTGTGGCCTATTTGTTTGCTAGTTCATTTATCGCGGGGATGATGATCCTAACGCCTGTATTTTTAAAGGATATTATTGTTAATTATCGAAACCTTAAAGCAGATTTATTGTCTCTTCCCAAGCGCAAGGCCTTATTTGAATCGATGATGCAAATGACCATATATTCTTGGATATTACTCCCCTTATTTAATATACTCAAAATTGTCAATCCAGTGATTATTTTCACCATCTTGTATATCATTTTTAATCATAGTTATTCGTTCAAGAAAAAAGTGCCCCAACATTATATATTCGGATATTTTAAAAGAATTTTCTTTAGGCTATGCGTGGCCGTCCTATTGGGAGTTTTGTTGCGTTGTTGGCTTTCACCACAATCTTTAACTCTTTTATCCATAATACGTTATATACTAATGATTACATTATCTTGCCTATGCTCAGTGATCCTTAAAACCACATTTGATTATTTTAAAGATTATCAAGACCGTGTTCCTTTTGCGCCATTGCTTTTAATAGGATGTTTGCTTAGTTATACGCCTTTTTTAAAAGATGTTATTCATGTCATGTCACTTCGCAATTTATTGTTCTCACCTTAGACGAGGTAGTTGTTAGTTGCTTTTAGTATCATTCAATTCTATACTTTATATATGAAGAAGATTGAAGGTATGGATGCTCTCACCATTGATGAGATATCGTCCCTTTGGAGCAGAAATGATTATGTCAAGGGGATGACAGCTGCCGATATAAGACGGCATCTGACCTGGAAATACCATCCTGACTATGCTTGTGTTTTTGTGGAACGTCTAGATAGAACTGTTGTAGGAACCTGTGGATATATACGGACAACCCTTTTATCAAGGCGCGGTGATCTTGAATGCCGATGGGGGATGGATTCATTGATCGATAAGGACCAAAGAGGGTTAAACACAAATGCTTTTTTAAAACTTATGCGGGTGCCGCTTCGATTTAATGATGTTTCTCGCCAAATACTTTTATGTTTTCCCAATCATGTAGTGAGAAGTACTTATTTAAAAATTGGAATGCGTCCACTGGGAGATTTTGCCCGATACCGATATTTATTGAATCGGTCAGAATCTTCAGCCCCATCAAAGTCTCCAGTTAGAAATATGAAGGATATTTTATCCTTTACATGGAAAGATGGTTTTTTTGATCCGGCAATCGGTGAATTATCCTCAAGGTTAAGTAAGAAATTTTTATTTCTTCCTAAGCGAGACATGAGGTATCTTAGGTGGCGTTATAATGCATGTCCTACCTATCAGTATAAGGTTTTAATTGTTCATAAAAATGATTCGGTCGAAGGTTTTTTGGTGCTTCGTATTAGAAAAGAAGGTTCATTATTAAGAGCAAGCATCATTGATCTTTTATGCGATCCGGATAACCGTGACCTTATCCATGGTATGTTTGATGAAGTAAACCACTACTGTAGGGAGCGAGAGGTCGATCACATCGTCGTTACTATTAATCATGCTGGCTTTGTGGATGCCTTAACACAGATCGGCTATGTTAAAGAAATGAGTATAGATTTGTTTTGCTGGGCTAAGGACAAAATCTTACTACAGCAACTTGAACAATCTTCTAGGGGAATTCATATAACCGCAGGGGATGGTGATTATGACATGGAGTGATCATGATTCTAGATGTAGATGAAAAAATATTGATTTCGAAAGAATTGCGAAAATATTTCAGAGGTATTCATGAAATCCATAAGATCAAAGAGAGTTCTTGGAGCAGTGTTTATCATATATTGACCACCAATAGGATACTTTTTTGCAAGGTTGGGCCGTTAGCAGGTGCCGTGACCCATGAGTATCAGATCCTGGCCTTTTTGAGGGCTCAAGGCCTGCGGTGTGTTCCTGAAATTCTCAGTTATTCTGAAATTGGAGGCAAGGCTTTGTTGGTGACGCGTTTTATCAAAGAGACAGGCTATTATAATGTTAGAAAATTAGCTGAGAATTTTGCCAAAGTCCATGCGTTGAAACACAAAGATGAAACTTGTAAGAATTTTCCAATTGAATTTATCTTAGGAATGGAAAATGAGCTTTCGGATCTACAGTATATATGGGGTAAGGAAAATCCCAAACGGGTTCGTCTGATGAATAAGCTTGGTGATGCCTTGAAGCAGATGAGAGTTTTATATAAGAAACGTAAGCAGTTATTTGCCCAAGAGCCTTTGCGTTTAATCCAAATGGATGCTCAAGATGTGGTAATCCCTTCTGTCAATGAAATGTATTTGGTAGATTGGCATCTGGCAAGATATGGTGATCCGGCATGTGATTTAGCCCGGTTGTTTATCTATGAACAAGACAAGACTAAAAAATTTGACCGTGATGAATTTATTAAGATGTACGCAAGGGGTATACCTGTTAACGATTCTTTATTATGGAGAATCAACTATTTTCACCTAGGAAGTTTAGTTGCGATGTTATTATATTCCTTTGGAGATAGTGTCAATTTGGTCCGTTATAAGTCTTCTCCTTTGGTTGTTCAACAATCTGAAAAGGATTTTTTTAGGAGATTATTAGATAAGAAGATAGAAAATAATTTTGATCAAATATATTTGATGCTTGAAAGGTTGGGGCATTGAGTAAGATTGCACAGGTATTATTTACCAGAGTTCCAGTTCCAGGAAGAACAAAAAAGCGTTTAATGCCATTTTTAACACCACAACAAGCCGCAGACCTACATGAGGCGATGATATACGACACCCTTCATGTGATGCAACGGGCGAAAGCTGATTTGTTGATCTGTTATGAGCCTTCGATAAAGAAGGTCTTTTTTGAGGAATTAGTTAGGAGACAATCTATTTATCCTCAACGGGGAAAGCTTTTATCTAAGAAAGTCATCAACTGTTTTGTTGATATGCATGAAAAAGGATATAAGGGTGGGCTTCTACTTGTTTCAGACACCCCAACCGTGCAAACATGCTATTTGCAAAAGGCCATCCGCGTCCTTCAAGAACCACACCCGGTCGTCGCGATTGGACCTTCCCATGATCGTGGTGTATATTTGATTGGAACAAATCGTCTTGATCAACTTAAATACCTTGAGAAAATACCATGGAGTAAAAGCTCGATACTCGAGTTATTATTGGCGAATATCCGTGAAACAGACCTTAGTTTAAGATTTTTACCTGTTGTTAAGGATATTGATGAAAAGCAAGATGTTTATTGGCTGTTAAGCGAGTGTGCGCGGGTATCCAAAGATGAGTTAAAACATGTGAAAAGTTTTTTTCGGAAACAGGGTAAATCTATATTTAGTTTAGTTTCTGATGCCTGAGGAGGCCAGGATGGTTGGTGTCAATAAAAAGCCCATGAAGATCAAGGAAGTGCTAGATGCCTATGGTGGTTTTGTTAGGTATTTTGGAACCACCGAATTGATGCAAAACATGGTGGCCTATGTTGATCCGAAGAAGCCCCTTCAGATTTTGGCTTGCTGTGGCGGAGGGGATCAATCTTTGACATTTTTAGGACATTGTCAGAAGGGTACAGAAGTTTATGCCTTTGACCTGAACCCGGCACAATTATTTGTACTGGCATGTAAAGCTGTTTATTTAGAAGACACAAAGCTTAAAGTATTTGACCCTACATTTGACAGAATCAGTCGGCTGCATTTGGGCAGAATAAGGAAATTACCCAGAAATGTACAAAAGATCACAAAATTAGTTAATTTGAGAGGGAACAAGAATATTGACCTCAAAGAGGATTTCAGGGAAAAATTTGGGTTTGAGATCGATTCAGGTCTATTCGATTTTAAACCACAGTCGCTGCACTGGGTAAAAGACAGGCGATTTATGGCAGCTATCCGAAAGCAGTTGCATCATTTGAATTTTATCCGTGAAGATGTTTTATATATTTCTGATTGGTTTGCCAAAGGATCCTTGGATGTCATTTACTTATCAGATATCCCATTACATAACGCCATTCCGTACTATTTAGAACGTTTAAATACGCTAATATTGCGTTTAAAACCTGGTGGCCTTGTCATGGGTAACACCGAAGATCTCAATGAGCTTGACCGTAATCCAACGATTATGGAAATTTTATTGAATTACCAGGATTTGTTTGGATTAAAATTAGTCGGGCAACGAAAAAAATCCTTATGTCTTCGCCGCAATCAATAGCGCTTCTTTATTTGGATGGACAACAAGAGACCACGCCGATGGCCTTGGTTGAGGCTATTGTATTATTAGAGAGACAGGGAGTTGATTTTTCATTATATGAGCCTGCTCTTGAGAATGAAACAGATTGGGAGGCTGCTTTATTAAAGACATTTTTACGGATTCGAGAGAAAGTTATATTGATTTCTTTTTCTAGCGAGAATCATTTTATTGCTGTTGGCTCCCTGATTTTTTTAAGTAAACACATAGATTTGTTACAGGGTAAAGAAGTGCATGTTTGTTTGCCTGCCCTTGGATTGTTCGAAAAACTGCCGTTTGAGCGTGCGCATGTTATCTTCCATAAGCGTTTGTTGAATGAGTTGGTTCGGGAACTTTTTTTTAGCCCAGAAGAATATCAAGAAAAATATGTTCAAGAAATGGTTGCGGTCATGAACAGATATGGCTATTCAGGGAGAATTGTTTCTGGGGCCTTGAATCCTGATTGCAGGTATCATTGTGCGTTTTGTTTTTCCAGAGAATCCGCGGGAGGGCGCGGCCCCAATTCCCCACGCAGGATGGATCGTATTATGCAGCTAATGGATGTTGCTGAAATTTCTGAGGCTAAGTTTTTTAAATTTACTGATCCCAATTTTATTCATGATACAACGGGTGTGGCAGGGTTTATTGACCACTATCGGGTTAAATCTTATCGTACGCCATGGCATTGCAGCGCAAGGTTGGATTTGTTGAATAAGAATAAAGAGATCTATGAACAAATGGTAAGCAATGGCTGTGAATATATATTAATGGGCGTTGAACATGCGGTCAGCCGCATTGGTTCTTCTTTGAATAAGGGTGAAGATTCCAGACATGAGCTTGCAGAATTCTTGAAGCATTGGGACCGAAAGACAATCCTTAGCCTATCTTTTATGACTGGTTTTAAGAATGAAAGCACTGACGACAGTCTGCTTAATTTGGATTTTATTAAACGCCTTAGGAAAATTAAAGGGATTCGAGCGTATTTAGGATATTACATGCTTTTTCGTCAGGAAAAGATCCAAGATTCTGAAACGAATTATTTAATAGGTTTAATTTATTTGTTACGCATGGTTCCATCAGGAAAGACGCTTTCGTTAAAGTATGCTAGGAGTTTGTTAAGTCATTGTATTGCTAATCCTTTTTTTAGTTTTTACTATCTGACCGTTAATGGGGAAAGTTTAAAGATCATACAAGGGATCATGCAAACGTTTGAAGAAGATCAAGATCTTAAAGACTGTATGCCGGAAATGAAACGTTTTTTACAAGAAGCGCCTGAATGGATTAAGCCTGTCCAAGATGCAAGTTCTCTTCGTGAGCTCAATAATGTCCTTTTGTATGGATAAGGAGTTCTTTAATGAAAAAACTTGAAGGGAAGTACGGAGTTCTATTTCTTTCTCCGACATATGCGTTTTTAAGTAAAGAAGCAGTTAGTGCTACACAACAGTTGGCATAACTAATAGGGGCAGGTCAATATTTCATAAGCGCAATATTTGGTTGAATCCAGGATTGTGTTTTGAAAAGTTAAAGAAAATGGAAATGAGTAAATTAATAAAAAGACCAAACATCGCATTAATTCTTAGCGCAGTCAGTGCGATGGGATTCTTTATAATTTATGTTTTAACTTATAAAAGAGGTGTCGGAATTACAGCAGATGGTCCAACCTATATACATATGGCAAGGTGTTTAAATAGTCTGGATCTATGTGATAAAAATCATTTAATTCTAAGTGTTAATGAATGGCAACATTTCCCTCCTCTATTTCCGTTTGCTTTGGCGACTATCCATTGGTTGGGTGGCCCAGATCCCATCTTAGGTGCACGTTTCTTAAATGCTATTCTTTTTAGCGTAAATATTTTTATGTTTGGGTCATTGATTTATAAGAATACAAAAGATGCTTATCTAACCTCTATAGGTGCATTATGGATGTTAATGAAAATTGATATTTTGAGTATTCATACCGCAGCCATGTCAGAACCTTTATTTATAACCTTTATGCTTTCTTGGGCGTTATTATTTTTAGATTATTTTACGACACGAAGAGTCGTTTCCTTGTTGGGATTTTCGTTGGCAGCTGCGTTAGCCTGTATGACACGATTTGCCGGCATACCTTTAGTTTTAACAGGGCTTCTGATGCTTTTACTCGAAAAGAAGAAAAATGAAAAGAATTCATTTTCACCAACATTCATTTTTATGATTGTTAGCTTATCACCCTTAGTTTTGTGGATGGTAAAGAATTACCTAGAAATAGGTCATTTTGTAGCTGTAGATAGAGGAGTTTCTCTTCATTCATTCTCATTTCAAGGCCTACATTGCTCTTGGCCAATTAATCATTCCAATTTCACATATATCGCGTTGGTCTTGATTTTTATTCTGATTTATCTCGGCTGGCGTATTTGGATAAAAAGAACTTCTGCAGCAGAAGATGCATCAACTTCTTTGATGTCATTCATGCATACAATTATAATTTTTATCTTCATCTATATTATTTTTTGGGGTATTGTCGGGATGTCTGTTCAATATAAAGCAACACCAGGCAGGTATTTTCTTCCACTTGAAATTTTTGGGATCATTCTGTTTTTTATTCTAGTCCATTTATTCTTGTCAATGACAGAAGGCTATAAATCTTTGAAATTTTGTTTTGTTTTTTTTCTCTTGCTGTACTTTGTTGGAATTAATTCTCTGAGTGCTGTGCCATGGTTTGAATATAGGTATAATATTGGAATGGAGTATGACGGACAGGATTGGGACAGCTCAGAGATTATTACGGAAATCCAAAACATTCCATCAAATATGATGATATATACAAATAACCCTTGGATACTTTATGTAAGAGGGAACAGGAGATTGCTTCAAATCGTTGGCTTATCGCAAAAGTCTAATACATTGTCAACATTACGTTTATATTCTGACTGCTATTCTATAAAAAGGATGACACAAGATTTGTATGACAAGAAAGGGCTTATAGTGTATTTTTATTCGATGCCTGATTGGTATAGAGAGGATAAAGATTTACCCAACATTATTTCATTAGACGAACTTAAAAAGATCCTTCCTTTGAAATTACTATACAAAGTGTCTGATGGTGTAATATATGGTTGGAATGAACAAAAATGAGTTAAGAAATAAATGTACAAGACACTAAGACATGTAGATCATTTTATTGCCAAAATACTATATTCTTTCCGATGGTTTTTTTTACTGAGATCGGTGGATCGAAGTAAAATGCCACGTATTAAGAATATTTTGTGTATAAAGCTGTGGGGATTGGGAAATTTAACTATCATTTATCCTCTCATTCTAAAATTAAAAGAAAAATATCCAGAGGCAAATATAGTATTCATTACCTTTGATTTAAATAAGGGACTGTTAGAGAACAATGGGGCCATAAGTAAAATACTATATGTAAATTTTTCTAAGAACATTCTTAATTTGCTAAAGCAGTTTATATTTTTGCTGAGAGTATTAAGGCATGAAAAGATCGATGTAGTCATTAATTTTGAGAATATTAATAATGTATCAGCTTTTTTTTCTTATCTAATTCAAGCTCCGATACGAATTGGTCGTACGCATAAGTATGATGGTATATTTTATACGCATCCGGTAATCCCATCGAATTCACAACATATATCACATCAATTTCAATCACTTTTAGAACCTTTGGGCATTACTAGCAGTTTTGGTTATGCCCACCTTTCTGGTACAGATAATGATAGGATCAAAGTTGAATCACTTTTGGAAGGTTTTGAAGTTGATGAATTTATATGCATTCATCCAGGGACAAGTAATAATTTCAAAGGTAAAAGATGCAGTAAGAGATTTTTCTCAGATTTAACGTTGCAATTTATTTTACAACAACGGATCCCAGTTTTTTTCATTGGTAAAAACATAGATGAGAATTTATCAGAAGAAATAATCAAGATGCTCCCAAATAAATTTAAAGTCATTGATCTTACAAACCAATTAACGATAGGACAGCTCATAGAGCTATTGCGAAGGAGTCGACTACTTGTTTCAAATGACACAGGACCTGCTCATATGGCAGCTTCATTGGGCGTCAACGTAGCTGTCCTGTTTGGTCCCACTTCACCGCAGCAATACCAACCGTTAAATACAAATAGCTTAGTTTTTTATAAAAACTGTCCGTGTGGATCTAATCGGGGTGTTTCATATGATAACAAAATGTGTACCTATAATTCTTTTTGTTTGGACTTTTCTCCTCTGGAAATTCATCAAGCTATATCTAAGAAATTCTTCATAGAACAGAAAATTATTAAAAATGAACATGCCAGGAATTTAATTTGAAAGAAGTTAATGAACTATGTTTGTCGAAATTAATTTTAAATCTCCATCCGTCGAAGTCAAAGATCAACTTAAATATGATATATTTCAAGAGAAGGTGGGGATCGCATTCTTTGATTTGAGAGGCTTGCCAGTAGTTGTTGATGTTCAGGAAGTTTTAAATTGTTATACCCAGCAAGGAGTTAGGGCATTATCTAATTTATGTCTTGGATATGCTTGTATTATTTGTGACGGACATCATCAAAGAGTGATATTTGCTTCTGATAATACCGGGCATACAACTTTTTTTTATCAGGTCATCGGTAACAGAATTCAAATTTCTGACTCACTAAGTCCTTTAAACTTGTCTTGTGATGCGATGATTGATCGGCAATCATTTCAAATGTATCTTGAGTGTGGTTTTGTCCCTGGAGAGCGAACCATCTACAAAAATATCTTTAAATTACCACCTGGGGGGTATCTTACGATTGAAAAGGGACGTATTCATCGAGGGAATTACAGTGAGATTCCTCGGGTCATCCGACGACGAGTTGCTTCTTTAAAAGAAGAATTAAAAGAGAGCTTGGTTACGAGTGTGGCAAGGACATTGTTAAAGCCAACAGGAGTCATGCTTAGTGGTGGATTTGATTCTTCCTTTCTTTGTCAAATAGCCCAAGCTTATGATAAGCAAGTCAGGACCTTTACGATTGGGAGTTGGGACTATAATCCACAGACCTTAGATCAAGGTATACGAATGGCCAAGATTTTAGGCACTCAACATGAAGTTATTGAAATAAGCATTGAAGAGTATTTATCTTCGTTGCCGTTGACAGCGTTGGCTATGGATGAGCCTGTATTAGATTTGGATACGGCTTTTATTTATCCAGCCCTTAGAAGAATGCCTGCTAAGATTGAATATTTGTTGCATGGAGTTGGCAGTGATCAATTAATCGGTAATCTTTTTGGTCAAATGAGAAAATTGGTTACGTCAAAGGCCCTAACTAGTTCTTCAGTATTCGGTAGGTATAAGGCTATTGCCAATTTAGATCGAAGGGCTGGGTTATTTTTTATAAGGGAAAAGATTCCGCAAGAAGTTCGATTGCATTATAGACTAAGTTCTAGGAAAGGGGCGCGCTTGATATTTCCTTTTTTGGAACCATCAATGGTCCGTCTTGCCTTACAAATGCCTAATATATTAAGGAAAGATAAACAATTATTAAGGTCACTGGCCCCAACGCTCAATAAAATATTTGCGGTACAAATGAAAAGTAAGGTGACGGGGCAGATACCTGGTCAGTTAAAGGATTTAACATTGAAGGTCTATGGCAATGGCATCATGCAAAGCCGCTTATTGTGCGATCTGGTTGGGAAATCTCGTTTATCAGTTATTTTCTCATCCAGAAAGAAAGACGAAGCTTTGAGGCTGGTTGTATTTAGTTTATGGGTTAAGAAAAATCTTCGACATCAAGATCATTTGTCAGCAGCTTGATTATGTTGGTCAGGATAGGTTTTGAATTATGAAATGTGATCAAAGAGAAAAAGAAATTTTAGCAAGAATTGAAAGCGACCTGCGTCATGTTTTTGCCCCATCCACCAAAGATAAACAAGTGCGTTTTGGTGGTGTGTGGGAAAGTCAAATTGAGGATTTGTCTAAAACTTTTATTCATGAAGATTTTTCGGTCGATGCCCAGGTGCTTCGAAAATTTCAACATCTCCAGGTATTTTTTTCGGATATGCCGACAGACCGGTTGTTTTTAAAAAAAATCTTACGAGGGGAAAATGCGTTACAATTCAAACGAGATTTAATTGAATTAGTAGGCCTTTTTGAATTAGCTAAACAAACGCGTTTTCAAGACACTGGTATTTTGGATCTCTTAAAGCAATATCCCTGTAATCGAGTGGGAGATCCAAATGTTTTTATTTATGAGGGGTATCAGTATACAAGAAGATGGATCATCCGCATTTGGCACTTGTTGTTGTTTAAACATTATTTGCAACCACGCTTGGAGACTGATTTTTGTTTATTGGATGTCGGCAGCAATTACGGAGTTTTTAACTATTTGATTAAAAAGGAATTTCCAAAGTCTTCGCAGATTTTAGTAGATTTTCCTCAGACCCTGGCGTTAGCGCATTATTATTTGGGAATATCATTCCCCAAAGCTAGAATAGCCAGTTATAAAGAATTAGCTAAGCTGGATGTGATTGATCGCAACTTTATTAAAGATTTTGATTTTATTTTGTTACCAACTTTTTTATATAAAAAGATCGCCCCACAGACGCTGGATGTATTTTGTAGTATTTCATCGTTATGGGAAATGTCGCGGGGATGGTTTGAATATTATATAAATGCTGAACCTTTTTCGAGTGTGAAATATTTCTTTTGTATGAGCAATCAAGTTAAGTCGGTTTATTTTGACAAAGAATTGACGATTCTTGATTATCATTTGAGGGAGTTTAAAAAATTATATTTTCAAATCGCTCCTTCTTTCTTACCCCCCAAAGAGCCAGAAACGCCCTATTTTGAATATATTGGGCAGAGAATAGGAGTTTAATTATCGAAAAATTAATTAATCAAATTAATCACGTTTGGTTATTCTTTACGGATCGATGTAACCTGGGCTGTGGGTATTGTTTTTATAAATATAGGACCCAACAACAGGTGATTTCTTTAAAGACTTTTGGGCACATTGTAGATTTTATCCGTCCTGTAGCTCCAGCGGAATTTGTATTTTCTGGTGGAGAGCCTTTGATGGATGCCGACAGGCTTAAAGAAATGATACAGGTTATTGATCAGGAAAATCTCGCCCGGTATATTTCCGTACAAACTAATGCCACCTTATTGGATGCAGCGTTGATGCAGTTTTTCTTAGAACGGGGCGTTAATTTGGAGGTTGGTATTGATGGTGATGAACCAACAACGCAACGCAACCGGCCAGGTATTGGTCCTTATTTTTATAAGGATATTGTCCGTGGCGTTGAACTTGTCTTAGGTTCTAAAGGGTTTTTTACGACGACCATGGTTGTGCATCCAACCGGAGTCTCGAAAATGTTTGAAAATTTAAAATATTTAGCTGCCATGGGATTAACGTCTATTGAAGCGCATCCAGCTTTTCTTGAAGTTTGGAATAAAGAATCATCAGATATATTTGTGGATCAATATCGTCAGATATGCGCTTGGGAATTAAAAGAAGGGAAGCATGGATTAATCGGTCGTGGTTATAGCAAGTCTTCCCCAGGAAGCTGGGATTTATTATCTGTTCCTAGCGGTAAAATTCTGACGAATTGGCTTTTACTTTCATTTCCTGAAGAAGTTCGTGAAGAATTGTATGTCATGGATTTTAGTCAAAACGCTTCAGGAGACCTCTTGCCGCAGGGGGAACGTTATTTTAAAGCATTAGATTCATTTTTATCTGAACATCCTCGATGTTCTTATCGAAGTATCAGTAATTTTAATGCGATGCAGGCGGTTAAAACATCAGCAGGAGCTCGTTTTGAAGAAAGGGTCAGGAATTATATTGACCTTTGCGAACGCATAGAGACTATTGATCAAAAAATTATGGGAACAAACTTATGGCGAGCGTCAGGTACGAAAGTATATTAGTCGAACAAGCATTAAGTCGTGAATACGCATCCGAATTGGATACTGTTCTCAAAGGAATGGCGGGTTTAAATGATATTAAACCGTTGATTCGTGAATTTGAGAAAGTTTTTGCCAAATATATCGGTGTCAAAGAAGCAGTTGCTGTTAATTCCGGAAGTGATGCTTTAAAAATGGCGTTGTTGGCGGCTGATGTTGGTCGTGGAGATGAAGTTATTGTTCCTAATTTGACCTATCAAGCTGTTGCATTAGCGGTATGTTATTGTGGCGCAAAGCCAGTAGCTGTTGATGCCATGAAAGAAGACCTAGAAATTAATCCTGAATTAATTGAAAAAGCTATCAGTAAGAAAACAAAAGCGTTAATTGCCGCCCATATGTTTGGACGTCCTTGTCAGATGGATAGGATTAAAATGATTTGTCAAAAAAAGAATATTATTTTAATTGAGGATGTTTGTCAGGCTGAAAGTTCCCGTTACAAAGGACAAATGTTGGGTAGTTTTGGAGACATGGCCGTATTTTCTTTTTCATATTATAAACCTTTGTCATCATGTGGCGGCGGAGGGGGCATGGTTGTCTGTTCTGAAAATAAATCTAAACGTATTCGACGATGGATGCAAGATTGGCAAGATGATGGGGAATTGTTAAAAACAGGGCAGCGGTTTGCGCCCATGGCCCTCATGGATTTAATCGCTTTGCGCGTTAAATTTTTTCATTTAAAAGAAATTATTAAGTCACGGTATCAAGCAAAAGCTTTATACGAGAAAAAACTTGGCGGTATCAAGGGTTTGACAATCTTTAAAGATCAAGCGCAAACAGAAAGCGTTGCACAAAATTTTGTCATATGTGCTCAATCCCGAGATCTTTTATTTGATCAATTGATTAAGCAAGGGGTCATGGCCCAAAAGGCATATTTGCCGTTACATCGAATGGCGGCATTGAAAGGGATTAAGAAGAAATTTCCGGTCAGTGAATGGTATGCTGATACGGCCTTACATCTTCCACTACATTCGTTTATGAGCCAGGATAAAATCGAGCATGTTGTTGCCTGTTGTCAGTCTTTTTTAAGAAGTCAAAATTTATGATCATTGATATCATAGAAATGAAACAGCGATATTTAAAGCGGATTGCTGGGGCCCGTGATAAGAAAATTTTCATCGGTCCTGAAGTTGTAACTTTAAATATTAATACTTCATGTAATCTTAATTGTCGTTTTTGTGGGCCTCAAGTTTCTCCTAATTCAGCTTTTTTGAATAAAAATATCGTTTTTAGATGGAAAAAAATTTTAGGGATTGTTCGTGATTGTATTGATTTGAAAGTTGATCAGATCGTTATCATGGGAACAGGGGAGCCAACAATTGACCCTTTGTTTCGACATATGATGCGCAAATTAGAGCAACAGCCTGTCTATGTCAAACTTTTCACAAATGGGACATTTCCTTCAGAGTATTGTTCTGATGTGATCAAAGGAGATCATGTAGTTATTAATTTGAGCACGGTCGATCGACAACAGTATCATGATTTGCAAGGAGGAGATTTCTTTAACAATGTGGTGGCTAATATTAAGCATCTGGTCGCCTTGCGCGATGCGTACAAGCCAAGATTTCTTATTGAAATCGCTTATATTGTGAATGCCGCTAACATTAATCAAAAACAAAAAATGCAGGAATTGGCGTCTCAGCTTGGTGTCAACGCAGTTCATTTTAGAAAAATGGCCGTGAGTGATTATAACCGAGAAATCGCCTTACCTGATGGTTCTCCAGATGCTGTGGAAAAGAGGACTCCCTCTTTATGCTTAAGTGGTTGGTTTAATTTAGTTTTAAAATTAGATGGAAAGACCAGTGCTAGTACCTGTACCAATATCCATGGTCTACATTTTGGTGATATTGATAAATTGTCATTAAAAGAGATTTGGTTTTCACAGCATATGATGAACGTGAGACTTTTGGGTGGATTTGGCCAAATCCAAAAAATGTTTAAAGCTTGCCAAACTTGTTCTTTTTACGTTGAAAATGTTCAGCGAATACAAGATATGTCAGGAATCACATTATGAAAATAAACCCGACTAAAATTAGGCTGGATGCCTCAACAGTTTGCCAGTTGAAATGCCCGTCTTGTTCTAATGCTCTTGGTTCTATTGATCAATCGCTGGGATCTAAGCATTTAAAATTTGTGCATTTTAAGCAATTGTTGGAATCAAATCCATGGATACGCACTATTGAGTTGAGTAACTGGGGGGAGATTTTTTTGAATCCTGAGTTATTGGAGATTGCAAAGTATGCCTTTGAAAAAAACGTTATGCTCAATGCTGCCAACGGTGTTAATCTCAATACCATTCGGGAAGAAATGTTAGAGGCGTTGGTCAAATATCGATTTGGTGTAATCACGTGTTCCATTGATGGGGCAAGCCAGGAGACCTACAAGATTTATCGAAAGAATGGTGATTTTGAGGTTGTTATAGCTAATATTAAAAAGATTAACGCATATAAGGTTAAATATAACTCCCCGTTACCTAAATTACGTTGGCAATATATTGCCTTTGGGCACAATGAGCATGAGATCTTGAAGGCTAAGAAAATGGCTATTAAATTAGATATGAAATTTCATTTGAAACTGGCATGGGGGGCAGGTTTTTCACCTATTAAAAGTAAAGAAATGATAAAGATGTTTTCCGGTTTAGATATCCTTAACAGAGATGAATACCAAAAAAAATACGGCAAGTTTTATTTATCTGAAAGCATTTGCTCCCAAATGTGGATTCAGCCCCAGATTAATGCTGATGGGCGGGTATTGGGATGCAGCGTAAATTACTGGGGAGATTATGGCAATGCGTTTAAGCAGGATCTTAAGGGAATTCTTAATAATGAAAAAATGAATTATGCCCGAGCCATGTTGCTTGGGAAAAAAGAATCCAGAGAAGATATTCCCTGTACAAAATGTCTTTGCTATATAGAAATGAAAAAGAATAATACGTGGTTATTTTCCAGGAGACAAGGTAATGAAGCCATTACTGGATGATATTACGATTGAAATAACCAATCATTGCCAGCTTCATTGTCAACATTGTGGGATTTGGGCTGAGCCTGAGCGTCATGAAATGACAGCCGCCATGATTGTGCGTTCTATCAGTGAACTGCTTGGCAAATATCAGATTAAATTTGTCTCTATCACAGGTGGTGAGCCTTTTTTAAATCGTAATTGTGGGCGGCTCTTAAAGGCCTTGTCTATTTTAAGAGAACGTCGCGATATTAATGGTTTTGGGGTGTATAGCAATGCGGCTTACTTTGAGGGTGTTCGTCGGGTTTTGACCAATTATATGCCTTATGTGCGGGGGATGCATATGGGGATAAGTGTCGATGGTAACCCGCAGACGCATGATGTGTTAAGAGGCCAAGGTTTCTATCAAAAGACTTTTAAAACCATTGATTGGATCGTGGAAAATTTCAAGAAGCATATTATTTTAGAATTTAAATTTACGATTAACAGTGTTAATTATGCGGATTTGTATGATGTTTATCAACTAGCCCGTCGTTATGATGTACGTTTTTCGCCGAAGATCATGGAGTCATCAGTGAAAGATTATTACCACCGTCATCAAATGCCCAATACAGATGCATTAGCTGCATTGTCCAAGGATCAAATTAAGCAGGTAAAGTCCCAAATTAATCAGATGCTCAAGGATGATTATCATGGTGTAGATCGTCAGATGGTTGAGGCAAGTATGGTGTTATTAGAAGGAGGTCGCCAATGCATCCGTGCCTGCGAAACCCCAGCACGTTCATTGTTCATTACTTCCAGACGAGAGGTTTTTCCTTGCTTATATATGTCATCAGCAGGATTTTTATCTAATCAGGGAGCCTTACCCGCTGCATTGGATGAAGTAAGATCAATGCATGCTCAAAATGCAGCTCAAGGTCAATGTCCTGGATGCTTTGCCTACCATGGATTCTTAAAGAAATTCAATCTAGCTTATCTTCAAGTACCCAACGTGCAGTCGTCTCAGCACCGTTAAACCAACTTGCAGGTGCAGATTTTGGTTTAGGGCTTTTCAATTTATTTCTGATCGCTTGGGCCAAGGTCTGTGCATTGAGTTTATCATATTCAATCACCTGGGCTTGAAAACGTTCTTGCATCAGATGCGCTCGTGCCACCTGATCGTTGGTGGTGGTTTTAAGGAGTGTATTTCTTGAAAGAGTATTTTGATAGGGCACCAAAATAGAAGGTGTGCCAAAGCGCATCAATTGCACGGAGGTATTATAGCCACATAAACTGATCGAGACTTTGCAGTCTTGAAATAATTGATCTAGATGTTCTGTTTGATCAATGAGGGTGATGCGGGCTAAATCTTTGGGTTTCAAACAGGATTGAAAGAGAGCTTTTTCTTCATCTGTAGTGGCTGGACCTGTGCTAATGATCATATGGATATTATCTTTGATCAGGCGTTGAGCTTCAATCGCACAGGTGATGATATTTGGATAAACAGCTCCACCCCCACGAGAAACAACGATCAACGGTGCTTTCTTATCAAATTTAGGCAAAGGTTTTTGTTTAACCATCACCTGTTCGGGAAAAACATAGCCGGTGTATTTAATTTTATCTTTAAGATCATCCATGATTCTTTGATACATATCAGCCAGGACAGGGGATTGAATGCTTTGATGGATATAGGTGTTTTCAAGTTCCTGAGGCGTGTGAATTAAAAAGGCATCATATAAAGCAAAGATGGCCCGATGAATCGCAGCAAACGATTTATCTTGAAGTTTATTTAAATCAATAATTAAGGGATATCCAATACTTGAAATTATTTTTGTCCCTTTCTTGCGTAAGAATTTTAAAGTGGGCAATAATTCCGCAGCATAAGCTAGGCGGCCAAAAGGGAAGAATTCAGTGATGAAGACATCAGGTTTAAACGCTGCAGCTGTCCGTAAAATAAATTTGGCGCGCTCAGAAGATGAATGCGGTATGACATGACTCTGAAAACTTTCCCTGGTATCAAAGGGGCTTGGAATATCTTTGACAATTGCCCCTTTAGGAAAACGAATAAAGGGTTGAATTTGACCACCTTGCAGGATCAAAATATCTGATTTATGACGACAAAAAGCAGTGGCTAAGGATATGCTTCGGGTCGTATGACCTAAGGTTTGTTTGTGGGTGTAGTGAAATAAAATTCGCATCGTGTAATCCTAAGTAGTATACTAAATTATCAAATGAGCGCACGTATTTTTATTAGAAATGATGATGTTGCTACGCTTGAGCCGAGATTTCAATTCTTTTTTAAGGCGGCCTTTGAACGTGAGATCCCGATTGTTCATGCTGTCATTCCAGGGAAAATGGACCCGGCGTTGGTCGCATTTTTATTGCGTTATAAACAAGAACGTCCAGATTTAATTGACATTGTCCAGCATGGTTGGATGCATACCAATCATGCCGTTCAAACGGGCGCTAAATATGAGTTTGGCCAAGCGCGTCATTCTCAATATCAAGAGGAGGATATTCATCAGGGCCTTCAACGGATGGAAGAGGCTTTTGGGAAATGCTGGACTTCTGCCTTTGTTCCGCCTTATCATGGTTATAATGAACAAACTTTAAGAATCCTTGAGGGCAAGGGATTTCAAATTTTCTCAGCTAATTACGGTGGTTTAGCGTCTCATCGTATGAAAAATTGTCCTACCCATATTTCCTTCACGGATTATGTAAGAGGACAAAAGCTCATCAAGCAGGCAGATTTGATAAAAGGGCAGCTGTTGAAAAGCCTTGTGTCTTGCCCAATAATAGGAATTTTAACTCATCATGAAGATTTTAATTCAGAAAGCTCCAGGGAACAGTTGATGCAATTCTTTGATTTTATTAAGCGTGGCGAGCAAAAAATGAAATGGCAGATTACTTTATTGGCGGGTGTAGTACAATAGGATAAAGATGATTAATACGGAACCATTAAAGAGTTTAGATCTTAATGTTCGCGATACCTTAAGGGCCAAAAGCGCTCTGTTGGGGCGTCCATTGATCGGTCCTCAGTCTGTGAATATTCATGCGATCCAAGCCTGTGATCGCAAATGTGCTTTTTGCTGGTACTTCTCGCCCTTGGTGAAAAATCCGCCTAAACGAATCATGTTAGATTATCAGGTGCTTGAGGGTGTGATTGAAGATTGCCATGAGATTGGTGTGAATGAAATTAATCTTGAGGGGGGAGAGATTGTCCTTTACCCGCATGCGGAGAAGGCTTTTCGTAAGGTCAAGGAACTTGGGATGCTTTTGAGGGCCTACAGCCATTTGGATTTTGATTCCAAGCATTTGCGCTATTTATGTTTGGCTGATCGTTTGATTGTGAATCTTTCCGCCATGAATGAAGCAAGTTATCGCCATGTGCATGGTAAGACATCAGGCAGCTTGGCGAATCTGCTCAAACACTTGGATCGTTTATTGCTTGCCCGCCGTAAATTTGGTAAGCCAGAAATTGTATTAACATTTATTGTTTTTCAAGATAATTACAAACAATTGCCTGCTTTTTTAGCTTTAGCTCAAGAGCGTTGTGTAGATGCCGTATATGTCCGGTTTTTTAAAGCAACTCAGGAAATGGCGGAGTTGGTTTTCACGCCCCAAGCGTTGAAAGAATTGCAGGACATGGTTGATCAGGCTTTGTCGGCAGAGTATACATTTGAACATAATTTAGAAAATTTGAAGAATATCATTGTTCATGGCCATCGAGTCAATGAGGTGGTAGCGCTCACCCATACGTTGGCACATAATGACCGTCTATTAGTTTATGATGTCACCAAGGGCGAAAAAGTTCATTGCCAGGTTGGCTGGTTTTATAGCTATATCGATGAAAATGGTCAGGTGTTAGCCCCGTGTGATGGGGTGGGCGTTTGTTTAGCTGGTAATGTGAATCAGCGTCGGTTTAAAGATATTTGGTTTGACAATGATTTTCTTCATGCAACCTTGCGAGAAGCCTCTCAGGGTATTCATGCCTGCTCTTCTAAATGGACAGAATGCCGTCACTGCAGTTATGTTCCTGTCAATAAGCGACTCAACGAAAAAATAGCGCGTCTATCAAAACAATGAATTAATGATGGGTTAAGGGTATTTCCGCATTAAATTAATTGATATTTACGTTACATGTCTGGGTAGGTTCGCCTGGATTTTGGCAGCCATCTCCAACCGGAGTTAGTATATTTCCATTGCTATCTGTTACAGAAGGGGGGACCGGTTGTCCTGTAGCTGACGCGGTTACGGAGGTAATCACTGTAGTTGAACTGGCGCAAAATGAATTAGCACTAGTGTCATTATGTGTAAGAGTTTGCTGAGCATTTTTAGTATTTTGGGGAACAGAAGCCACGGTAAATTGTATCCCGCAAGCTTGTCCTACCTTGATAGACGGGGATGCGCAGTATACGTTGCATAAGCCAGGAGTAGTATTGCAATATTGAAGTGTGTTGCAATTTGATTGACAAGTCTGTAAGCATTTGGGGTCAGTGCTGCCATTGCAAGTCGTACTGCAACCATTTTGGCAGTCAGCTAGATTAGGATAATCGACATAGGTGATCGGTGTGTCTTGGGACAGACCTAGTGGTGAATAGTTTAGCGGTATTTGGGAATTAGTATTGCAAGAATAAGTGCTGAGTGGAAATTGGATAGACCCTATACATTCAGGCATACGGCAGCCGCTGTCTTGGACGCATTCAATAGAGTAATTATTACCACATTGGTAACCCCAAATTTCTTCGCCGTAATAGCAATTGTCAGGGTCATTGGCTGGCGGTGGTATGCAGCTTATATTTGTAGGCCAGCCTGTTGGACAGGGGCCTCCAGGAGGAACGCCGTTTGGAGGGATAGGAGAATTCCCGCATTTATTTTCCTTCCCTGGAGCAGCGCAACAGCTGGGATCATTGATGCATTGGGAGGGCGGAACATAGCAGCCTTGTAAATTACAGGTCCAATAGTGTTCTTTTTGATTGCTACCGCATTGGACACCTGCTAAGGAAGATCCGCAGCCAGTGGAATACATCGTACATAGGCAGTTGGTGTTGATAGGCGGTACAGCATTAACAGGGGCTTGCCGTAAATTTTCCTCAAAAGAATCCTGTACCCCCTCATCCCATAGTTTGAAATGGCCGTTAATTGAACGTAAGACATAGGGACCCATGAAGACAATCCCTAAAATAACAAGGATGGCAATTAAGGCGTATTCAACAATGGATTGGCCGCGTTTATTCATAATTTTGTTATCTATAGACAAAGTATATCTGAGAAAAGTGACCTGCGCAAGGAGCTTTTCTTCATAAAAATTAGAATAATACTAACGCCGCCTCTGTGAATCTGTTAAAATATTTCCTATGGATTATAAGAAATTATTTGATCAATATGTGTTATTAGTCAATCGTTTAATTCCTAAACCTGCAGCATCTCCGATCATCGGTATTGATATTGGTACCTCATCGATTAAGGCAGTGGAGTTGGGATCAACTGCTGGAGGGCTTGAAGTGCGTCACTGGGCCATTGAGCCGTTGGTTGGCAATGACACCAAAACTGCCCTCAAGAAAATTGGCGAACGCCTGCATTTTGACCATCAGACCCTGGTTTCTTCAGTTTTTGGCAAAGGTACATTGATCCGTTATATCGACCTGCCCCGCATGCCCGTGGAAGATTTGCGTAAATCCTATATTTTTGATCTGGATAAATATTTTCCTTTTGATCCTAAAAGCATTTATACGGACTGTGCTATTTTAGACCCGGAAGGCAAAGATAAAAAAATGCTGGTATTGCTGGCAGCTGTCAAAAAAGAGATGGTGGACGAGCGTTTAAAATTGTTTAAAGAAGCAGGGCTTGAATTAAACCGTGTGACGATCAATTCGATCGCGATGGCCAATGCATTTAACCGCCTGGGGCCGCAAGTGACTCCCTCGGGAAAAGCCAAGGCAGTCTTGGATATCGGCGGATCAGCGTCGTGTCTCATGATTTTTAAAGATTCTTCCCCGCGTTTTGCCAGGGACATATTTGTGGGCAGCCAGGAGTTGACCAAAAAGATTGCCAATGCCTTGGGGGTTGATGCGGCACAGGCTGAAGCGATCAAACGTCAACCCGGTGAGAAATTGGCCCAGGTCATTGAAGCTTGTGATATGCCGCTCAATACTTTGATCACTGAAATCCGTTTGTCCATAGATTATTTTATGACAGAAAAGAACATCCAGGTCGATGAGCTTTTTCTGGGTGGTGGCGGTTCATTGTTAAAGGGTATCGAGGGCGTTTTTGAAAAGAATTTAGGATTACCGGTTAAAATCTGGAATCCTTTGGGCAGTGCTGGTTTGAAAACTCCGGCAGCTTCCGAGGACATTAAAACCTATGCCGCGCAGTTTGGCGTGGCCTTGGGGTTAGGATTGTAGAGAAATGATCGATATTAATTTAATTCCAGCGGCTCTTCGAAAAGATGGCAAGGAAAATTCTTCTTTGGCCATCAATATCCCTAAGGACATTCTTTTAGGCGTAGGAGCGGGATTGGTTTTTTTGTTGGTGATGGTTCATTTGATTTTGGGGGGCGTGTGGCTGCTTGGTTTTGGGCGCTTGTCTGTTTGCCAGGTAGAATGGCAAAAATTGTCGACGGATAAGAAAATATTAGATGCGATCAACGGTGAGTCTAAGGATTTAAAAAATAAATTTACCCTGATTTCCGGGATGACGATACAAAAATCAGTGGCCTGGTCCCCTAAATTTAATGCTATCAGCGATTCTCTATCCCGGGGGCTTTGGTTGCGGCGGATGGTTTTGGATAAAGACGGCTTGTCGATGGATGGCAGTGTGGTGTCCAAGACCCAGAATGAAATTACTAATGTGGGTTTATTTGTATCTGCTTTAAAACAGAATGATGATTTTATGAAAGGTTTTTCATCGTTGGAAGTCAACTCTATCCAGCGCAGTAAGAATAATACTGTTGAGGTCACTGATTTTACAGTCATGGCAAAATTAAATGAAAATAAACCTAACTAACATTATTGAACATTTTAATAATCTCAGCGACCAGGTGCGTTACTGCATATTGGTAGGTGTTGTTATGTTGATTATTTTGCTGGATCTATTCTTTTTGGTTTCACCTCAAATCAACAGCATTGCCAATGTTAATGATCAAATAAAGAAATTATCGCAAGACACACAAGAAGTGCTGGCTGACCGTGCGCGGATTGTGTTCTTGAAGAAAAATCTTCAAGAGGCGCGTGTGCAATTAAAATGGCTGCAGAGCAAGGTGCGTCCTATCCAGGAAGTCCCAGCCATCCTTGGCACCATATCCAGTATTGCCAATGAATGTGATGTTAAAATCGATCAGCTGGCCCCGGATAAGGCCCATCAGCAGGCGTTAAAAAAAGCTTCGTACGGCAAGTATTATGCCTTGCCCATTGTGATTAAAGCCCGTTGTGGCTATCATAATTTTGGGCGTTTTCTTAATAAATTAGAAAACGAAGACCTTTATTTTATAATGAAAGATTTCATTATTCAAAACGATGATACGGATATTCATATGCACCAATTTTCATTGACCATTAAAGTGATCCTGGTGGATCGCACATCACGGTTTAAAAACTTATGAGATTACCTGTTTTTGTGTTAATATTTTTAATTGCGAATTCAGTTTATGCGCAAGAGAATTTTATCTATAATGATCATGGAAAACGAGATCCCTTTGTACCTTTAGTATCTTCATCCGGAATGGTCGTTACCTATGATGAAGATTTGTCCGTGAATGATTTAGTCCTGGAGGGGATTGTGGCAGATGCGTCAGGGAATAATGTGGCCATTGTCAATGGCAAGATCGTTAAAACCCATGATCAAATTGGCCCGTATATCGTCGATTTAATTGCTGTTGACCATGTGGAATTTTTAAAAGGGACCGAAAGATTTATTTTAAAGCTCAAAAAAGGGGAAATGTGATGTTTAAGCAGGCATCCAGCTTAAGCGTTTTGATAGTGTTCGCGGCTTTAATGCCGATAAGTTTAGTACCTGCGTCAGCTGACCCTGGCGAAGTAACAGCAAATTTATCTCCGGAAGCCGGGCTTGTCAGCTTGGATTTTCAGGATGCGGATATCAGGAATGTATTGAAGGTGTTGGCCTTTAAAAGCGGGGTGAATATTGTGGCCGCACCGGATGTGACGGGAATTGTGAACATTGAGTTAAAAGATGTTCCCTGGCAGAAAGCGTTGGATGTCATTCTTTCCACCTATGGGTATGGCTTTGACCGCAAGGGCAATATAATCACGGTGATGACAGTTGAGAATTTAAAGAAATACCGTCAGGATTCTTTGAGCCTGCAAGCCCAGGAGCCTTTAGTTTCTAAAACATACCCTCTTAATTATGCCAAGGCTGAAGATGTGATGAAGGTCATTGATAAATTGATCAGTAAACGGGGGTTCATTAATTTTGATGCGCGTACTAATTCGATCATTGTGCGGGATCTGGAAAGTGATCTGGAGTTGATATCCGGAGTCATTGAGTCCATTGATACCGTCACTCCTCAGGTTTCGATTGAAGTTAAAATTGTCGAAACGGATTTAAATAATGCGGATAATATGGGTATTGATTGGGTGCTTCAGCTTTCGGCTTCGGGTGCTCAAATGCCGTCTGTCTTTCCATTTACGAACAATAACTGGTTTGGAAACGGGGGGAATTCGAATTTTACTTTCGTTCCCTCCAGTATTACAACACTTATACCGGCTACCGCCGCTTCTACCGCCGGTCCGACTGTTGTGAATGTTCCGACCGCTCCTGCTCCAACTGGCTTTGCTTACGGGACACTTAATGCCTCCCAGCTTTCTGCCACCCTTCAAGTTTTGAGCACCCGTGCCACGACAAAAATCCTTTCGAGCCCCCGTATCGTGACATTGGACAATCAAAAGGCCAAGATCAATATCGGCTTGCAATATCCGGAAGCAACATATTCATTTAATTCGAGTACGGGACAGCAGCAAGTCACCGGTTTTACTGAACTACCTATTGGTGTTAATTTTGAGGTTACACCACATGTGAACAACGCAGGATTAGTAACATTGGATTTGCATCCGCAGATTTCAGCGCTTCAGGGAACGGTCACGGTCAATAACAATCAATTGCCCGAAACGACCAATGAAGAAGCTGAAACCAATGTGATGGTGGAGGACGGTAAAACTTTAGTCATTGGTGGTATGATCACGGACGAGAAGGTTGTCACCGTAACAAAGGTCCCTGTGTTGGGGGATATTCCCTGGATAGGGAAACTTCTCTTTACGAACACGAATACCACGAAGACTAGAAAAGAAGTGATCATCTTCTTGACACCGCACATCATTACCGTTGGAAAAAATTCTGCCGCGAATGCAGCCATCCAATAGTTTTCATCCTGCGTGTAACGTATTATTTAAACACGTACAAGGAGGGAAACTGTGCCAAAAGAAATTTTGATTCAAGTCGCCCAGGACGAGAGGCGCGTGGCGGTGTTGGTTGATGGCAAGCTGGATGATTTTTATATTGAGCTTGACCGCCATCAATCCATGCTCGGCAACATCTACAAAGGTCGTGTTGAGTCAATCTTGCCGTCGATCAACGGGGCTTTTGTTAACATCGGCCAGGAAAAAAACGGCTTTTTGTATTTGACGGATGCAGATAATCCTTTTCTCAATGATATTGAGAAAATCGAGGAAGAACCAAGCGGTCCCCAAAAAATCCTCAACATGATTTTCCCCAAGCCTGCGGCGCCAGCTGTTCCGGCAGCCCCGGGAGCGCCGGCCGCTGCTCACAGCCGTCCACCCCAAAAAGACAAGAATGAATTGCCTTTAAAGAAGGACCAGGAAGTTTTAGTGCAGGTGGTCAAAGATCCCTTTGGCACCAAGGGTGCAAGGCTCACCACCCATGTCAGTTTGGCCGGACGTTTTGTGGTGTATATGCCGGTGGACAAGCATAGTGGTATCTCTAAAAAAATAGATAAGCCTGAAGAGCGTCAGCGCTTGCGGGATATCTTAAAGACATTCACCTTTGCTAAAAGCGGAGGATTCATTATCCGTACAGCATCCATGGAGCAGGGTGAAAAAGAAATTTTCCGTGATTCTAAATTCCTGGTCAATAAATGGCAGGAGATCCGTGAACTGTCCAAGAAAAAGCAACCGCCCGCTTTGATTTATGAAGAAGGCTCGTTGATCTGGAAGGTCATCCGGGATTTGCTTAAGGATGATGTGGGGCAAGTGATCATCGATTCCAAGGATGAATTCGTTAAAATGCGCAAATTTGCGCAGAATTTGATCGGTAATGAGGTGATAGAAAAAATCCAGTATCACCCAGGACCTCAGACGCTGTTTGAAGCCAAAAATGTGCAGCGCGAGTTGGATAAAATTTATGAGGCTAAGGTGTATCTAAAATCCGGTGCCTATGTGGTGATTGAACCGACCGAAGGGGTGACGGTCGTGGATGTTAACAGCGGCCGCTTTAAAAGTAAGGGGACGCCTGAGGATGCAGCTTTCGCCGTTAACATGGAGGCAGCTCCGGAAATTGCACGGCAGTTGCGTTTAAGGGATATGGGCGGCATTATTGTCATTGATTTTATTGATATGAACCGTGAGGAACACAAACGCAAGGTGCTTAATGCCCTGCGAGATGGTTTAGCCAAGGATCATGCCAAGACCGAGGTTAATCGTATCTCTCAATTAGGATTGGTTGAAATGACACGGGCCCGTACCGGCAAAACTATCGAATCTCTGGAATTCCATAGCTGCCCTTACTGTGAAGGGCGCGGGAAGGTCAAGATAAATTAATATTTTGACTAATCATTGATTCCTTGTATAATACCGACTTTCTAAGAATGAAATCAGGAGGATATTATGTTTGCAGTTGTTCAGGTAGGAAATAGCCAGTTTAAAGTCAGCGAAGGCGATCTCATCAAGGCCAATCGTTTGGATTATGACAAGGGCCAGAGCATCGTTTTGGATAAAGTCTTGCTTTATTCCGACGGTAAAAATGTTAAATTAGGAACGCCCTATTTGAAAGATGTTGAGGTCAAGGCCGAGATCATCAATCAAATGCGCGCCCCTAAGGTCATTGCTTATAAGTACCGCAAGCGCAAAGATTCCGCGCGTACCCACGGCCATCGCCAGGATTTGACAACCGTTAAAATTGCAAAAATTTCTGCATAATAATTTTTGAAGTTTTGAAATCCCGGTTTCCCGGCTTGGTTGGCGGGGCACCGGGGTTTTTCTTTAGGATATTTTATGGCATTTGTTGATCAGGCACGGATTGAAGTTCAGGCAGGTAATGGCGGTAAGGGCTGCGAGAGCCATTACAGCGATAAGTACACGCGCTTTCCCATTTGCAATGGCGGCGATGGCGGGCGCGGTGCTAATATTGCTTTTGTGGCGGACCGCAATCTGCACACCCTTTTGGATTACCGTTTCCAGCAGCATTATGTGGGCGAACGGGGCGGCCATGCCAGCAGTAATAATAAAACCGGCAAACGGGGTGAAGATCTTATTTTGCGTGTTCCTGTGGGAACAGTGCTGTGGGATTTTGATACGGATTTATTGATCCGTGACCTAAACGTACACGGAGATACTGTCATCGTGGCCAAGGGTGGCGAGGGCGGTCGTGGGAATAATCATAACCGTACTGTTTTGCCGCCTCATGAAGGTGAAAAGCGCACCATCCGCCTGGAGTTAAAGATTATCGCCGATGTGGGGTTGATCGGATTTCCTAATGCCGGCAAATCAACGCTTATTTGTGCGATTTCAAAGGTCAAGTCTAAGATCGCTAATTATCCTTTTACGACAAGAGCCCCTATCTTAGGTATCGTCAGGGATGAGGAGGATGAGGACAAAAATTTTGTGGTGGCTGACCTGCCAGGTTTGATCGAAGGGGCGCATGAAGGCAAGGGGTTGGGTTATCAATTCCTCAAACATGCGGAGCGTACTAAAATCCTGGTGCATGTCATTGATATGTCTGGCAGCGAGGGACGTGATCCTGTTGATGATTATTATCAAATCTGTGAAGAACTGGATTTGTATAGCGAAGAACTTTTGCATAAGCACCGCATCCTGATTGCCAATAAAATGGATATGCCGGATGCCAAAAAGAACCTGACAAAGTTCAAACGCAAGGTAACCCGTGATATTATTGCCATTTCAGCTAAGGACAAAGAAGGTTTAGATAAGCTTTTGGCAACTATTAGATTGCTGTTATAATAAAAAAATAATTTGCTTTAAGGTACATTTATATTGTATGGTTTAAGGATAGGAGATTAAATGCCAATAGTTCAAGAAATCAAACAAGCCATCGCCGAACTGCCCCCGCAGGAAGCTTCTATTGTGCAATACTGGCTTGAAGAATATCAAGCTGCTCGTCGCTATAAAAAGCTAAAAGCCTATACCATGGCAAGAAAGACTTTAGCTGATTTCCAAAAAAGCAACGGCAATGCGTTGTGGAATTAATGGACGGCTGACATCGATATATTTTCCTGCTAAAATCTGCCGCTCACGCTGGAAACGTTGGTGCCAATAATTTGGTCACGCGACAGGTTCAGCCGAAGGCAGCGGTGCAGATTTTTATACGCAGGAAAACATATCGATATCAGCCTTTTAATGTTTTATGAGAAATTTATGCGGCGGGTGGATCGGTGTTGATGTTGAGGGGCGGACGGAGACGGTTCCGAGGGCCAGTTAAGGGAAACCACCGTTCTATAAGGCTGTGACTTACGCGTTTCAATTAGGAGAACCTCAACAGCAAGACCGAGACAGGACCCGCCATAGCAACACGTATGTTCTGGATTCCCGCTTTCGCGGGAATGACACAAGGGATTTTATGACACGCACCTTTCAAAGACCTATTAAACGGATTGTTGTCAAACTGGGCTCGAGCCAGATTGCTGATTCTAAGATGCGGCCCAGGACGTTACAGTTGTCCGCGTTGTGCAGGCAAATTAGTCAATTGTATAAAAAAGGTGTTGAGGTGGTTTTGGTTTCTTCCGGGGCTATTGCTTTGGGCATGGGTGAGTTGGGTGAGACTAAACGATCGACGGAATTAGCCCAGTTGCAGGCGCGGGCAGCCATTGGCCAGGCGGCTTTGATGCGGCTTTATAGTGAATTGTTCCGCAAGGTCAGACTTAAATGCGGGCAGGTGCTTTTGACCTGGGATGATTTCGATAATCGTACCCGCTTTTTAAATGCCAGGCATACCCTCGAAGCTATTTTGAAAAAAGGGGTGGTGCCGGTCATTAATGAAAATGACACCACGTCCACTGAAGAGATTAAATTCGGGGATAATGATAAATTATCAGCGTTGGTGGCGAGTCTTCTGCATGCTGATTTATTAGTGATCCTTTCTGATGTAGAAGGTTTGTATGACGCTGATAAGAAGGTGTACGAAGAGGTACGTGAAATCACCGCGGAGATCGAAGGGGTTGCAGGGGGCACTAAAAATACCCACATGGCCCGCGGGGGTATGCGGGCCAAGATAGATGCTATCAAGATCGCGACACACGCGCGTATTTCTTGTGTCATCACTGCTGGGAATATCAAGGATGTTTTGGTGCGTCTGGTTAAAGGGGAACGTATCGGCACTTATTTTATAGAAAAAAAAGAAAAGTTATTAGACGGGGATTCGGAACATGAATTTATCCGCTCACATTTTAAAAATAGCAAAGGCCGCTAAAAAAGCTTCCTACCCAATGGCTTTGGTCAGTACGAAGGAGAAAAACCTCGCGCTGATACGAATGGCTGCTGCTTTAGAAACCCATCAAGCCTATTTAATTAAAGAAAACGCCAAAGATTTGGCTGTCGCTGCAAAAGCTAATTATTCTAAAGCCCTCATTGATCGTCTGACGCTTAATCCTAAACGCATTGCTTCAATGGCAGATGGTCTGCGTGAGACCGCCCGGCTTAAAGACCCTGTTGGCCAATTATTGGAAACGATCAAGCGGCCCAATGGCCTTGTGATCAAGAAAATCCGTGTGCCTTTAGGTGTCGTCGGTATTATCTATGAATCACGGCCTAATGTCACGGCTGACTGCGCTGCCCTGTGTCTGAAATCCGGTAATGCCGCCATCCTTAAAGGCGGCCGTGAAGCTATTTATTCCAATAAAGCGATTTTTAAAATTTTAAAGGACCAGTTAAAGAAAACACGGATCCCTGTAGATGCTTTGCAATTGATTGAGTCAACGGATCGTCAGGCAGTGCATGAACTTTTGAAACTGGATGAGCTTTTAGACGTGATTGTCCCGCGCGGGGGCGAAGAATTGATCCGTTTCGTGGCTGATAATTCGCGCATTCCGGTCATAAAACATTTTAAAGGAATTTGCCATGTTTATGTTGAGGCCCAAGCTGATTTAAATATGGCGCATCGCATTGTGATGAACGCCAAGATCCAAAAGCCCGGCGTATGCAATGCCATGGAAACCTTACTGGTTGATCGGGCAGTGGCCAAAAAGTTTTTGCCTTCGGTGATTACGGATTTACAAAAAGCTGGTTGTGAGATTCGGGCAGACCAAGCCACACGCGCCATTGTTAAAGACGGAATCAAAAAAGCTACTGAAGAAGACTGGCGTACGGAATATTTGGATCTGATCCTTTCAGTACGGGTGGTTGAAGATGTCAATCAAGCGATTGAACATGTTAACACCTATGGCTCACATCATTCGGACACCATTGTTACAAAAAATAAAAAACAAGCTCAAGGTTTTTTGGATGCCGTAGATTCAGCCTGTGTCTATGTCAATGCCTCAACCCGTTTTACCGACGGGTTTGAGTTTGGTTTTGGGGCAGAGGTGGGTATCAGCACGGATAAATTACATGTGCGTGGCCCCATGGCATTAGAAGGTTTGACCAGTTATAAATACGAAATTTACGGCACCGGGCAGATCCGCACATGAAACGTATTGGAATTTTAGGCGGCAGTTTTGATCCGATTCATTTTGGCCATTTGTTGATGGCCCAAAGTGCGGCAGAGGCCTTAAAACTTGATACGGTGTTCTTTGTGCCGGCATTCTGCTCTCCTTTTAAAACATCCCATCCCTTGCCCGAGGCGTCTAAGCGTTTGGTAATGGTTAAAGAAGCGATCAAAGGCAATAAGGCCTTTAAGATATACGACGGTGAATTGCGACGAAGACAAGTATCATATACCATTGATACTTTAAAAGAACTCGACGCCAAATACCCTAAGTCCAAGTTTTATTTGTTGATGGGGGCGGATAATTTAAAGACCTTTCACCATTGGAAAGACCCTCAGGGAATTTTAAAATTAGCTAACTTGGTCGTATTAAACCGTCCGGGTTTTGACAAAAATTACCCTAAGCGTTGGCCTTTTTTAATAGTTAATATGCCGGCGGTGGATATTTCTTCCAGTGATATTCGCCAGCGTCTAAAGACCAAGAAATCAATCTGGTATTTGACGCCCAAGGCTGTTATCCGCTATATTAAGCGTTATCGGTTGTATGTCTAAAAAAGGAGTATTATGAGCGACATCAGATCTCAGATCAAATTTGGCACCGACGGATGGCGTGCGGTCATCTCAGATACCTTTACCTTTGAAAATGTCCGTATTGTGGCCCAGGCCGTGGCTGATTGGGTTAATAAGAATAACTCTCAATTTGCCCAAAAATCAGCATCGATAGGTTTTGATAATCGTTTTCTTTCTGCTGAGTACGCCCAGGCCTTTGCCGAAGTTTTTGCAGCTAATGGCATCAAATCGTATTTGTCAGATACCTCTGTGCCTACACCGGCATTAAGTTTTGGAGTGGTGGGCTTGAAGAATGTTTGCGGTATTATGATCACCGCGTCGCATAATCCTGCCAAATTCAACGGCATTAAAATCAAAACAGCTGTGGGTGGTGCTGCTGCTAAAGATATCACCAATACCGTCGAAGGTTATTTAAGGCAAACGACGGTGAAGCGTTTAATTTATGCCGAAGCGGTCAAGCAGGGTTTGGTCGTGGTGTATGATTTTAAGAAGGAATACGTTAAATTTTTACGCGGTTATATAAATTTAAAGAAAATGAAGACAGCCAAGTTCAAAGTGTTGGCGGATATCATGCATGGCAGCGGCCGGGATTTGATGCTTCAGATTTTAAAGGGTACGGGTATCAAATTAACCCTGATGCGTGAGGATGTTAATCCTGGTTTTGATGGCAGCAAACCTGAGCCCATTCCTGAATGTTTGCAGGTGATGATGGGCCGCATGAAAAAAGAAAAATTTGATTTTGGCCACGTGCTTGACGGGGATGCTGACCGCATTGCCGCGGTGATGCCCGGTGGAGAATTTGTTTCTCCCCAAAAAATCTTGGGACTTTTGATCCTGCATTTGGTGCGTAACCGTAAGATTGAGGGAGGCATTGTTAAGACCCTTTGCGGGACAACCATGCTGGATAATATTGCCAAGAAACTTGACCGTAAGCTTTACGAAACACCGGTTGGTTTTAAATATATTTCAGATTTGATGGTCTCTGAAAAAATAGTTGCCGGCGGAGAAGAAGCTGGAGGCATGGGCCTGCCTAATTATATCCCTGAGCGTGACGGCACCTTGGCCGGGCTTTTACTTTTAGAGATGATGGTTTACAACAAAAGGAATTTTAAGCAATTAGTCGAGGACATGGAACGTGAATTCGGGCGTTATTATTATTCACGCCTGGATTATTCGATGGATGCTAAAAAAGTTGATTTAAATAAATTGAAGACAATTAGTTCTGTTCTGGGCAAGAAGGTCGTTGAGGTCAAGGATTTCGACGGGGTCAAGCTCATCTGTGAGAATGAGGATTGGCTGATGTTTCGTCCCTCGGGCACAGAGCCGCTGGTTCGTATATATGCTGAAGCTAAATCGCTCAAGCGTTCTAAAGATATACTTGAATTCGGCCGTCAACAGGTGGATCCCAAATAAATAATGATTTACTACATCACCTATTTTTTAACCAAGGCCATTAGTTGGTTTTATTTTCCTTACACGGCCCGTCAGACCCGCCACATCCCTCGTCAAGGTGGATTTATTTTGGCCAGCAATCATATCAGTAATTTGGATCCGGTCGTTTTAGGGATATGTTCTGTCAGGCGTTTGAATTTTATGGCCAAGATAGAATTGTTTAAAGGTGCCTTGGGATTTTTTTTAACTAAATTAGGTGCTTTTCCCATCAAAAGGGGTGAGTCAGATTTTGGAGCGATGAGAGAGGCTCTCAAGCGCTTAAAAAATGGCAGGGTGCTTTTAATATTTGTCGAAGGGACCCGGCGTATCGGCAATGAGCCATCCAAAGCCCAGGCAGGGGCAGGTTTTTTAGCCATGAAATCTGGTGTCCCCGTGATACCTGTCTATGTGCAGGGAACTGATAAAGTGATGGCCCCTGGCACTAAACTTTTTAAAAGAGGCCCTGTGACGGCCACCTTTGGTGAGCCTTTTTCTGTCACTGATGCCCCCAGCTACGAAGAAGCTTCCCAGCGCATTCTGGATAAAATCTACGCCCTTTCCCAAAAGGGGACACTTTAAAGTGTCCCCTTTTTTGAAAATCCTCCCATTTGGCAGTATATAAATACACGTGTTATACTTTCACTATGCGGAGCTATGCATCTTTTTTTATTCTATTGGTATTTTTTGCCAATACCATTGGTCCTGTGCCCCAAGCCCAGGCAGATGAATTCAGTCTGCCCACGCCTGGTGTGCGTGTCAGTCTTAGTCCTGAATTCAATCCTCCCATTCTCAAAGGCATCAAGGTCCATCCGAACAATCCATTTAAGTTTGATTTTATTTTAGACCAGGGTGATGGTGTTCAAAAAGAACAACTTAAAACCGAAGCCATCCGCCTAATCAAATATTTTTTAGCCAGCCTCACCATCCCTGAAAAAGACCTTTGGGTCAATCTGTCCCCGTACGAAAAAAATCGCATCGTCCCAACATCATTCGGCCAAACTGAAATGGGCCGTGATCTCTTGGCCGAAGACTATATGCTCAAGCAAATAACAGCGAGTTTGATTTATCCTGAAGGTGAGACAGGTAAAAGATTCTGGAAGCGCATTTACGAAGAAGCCTACAAGAAATTCGGCACCACCAATATCCCGGTGAATACCTTTAATAAAGTTTGGATCATTCCAGACAAAGCCGTGGTCTACGAAAATGTCAAGGCAGGGACGGCGTATGTGGTTGAAAGTAAATTAAATGTTATGCTGGAGCAGGATTATTTGTCTTTAGAAAAGCATATTGCTGTTTCAAATAATGACGTGAATGCGTTAGGTTCTCAAATAGTCAAGGAAATCGTTATTCCTGAACTCATTAAAGAAGTCAACGAAGACAAGAATTTCACTCAACTGCGCCAAGTCTACAACAGCCTCATCTTGGCGGCATGGTACAAAAAGAAAATCAAAGACAGTATCCTGGCGCAAGTGTACGAGGACAGGAAGAAAGTGGCAGGGGTAGCTTATAAAAATTCAATTAATTCCGAAGCCATCTACCAACGCTATCTCCAAGCCTTCAAAAAAGGAGCGTTTAATTACATTAAAGAAGACCTCGACCCGCTCACCCAACAACCGATACCAAGAAAATATTTTTCAGGGGGAGCATCTTTATATCAAATTGATACTGACATGCTTATTTCAGAAAATCCGCCAGCTAATTTCAACACTCAGAAGCCGTGGGACGTCAAAGCTGATATGGAGATGAGTTCAGAGGTAACGCCAAGGGATCAGTTAGCTGATCATGCCTTGGTAATTAGAAACCCTGAAGATATCCCCAGTGATTTAATGACGAGATTAGGGAATGTTCTTGAAAATGATTTTGATCCAAAGATGCTTAGTAATGATGAAGGAAGGAAAAATGCGGGGATGGTTGTTCTTCTGCGGCAAAATAACGGGAGATGGGAATTTTTATTGGAGCAAAGAGCAGAGGGGATGTCATCCTGGAAAAATGCATGGGTTCTGCCAGGGGGCGGTCAAGAAGAGAAAGAAAGAATAAAAGGTGCGGCGTTTAGAGAATTTAAAGAAGAAATGGGCCCATTATCCAAAGATTATGAATTTGTTGGGGTATTGTCACCGGTGGATACAAAAAAAGGTAATCCGTATCGAATGTTTCCGGTGGTGGCAGTGGTCAAAGACGGAAAAGATATAGAATTCAATCCTAATGAGGGTGAGGTTCGTGATCATGGATGGTTTCCCTTAGAGGATGTGCTATCAAAAGTAAATACAGAGATAGATCTGCAAGATTTTGTTATTCGCGGTGATGATAAAACAGTGACGGTAGCTCCGGCTAATGCACGGATATTGCTTCATCTTGCTGCTCATGTGCAATCGATTATTTTAGCCAATATGATCGAGGAAAAGTATGGCTATGATGCTGCAAAGGCCGCGGCATTGGCAGAGGAAATAAGGCAGCCAGGAGGTCACTATGAAAAAGATGCTGAAGGATGGGATGTGTTTATATCGTCCCAAGCGCATGCGTTGGTAAAAGTTTCACCACATGGGACGAAGAGATTTTTTGATGCACAAGGGCATTGGTTGATGACTGTGGATCGGTATGGTCATGTTATGGAAAGATTGAAATATGATATTCATGGTAACGTAGGTCTTGTGGAAGGGGAATTGCCAAGCGGTTATAAATTCAAGATGGAGAATGGTGCTTTTCGAAATCAAACTTATGTGACGGTTGGAGATAGTCAATTTAGTGTTTTAATTTTTAATGAAAGCTTGGAGATTTTATTTAAAAATCCTGAATTTATGCCAAGAGGTGAAGTTTACATTACTCCTGATGCCAAGGGGGTAGGCGTTGTGATAACTAATATGCTTATGCGCATATTAAAAGATTGGAATTTACAGCATCCATCTGATCAAAGGAACATGTCATTTGTCGGTGGCACTTTATTAGAAGAAGGGGTCAGGACGCTTAATGCGGTTGGGATAAAACAGAAAGGTGCTATTAGTGATTTTGAATGGGTACCTAATCCATTTGAAAGGATGTTTGATGAAGAAGGGTTATATTTTGAATTCAGGAAAGGCGAAGTGCTCCACGCTGTTCGTCGCAATATTGATCGTAAGGTGCATTATTATATCCCATCTAGCGAATTCCCTTTTCCTTTCCAGAAAATTGAATCAATAGGAAATAATCAATTTACGCTTCAAGATAGAGTCACCGGAAGTACGGCGGTAATTGAATTGAGGGAAGATCGGGCGTTGATGGCTCAGAACATTGATGTTTACCACGAGTTTAAGGAAGTTTCTGGGTTGGGCAGTACAACGCCGGTGGTGTTGATTGTGAAAAATAGTGCTCAGGCTAAACTCATGGCTGAACATATGAAATCACGTTTATTAAGGGAGAAGGAGGGTGTGTATTATTTTCCCTCTCAAGGGAGAGCTGCACGCATTGATGCAGGTTATGTGGCCTCTGGTTTAATGGACAATACTTTTGCTCATTTGATGGAGCCTATTTGGCAAAAAGAAGAAAATTATCCCTATGCGTATGCAGCAAATCAGAGAAATTCTTTGATAGCATCCAGGGAAGGGATTAAGGTTTTTGATAAGAAGACAGGTAAATTAGAAAAAGTGATCCATAATCCTAAATTATACAATATCCATTCCATTGAATTCTCACCAGGAGACCCCGCCGTCATTTTAGTTGCCGCTGCTGGCTCCGATAGAATTGTTGAAATCAATATAGATACTGAAAGAATTGTTTGGGAATGGAACCCTTGGAACAATGGTTATAATGAAAATAAATTGGGTTTGAGGATAGTAAGTCCAGAGGACAGGCAGTCTGTTGGTACTGGCTCAAAAGAGTTAAGTTTTAAAGAAGCAGAAGAAATGATGTTCAAAAATATTCATCTGCCACAGGGGAAATTTTTTACTGTTGTCGATTTTAATAATATCCGTTCTTCCGGGGGATTGGAGTATTGGCAGAATGTTACCTGTCCCAATTGGGTAGGGTATAATCCTAACAATCCTGATCAAATTTTGGCCACTTTTTATAATCAAGGACAGGCGGTTGTTATCAGTCGAAGTACCGGCAGGGTAATACAAGTTGTTGCCCGAGATTTACAAAAACCGCATGGGTTGGTTCCTTTTAAGAACGGTTTTATTGTTTCTGATACCGTAAACGGCAGGGTTTTATTTTTTGATGAACACTTCGAATTATCTGATATTTTTGATTTTAAGAGTTTTCCTTTTCATTCCAACGAGCCTTTGGAATGGCTCCAGAATACGATCCCAATAACCCGTGATTTATTGGCAACAGTAGATTCCAAACGTAACAATGTTTATGTTTGGAATCCAGAAACAAAAGAGTATAGCATTTATCCTTTTGATTCAAATGTGGTAGCTCAGGCTGTTGTCCCAGCAGATTTGTCAATGACGGCGAGGACGAATCAGGCTGCGCCCGAGGTGGTTTATAGGATCAAGAATGGTGGAGATGTTCCTGTGTTAAATATTTCTGAGATACATGATTTAAATTTATCAGAGGGTGAATTAGAAGCATTGAAAGAGAAGATTAAAACGGGTCACGGAACGCAGTTTGTATTGCTCAGGGAAGATATTATTAGGCAAGCGAAGGAATCCAGACTTCCGCTTAGATTAACAGATGAGATGGGGTATATCCCGCCAGAATACATAGATGCGTCTGTTGAGGTCAGTAAGAATTCGTCGATAATATTAGAGAATCCGGAATCTGATAAGCTTTCAGACCTGCCTGAAAGTGCCAGTGTTGATGTGAACGTGGGCGGGTTTTATCGCATCAAAATAGTTGATAAGGAAAAAGGTAATTTATATCTTTTGGTGTTTAATCCTGGTGCTTTGAAAAAGGATAAGCTTTTGTTGTCTCCCTTGGGCGGCGGCCTTGAATACGTTGAACCAAATTTTCCTTTTCCGATAACTCCTTTAAGACATCCTCAAGAGATAAAATCAAGGGTGGCCCGAGAGCATTTGGGAGAATATGTCCAATGGGTTCATGCTAGGGCTGGTCGAGAAATAGATCCTTTACGTGAACTGCTTGAGGAAGCTGTTGGCGGCAAAAGTCAGGTGGGGATATTTGATGAAATACCACAAGAGGCTCAAGGTGAGAATTATGTGCGATTGAGAGATTATTTAGGGGGAGATGTTTTTCTCGCAGCGACGGAGCATAATCATGGGTCTTTCACGAATGCCATCTTAGAAATTTATCGAAATAGCAGGATTGATGATTTTTTTGAAAACCTTGGTGGTTATGACATTTCAACTGTAAGGAAGGCATTCATTAACGATCCGCATGAGACAGTTACAGTAATTTTGAATAAAGAGGATGAAGGTGCATTGCAGGAGATTGCGGATCGGGCGATGGATGTTGCCCAGCAGCTTGGGGCATGGGTTCATGACAATCAGAAGGATTTTTTAGATGAATTAAGGCAAAGGATAGGAATAGATAGAGAAAGACAAGAGGCCGGAAAAGGATGGGCTATATGTGGTCCTGCGAGTGTTATCCTTTCAAGAGTTTTTTCTAATATCATTCACCTTGATGTAGGTCAACAGTTCAGAGGTCAGGATCATATTGAAATTGACACGGGTATTTATGATCATCCTGGACAATCGGCACTTATTGATGAGCATGCCTATGTCAAGATTTATGTAGGCACCAAGATTATTTACGTTGATCCTATATTCAATAAATGGACTGGAGCAGGTGATAGTATTGACTTTCAAGTTTTTGATAGTGAGGCCGCATTGGCTGATTTTTTAAGGGCCAGGTACATATTTGATTTTGATTCTAACCATCCTGCGATGCCAAATTTACACCGTTACAAGGGTGTTTTTAGGCCAGCCATTGGAATAGTCCGTGACGCTTTACTCGAAAGTATGAATTTAAATAAATGGCCTACAAAGTGGGTCCATGTGCCCGGTGAGTCATTCCAGCTTAATATGGGTTATCAGCAAGAAATAGAGGATCTTATAAAATTATTTACACCGCCGGATCTGGCGATGGTTACTAAACGAGATCTTTTAGATCTTCTTGAAGAAGATGAGCCTTTTGTTATGTTGTCCACCATGTTGGCGATAGAAGGGGATGATTTTAGAGATGGATTTCAGAATTTCGATGAAGAGTTAGGGGTTTATGTGATTCCTGATGAAGTAATGGAAACGTATTCAATTCTTAATACAGGGACAATGGAAGGTAAGGCATTTAATTTAGCGGGACACATAGGTTTAAAATTATCAACAGTTAATCTTATTAGAGCGGGTGATCCAGAAGCGCTTCATGTGTTGCGACACGAACAGGGGCATAACAAATACCGAGAAATGCATCTTGATGAATTTCCCTACAAGTCGGTTGAACAAAAATTAATAGATGAAATTTATTCTGACCTAGATAGCACAATATCGGTTTTTGGAAGGGATAGATTATTGGAAGACAATTGGTTTGAAAATGAAGCCCAAAGATTAATTGGTTATGTAGATCACTATTTAGGCGGAAAAAATAAACAAAAAGAAAAAATTATTAGGAAGCTTTATCACGCCCTCTTTATCATAAACGCTCTTTTTTTTCACAACAATGATGCTAAAATTATGGCCTATATCCTGCAAGCTAAGAGCCTTGATGAAATTTTAGGAACTTTGCCGACAGATAAGCAGCAACTGATAGCTGATGATGGTATTTTGCCTAAAAACCATAAAGTATTAAGGGAAAAATGGGTTCAATTTAAAGATTTTGCTTTGAAGGTGGAGGAGCCTTCTGGACCTGGTGGTATTGATTTAACCCCTGCAAATATGCATTTGCAGACGAAGGTGGGGGGAGATGACAATGCGATGATTGGTCAGAACGGAATTGGGATTAAGTTTCATATTGACCCTACCATGCTTGCACGATTGCAAAGCGCAACTGGTTTTGTGCCGGTGGTTGTTGACATGGAGCCGATGGCGGATGTGAGGCGGTTTTTAAGCACGCCGAGCCCCTGAGAAGATTTTATTTGACTTTTAAAGAAATATTGGCATAATTACCAGACTTTGTGACCGAAGATCCCTTAAGCTTCATCCAGGTTTCTCGCTATCACAAAGAATTCCTAGAGAAAAGAAAGAAGGTTTCAAAATCCCATGAGTGCAGAAAAATCATTAATGGAAGAGTTGTACGCTTCAACCTTGAAAGATATCAAGGAAGGCGAAGTTTCAAAGGGGGTCATTGCCGCGATTACCGCCAAAGAGGTCATCGTCGACATTGGCTTTAAGTCTGAAGGGTTCGTTGCTATTGAGGAATTTCGTAACCCCGCTGAGTTGGCTGTTGGCCAGTCCATCGAAGTCTTAATCGAGAATATCGAGGATGACCATGGCCGCCTGATCCTCTCGTATGCCAAGGCTGAGAGGCTTAAAGGTTGGCAGAAAATTTCCGATGATATTAATGAAGGTGACGTCCTTGAAGGCCGTGTCATGCGTGCTGTCAAGGGTGGTTATATCGTTGATGTCTTTGGCATTGAAGCATTTTTGCCGATGTCATTATCCGCTTTCAAAGGTTTGTCTAATCATGACATCACCACGCATAATTATAAATTTGTCGTGGCCAAGATGAACAAGCAGCGCCGTAACCTGATCCTTTCCCGTCGTGAGATGGTGCAAAAGGAACGTGAAGAAGTGCGTGAAAAGCTTTGGTCAGAACTTAAAAAAGGCCAGAAGCGCCGCGGTAGCGTTAAAGGTATTACCGATTTTGGTGCCTTTATTGATTTAGGCGGGGTTGACGGTCTTCTTCATATTACTGATATGAGCTGGAGCCGTATTAATCATCCTTCCGAAATCGTTGCTGTCGGACAGAAACTTGAAGTTTTGATCCTGGATTTTGATCAGGCTAATTCTAAGGTTTCTTTAGGCTTGAAACAAATTACCTCTAATCCTTGGGATGAATCGGTCGCTAAATTCCCTCCTGGTGCCCGTATTAAAGGTAAGATCGTTAATATTATGCCTTATGGTGTTTTTGTTGAGATTGACAAGGGCATTGAAGGTCTTTTGCATTCCTCCGAAATTACCTGGCAGAAAAAGATGGTTAATCCTCAAGAGATGTTTAAATTAGGGGATGTCATTGAAGTGCAGGTAATCAACGTGGACAAGGATGCCAAGCGTATTTCCTTGAGCATGAAGCAATTGGAAGAAAATCCGTGGAGTTCGGCCGTGGCTAAGTTCACCGTCGGTGTGCAAGCTAAAGGCATTGTCCGCGGATTTACTGATTATGGTGCTTTTGTGGAATTGGACAATGGTTTAGAAGGCATGATCCATGTCTCTGACATGTCCTGGACCAAAAAAGTCAATCATCCTCAGGAAGTTGTTCAAAAGGGACAAGAAGTGCAGGTCCTGGTCCTGGCCGTGGAAGCAGAAGCACGCAAGATCACGCTGGGGTTAAAACAATTGCAGCCTAATCCATGGAACAGCATTGCCGATAAGTTCCCGGTTGGTGCGGTGGTGGATTCAGTGGTTATCATGAATTCTAATTTCGGTGTTTTTGTGAAATTGGAAGATGATATCGAAGCATTAGTTTATTCTTCAGAAATTGATAAAACTCAGGCTACCGCTCTTAAGGCCGGAGATAAGCTTCAAGTTAAGATTATTAAAGTTGATGTCGAAGGCATGAAAATCGGCGTCAGCGCAAGATTATAATAATCCTCTTCAACACCCGGTGTTGACATGGTCATCACCGGGTGTTGTAGAGGTTTTTTTATTTTACCCCTATTCACTATGACACCCCAAGACGCCCTCAAAAAACTTGCCCGTGGTACAACTGAAATTATAAGTTTGGCCGATCTTGAGGCCAAACTTAAAGAAGGCCGTCCATTAGTCATCAAAGCTGGCTTTGACCCCACAGCTCCGGATATTCATTTGGGGCATACGGTTTTGTTGCGTAAGATGAAGCAGTTTCAGGACCTGGGGCATGACATTGTTTTTCTCATTGGGGACTTTACCGCACAAGTGGGGGATCCTACCGGACGCAATGAGCTGCGTAAAAAAATGTCAATGCAAGACATTGAGAAGAATGCTGCTACCTACAAGGCTCAAGTCTTTAAAATTCTTGATCCTAAAAAAACACGGGTCGTTTTTAACAGTCATTGGCTTAATAAACTTACACCTCAGGATTTGCTGGAATTATCTGCTCACTCGACGGTAGCTCAGATGCTGGCCCGTTCAGATTTTAAAAAGCGTTTTGAATCAGGCAAAGAAATCAGTTTACTGGAATTTATTTATCCGCTGCTGCAAGGCTATGATTCTGTCCATTTGAAAGCTGATGTGGAATTAGGCGGCAATGATCAGAAATTTAATTTGCTCATGGGGCGGCAATTGCAAGAAGCCTATGGCCAAAAGCCACAGGTTGTTTTGATGACGCCTTTGCTGGAAGGTACGGATGGCGTTAATAAAATGAGTAAATCTTTGGGGAACACCATCGGTATTAATGATGAACCCAATGATATTTTTGGCAAGGTGATGTCGATTAGTGATGAGCTGATGATGCGTTATTACGAAATTTTGACCGAAGTTAATTTAGAAGAAGTTAAAAAATTGCATCCTAAAGAAGCTAAGTTGCAGTTGGCACAATTGATTGTTGACATGTTTCATCCAGTGGATGAAGGTGCCAAGGCACGCGCTCATTTTGAAAATACATTTAGTCAGCATCAAATACCTGAAAATATTCCTGAATTTAAAATTGAATCCGGACAGAAACTTGTTGATATATTAGTGCTTACGCAAATGGTTGCTTCCAGGAATGAAGCCCGCCGCTTGATCAAAGAAAAAGCCGTGACACATGAAGGCGAGACTGTTAACGACGAGAATTGGCCGTTAGTGCTAGGTGTTTTAAAAATCGGTAAACGCCGCTTTTTAAAACTTACATAAACTTAAAAAATATTCTTGACAATATTTTTTCCCGCGGATATACTTACGGTTCATTATTTTCGCCTGATCGATCGGCGAATCGCTGCAGGCGGCCCTAGTATTTCGCCCCTGTAGCTCAGTTGGTAGAGCACGTCCTTGGTAAGGACGAGGCCAGCGGTTCAAAACCGCTCGGGGGCTTCTTTAAAACTAAAATCTTCTGTGACTCCGTGGGTTTCATCAGCGGGGGAGCGCAAGAATCGGAAATAAATATGCGCGAGACAATTCATTTTCAATGCACTGTGTGCAACCGTATCAATTACAACAGCACCAAAGATAAAAAACAAAATCCAGAGCGTCTGGAAATTAAGAAATTTTGCGCTCATTGTCGGGTACGTACACCGCACAAAGAGACAAAGAAGTAAAGAGTTTTAACCTGTAACGACTTATAGGCCTGTAGCTCCAATTGGTAGAGCGACGGTCTCCAAAACCGTGCGTTGCAGGTTCGACTCCTGCCAGGCCTGTTTTGATTTGGAAGGTTAGTCTTTAGAATGATTGCGAACGTACAAAAATTTATCGGCGAAGTTTTAGCGGAGATGAAGAAGGTCTCCTGGACCACCCGCCGTGAGCTGGTGGATTCAACGCTGATCGTTATTTTAAGTTCTTTTTTATTGGGCATATTTGTGGGGGTTATCGACTTCGCCTTTTCTAAGGGTATAGCGGTAATTATTAGGTAATTATGAAATGGTATGTTGTTCACACGCAAACAGGCGCTGAAGAGCGCGCAAGGGCAGGCCTCGAAAGCCGCGTTGCGACCACTGAATTAAAGCAATATGTTGAAGAAGTAGTTGTTCCAACGGAACAGGTGTCCGAGGTTCGCGGAGGAAAAAAGAGGATCACCGCCCGTAAGTTTTTTCCGGGTTATATTTTGATCAAGATGAACATGACCAAGGAAAGTTGGTATTTGGTCAAGACAACACCGGGAATTACAGGTTTTATCGGACCAGGGAGACAGCCTCAAGCCCTGACTGATATTGAAGTTGATAATATCCTCAAGCGTACGCAGGAAACAGAGTCCAAGCCTTCTCCGAAGATCGTTTTCGAAGTCGGTGAGGCCATTCGCATCGGGCAGGGCCCTTTTGCGAATTTCAATGGTTCGGTGATGGAAGTTTATCCGGATCGCGGCAAATTAAAGGTAAGCGTGTCAATTTTCGGTCGTTCCACCCTCGTGGAGCTCGAGTATTGGCAAGTAGAAAAAATATAGGAACTTATTATGGCCAAAGAAGCTGTCGCACAAATTAAATTGTATGTTCCTGCAGGCCAAGCTAACCCAGCACCTCCCGTAGGTCCTGCGTTAGGCCAGCATGGCGTTAACATCATGATGTTCTGCAAGTCTTTTAATGATAAAACCAAAGGCAAAGATCCTTTGCCTTTACCGGTTGTCATTACGGTTTACAAAGATAAGTCGTTTGATTTTATCATCAAAACACCCCCGACTTCAGCATTGATCAAAAAGAGCGCTAAATTAGCAAAAGCTTCCGGTACCGCAGGCAAGGAAGTCATTGGTTCTTTGACAGTCAAGCAAGTCGAAGAAATCGCCAAAATGAAAATGGATGATTTAAATACTATCGACATGAACGAGGCGATCATTACGATCACTGGTACAGCCCGTTCCATGGGTATAGAGGTTAAAGGATAAAGTTATGTCCCACTTAAGTAAAAGAATGAAAGAAGCACATAAAGCCGTCGGTGCCATTGAAAATCCTCTTCCTTTACAGGAAGCTATTAACCGTCTGGCCAAGGCTCCAAAAGTAAAATTTGATGAAACCGTTGAACTGCATTTTAATCTTAATCTGGATTTAAAAGCTTCAGATCAGGGTGTTCGTGGCACCGTTGTTCTTCCTCACGGTATTGGTAAAAAGGTACGCGTTGCTGCTTTTTGTAAAGGCGATGCTGCTGCCAAAGCCCAAGCCGCTGGTGCAGATTATGTCGGCGACAATGATCTTATTGAGAAGGTTATCGCTGGGTTTATGGATTTTGACGTGGTGGTGGCAAGTCCGGATATGATGCGTGATTTAAGCAAGTTAGGTAAGGTGTTGGGGCCTCGTGGTCTTATGCCGACACCAAAGGCAGGTACAGTTACTGCTGATGTGGAGCGTGCTATTAAGGAAGTCAAAGCTGGCCGTGTTGAGTTTAAGTCTGATAAGCAAGGCGGCATTCATTTAGGTATCGGTAAGCGTTCCTTTGCTGAAAATAAACTGGTTGAAAATGCCCAGTATGTCATTGAAGCTGTTAATCATGCTAAACCCTCTGCGGTTAAAGGTAATTTAATTAAAAGTCTGGCCCTGGCAACGACCATGGGACCGGGAGTGAAGGTGGCCCTATGATTAAAGTCGGAACACTTTATCGTCAAAAATTGGCCAATTCCGTCAAGGAAGGCGTTGAAAAGAAATCCAGTACCTTTGTGGTTTCTTATCGCGGTATTTCTTCCGCTAAAATGAATGTTTTGCGTAAGGATTTAAAGCGCAAAAAAGCTGAAGTGTTGGTTTCAAAAACATCAGTGGCGCGTATTGCTCTTAAAGAGGCTAAGTACGAAAGTTTGGCCGGCACTATCGAAGGCCAGATGGCGTTGATTTTGAGTAATGCCGATGCCTCTGAAGTTTCTAAAGTTCTTGTTAAATTTGCCAAAGACTATGAAGGTTTCATCGTTCGCGGCGGTGTGCTTGATGGTGCTTTCTTGACGGAAGATGAAGTCAAGACACTGTCTGACTTGCCGTCTCGTGAAGTGCTGTTGGCAAAATTAATGGGAACCATGAATGCTCCATTAACCCGTTTTGCGTCGTGCTTAAACGGTAAGACTCGTGAATTGATTTCAATTTTAAAACAGAAAAGTGAAAAGGGAGGGTAGTAAGATGTCCGACACAGCCGTTAAAGAATTAGCCCCCAAACTTGAGGGGATTTACAAGGAAGTCACAACTTTGACTGTCCTCGAATTAGCTGAATTAGTCAAGGCGATGGAAAGCCGTTTAGGTATTTCCGCTGCTGCACCTGCAGCTGCCGCTGCTGGTCCTGCTGCCGCTGCTGCAGTAGTTGAGGAAAAGACATCCTTCGACGTTATCTTGAAGGAAGTTGATCCTGCGAAGAAGATCGGTGTTATCAAGGAAGTTCGCGCAGTTACCAATTTAGGTCTTGCTGAAGCCAAAACATTGGTTGAATCAGCTCCTAAGACCATCAAGGAATCTGTTCCTAAGGCAGAAGCTGAAGATTTGAAGAAGAAAATCGAAGCCGCCGGTGGAAAAGTTGAACTTAAGTAAGATTATACTTATATCAAGACCAGGTTTTAAGGCGTGGCAATCTTTATAAAGAGACTGCCTCGTCTTTCTTTTACTTTTTAACCTAAAGCCTCTGTATCTAGAGGATATTTTGATGGGACCATATGGAAAAGCTAAAAGTTAAAGATTTTAGTAAGTTCCAGGACAATTTCGAGCTGCCTAGTTTGCTTGATATTCAAACCCTTTCTTATGAAGAGTTCCTGCAAAGGAATGTGTCGACGGATAAGCGCAAGGATCAGGGTTTAGAAGAAGTCTTCCGCGAAGTTTTCCCTTTGGAAAGCTATGACGCGCAGATTCGCCTGGAGTACATCGGATACAATATCGGCAAAGAAAAATATTCCCGTTTCGAGTGTCAGCGTCGGGGAATGACCTATGCCGCTCCCTTAAAAGTTAAATTACGTTTAATCACGCCCGTTGACATCAAAGAGCAGGAAGTTTACTTTGGTGATTTCCCTCTCATGACGGATACCGGTACCTTTATCATTAACGGTGATGAGCGTGTTGTTGTTTCCCAAATCCAGCGTCCGCCGGGCGTTTCTTTTGAAGAAGAAACCCATCCGACGGGTAAAAGCATTTATTACGGCCGTGTTATCCCGTCCCGTGGTGCCTGGTTTGAAATCAAATATGATCTCAACGATGTATTGATTGCTTACGTTGATCGCCGCCGTAATTTCCCGGCCTCCCAAATTTTGCGCATCATGGGACTTTCCAATTCCGATGATATGCAAAAAATGTTGGGCGATCGTTATGAAAAATTAAAAAACACCCTCGAGAAGGATCATACCACGACCAAGGAAGAGGCGCTTTTGGATTTCTATCGCAAGATGAGACCGACCGAGCCTGCGACCGTGGAAGTGGCTGAAACATTATTCTTCCGTTTATTTTTTGATCCCAAACGCTATGACCTTTCTAAGGTCGGCCGTCACATTGTCAACCGTAAATTAAATACCGACGTGTCGATGGACAATCGTGTTTTGGATATCGAAACAGTTGTTTCGGTTATTAAATATTTAATCTCTTTGCGTGAAGGTGTTGGCGAATGTGATGATATTGATCACTTGGGTAATCGCCGTATCAAGTCCGTCGGTGAATTAGTCCAAAATCAAGTGCGTATCGGTTTAGCGCGTCTGGAACGTTCCATCAAGGAACGTCTGGTTGTCATGAGTTCTTTTGAGAATTTGACCGTGCATCATTTGATCAATTCCCGTTTATTCTCTAATCAAATTCAAGATTTCTTTGCCCGCAGCCAGCTGTCACAGTTTATGGATCAAGTCAATCCGCTTTCGGAAATGACCCATAAGCGCCGTATGTCAGCATTGGGGCCTGGTGGTTTAAGCCGTGAGCGTGCTGGTTTCGAAGTGCGCGACGTGCATCCAACCCATTATGGCCGTGTTTGCCCTATTGAAACGCCTGAAGGTCCAAACATCGGTTTAATCGCTTCATTGACCACTTGCGCCAGGGTCAATGAGTTAGGTTTTATCGAGACGCCCTATCGCCGAGTTGTTGACGGTAAGGTTTCAAAGAAGAGTGAATTCTTAACGGCCGACGTCGATCAGAACAAATATATTGCGCAGGCCAATTCACCGATCAATGAAGAGGGTAAATTCACTGAAAGTTTAGTGTCTTGCCGTTATAAGGGAGATTTTCCAAGAGTGGCTCCTTCCAAGGTTGAATACATGGATGTTTCTCCCAAACAATTAGTGTCGGTGGCTGCGGCCTTGATTCCATTTTTGGAACATGACGACGCTAACCGTGCCTTGATGGGTTCAAACATGCAGCGTCAATCCGTGCCTTTGATGATACCGGAAGTCCCGTTGGTGGGGACCGGTATGGAAGAAAAAGTAGCGCGTGATTCCGGTGTTGTTGTTATTGCCAAAGAAGCGGGCATTGTTAATAAAGTTGACGGTCGTGAAATTACCGTTGGTAAGACATCATATACGCTTAAGAATTTTCAACGTTCAAACGCCAATACTTGCGTGCATCAGCGTCCGTTGGTGAAATTAGGCCAAAAGGTTGAAGCTGGTCAAACCATCGCCGATGGTATCGGAACGCAAAATGGCCGTTTGGCTTTAGGCCGCAATGCCCTGGTTGCCTTCATGCCATGGCGCGGTTATAACTTCGAAGACGCAATTTTGATCAACGAACGCATTGTGCGTGAAGATGTTTTCACTTCTATTCACGTCGAGCGTTTTGAATGCGAATGCCGCGAAACCCGTCTGGGTAATGAAGAAATCACCCGTGACATCCCGAACGTCGCCGAAGAGTCCTTAAAGGATTTGACAGAAGAGGGTATTGTACGCGTTGGGGCAGAAGTCAAGGCAACCGATATTCTCGTTGGTAAGGTTACTCCTAAGAGTGAAAAAGAATTGTCTCCGGAAGAGCGTTTATTGCGTGCGATCTTCGGTGAAAAAGCTGCTGATGTGCGTGATACATCTTTGACATTATCTCCTGGTATCGAAGGTTTTGTTGTCAACGTGGAAGTGTTCCAGCGCAATGAACGTGGACGCAAATCCAAACAGGATAAGACCAAGGAAGCATCTGCCATCAACAAGATCAAAGAATACTATAAGCAAGAAATTGATATTATCATCAATGAAAAAGATGAAAAAGTGGCCAAGGCCATGGGTATTGATAAGAAACGTGTCGGTAAGTTGACACTGGATGATATTGAAGAAGGTACAGAAGGCCGTGAGGTCATGTCCTTTTATTTGGATAAGATCGCCGAGTTGACTGAAGAAGAATTTCAAGAAACCGAGCGTATCCGTCGTGGTGATGAGTTGCCAGCAGGTGTCCTCAAGCGCGTGGTTGTTTATGTGGCCACCAAACGCAAATTGCAAGTCGGTGACAAGATGGCCGGCCGCCATGGTAACAAAGGTATCGTTTCTCGCATCATGCCTGAAGAGGATATGCCTTTCTTGGAAGATGGCCGTTCCGTCGACGTTGTATTAAATCCATTAGGCGTTCCTTCTCGTATGAACGTCGGTCAGTTACTGGAAACCCATTTGGGCTGGGCTGCCAAATTATTAGGTTTCCATTGTGAAACCCCGGTTTTCAATGGTGCGACAGAACAAGAAATTCGTGATTTGCTTAAAGAAGCTGGCCTGCCGCAGGATGGTAAATCCGTTGTTATGGACGGGCATACAGGTCTGCCTTTTGAGCAAAAGGTCACGGTTGGTTACATCTACATGCTTAAATTGAATCACTTGGTGGATGA
>Ga0206863_1004_pt1 | contig 109964 bp, 99 predicted proteins | sample Alteio_BWOrgCont_41_FD_152634 | JGI IMG/M metagenome (GOLD analysis project Ga0206863, IMG submission 152634) | Enriched cells from forest soil in Barre Woods Harvard Forest LTER site, Petersham, Massachusetts, United States -... | ecosystem: Environmental > Terrestrial > Soil > Temperate forest >...
CGTAACGTGCTCCATCCCAGCGGTGATAGCCAGAGGTCCATATGTATCCGGCGCGCGGCGGCGGACCCGGATGTTCCACAATGACCGGAGGCGGCCCAACGCGGACAACGACCTGCGCAAAAGATGGCGCAGCAGTAAGAGCACAAGTAAGAATTCCGAGGATTGCGAATTTCTTCATGGGTTAGAAAATCTCCATCTCGATGTTTGGCAGAACATTTTTGCTCTGCCTTTGTTTGGTTCTATGAAGTAGAACGCAAGCGAAGAAAGATAGTTGCCCTTGTTTCGCAGATGGAAAAATGTAGCAACAAAAGAATGGTTGCCCGTGCTCTTTTCAGAAATGCGGTGAAGGCAGAAGTAAAATCGTCAGGTACAATTCGTGCCACGAACTGCCGCGATCTTGACGATCGCATGAAGTAAGCTTTCAGCCACTGCACGTGCGTAAACGACGGCAATTCCGTAATAAAAGGACCTACTGAGGAAATGGAAAAGCATCGCGTTTTAGGATTGCTGAATTTCGTTGTAGCCACGGCCGTCGCGGCTGTTGCCTATACCGATTGGGTGATCGTTGCCGACGTGTCGCTCGGCTATCTGTATGTGCTTCCTATCGCGCTTAGCGCGCTGGTGAATCCTCTCCCCTTCACCCTTGGGCTCGGAGTGATCTGCACGATCTTGTCGGATATGTTCGGACCGCCAATCATTTCTCTGCAATGGCGGGTCGTGCATTATGCCATCTATCTGGCCAGCTTTCTCGTCGTGGGATTTTTCGTCACGGCCATTGCGAAACAGCGCGACCACATGGCGGAAGAAATACGCAAGCAACGCGACGAATACGAGCGCGACCTGGCACAGGCCGCACAGGTGCAGCATCGGGTATTGCCACAGCCTCTCACGTTGCCTGGAATTGAATTGGCTGCGGAGATGAAGACGGCGCGGCTTCTGGGTGGCGATTACTACGACTTCTTTCCCGTCTCGGACGATATCGTCGACGTGGTGATTGCCGACGTCTCCGGCAAGGGCTCTGCCGCTGCATTGCTGATGCCCTCACTCGCCGTGGCGCTGCGCCTGCGCGCGCGTGAACTGGAGGGCCCGGCGCAGGTGATCAAGGATCTCGACGAGGTCTTGAAGAAGGTGACGAGTCCGGCGACTTTCGTAACGATGTTCTATGCGCGGTTCCATCGCGTGAGCCGGGTTTTGCAATACGCCAGCGCCGGCCATAACCCTCCGCTCCTTCTGCGTTCGGGAACTGGACAGGCGATAGGCGAGACCATGCAGTTGGAAGAAGCAGGACCGATCTTAGGGATTCTGCCCAGCGCACAGTTTTTCGATACTTCCATCACACTCGAACCGGGAGATCTTCTCACGCTCTATACCGACGGCGTCACCGAGCAGGAAAATGAGCAGGGCGAGGAGTTTTCCGTGGATCGTTTGCAAGAAATCGTGCGCAGGCAAGGGACTGAATCGGCGGCTGCCGTCGTCGCTCACGTTACCGAAGCGGTCGCTACTTTTGCCGGACAAAAAGAGCAAGCGGACGATCTGACGATCGTGGTGCTGAAAGTTTTGTAGCTGGGTGTTGCTTTTTGAGTTACAGGATCTCTTTATCCGGGAGGGGATGGATATGGGTACATGGGTCATCCACACACACTACCTCTCTCTTGGGGCTACCCCCGCTCTCACGAAGCAGGGCCAGCTCAAAGCACAACAATCCTAATGCGCTGATTTACGACCAGAATCGCTCTAGCCTTGCTGGTCGTTCCCGTCTTCTTTCTTTTCGAAGTGCTCAGCGATGGCGCCCGCTCCTTCAAAGCCGGCAACGGCAGCCGCGCCTTCGGTCAATATCGATGCATTCGGGTCCAGCTTCTTGACGGCTTCCACTGCAACCACAGCTCCTGCGATTTTCTCCGCATCTTCCAGCAAGCCCATGACTGACCTCCTTGTTTGATTTTGAGAAAGAATGTACGCCTCGCTCGAGACGCGATTCAGCATACCACTGAAAAGGGAACAAGGAATGCAGGGATGGCTGGCTGCAGTTATTTTGGTCCGTAGCCGAGTTTTGGATACCAGTCCGTGCCGCGGCCTTCGGGCGTCCAGTCGAGCATCTGCCAGAGCAGGTCGAGGTCCGGGGCGCCGCGTGGGTCTTGTCCGGGATCTGCCATCTCGCCGCCCATCTCGCCACTGTAGAAGTGGCGAATGGTTTTCGCTTGCCGGGTGAAGACGCTGAAGCCGGGGATATCGGCATCTTCAGGATTGACGTAGGCGCGGGTGTATTCGCCGGAGGTGTCGGAGACAAACGGGAGGTTGGCGAAGCCGCGCTGCTTCTTGTACTCGACCAGCCGCTCGATGGGAGAACGCGCGGTGACGGCGATGGCAACTCGCTCGCGCAGATTGACGGCGGTTCCGTTCCAGCCGCTCAGGCATGAGGTGCAACTGGGACATGGTGCTTTGCGTTGCGGGCCATACATCATGCTGTAGACGAGCAGCGTGTCTTTGTCGCCGAAGAGATTAGAAAAATGGATTGGGCCGGCTTCGGAGACGAGCTCGAAGTCTTGCAAAATCTCGCCGCCCTGAGGCAGAGCACGACGCTGTGCGGCCACTCGCTCCAGGTGGCGGCGCAGTTCAATCTCTTCGGCGAGGAGAGCATTGCGAGCTTGGCGATACTCTGCGCTCTCGTTCGGAAAGTGGGCTTTGTTGGTGGCGGCAAGCTGCTGAGCGGGTGTGAGCGTTGGCGTGTCGGGCATGAAATCTCCACAGGTAACGACTCACTTTAGGATGCCTCATGCAAATTACGAGACTTGAACGATTCGTCGCAAATTCTGCTTTTAGCTTAGAGGGGAGGTTCGCTCCGGCTTTGTCTGCGCTTGAGCCTAGGGCAGTGAGGTGGTTGCCTTTGGCGGCGGTTTTATTCTGGAGACTAGGGTCCCGGCTTCTATTGGGAGGCGCTTTGCGCCTCTTTCTGTTTTTAGGCCTTGCTCAGGTTTAATGGCGATTAGATTTTTTGCTCAGCAGATCGGGCTTCGATCAGCGAATTTAGCTATCTCACTCAAGCCAAAGAAGGCTTGAATGGGCTACCCGCCTATCCAAACAACGGATTTCAAATGGCAACACACTGCTGATTTTTATCTACACTTTAGGCGCTAAGTACGATATAGTTCTTATGGAGGTTTCCTATGGACCGGCCTTAGTTAATCTGCCGACTCAAGATTTGAAGACGAAGTGAAAGTCTCGTCAAATTCCTGTGAAATCACTATCCTGTAAAACTTTCCCTCCCAAGTCTGTTTCCCACAGTGCTTTAAGGTCAGGGTCTTCTTTAACGTCATCGATATTTTCCGGACATATTTCAATAGACTCTTTTATCACCTTAAGTGCTCTTTTCACTAAAGATTGCCGTGCTGGTTCGTCGGCTTGACCTTCAAGTTTAAGCGAATAATAACAAGCTATGTTGAAAAGTGCATCGGAGAGATCAAGGTCTACTTGTTTTGCGATTCGCTTACGCCTTGCAAATTCGGTCAATACCCGAATGGCACTATCGTAATCCTTCTTGTATCTATACAGGCGACCTAGAGTGATGTGTAGACGTCTGTTCAGCGGAAATTGAACGCGAAATCTAGATAGTTCGTTTATGAGGTAATCTAGGCGACTGGGGGTTTGAAGTTCTTTTCTTTTTAGAATATCAAATGCCCCACTGACCTCTCCTTCCATTTCTGCGAGTGCTAAAGCTGTTTGTGCTGTGTCATATGCGACCCCACTGTGCGTAGCCTGATCAGCGAGTAAAAAGGCTGGTCCTACAAACATACGTGTGAGTAAATAGCTACTTAAGAGGCCAAGGCCCGTGAAGTAAATGACTATGCTAGATGCGGTGGTCTGCATTCCCTCACCAAGTCCCCTACCGATGTAATCTCCTAAGCGAGCCATGTGTTCCGGAACTGATCGCAATTCAACGAGGCCGATACCAACAATCATCTTGGTTAACCAGTCAGAAATGTCTTCTAGATTTGTATTGATCCCAAGACCTAAACCTCGTTCAGCATGCTTAAGTAAGGTTATTGTTTTCTGCTCGACGTTAACATCAGGCTCCTCCTCGCGAGAGTAGGGTTGGCTTGGCTGAGTCGAGAATCTGGATTTTGACCCATGTAGATCAGTGTCGGTATCCGACCGAGATACCCTAGGTATGGCAAACAAAAATCCACCGATACCACCAATCACGAGGCAGGCGAATGCCCATAGGAGTCCGCCCCCGATGTTTCCTTTGGCAATTCTCAAAACTACGAAAATAATTCCGCTTACGAGTAGGAGCGAAAGCGAAACACCCGTCTGAATCAGTTTACGTCTGAGGTCCTTCTCTCCAGCCGGAGGAAGTTGACTTGCTAGCATAACGCGGATTTTAGACCTATTTGGTGTACCGTCAATACCGAATCGAATTATTATTTCGATCGACTCGAAACTAGACTTTACGATCAATAAAGGAAAAAGCCCGGCGCGAGGCCGGGCTTTTTTTTTGCTTTTGCGCGAAGCGCGTGTGCCTGGACGGTTAGTCCCCCATGACGGGTTCTTCGCTGGGGGCGGCAACCGGCTTGGCTGGCGCAATGGAGTTGATGGAGACGAGGCCTTCGACTGGCTTTTCGCCGAGAACGTGCTCGCGGTAGAGCTTTGCCATCTGCGCGTTTTCCGCATCTTGCTTCATCTTGGCGTCGCGGGCGCGAATCTTTTCTTCGCGCGAGTTCTTGGCGATGCCCGACTTCTCGAAGGTGTCATTGGCAGCGGCGTGCACGTGCTCGTCGTTGAGGACGAGGGTGTGCTCGGCTCCGCCCATGCCGACCTTCTTGCCGCCGGCGAAGATCTCGTGACGGCCATGCTCGTCGTACCACTTGGTGAGCGTGGAGGTCATGTGCATCTTCTCGATGATGTTGCGCCAGCCCACGCCCGTGTTGTACGCGCAGAAGCTGATTTCGCCTTCCTGCGTGGCGTAAGGGATGATGCACTGCTCGGTGCGGCGGAAGTCGTAGTTGAAGAGGTCCTGAAACCACATGCCGGCGATGAAGAGGAAGTTCCAGCGGTCGTTACGACGCTGCTCGATGTCGGCCATGGTGCGGTCAGCGGTGACCTTGCCATACTTGCGGCCGGTCGCGCCAAAGCATTTGTCGAACTTGGCCAGCAGGTCGACGATCTTGAAGTGGGTCGGCGACTTGGTGGGATCGTAGTTGCGCAGCAGCGCGAGGGTGACGCCGACAATCGAGAGGAACTTGCCGCGGGAGGCGTCGTTGATCTTGGCGACGTCCTTCGCAAGGCGATCCGCATTCAGGAAGGCGGTGACGGGCACGGCTTCCTTGGTTTCCTTATCGATCATGAGCGCCATGCCGATGCCGCAGTTCGGGTGGCATCCGCAGGAGAGCTGGCCCCAGTCGTGGTTCGGTCCGTGTACCAGATCGGCCCAGTCCGAGAAGGTGCTCATAAAGCTGATGGGGAACCAGTCGCGGGTCGGCTCGCCGAGTCCGGTCTGGTTCTTGACGTCGTGCGCCATGTGGCTCAGGGTGTAGCGCTGGGCGGCGCGGCGCTCGTCGGTCACGGCCTCGTCGCGTCCGGTGAAGGAGACTGGCTGGAAGCTGATGAAGTTGATGCGCTTGGGGTTGTCGAGCGCGAACTGGATGATGCGGCCCACCTGCTCATTGTTGATGCCGTTGATGATCGTCGTTACGGGAACGATGTCGACACCGGCTTCGTGCAGGTTGTGGATGGCCTGGAGCTTCACATCAAACAGGTTGCCGACCTTGCGGTGCGAGTTGGCAGCGTTGCCGATGCCGTCGAACTGCAGGTAGGCGTAGCGCAGACCGGCTTCGGCTGCGGCCTTCGAGAATTCCTTGGACTTCGCGAATTCGATGCCGTTGGTCGCGGCCTGCACGGAGTTGTAACCAACCTTGCGGGCATAGGCGACGGCGTCGAGGAAGTAGGGCGAGAGCGTCGGCTCGCCGCCGGAGAACTGGACCGACATCTGACGACGCGGCTTGATGGTGATCGCGTTGTCGAGCATGGTCTTGATCTCGTCCCACGTGAGCTCGTGGACGAAGCCAACCTGGTTGGCGTCCATGAAGCAGGGATCGCACATCATGTTGCAGCGGTTGGTCAGGTCGATGGTGAGGACCGACCCGCGTCCGTGCGTCACGGTTGAAGTGCCGTGGTTGTGGAGCTTTTCGTCATTGTGGGCGCGGATGTCGCGGCCCGGGAAAACCTCTTCGAGGTGGCGGAAGAACTCGGTGTCGATCGACATCACGTCTTCAAAGTGGCCGTGCTTGGGACAATCCTTCACCATCAGGATCTCGCCGTTGCGCTCGATGATCTGCGCCTTGATCTCGCCAACCTTCTCATTCAGAAGGATTTCGTGGGGCAGCTTGCCGTCGATGATCTGCTGGCGAATCTCGGGAACGCACTTGGGGCAGAGGGAATCGGTGGTACGGGGCCAGCCAAGGGGCGGTTTTTCTTTCTGGTACGACTTCAGAAGGGGCTTATCGGACCATTTGGGGGTGAAAGAAGCGTTGGGGCTGATGCGGTTCAGTCTCTCAAAGACGGACCAGGCGCCCTGTGCGGCGATGGTTACCGCTCGCTCTGCGTACTTGACGGCTTTCGACATTTTTTCAATCTCCTGATGCTTACCTGCCGGTTAGAACTGCCGGATTCTTGTCTTTCGGACAGGAAAGCCAAGCTTAAATGCTTACCGGCCCTCGGGGGAAGTGCGGGTCAAGGTAACTGCCGCTTCCAGAGGACTTTACCAGCCTCCAGCATAGCCTCACGTCAAGGCCAAGAGAAACGACTTCGGCTGAATGGTGAGAATTGGTGTTTAGACGGGGATGCTTGGGGGTGAATGGGATAGGGCTCGGTGACATTTTGCAAACAATTCGCTTGCCCACGCGTAACGTTTTCATGCATGGTAGCGACCATTCCCCCAGAAGACTCTCCCGGAACAGGAAAACGACATGGCACTTTACGATCTGGTGTTTGAAGGCGGCGGCGCGAAAGGCATGGCCTTTGTAGGGGCGCTCGAAGTATTTAAGCAGGCGGGGCATACGCATCGGCGCATTGTCGGGACATCAGCCGGCGCGATCACCGCGACACTGACCGGCGCAGGCTATTCTCCGGAGGAATTGTTCACGGAGTGCACGAAGACCGATCCGGCAACCGGAAACCCTGTCTTTGCTTCATTTATGGATGCGCCGGTTGAGAGTGATTTCACGAAGCAACTGATCGAAGGCTGCGAAACGATCGCACTGATGAAGCAGGCCGGATTTCCTTTTTCGGGAATGCTGGAGAACGTCGAGGAAAAGATCATCCAGGCGCTGCTGCATCTCGAACTGTATCGTGAGCTGTTTTCCTTCAACGAGTGCGGAGGGTTCTATGCCGGAGATAAGGCGCTGAACTGGTTCCGTGACCGGCTGGTGCAGAAAGGCATGGCGGCGGATGTCACCTGGGCCGACTTTGCGAAGAAGACCGGCAAAGACGTTTCCGTTGTGACGACCGATGTGACCGACAAGGAGATGGTGGTGCTGAATGCGCGCACGGCCCCCAATGTTCCGGTGGCCGAGTCGGTGCGCATGTCGATGAGTATTCCTTTTGTGTGGCGGGAGATGATCTGGAAGCCCGAGTGGGGCACCTACCGTCTGCTGAATGGGAGCGGCCAGATGGTGGAGAGAGTTAAGGCGGGCCACATCTTTGTCGACGGCGGTGTGCTGTCGAATTTTCCGCTGCGGTTGATTGCTCTGTCGACGCCAGACGTGGTGGCGGTGATGGGGCCGACCGATCCCAATGGGGCTGGAAACCTTGGGCTGTATCTTGACGCTTCCGTGATGGTGCCCGGGGCTGACGTTTCCGACACAATACGTCCGCGGCTGCGGGCGGCCGACCGGGTGACGCGATTGATCGACACGCTCACCGACAGCTCAGATCTGGCGATCATACGGCAATACGAGTCGAGCGTCTGCCGCCTGCCCGTCGGTGGATATGGGACCACGGAGTTCCGCATGTCGGCTGAACGCCAGCAGTTGCTGATCAATTCGGGTAAAACGGCGATGCAGAAGTATCTCGCGCAATAAATATCAGCAAGTTGAGCATATTTCGTCATTGACGGTGGAAAACTGGCTGCTATGACTACTGGCCTTCTTCAATCGCTACGCGGTTGATGACGCGCTGCACGAAGACGACGTGGAAGTTGACGCGGCGGGCGAGGTCGGGAACGAACTCTGTGATGAAGTTGCCGATCGGGTCCGTCGCAAGGGCCGTGCCATAACGCGCGGTCGCGTCGCTCCAGCCGGTTTCGCGATACGGAACATAGGCGTCGCTGATCGCCTCTTCAAAGGCTCCGCCTACGACGTTTGCGTAGTTGAACATGCCTTTGCCGTCGTCACCCTGTGTCCATACCACCTGGTAAATGCAATGCGCGATGCGCCGCTTGTAGGACGCATTGGGCATGCGGTGATAATGCGGGTCCTGGTGCGCGATTGCGGGGATGAGGAAGGTGCCGAAGAACTCGTTGGTCATGTCCTGCGTGAACGAAACGCCGGAGAGCTTGGCCCAGCCTTTAAGGCCGGGTCCGTAAGCGGAGTGGGAATCGCTGGCGACGGTAATGGCCGAAAGTCCTCCGATGGTGAGGAGGTTAAAAGGGTCGATGACGTCTTTCCCGGCGAGAATGGCCTTCTGTTTCGCCGTCATGGGGTGCGGTTCGGCGGAGTTGATGAACTTCTGAAAGGGGTCGTACATGGGGGTGCAGCTCATCTGCGGCGAGGCAGTCGATCTTGACTGCGTATCGCCACAGGAGGCCTGTGCCGAGGGAAACACTGCGCGAGGGTTCAGCGTCGACTTCGGCGGACCGGGCGCGGCCGGAGGAAAGGTCTGCCCCGGGTCGGGCGTGGACGCCAGCTCCATGGCAGCCGAGGGCGCGTCCGGCAGAGACTGCTGCGCCCTTGCCGATCCGGCCACACAGCCGCAAAAGAAGAAAAATAATACGACACTCAGCGGCGATCTATGCTGTATGCCCGATCCTCGACGGTGCACCAGCCGGTTGTAACCAAACTGCATATGGATTGGACGTATCTCGACGCACTTCTTTCTGGGGGTGACCTGAACATGATGACAGAAAACTCAGGGCTGCTCACATGGCGCCGGAAGAACTTGTCGCGCACATCAGGCCAGAATTCCGACCACAGATCTCCACCGGCTTCACCCAGTAGAGAGAAGCCAAATGTAGTGAAAACGGTGGTGGCGTTGGAACTCTTGTCGGGATAGTAAGCCATAGTGAGCGCCGAGGCCATGCCATGACCGAGGATAACCGATGTATTGAAACCGCCTTTGCCTGAGTCGCGTTGCCCCACAAAAACACGGGATGCCGCGTAAAGACCACGGTGAACGATGGTGCCATCCGCCTTGCGGTAGTAGCGCGGGTCCTCATGCAGCAGGGCGGGCAATACGCCATCAGAAAATGTGCGCATGCTCAGGTCGCGGATGGCTGCTGCGCCAAGGCGCTGGCCGTAGGCGCCTGAATCCACACCATATCGCGGAGCTGTGTCGCGGAGTTGCTGCCATCCGGAAGAGAAAAAGGTCGGAAACCAGGCGGTCCAAGTTAGTTCTTCGTGGAGCGGGAAGAGAAGTTTACTTTTTGCCGAGAGCGAGGGTATGGTTTCGCCCGGTTCCACGACACCGGACCACTTTCTTTTTTCGACGGCCGCAGGCGTATTGACGCTGGGGTCGACCGGCTTAGGAGCGTCTGGCATGGCGTTTTGTTGGGAAAAACCGGGCATGCTAAATAGCGCAAGGAGCAAAAAGCTTGCGCCCAGAAAAGTAGATCTCAAACGCATCGGGTATGAGACCCCCTTACCGCCTCTGGCGTTATTTGGATCTCTGCATTCATTCAAGTTGGATGGTTTGAGCAGGGGACTGGATGCATGCCCGATGAAGGGTAACGGCTTAGGCACTCCATGAACAAGAATCATTGACCTTGCCAATAAGCGAAAGCACACTAAAAAGTGCAGAGGAGTGTGTATACCATGCCGGAAAACGAGCCCAAGCGAGGCTGCAATCCCTTTGAAGAGTTCGGACGCAAGGTCGATGAGCATGTTGGTAACGTCGCTCCGCGCGTGGAAGAAGAGGTGCGCAAGGTGATTGCTTATCTGAATGATGAAGTCGAGCCCAAGGTGAGACAGAATTCGTCAGAGGCGCTGCGTATCGCAGCGGATCATCTGCGGAATCTTGCAGACCACCTGGAGCGGCGCTAGTGAAGCGGATGAGTATGGACAGGAAGTATTTTGCATGCGCGGTTTTCGCGGGGCTTGCAGGGATCGTGGGCTGCTCCCATAACAAGCAGGCAGCCTATACGCCACCGCCACCGCCGGCAATCCGTACGCTGCCGGAACAGGCATCGCCCGCAATACAGCCAACTGCGCCACCGGTAACGGCGAGTACACCCAGCGCAACGGAGCCAACCACGGAGACAGCGGACGACGCGTTCGTCGCGGCGCACTCGCCGATTTATACGGAGACCGGGCTGGCGAGCTGGTATGGGCCGCCGTATCACAACCATCGCGGAGCCAATGGTCAGATCTTCGACCAGAATGCGATGTCGGCTGCGCACCGTACGCTGCCGATGGGATCGCTGATTCGCGTGACGAATCTGCAGACAGGGCAGATGGCGGTAATGCGCGTGACCGATCGCGGGCCGTTTGTGCCGGACCGCGTGCTCGATCTCTCCGTTGCGTCCGCGAAAGTAGTCGGCGTGTGGCGCCCAGGCACGGCGAATGTGCGCATCGATGTGTACGCGGCGCCGAAGCCGATTGACGAAGGTGGCCGCTGGTGCGTGCAGATTGGCGCATTCAGCAAGGAGAAGGAAGCGACGAAACTCGAGGAGCATCTCGAGCACAAATACCACACGGCCAACGTCATCGAGTTCACCGGGCCGACGGGACACTGGGTGAGGATTCGTCCACTGAACGATGACAAAGAACGCGCGGTCGAGATTGCGAAAGAGCTGAAGCCGGAAGAGGGCGAGGCTTATCTGGTGAGATTGGATTAAGCGGCGAGGCAGGGCTTTGCGAGTGGTCAGTGGAAAATCGAATCGTTGAAGAGTCGGATGGGCGCGAATTTCGGTCCATAAACATTCGCGGTATCCCACCCTTCGCTACACGTAGGATGGGGCACCCGAGCAAAGCGAAAAATCTTAACGATGTACCAAACACGCATCGCTGGGATTCTTTGCGTTGCTAAGAATGACGTTCTTTCCTGGTCACGCTTAGTGGATGACGGCTATTTTGGCTTTCTTACCCACGCGTACAGGGATGCGTGCAGGCCGTTTTGCCACATCGAGAAATTTCTGTGTCGTTGTTGCGCCGTCGATGTTGACTCCTGCTGCGACCTGCTTTTCCGCTTCGGTGCGCGACGCTTTGATGCCAAGCGCGACGAGAAGCTTCGCAACGTTCACACGAATCTCAACCGAAGGGTCATTCAAAGCGCGTTCAATCTGCGCTGGCTCCCCCATCGCGATCGTGGCCAGATCGACTGAGGATTCTTCAGTCACCGCAGAGGTGTCTTTTTGTTGAAAAAGGCGCGCCCAATTCTCGTCGGCTTCCTTTGCGGCTTCTTCTGAGTGGAAGCCAGTGACGATGGTGCGCGCGAGGAGCTTCTTTACCCCCATCGGGTGTAGCTTGCCGCTGGCTACGTCCGCCTGCATCTGCTCGATCTCTGATTGGCGCAGGTCGGTGAGCAGCGTCCAGTAGCGCCACATCAGCTCATCGTTGATCGACATGAGCTTGCCGTACATCTCCTGCGGCGGCTCGTGGATGCCGATTGCGTTGTTGAGCGACTTCGACATCTTCTGTACGCCGTCGAGTCCTTCGATGATCGGCGTCATGAGGACGATCTGCGAGGGCTGCTCAAAGTGGCGCTGCAATTCGCGGCCTGCCAGCAGGTTGAATTTCTGATCGGTGCCGCCCAGCTCGACATCGGCCTTCAGTGCGACGGAATCGTATCCCTGCATTAGCGGATAGAGCATTTCGTGCAGAGAGATCGGCTTCTCTTCCTGAAAGCGCTTGTGGAACTCGTCGCGCTCGAGCATCTGCGAGACGGTGAACTTGGCGGCGAGACGGATGACGCCTTCGAAACCGAGTTTGTCGAGCCACTCGGAGTTGAAGCGGATTTCCGTCTTCTCGCGATCGAGGATGCGGAAGACTTGCTCGGTGTAGGTTTTGGCGTTCTCGTTGATCTGTTCGCGCGTGAGCGGCTTGCGCGTCACCGAGCGGCCCGTTGGATCGCCGATGAGCGAGGTGAAGTCGCCGACGAGGAAGATGACCTGGTGGCCGAGATCCTGAAAGTGCTTGAGCTTGCGCATCAGCACGGTGTGGCCGAGGTGCAGGTCGGGCGCGGTGGGATCGAAGCCGGCCTTGACGCGCAGGGGCGTGCCGGTCTGCCGCGATTTTTCCAAACGCTCGCGCAGATCGGAGACGCGGATAATCTCTGCCGCTCCTTTTTGGAGCAGATCTAATTGCTCATCGACGGGAAGAAAATTTGCCATTGCTCTTACCAGTATAGAGTTAGCCTCGGAAACCGTTCTGCAGACTAAGCTACCCTACACGGCATTCCGCACCTACAATCTAGCTATGCCAGCCGCAAAAACAGTCCATACCGTCTGCTCGCATGATTGCCCTGATTCCTGCGGTGTTCTGGTCACCGTCGACGAGTCAGGGCGGGCAACGCGCGTGCAGGGTGACCCGGACCATCCGGTTACCCAGGGATTTCTCTGCGGCAAGGTAGCGAAATATCTCGACCGGGTTTATTCGCCCGATCGCCTGCTCTATCCCATGCAACGCCGTGCCGGAGTTGCCAAAGGGCCGTTGCCGCAAGGCAGGGAAGCTGAGGCCTTCGAGCAGATTTCGTGGGACGAAGCGCTGGACGTCATCGCAAAAAAACTGCGGCAGATCAGCGACGAGCACGGTCCCGAGTCCATCTTGCCCTATTCCTATGCGGGAACCATTGGTGCGCTCGGCTATGGCTCGATGGACCGCCGCTTCTTTCATCGGCTGGGAGCCTCGCAACTGGATCGGACGATCTGCGCGTCTGCAGGGGGCGAAGCGCTGATGTCGGTCTATGGACGCAAGCTCGGCACCGACACGGAGCACTTCCGCTACGCGCGCTACATTATCGCGTGGGGAGCAAACATCCACGGCAACAACATCCACCTGTGGCCGATGATCGAAGAGGCCCGCCGTAACGGCGCGAAGCTCATCGTCATCGATCCTTACAAGACGCGTACCGCGAAGCTTGCCGACTGGCACATTGCGATCAATCCGGGAACGGATGTCGCGCTCGCCCTCGGCATGATGCATGTCATCCTGCGCGAGGGCCTCGAAGACGCGGGCTACATTGCCGAAAACACGTATGGCTTTGCCGAGCTGAAACAACGCGTCGCCGACTATACGCCCGAACGCGTCGCTGCATGGACCGGCATCCCCTCAGCCGGCATCGAGCGTCTTGCCCGCGAATACGCGACGACCACGCCCGCCGTCATCCGCATGAACTATGGCATCCAGCGCAGTCAAAATGGCGGAACAGCCGCCCGCACCGTTGCCATGCTGCCTGTGCTCATCGGCGCGTGGAAGCATCTCGGAGGAGGTCTGCAGCTCTCGACCAGCGGCGCTTTCGCCTGGGACAAAGCCGCGCTCGAACGCCCCGACCTGATGCTGGACAGCCCGCTTAAGCGGCATGCGCGCATCGTCAATATGTCCGAGCTCGGCCACGCGCTTACCACGCTCAGCGAACCGCCGGTCAGGGCGCTCTTTGTCTATAACTCGAATCCAGCTGCCATAGCACCCGACCAGGCGCAGGTGTTGCGCGGCATGGCGCAGCCCGATCTCTTTACCGTGGTCCACGAGCAGTTCTTTACCGACACGGCCGACTATGCCGACATCCTGCTGCCCGCAACGACCTTTCTTGAACACAAAGACGTGCAGGGAGCCTACGGCCATTACTACGTCCAGATTTCAAACCCGGCCATCGAACCGCCGGGTGAAGCCCGCTCGAATGTCTGGCTCTTCTCGCAGCTTGCCCAGTGCATGGGCTTTACGGAGCCATGCTTCCGCGACACGTCCGAAGAGCTGATCGCGCAGGCACTCCGCGCTGAGCATCCGGAGAAGCAAGACCCGTGGATGGCGGCCATGACGGAAGCGACGTTGAACGCAGCCGGAGGCCATCAGCGGCTGCAATTTGCCTCGGAAAAGGAGGGCCAGCCATTTCTGCCGTTCGCGACCGGCCCGTTTCCGACGCCCAGCGGCAAAATCGAATTTTTATCGGAGGCTCTGGCGGCCAGAGGTTTCGATCCGCTGCCGTCCTTTGTCCCGCCCGAAGAGTCGCGCCATACGAAGCAGACCCGCTACCCGCTCGAATTTCTGCCCCGCAAGGCTGACAACTATATGAATTCGACCTTCGCCAACCTGCCGGTGCATCAGCGCATGGAATCGGCACACACAAACCGCCTGGAAATGCATGCCGACGACGCGGAGGCGCGCGGCATTCGCGCAGGGGACACCGTGGAGATCTTCAACGATCGCGGAAGTCTGCGGATGATCGCGCAAGTGAACGGCAGCCTGCCGTCGGGCGTAGTTGCCGGACGCTTGAACTGGAACAAGCTTTCCCCCGGCGGAAATAACGTAAATCTGCTCACCTCACAGCGGCTGACCGACATCGGCGGTGGCCCCACCTTCTATTCCACGCTGGTCGAAGTGCGAAAAGTCAGCGCGTAAGCAGCGAAAACTCCTTCATTCCGATAGACTAAAGGCGGACCAAGCGATGCCGTACGCAGCGGGTTTCCAATGCGCTGGCTGTGGAGAGTGGAATGAAACTGTGGTTGACGAGTCAGCCGGCGGAAAACAGTCTTATGTCGAGGATTGTCAGGTTTGCTGCAAACCAAATCTTCTTAGAATCGTCTGGAATGGTGATGGCTTCGACATCCATGCAGATTTGGAAAGTTAGCGGTGGTTGTCGCGGCCGCCGGGGTGGTCTGGAACGGATCGGCTTACCCGGATGACCGGTAGTGGTGGACGCAAAGATGCTCCGGAGTTGGGAACAGTACCTCCGGTCCCTTATAATCGCCTTTTCCTCAAGTTCGATCTGATTTTTTGCAGTGAGGGTGTGCCTATTTTTCCCGCAATGCGAGAGAGCGTAAGCTCTCCAATCAAAACAAGCCAGAATGCGAGCCGCAAGTTTCGCCGCACGCTGAAGCCGTTGGCCTTCGTTCTTCTTTGCTTCACCGTCTTTTCGGCATGGGCACAGCAGCAGACGATCACCCAGATTCGCGTCATCGGCAACCGCCGTATCCCCAAGGAGACGATTGTCGCCCGCCTTTTCAGTCATGAAGGCGAGACCTTCGACCCGACGACGGTCGAACGCGACTTCAACTCCCTTTGGAACACCGGATACTTCGAAGACGTCCGCATCGAGCGCGAAGAGAACCCCAAGGGCGGCATCATTCTCGACATCTACGTCCGCGAGAAGGCCACGATCCGCGAAATCAATTACAAGGGCCTGAATTCCGTCACGCAGTCCGATGTGCTCGACCGCCTGAAGAAGGAAAAGGTCGGCTTCTCCGTCGAGAGCCAGTACGATGCCACCCGCATCGCCCGTGTCGAGACGGTGCTCAAAGAGCTTCTTTCCGAGCACGGCCACCAGTTTGCGACCATCAAGGCTGACGTAAAGACGATCCCGCCCGCTTCCGTGCAGGTGAACTTCCTCATCAAGGAAGGTCCCACGGTCAAGGTCGGCAACATCAGCTTTACCGGCAACCAGCACCTCAGCTCGCGCCAGCTTCGCTTTGCGATGAAGAACCTGCGGCCGATCGGCATTCCGCACTCCATCATCTTTGAGAACCTCTTCGCCAGGACCTACGACGAGAGCAAGCTTGAAGAAGATGGCGAGCGCGTCCGTCAGGCGTATCGCGACAAGGGCTACTTCCGCGCCTCTACGGGTGACCCGCAGAAGCGGATTCGCAACGAGAGCGGGTTGTCGATCCTCACCTTCCGGCCGCGCAAGGGGAAGCGCATCGATATCCGTATCCCCGTCGAGGAAGGGGCTCGCTACCGCCTGGGCAATATTACCTTCAGAGGCAACAAGGCAGTGCCTGACGCCAACCTTAGGGCGCTTCGTGCGCAGTTCCCGTTGAAGGATGGCGACTGGTTCAACTTCACCGCCTTTGGCAAAGGCCTGCAGAACCTGCAGAAGGCATACGGCCAGCTCGGGTATATCAACTTCTCCGCATCGCCGGTACCGACCATCGACGACAGCAAGCAGACCGTCTCCTTCGTTGTCGATCTTGAAGAAGGCAAGCCGTTCTATGTCTCCCGGATCGAGTTCCAGGGCAACACCGTCACCCGCGACTTCGTCATTCGCCGCGAGCTCGCCCTCGAAGAAGGCCAGATCTACAACAGCCACCTCTGGGAGCTGAGCATCCTGCGTCTCAATCAGCTCGACTATTTCGATCCATTGAAGGTCGACCAGGACTCCGAAACGCACCAGAACCCTGAAGCGGGCACCGTCGACCTGCTTCTCAAAGTGCATGAGAAGGGCAAGAACTCCATCGGCCTGAACGGCGGCGTCAGCGGCCAGTCCGGCGCCTTCCTGGGCCTCAACTACCAGACCAACAACTTCCTTGGCCTGGGCGAAACGCTCAGCGTGCAGGCCAGCGCCGGCAACCTGTCGCGCAACCTGCTCTTCGGATTCAATGAGCCGTATCTGCGCAACAAGCCGATCAGCCTCGGCTTCCAGGTCTTCTCGCAGAAGACCGACTACAACTCCGCCAAGGCCTACAACGTCACCGGCGCGGACGCGAATACCTCGGCTGCCGTCACTTCACTGACGCAGAACTACAACCAGTCCACGACCGGCCTCACGGTGTCCGGAGCCTACCCGATCCGGCACTCCTTCAAGCGCATCGGCATCACGTACTCGCTCAATCGTTCGTCGGTCACGGCCTTCAGCCAAGCCTCGCAAAACCTCTTCCAGACGCTCGCCTTCCGCAGCGGCATCCAGGGCCAGAACTCGCTGGACGGCATCATCAGCAGCATGATCTCGCTCAGCTACTCCTGGAACAAGCTCGATTCCAGTTACATGCCGCGTAGCGGTTCATCGTTCTCCTCCGCGTTGCAGCTCGCCGGGCTTTGGGGCAACGTCCGCTACTTTGAGCCGGTCATCGAATACAAGCAGTTCCGCCCCATCAAGTGGTTCCGCTTGAACAATGAAGGCCGCAACGTGATCGGCTACCGCGTCCAGGCACAATACATTCAGGGCATCAGCGGCGATGTCGCTCCGCCTTTCAACCGCTTTTACGGCGGCGGCGAGAGCGAAATCCGCGGCTTCGACCTGCGCACGGCTACGCCGTACGGGTTTGTTCCGACGAAGGTGCTCTTCAACCTCACCAACCCGGATGGAGTCTGCGTTCCGCGCGACCCGACCAATCCGCAGACCAACCAGTGCGTGCAGGTGCCCCTCCCCGTATATGGCATTGGCCCCATCGGTGGCGATACGCAGATCACCGGCAACGTCGAGTACCGTATCCCGCTCGTGGGCCGTACGGCAGCGCTTGAATTCTTCGACGACTTCGGCATGAACATGGCCTTGAACGAAGGACAGCTGAAACAGAGCCCGCAAGGCTTCGACAGTTTGAATTCGCCCCTCTATGGCTGCCCGAATTATGTCAACGGCGCCTGCGTCGGCGGTCAACAGATTCAGTTCGACCGCTTTATTCGGCCCATCTCAGGTACGAATTATGTGCCGCGCATGTCCCTGGGCGCGCAGATTTCGGTCATGATGCCGATCATCAACGCTCCATTCCGCATCTACTACGCCTACAACCCGTTACGGCTGTTTGACACCTTCAACGGTAAGAATCTGATCACCCGCAGCATGTTCCCCGCTGGCGGTGCAGGCGATTACAGCTATGCACAGTCACAACAGCTGTACGGCTCTCTCTACGATCTCCGCGAGCCGGACAAAACCTTCCGCCTGACGGTCAGCACCACGTTCTAACCGCATCGGGTTCTAACCGCACCAGAACGAAAGCCGTCCTCACTGAGAGGACGGCTTTTTTCTTTATGGAATCGATGCCGTGAGCTTTCCAGGGACTAGCCTTAAAGAAGGCGCTCTAAATCGTCCGCACCGAACAGGCTGCCAGATACGCGCAGGCTAGCAAAACGAGTTCATCGCGCAGAGCGGCGAACTGCTTCTCCGGAGCATCACTTTCGAGCAGTCTCCGGCTGACCCCTGCCATCGCACCCTGCAGCATCGAAGCCACAAGCTGCGGGTCTTTCGTCATGGGCTCACGAGAGCTCGCCAGCATTGCGGCGATGGCTCCGTTCGATCGCACTGCCATCTGCTGCACAATTCTCACTCCATCCACATCTGAGCTGACGGAGTAAAGCGCGATGCTGGTCTTCACATCCCGCATTTTCGCAGCAAGAAATGCGTGAATGAGCGCCGTCGCCATCTCTGCAAGTGTGCGCCCTCTCTGTTCCAGGCAGATGCGCTCTACAGCCTCCGTCACTTCGTCCATGTGACGCATCAAAGCGGCCTGTAACAGCGAGCTCTTATTGGGAAAGTATTGATACAGCGTTCCGACAGAGACACCGGCTCGCATAGCCACCCTTGTGGTGGTGAGCTGTTCCTTTCCTGACTTCAGCAAAACCTGAATGGTCGCTTTCAAAATCGCGTCTACGCTGACGGCCGAACGCGCCTGAACAGGCAATTTACGCGGCTCTAAGGATGCTCGTGAAGGCTGCGGCAAATGCGAACTCCTAACCTGAAGCTTTCTTCATCTAAACACCAGTCTCCCTCGAAAGGAAAACAAATGGCATTCGAAAACAAGCTTGGCGGCAATTTCACGCTTCCCGGTACGTCCATGACCTTGAACCGCGTGGGCTATGGCGCCATGCAGCTCGCCGGCCCGCAGGTGTGGGGACCTCCGCGCGATGCCGAGGAGGCAATCGCCGTCCTGCGCGAAGTAGTTGCGGCGGGGGTCAACCACATCGATACCAGCGATTTCTATGGCCCGCATGTCACCAATCAGATCATCAAACAGGCTCTCCATCCTTATCCCGAGGGTCTGGTCATTGTCACCAAAATCGGCGCTCGACGCGGCGAGGACAAGTCGTGGCTCCACGCGCTTTCGCGCCAGGAAATCACCGATGGCGTACACGACAACTTGCGCAACCTGGGCCTGAATGCTCTCGATGTCGTCAATCTTCGCGTGGGAGGAGTCATGGGGCCCTCGGAAGGTTCAATCGAGGAGCCTTTGACTGTGCTAGCCGAACTGAAGCGGCAGGGGCTGATTCGTCACATCGGCCTGAGTAACGTCACACCCTGGCAGTTAGCGGAGGCGCAGAAGATTACCGAGATCGTCTGCATCCAGAACCTGTACAACGTGGCACATCGAAAGGACGACAGCTTTATCGACGACCTGGCGGCGCAGGGGATTGCCTATGTGCCTTTCTTTCCACTGGGAGGATTCACTCCACTGCAATCCTCAGCGCTCGACACAGTGGCAGCATCGTTGCAGGCTACGCCCATGCAGGTGGCGCTTGCCTGGCTGCTGCAACGCTCTCCGAATATTCTTCTTATCCCCGGCACATCGTCACTTGGGCATCTTCGTGAGAATCTCGGGGTGGCTGAGTTCCAGCTACTCCCTGACATAGTCGCCGTTCTTGACTCCATCGGCCAAGTTCCCACACCGTAGGCCTTGACACGCGTTCCTAAGCTTCACAAAGTATGACGTTTAGCGAAGAAATGCTCGGCAGATCATTCCTACTGAACTTCTTATCTTGAGAAAAAGAGCAGAAAAGCCCGCGGATTCGTGGGCTTTTCTTTTGCGAGAAACGAGCACTTCCCCTAGACAAAGTTTGACCTTGCTCATCGGCCCACCTATAATTCGCTTGAGTTCCTGAGAATGTCCTCTGTCCGTGTTTCTGCTTGCATTTCTGGTTTTTCCAGCCGGGAAGTAGCCTCCACGAAGCGCATCAGACGGGAAAGCCAGGAAGCGAAAGTGCGCTTCCGCACAGAAATGCGGGCGACCTCACCCAAGAACCGAAGGAGTTTCTGATTTCCATGAAGCGTTCGTTAACACTCGTTTGCATGCTCGCGTCCGGGCTCGGCGTCAGCGCCCTCGCCCAGGCCGGCAGCGCCGCCACCACTGATCCGGCGCCCACTGCGCCGGCGACCACCGCGGCTGCTCCTGCAGGCGTGACCAAAATTGCCGTCATCATGTTTCAGCCGGCTGTCATGCAGACCAACGAAGGTCAGCGGAACTTTGCCGATCTGCAGAAGAAGTACGAGCCGAAGCGGGTTCAGCTCAAGGCCCAGAGCGACGAGATCGAGTCGCTCAAGAAGGGCCTGCAGACTTCGGGTGCTAACCTGAGCGATGCCGAGCGTCAGAACCGCCTGAAAGCCATCGATGACAAGGAAAAATCCTTCCAGCGTACGGGCGAAGATACACAGAACGACTTCCAGCAGGATCTGCAGCAGACCTATACCCAGCTTGCCGAGAAGGTCTTCGGCGTCCTGCAGAGCTATGCGCAGCAGAACGGCTACACGCTTGTAATCGACGGCAGCACGCAGCAGAGCCCGGTTCTCTGGGCGAACCAGGGAACGGATATTTCCGCTGCAGTGATCCAGGCCTACAACGCGAAATCGGGTGTTCCCGCTCCGGCAGGTGCCGCAGCCGGCGCGCCTTCGGCTCCAACACCACGGGCAACCACTCCCCGTCCGGGTGCTGGTGCCGCTCCCAAGCAGTAATCCAGCTTCTTCCGCACAAACAAAAGACCCCGAAATTCGGGGTCTTTTGTTTGCCTTGATCCACCTTGAAAACTGTCCCAAAATAGGGCCTCAGTCTGTGGAAAAAAATGTGGAAGAAATTGCCGCTCCAAAACGGAACTCCTTGAAAAAATAGTGAATCCTGAGCAGTAACCAAAAACAGGGCGGGCAACCTCTTTATTTTCAATAGAGAATTGTTACGAAAGTACCGTGACCCTTTACCGGGTAACCGTGCGCCAATTCGCGAGCTCGCATTTGCACTTTCCACAGGTCAGATTAAAGGAGCGTGACTCTGCAAGCCGCGAGTGATGAGGAAGATAGCTATCGGCTGCTATCGTCCCCCAATTTGAGCACGGCCAGGAACGCCTCTTGCGGGATGTCCACTTTCCCGACCCGCTTCATGCGCTTCTTGCCTTCTTTCTGTTTTTCCAGCAACTTGCGCTTGCGGGAGATATCCCCCCCGTAGCACTTGGCGATCACGTTTTTGCGCAGGGCTGTCACCGTTTCACGGGCGACAATCTTCGATCCAATCGCAGCCTGAATGGCCACTTCAAACTGTTGACGGGGAATCAGTTCGCGCATCTTCGAAACCAGCGCCTTGCCCCGCTCATAGGCAAATTCGCGGTGCACGATGATGGAGAGCGCGTCCACCGGTTCGCCCGAGACGAGAATATCCATCTTCACCATGGGCGAATCCCAGGTTCCGGCAAGGTGGTAGTCAAGCGAGGCATAGCCGCGTGATACCGACTTGAGCCGGTCGTAAAAATCGAGCACGATCTCGTTCAACGGGAGCTCGTAGGTCAGCATCACCCGCGTCGGCGAGACGTATTCGAAATTCTTCTGCCGCCCGCGCTTCTCTTCGACCAGCTTCAGAATTCCGCCGACATATTCTTCGTTCGTGAGAATGGTCGCCGTGATGATCGGCTCTTCGATCTTCTCGATTTCGCTCGGATCGGGCCAGCGCGACGGGTTATCGACTTCGAGCGTTGATCCGTCAGTCGTGGTGATCTTGTAACGCACACCGGGAGCGGTCGTGATCAGGTCGAGGTCGTATTCGCGCTCCAGCCGCTCCTGGATGATCTCCATGTGCAACAGGCCGAGGAAACCGCAGCGAAAGCCAAACCCCAGCGCGACTGAACTTTCCGGCTCGAAGAAAAAGGACGAGTCATTCAGACGTAATTTCTCGAGCGCATCGCGCAGCAGAGTGTGCTCATGCGAGTCGACCGTATAGAGTCCGGCGAAGACCATCGACTTGATGTCTTCAAAGCCTGGTAGCGCCGCATCCGCAGGGCGACGGTCTTCGGTGACCGTATCGCCGATCTTTGTATCTGCCACATTCTTGATCGTTGCCGAAAAGACTCCAACCTCTCCCGCGGTAAGCGATTCGATCTCGACTGCCTTTGGTGTCATCACCGCAAGCGATTCCACATCGAAGACCTTGCCATTTGACATCAGGCGGATCTTCATCCCTTTGCTCAGCGTGCCGTGGATGATGCGTGCCAGCACGATGACGCCGCGATAGGCGTCGAACCATGAATCGAAGATCAGGGCCTGCAATGGCGCATGCGGGTCGCCCGCCGGCGGCGGCAGCCGGTTTACGATGGCTTCCAGAATGTCAGGCACGCCCTGACCCGTCTTGGCGCTCACGGGGATCGCGTCCGTTGCATCGAGGCCCACGGCCTGCTCGATCATCTCCTGCGTGCGCAGAATGTCAGCGCTGGGCAGGTCAATCTTGTTGATGACGGGAATGACTTCCAGGCCATGGCTGATGGCGAGAAACGCATTCGCCAGCGTCTGCGCCTCTACGCCCTGCGAGGCATCGACTACCAGCAGCGCGCCTTCGCACGAGGCGAGCGAGCGCGACACTTCGTAAGAAAAATCGACGTGACCAGGGGTATCGATCAGGTTCAGCTGATAGGTCTGCCCGTCTTTAGCCGGATACATCATGCGCACCGAATGCGCCTTGATGGTGATGCCGCGCTCGCGCTCGAGGTCCATGGCGTCGAGCACCTGCGCCTGCATCTCGCGTGCGGTGAGAGAGCCGGTCAGCTCCAGCAGTCGGTCAGAAAGCGTGGACTTGCCATGATCGATATGCGCGATAATCGCGAAATTGCGGATGAGCTTGTTGTCCATGAGAAAAAGCGCGAGGCGAAAGAGCCTGCATCCGAGGTATCGGAGGCGAAGAAACTTCTCTAGCTCACGCCTTTATTATCGCATCCGCTTTCGCATCCCATACAATAAAGCAATAAATTCAGTGTCTCAGTTTGAAAGTGGGCGAGTAGCACGTTTGCGGGATGGCCGCAGTCCTACAGGCAAATGGGGAAACAGAGGAGCAAGGCTGAATGCTAATTCATATTTTCAGAGGTCCTGGCCGCGTGTTCGGATGTACGACAGATGCGACGGGAGCCAACCTTCCTTCGCGATTTGCCCCCTGGAACAGCTTTAAGTCAATCGATCTGAGCAGAGATGGAGCGCCACAACCAGGAGTGAATGCGAACGAGTGTTTAGATGATATTGACAAGCATGGCTTTCATATCACCGACGCGCATGTTCGCATCACAGAGGATGTTCTCTGATTCCACCGTTGCTCAATCACCGGCGCAAGGATCATGATCAGGTATGGAGCCTGACTCGGAAATCGATCGCTTACGTTCAAACTGAAACGCTACCGTAAATCCGCATGGTTGTTGTGAAACTCTCAGGCGCCGCTTTTGTTGCGGCCATGATTTGCCTCTCAAGCTGCGACGCAAGCGCTGTAGCCCACTTGTCACCAGACCCGCAGACATCTGTTGCCGCAAGCCCGCAGACGCAACCGGCACAGACGACGACCAAGACAGTGCAGCCTATCTCTCCTAGCGACCAGTCGCTGATCGACAGCGTGGAGAAGGCATACCAGGCGGGCATCACCAACTATCACGACGGGCACATCCCCGCAGCGAAATCCAACTTCGACTATGCCGTCGATCTGATGCTGCGCAGCGGCATCGATCTAAAAAACGATTCTGCGCTCAGTGCAGAGTTCGACCATATCGTCGACGCTATCAATACGCTGGAGCTGGATGCGCTGCGTGAAAACAGCCCGCTTACCGCGCAGCAGCACCCGGAAGATACGCCTGTCGATATCGCCAACGACGTTACCTTCCCCGCCGATCCGAAGGTGAGAGCGCAGGCCGAAGCGGAATTGAAGACGACGCAATCCGATCTGCCCCTCGTCATGAACGACTACGTTGCCAGCTACATCAATTTCTTCAGCAACACGACGAAGGGCCACAACACCATCGTGAACTCGCTCACGCGCGCAGGCCGCTACAAGGACATGATCCAGCGCGTGCTCAAGGAAGAAGGTGTGCCGCAGGACCTGATCTATCAGGCAGTGGCGGAGTCAGGCTTTCGCCCACAGGCAGTCAACCCGCGTTCCCGAGCAGGCGGCATGTGGCAGTTCATGCCCGGCGATTCCTTTGCTCCGCCGCGCAGTGCCTGGTATGACGGGCGCTTCGATCCGGAAATGGCGACACGCGCCTACGCGAAATACATCAAATACCTCTACAACCAGACCGGCGACTGGTATCTCGCCATGGCCTCTTACGACTGGGGCGCGGGCAACATTCAGCGTGCCGTCGAACGCACCGGCTACGCCGACTTCTGGGAGCTGTATCGCCGCAACAATCTTCCCCAGGAAACAAAGAACTACGTCCCCATCATCCTCGCCGTCACCATCATGGCGAAGAATCCGAAACAGTATGGTCTGACGGACATGGTTCCCGATCCGCCGCTCTTGACCGACCAGGTGACCACCGACTATGCCATCGATCTGCGCCTTGTAGCCGACGTGGTCAATGTGCCGATGCAGGAGATCGTAGGCCTGAATCCGGGTTTGCTGCGCATGACCACGCCTCCGGATGAGTCGTTCGATCTTCATCTGCCGCCGGGCGGCAAAGAGCTTTTCGAGAAGCGCATCGCGGAAATTCCTGAAGAGAAGCGCCGCTACTGGCGCTTCCATGTCCTTTCTCCCAGCGAGTCGCTCGATGAGGTGGCGCGCCAGTACCATGTCTCTGCTTCCGAGATCGCGTTCGTCAACCAGTTGAGTTCGACAACCGACTTAAGCGGCATCGATTCGCTGGTCATTCCCGTTGCGCCTGCGGCCGCTCCAGCGTCCACGCGAAGCAGCGTGTATAAAACGCAGCGCGGCGACACTTTAGTCACAGTGGCAGATCGTTTTGGCGTGACAGTGGATCAATTGCGGCGTTGGAACCACATCAGCAGCAGCGCGATTGCGCCCGGACGCAGGCTTTATATCGCAGAGCCGGCGCGCATCTCGGCTACATCGCACGCATCGCGCGGGAAGGCTGCGGCGCATAACTCGCAAACTGCATCTCACCACGCACCACAGGAGGAAAAGCAAGTGCATGCGGCTCCAAAAGCGGCTGCTTCCACGCACGCCACTTCCGTAAAAGGGAAGAAACCAGCCGGTGACACTCACTAAATACTTGCGTTCATTGGCAAGCCGTTGCATGCTGTTGCTATAATCCGCGCCGCAGGGCAGGTGCACCATAAATGCGCACTCTGTGGTAGAACGGAAAACAGGCACCGAAGCCGGAGGGCATTTTCATGCAGGACGATCGTAGACTTTACGCGAAGAATGATGGTGAATTTGAACCTGAACCAGATGACTATTCAGAAGAAGTAGAAGATGGCTTCGGCGAAGACGAGGAAGAAGAGGAAGTAAGAATCTCTGTCTCCTCTGACGATGACGACATCGAAGATCTCGACGATGAAAAGCCGGAAGCATTTGAAGTGCCCGCGATTATCGCCGAAGAAGTAATTGAGGTGGTGTCTGCGAAGCCGCCGAAGAAGGCACCCGCCAAGAAGGCTGCAGTAAAGAAGGCCGCCGCAAAGAAATCTCCGGCGAAGAAAGCAGCAGCCAAGAAGGCGCCTGCGAAAAAGGTCGTGGCCAAGAAGGCTGCGAAAAAAGCTCCGGCCAAAAAGGCCGCAAAGAAGTCTGCCGCTAAGTCCAGCAGTAAGGGCGCTCGTAGCGGCGGTAAGGCCACGAAAAAATCCGTGGTTAGTAAGAAGAAGAGCGCCAGCGGTAAAAAACCAAATAAACGAGGTACTACTTTGGCAGTGAAGAAAGCAGCAAAGAAGGCAGCAGCCAAGAAGGCTCCTGCAAAGAAGGCAGTAAAGAAGGCAGTGAAGAAGGCTCCTGCAAAGAAGGCAGCCAAGAAGGCAACAAAAAAGGCAACCAAGAAGTAGTTACGTAGCATTAAGGCAAGCAAAAGAGCCCGGCTCATCGCCGGGCTTTTTTGCGTCTGTGCTCCGATTGCATCATTCTCTGTGCATATCTACATGCCGTTTTGCTACAGGTGCACCTCTACCTCATCGCCGTCGCGAAGATGATAGAGGTCGCGCAATTTGATGTCAGTGGCGATTTCAATCACGTTTTTCGGATGATGCCCGCGTCCGGCTTCGTTCGCGTCCGTGCGCAGAAGAAAGGCAGGCCTGTCGAAGATGCGGCAGCGCACCATGCTTACGGAAACCGTGCCGCCGTACTCTTCTTTCTCCAGGCGAATCACATCCGCAGGCAGCGAATACGGTTGATCCAGCCGAAGATTCAGCGTGCCGGGGAACAATCGCATGCCCGTCTTCTGCGTGTAGTAGCTCTCGAGCTTTTCCAGCCAGAAAGAGAAGTTCCCCATGCCCGAAACAACCACCCCTCTCAGGATGGGCACAGGATCTGCGCCAGGTGGTGCTGCTGATGTGCGATGTAATCCTCAATGAGGAACCGCAGCGTTACCTGCTCTTCATCTCCCACGCGGCATGAGGCATCGAGCCTGTCGATAGGAATGCGCTCGACCACAGCCTTCAGAATCTCGTGATACGCCTGCCACCAGCCGAGCAGCGTCGTCCACGGCATCTCGCCATATCCGTGAGCGTCTACCCACCCCTGCTGCGCATAGAACGGCCCTGTGTAGCTGCCATCGAGCGCGGCGCGTACAAAGCGCTGGTGGTTGTTCGCAGCCGAATCGATCATGTGCCCCAGCACCTGCCTGCGTGTCCATCCGCCTTCACGCCAAGGCAATGCGGTTACATTTACGGGAACGCCTAAAAGCGAATGGCGGATTGCATCGCAACCCGCCACAAAATCCTGCGCTGTTTGATTTGCCATGTTGATTTAGTGTTGTGCTTCGATCTGATTCAACGCCGTCAATACCTCTTCGCTGTGATGCGAAGGATCGACCTTCGTCCACACCTTTACGATCTTGCCCTGCGGATCGATCAGGAACGTGTTGCGGTTCGCGATCTTGAATCCCGCGTAGCTGCCCAGGGAGCCATACTGCGCGACAACTTTCTTCTCCTCATCGCTCAACAGCGTGAAGTTGAGGCCGTCTTTCGCGCAGAATTGTTTGTGGCTGTCCACGGAGTCGACGCTTACGCCCAGAATCACGGCATTTACTTTCTGAAACTTATCCTGATCGTGCTGGAAGTTGTGCGCTTCAATGGTGCAGCCAGTGGTCATATCCTTGGGATAGAAGTAAAGCACCACCCACTTGCCGCGGAAGTTATCCAGGCTGACCGGCTTGCCTTCCTGCGAGTTCAACGTGAAGTTGGGCGCCTGCTGGCCCACTTGCGGCAGGGCCGACTCGTCGGCAGCAAAGCCGCGGACTGCGAAAAGAGCTGCACCAATAACAACTGCGGCAATCAAAACGATCGAAATCTTAGACACGGCGGATCACCCTCCTTTACGGGGCATCTTCATTATCCCCGTTCCGTCGCGACAATCGCAATGCCTGCTTTCCTGGCACGCAAAAGAACTGTGTCCCGGTCAAAAATCAGCGTTCGCCCGGCCTCAATCGAGAGGCATGTCGCCTGCGCGTGCTCCATCGCTTCAATGGTCTTCAACCCAATCACGGGAACATCGAACCGCATGTCCTGCCTCGGCTTGGCGACCTTGACCACCGTGAGGCTCCGGTCAAAGGTGGAAGGATCGCCTTCAGCCGCCATCGTCTTCATAATGGCTCCGGCGCGTTCGATCGCGGCATCCGTGCCTTCCATGGCCTCGACCGCCACGCAGGCCTGGCTGGCAACGACGACCGTCTGCCCGATGTCATATCCGGCGATGGCGTTCGCCACGTCGCGCCCGTAGGCGATGTCGGTCTGTTCCTGCTCGGAGGGCGCGCGGTCCGTCAGAACGCCTGCCTCGGCCAGGAGCGGCTCCAGATACGCGGTCGACGAGATCAGCTCGATTCCTTCATCGCCAAGCACCTTGGCTACCGCGCCCAGCAGCATATCGGTATTTTTGGTGCGAAGAGAAAGCAGCAACTTCGCCAGTCGCCAGTCCGGACGGATGCTCGAAAAAATCTGCTTGTGCTTCACCTGCCCGGCCATCACAGCGCGCGTGACATTTTCTTTTTGAAATGTCTCGATCAACTTCGACAACTCGCCCAGCGATAGCCAATGCACGCGCACGCCAGAGTCTGCGGCTGCGCGGTCATTCATTTCAGGATCGGTTTCTTCCTTGATCGCGGCGACTACGACTTCAAGGCCATGCGCGCGCGCCGCATCCAGCAGCAAAAAGGGGAAGCGGCCATTGCCTGCGATCAGTCCGAGCTTTGTCACTTAGCTTCTTCTCACAAGAGTCTTTTCATGCGGTAGACATGGTCTCAGCCTTGAAGGTAGCCGTGCCTACTCCATCTGCCCAATGACATTGAAGGTCCGCGTGCTTCCATCCGGAAACATCAGACTGTAGGACCGGGTAAACTCACCCGTGGGTTTCTCTTTGTGATCACCCAGTTTTGCAGAATAGTCTCCGAGCGCCACCAAACCTTTCGAGAAGAAGGTCGCGGCTTCAAGCTGATACTTCTTGCCCTCAACTTGAGCTGTCAGCACCTGAGTCGATTTGCAAGTAGACGTGCCCTTATTGGTGTCGCAAGAGAGGCCGATGTGGCTTTCCGTTACATGTACGGGAATCGTGTAGTCGGCTTTGGACTGACTGAACGCTAACAGCGGCGCGGCAAATATAAGCAGTAAGAGCGAAGACTTCAATGGAATCTCCATGATGGAAGAGCAATTCACTTCAGCACTCCGCGCTCGGACTTCTCGACGAACTCCACCAGATACGCAACATCTTCCGTAGCAACGCCTTCGCTTTTCAGCTTCTCAATTGCCTGCGACGTATTCATCTTGCCGGCGAGCAGATACCGGTAAGCATGCTGAATCGCCCGCAGACGCGGGCGATCGAAGCCGCGCCGCTCGAGGCCCACTTTATTCAAGCCGTAAGCATGCGTCTCGCGCCTGGCCGATGTCAGCGAATACGGCAATACATCCTGCGTGATGGTGGTGCCTCCGCCGGTGTAGGAATATTTGCCGATCCGGCAGAACTGATGCACCTGGTTGAGCGCGCCCACCGTCGCATAGTCTTCGACGATCACATGCCCGGCCAGTGTCGCCGCATTCGCCAGAATGCAGTGGTCCCCAATCACGCTGTCATGCCCGATGTGCGTGTACGCCATGATGAGACAATGGCTGCCGACGCGGGTATTGCCTCCTCCGCCTGCGGTCCCGCGTGAAATGGTCACGCTCTCGCGGATGACATTGTCGTCGCCCAGCATCGCTCCGGTAGGCTCGCCTTTGTACTTCAGGTCCTGCGGCGCGACGCCCACACAGGCAAAGGAATAAAACTTGTTCCGCGCACCAGTCTTCAAGCGCCCATCGAGCACGACATGCGAAATCAGTTCACAATCTTCGCCGAGCGCAACCTCTGGACCAACGATGCAATAAGGGCCAATCGTGCACGACTCCGGGATGACTGCTGTCGCTGCAACAATGGCTGTTGGATGAATACTCACTCTGGGTTCACCGCAGCCAGAGCGGGTGCCTCTGCAGGCGCTTCCTGCCGCTGCCGCGGAACGAGTTGGCACATCACCGTTCCTTCGCAGGCCAACTTACCGTCAACTGTCGCCCGCCCTTCCAGACGCACAGCCCGCGTCTTCCATTGCAGCACGTTAATCTCGAGCCGCAACTGATCTCCCGGTACCACCGGACGACGAAACTTCGCCCGCTCGATTCCCGTAAAGACCATCAGCTTGCTTTCGCGGTCAGGGATCTCGGTTAACAGAAGCGCCCCGCCAGCCTGCGCCATCGCTTCAATCACAAGGACGCCAGGCATAATCGGGAAGTTGGGAAAGTGCCCCTGAAAAAAAGCCTCGTTGATCGACACATTCTTGATGGCAACAATACGCTTCTTCCGCTCCAACTCGATCACGCGATCGATCAGAAGAAACGGATAGCGGTGGGGCAAAATCGCCATGATTTCGGTAATATCCATCACCGGGCGAGACTCCGAAGTGTGGGTTGAGTTCTCCATAATCTGCAAGTGCGATTATAAAGGGACTCGCCGTCCAGGCACACGCGCCCTTTTGGGCGCCATGCTGTGGCTTATCGGGTTCTGGTGGGCGCGGACGTTGTCCGCGCTGGGAAGGTTGCTGGATAGCCGCATCATTTTGACGGGCGAAGACGATAAATCTCAGAGATATTTGCTCAGGAAAAACACTTTCGGCAAACAAACAGGAGCGGCCCAAAGGCCGCTCCTGTTGCATTTCCCGCGTTATTCCATCTGCGGAGGAGGCCCCGGCTGAGATCCGCCCTGAGGGCTTCCACCCTCTGCAGGCGGACCACCCGGTCCACGCCTATCCCAGTTGCCACGCTCGCCGTCGCGGCCATCTCGGCCCCAGGAACGTGATCCCCCCTGTGCCCGCAACTCCCTGAGCTTCTTCCATTGATCGGGTGTCAGCACCTGCCGGATCCCCAGCAGCATCCGCGCATTGGCTTTTTCCAGCTCAGCCCGAGCCTGGGCAATTGAGTCGATCTGCGCCAGAATCTTGTTCTCGTCCGGCTGATCGGCCTCGATCAGCGGATGCATGAGAGCTTCCTCCTTCTGCAGCGCGGCATTCAGGTCAATCAGCTTGAGGCGGTGCTGCTGCATGATGTCATCCATCTTTTTCTGCTGGTCGGCGGTCAATCCGATTTGCTGCGTGATCTTCGGATCGTTCCACCACCGTCCATGCATCGGGCCCTGAAACGCCCGCTCCATTGGAGGAGGTCCGGGTCTCCAGTCCTGCGCGATTGCTCTGCTCTCCAACCCGAGTCCACCGAGACAAGCTCCTAAAACAATTGCCAGTCCTGCAAATTTCTTAATTTCTCCCATTTGTTTTCTCCGTTTTTCCGATCGATGTCTGATTGTTCGTATAATCCGAGTCCAACTCCTCCAGCGGCTGCATCGAGTCCGGCACCGTGACTGACAATTCGCTCGTCACCTGGTCGAGGAGCGCCGTATCCGCCTCACGCTGCTTCAACAACTGCTCCTGCCGCTGCGCCTGCAACTGCGCCGCATGGTGGCGGTAGGAGCCGACCGCCGGCACCAGCATCGTCACGCACAGGACCGTGGCCGCGACCGTCGCAACCGCCCACTGGAGCATGGTGCGCCGCTGCGCAGAGCGCCTGCGCTGCCGTGCCTGATCGAGCTGCCATGCTACCGATGCCGGCTCCGCCTGCTGCTCCGCAATATGACGAACCGCCGCGCGAAACTGGCTGATCGAATTCGCCAGCCCTTCCAGATCGCGCTTGGTTGCTGCGTCGCTCTCCGGATACATCTCCTGCACTTGCCGGGTTGTCGTTTCCTTCGTCATGCTTTGCCTCCTCCCACGCTCGCCCGCACTGCCGCCAGCGCGCGATACAGATGTGTTTTCACCGTGCTCGGGTTCATCCCCGTCATCTCTGCAATCTCTTTCAGCTCCATCTCTTCCACAAAGCGCAGGACAAAGACGCTGCGCTGCTTGGGGGGAAGCTGGTTGACCGTCTCCCAGATGCTCTTTACCTGGGTGCGGGCAATAAACTCCGCCTCCGGAGAACTGCGGCCATCTGGCACCCAGTCGCTCACATCCACTGGATCAAGTGCCGTCTCTCGCGTCTTCGTCCAGAAGCGCAGTCGCTTGCTGCGCAGGTGGTCGCGCACCAGGTTCATGGCGATCTTCATCAGCCACGTGCTCAGGCTGGAGTCGCCGCGAAAATGCGCCCGTCCCATATACGCCTTGAGAAAGCAGTCCTGCGTCAGGTTCTCCGCCACATCCCGGTCACGCAGCGAGGCCAGCAGAAACCGGAAGACACGCGGACGGTATAGCCGAACGACCTCGTCAAAATCCGCAAGGTCAAGGACGGCCTGCTCTCGCGCCAAGTGCGTCAACTCACTCGTTGCAATTTGTTCCATGCAAAGGAATAGACGGGGTGGGTGAGGGACGAGTTTACGGCGTCGAAATAACTGCGCACGGTAACTCCACTCAACATGTAATGAAACCAAAAGCTCTACCGTTTCGCCGGTATCTATTAGTACCAAATAGTACTAACATTAAATTTGTACTACTTGGTACTATGTGGTACCCTGTTTTTGGAGGTGGAGCATGGCTACCACGGAAACACTTTTAATCCAGGGAAAATCGATCCCTTATCATCGCGGTTCTGTACCTGTTAGTGATTGCATTCTTGACCCGCAAAACCCTCGCATTCAGTTTCTTGTAGGGCAGAAAGCGGGATCGGCTACGGAGTCCGAACTCGAAGATCTCATTTGGGAGAAGGACGCTGTCAAGGGATTAGCCCAATCCATTCAGCAGAATGGAGGTATCTACGAGGCGATCATTGTTCAGCGCAAAAAGAATAAATATTTGGTCCGTGAGGGAAACTGCCGTACGGTTTCGGCACGTCACTTGTTGGCACAATATCCCAATGACGCAAGATTCATGACCGCTCCAGCGATGATTTTTGAATCCGATCTGACGGAGGAGGATCTCGCAGTTCTGCTCGCTGACATGCATGTGAGCGGGAAGATTCGTTGGGATGCTTACGAGCAAGCGAAGCACATAGCCGATCTATATAACGTCTATGGCAAAACATATGACTGGCTTGGAAACCACCTCCGACTCAGCAAGACGAAGATCAATGAAATGCTTCTCGCCTATGCTGCGACGCGTGAATTTCTTCAAAATAATCCGGATCCTGGGAATGTTCGTAAGTTCTCCTTCTTTCATGAACTAATGAAAAAACGGGAGCTGCGGGAGCAGTTTAAAGAAGATCCTGAATTTAAGCAGAAATTCCATCGGTGGCTCGCAGAAGGAAAACTAAGCGACGCAAAGCAAGTTCGGAATTTATCGGCCGTGTTACAGAGCAAGGATGCAGCCACGGCTCTTGACAAGAAGGGGATCGAGGAAGCCAGCCGAATTCTAATCAAGAATGACCCTTCTCTAGAAAGTGACCTATTCCAAGCTGTTAAGAGGGCAACTGAGCAGCTCCGAAAGGCCCCAGCAAGTGATATTCAGGACCTCAAAACTGGAAATCCTCAGAAAGTCATTATGATTCGTGACCTGAGTAGAGCTATCGAAGATCTTTATACTCTTGCAGGAATTGCTAAATGAGCAAGTTGGCCTGGATTCCCCGCTCACCGCGTCTGCGTCATCTTTCCACGCGGGCACGTTCCTTTCGTCCGCCTACCCAGCATATCGTTCGGCCATCAATCCCAACGGATACTCGCCTCTTCGTCTGGAACAGAGATGGCGGAAAATGTGTTTCCTGCGGATCCAGGAAAGATCTGCAGTTTGATCATGTGATTCCGATCTCTCGTGGAGGTGCGAATACGGCAGAAAATCTCGAATTGCTATGCGCAACATGCAATCAACGTAAACAAGCCAATCTGTTTGTACCCAAAGAATCCTAAGCTGTTGTCCCAGAGAGGATGGCCAGATGTGCCCCAAGTCTCGCCGGGTGCCCCAGGTCTCGATTTTGAGACCTGGGACTCAAGTCTGAAGGGCTTTCCCGGTGAATGAAGCCACACAGGAAAGGGGCTTCAGTACGGAAATCTCTAACCGTGCTATCGTGATCGCACCCAAATCACCAGCACCGAACGCAAAGCGCTGCAGCGCGGGTAGCCCAAGATCTATCCATTGCAAGAAAGAAAGCCTGTCAAGCCCACAAAGTTAATAACTACTTTATTTTAAATAACTTAATCCTGAAAGCAGTTACCCCAAAATTTGCTAAACTAAATAAAGAAGGCATGGCCAGAAGCCATGCCTTTTCTGTTTCGACATCTTGATTGAAAAGCCCGATAGAGATGTAACTCAAGTAAATAGAGGGATTTAGGTGAAAAGGCAGCACGAAAATGCATCTAACTCACTGTGAAATGAGTAATTTAACGGAAATGGGGGCGGGTGCCCCCGGATCTCAACGCGACTTGGACCTAATCCCGAAGGGCAGCAGATGAAGAAAATGGCAGGAGCCTCGCTACTCTCAATGCAACCGAGAGACTATTCCATCCCGACCGGGTTTGAAGCATCATAGAAGCGAGCGAGGTCCAACCATGAAAGCCGGACTCATCACCTTCACGCTGTGCACTCTCATAGCAGTCGTACCCTGCCACGGTGAGAAAAAGACACGCAGCGCCGGCGGCGAGGTCGCCAGCGGCACCGGGGACATTGGCAAAGGCGCGGCAAAAGGCGTCGGCAGTCTGGCCGCAGGCACCGGAAAGGGTGCCGTGAATCTGGTTACGCTCCATCCTGTGGATGCGGCAGCCTCGGTTGGAAAGGGTGGCGTTGTCGCGGGCAAGGATGTGGCCGTCGGAACGACCAAAGGAACCGCGAAAATCGCCACAGGTATCGGCAAGGGAATCAAGCACATCTTCTAAACCGTCCCAGGCGCCTCAAAGCCCCCGCAGGATTCGCCTCCAGGTCTCGATCTTGAATCCCTGAGATTCTCTGCACCCCACGCCGCTCTCCGAACTGGCCGACGACTGGCCCTCCAAAGATAGCTTCTTATCCCAAAATTCCCGCCGTTCGGCGGCTTCAGCGAATGCAAGCCCCCAAGCGAGTGCTAAGCTTCGTCGCTAAGCGCGACCCCTCGCATACCGGGAGAACAGATGAACCGAAGCCAGCAGCCTGCCCTGGCACTTTTTGCTATCGGAATGATTGGCCTCGGCATTCTCGCCCTCGTCAACCGCGATTTCGCGCTGGTCTGGCAGCCCGTAGCCCCCTGGGTTCCCGGGCGTACCGTTCTCGCCTGCGTCTCGGGTCTCCTCATGGTCTTCGGTGGCATCGGTTTGCTCTTCCGGATCACCGCACCCTGGTCGGTTCGTATCCTCTTTCCCTATCTCATCATCTGGACCCTGCTGAAAGCGCCGGCCCTGTTCGTCGCCCCACAGATAGAAGGCGTATGGCTAGGCCTCGGCGAGATTGCCGCACTTCTTGCCGGAGGGTGGGTTCTCTTTGCGACACTCGCCGAAATCCCGTCCGATTCGCCCTTGGCATTCGCCGCCGGCGAAAGAGGCCTCCGCATTGCCCGCATCCTCTTTGCCGTTTCCATCATTCCCATCGGGCTCGGCCATCTCTTCTATGTAAAAGCGACAGCGGATCTGGTACCGCACTGGCTTCCCTTTCGAACCGGCTGGGCCTGGCTGACCGGTCTGGGGCAAATCGCCTGCGGCCTGGGTATACTTTTCTCTGTCCTTCCCCGCGTGGCCGCCATCGCGGAGGCCTGCATGATAAGCCTCTTCGCGGTTCTCGTCTGGGGACCTGCAGTTTTAGCCGCCCCCAAAGGTCGCTTGCCTTGGACGGCATTCCTTATCTCAAGGGCGATCGCCGCAGCCGCCTGGGTCGTCGCACAAGAGGTCGTCAGGCAGCTATCTGCGAAGTCGAGCGCGAAACACGCCACTCCCCTCACAGCCAGAGTGTAGTCAAGAACTCTGGCAAGCCCCACCAGTGCCGGGTGCGCCCCAGGTCTCTGTGGCGAGACCTGGGATTCAGCCCCGATCCTAAAAGCCCACCCTTACCAGCTTCTCGTATTCAGATTGCCCACCTTCGTAGGCACCGCTCCGAAAGCGCCAGCTTCGGTGAACCAAAGCCGATTCGTTGTCTGGTCGAGGGTGATGTTGTAAAAGCCGCTGTTGATCGATGGAATCGCGTATTGCGTAAACACAGCGATGTAGGGGTTGAGCACGCCGAGAAATCCGGTGTCGCCCTCGTACCAGAGGCGTCCAAATTGATCGACGCGCATATCTTCGGATTCTGTGTTGGCGGTCGGGATCACATACTCCACCCAGCCGGGCGTGAGGTTGGGCCTTACAAAGTTGATCGTGGGAGTCTCCGGCGTGCGAACGCCCGGCAAGCGACCGAAGTTTGTCGCGCGGGCTCTGGCAGAGCTGTTGCTACCGAGCTGGGAATTGGGCGCCACTACCTCATTGGTATGCGGAGCCACATTCGGAAAGAGCAGCGCAAAGGCGTTGGCGAAGTATTCCGAAACCCACACCGTTCCATCCTGATTGGCCTGCACGCCCGCCGGATTTCCACCGAAGGTAGGCACCATGTAGGTGCTGATGACATTCGTCCAGGGATTGAGGCGGCGCACCTTGTTGGTTCCGGCCGCGCCCACACCATCGAAGTTGCGCTCCACAAACCATATGTCGCCGGAGCGGTCGATGCTGAGCTGCTCGATGTTGTCGTCCGGATGCTCGAGCGCCACGTCCCATTCGGTGACTGTTCCATTCAGAGACAGCCGCCCGACCCCTGTCGTCTCTGAGAACCATTTGCTTCCGTCCAATGCAATCTGCAGGAAAAGCGGCGAAGCGCCGGAGGGGATGGGGAATTCCTGAATTTTGCCGGTAGTCGGAGTCAAATTTCCGATGGCGTGATTCGAGCCGTCGGTGAACCAGATGCCGTCGACGGCCACTTTTACCGTGACCGGGGTGCCTCCATTCGGCACCGGATACTCGGCGGTGGTGCGATCCGGGTGCAGTACGGCGATCTTGCCCGCGGCGGTCTCCGTATACCAGATGTTGCCAGCCTCATCGATGTCCAGCCCCTGCGGAAGGCTTTGTGCGGAGGGCGTGGGAAATTCCGTGATGACGGCGCTACGGATCGAGTTGTCAACAACGGCGGAAGTTGTTTGCGCATGCGTGTCAACGGGCACGGCGGTGCATAGCGCGACGACAGTCACCAGACTCAAAATGCGGTTCATTTCGGAATCCTTTTCTTCAGGTTTGAACTACTTCTGAGGTTGAACTACGGTTCAGTTCGAGATGCGGGAATTCCTGCAAGACTCTCAATCAGAACGGCTACTAATGCCAGATTTCTTCCAGCGGAAAATGCAGATTTGAGAGCGCCCGACGATGGCAATCAACCAAATTAACACATGCAGGTAAAAGTAGTTCGGCGATCGCAGATTGAGATGGGGGAGCCCATTCCTAGCTGGAGGAAAAATCTTAACGATGTGCGCTAAGAAATATCGCTGAGATTCTTCGCTCCGCTCAGAATGACGAATTTATACCGGTACAGAATGATCCGAGTTAATCGAGACCAACCCGAGCGCCTAGGCGCGTGTGCCTGAACCCTGCCCTGAGCGAAGCCGAAGGGGCCGTACTACTTCTTGATCTTCGCCGCCGTAGCATCCACATCAAACGCATTCGGCGGAAGCGCCACGTTGTACGCAGCCTTGTAGATAAACCGCTGATTCGTCATGTCGCCGTTGTGGAAGCGCGTGATGGCAAATGGAGTAGGGATACCGTCGATCGTCTGATAGTTGTCGTACTCCTCAGCCTCTTCGTTCTTGTCTTTGTAGAGCGGATCGCGCCATTGATAGGTGCGCCGCAGCGGCAGGTGCGTCTCGGCGTCCATCTGGATGGTGATGGAATCGTTCGAAGGCGAGATCAACGTGACCTGGTCGGCCAGGTGACGCTCTGCGAGCGACTGGCCGTCGAAGAGAAAGATCGTGCCGGGGTCTTTCATCCAGACCTTCACCGCGGTTTCAATCGAGTGGTCTCGCCTGCGCAAAAACTCGTCGCGCTGGTCTGCCGGCAGAGCAAGCTTGCCGCGATAGGTAATCTCCCAACCCTCCTTGCCGAGAAAGATGTCGACGACATCGCGTTTCTTCGTCAGCTCCACACGGTCTTTGTCGGGAAAGACATGCCAGGAGAAAAAATCACCAATTGCGCCCGTCGGCTTGCCCTGGTAGAAGCCCGAGGTGCGTCCTTCGAAATAGCTGTTTTGCAGATTCAGCCAGCGGTCGCCTCCGAGGGCCTGCACCATCGCATCGAGCGCTGCGTGCGCCCTTTTCGCGTTGGCATCCTGCGTGTTGCTTTGCGCCCAGAGAGAGTTCGCCAACAGAAGCACACAAATTGCCGACAGCCATGATTTTTTCATCTCACCCCACCAGAACCGCGCCGCCATTCACATTGACGATCTCGCCGCTCATAAAGCCCGCAAACGGCGTGCAGAGAAACAAAATTGGCCCGGCAATTTCTCGCGGAGTCGCCACGCGCCCCAGCGGAATCGTGCCAAAAATCTTGTTGCTGATCACTGGATCGCTCAACGCAGATACGGACATCTCCGTCGCCACCCATCCCGGCGCGACGCAGTTGACATAGATGCCTTCGCCCGCCAGCTCGCTCGACAAGCTCTTGGTAAGACTGATCACCGCGCCCTTCGTCACGGCGTAGTCGGCATGGAAGGCCTCGCCGCGCTGGCCGGCGGTCGAGCTGACAAGAACGATATGCCCAGCCGCGTCGCCCGTCTTCGATTGCTTCTGTATCTGCGCCACTGCAGCCTGCACCAGACCAAAGACGCTATCCAGATTGACGCCGAGCGTCTTCCGCCACTGCGCGTCGGACATCGATGCAATCGGAGCATCGTCAGGCGGCCAGATGCCGTGGTTTACCACCAGGCAATCTAATCGCCCAAAGGCCTCGATAGCCTTGGCGACCAACGCACGGCCATCCTCGGAGGACGACAACTCCTGCTCGATTGCAACGCAATGGTCTGTGCCGCATTCTGTCACCAACGCCTCAGCCTGGGTCCGCGCTGCGCGATAATTAAAGGCTACTTTCGCGCCAGCCTGGCGAAATAACCGCACACATTCCGCGCCTATTCCACGCGAGCCGCCGGTAATCAACGCAATCTTGCCATTCAGCGATAACGCCACTCCACTCATACGTTTGACGCTACCGAATGACGGCTCCCTTCGCAAGTTCAACGGATGGCGAGCGGCCTTTGAAGGTTCAAACTCTTGCTTCTCTTTCCGTGGACGTGGTTATAATTACCCGCTGCAATCAAGGCAGACGCCGCTCACCGCTGTTCCGATCCCTCCCGCTCCTTGCCGCCTGCCTCGGCACTATTTCCTGAGGAGGAATTACCATGGCTACCGCGAACCCCGTTTCCCGTCCCATCGATCCAGAGAAGCTCAATCAACTACTTCATCAGGCTGTCTCTGATATGGCGGCTTCGATGCACTCGGCGCTGATTCTTATCGGCGACAAGCTCGGCCTCTACCGAGCCATGGCCGATGGAACGCCGGTGACTGCGGCCGATCTCGCTCGCCGCACGGGCACCGCGGAACGCTATGTGCGGGAATGGCTCAACGCGAACGCCGCCGGGCGCTACATCGAATATGATCCGGCGACCGATACCTATTCCATGACGCCGGAGCAGTCTTTTGCACTCGCCCAAGACGACACCGCCGTACACCTGCCGGGCTTCTATCACATGCTTGCCTCGTGCATGAAGGACGAGGAGAAGCTTACCGAGGTTTTCCGCACGGGCAAGGGCTTTGGCTGGCACGAGCACGAAAAAGGATTGTTTGAAGGATGCGAGCGCTTCTTCCGTCCCAGCTATCTCGCCAACCTCACCAGCAGCTGGATTCCCGCACTCGAAGGCGTGGACGCGAAACTGAAAACTGGAGCCCGGGTGGCGGATGTAGGCTGCGGTCATGGTGCCTCCACTCTACTGATGGCGCAGACCTACCCCAATTCTGAGTTTTACGGATTTGACTATCACCCTGCTTCGATTGAACAGGCGAAGAAAAAAGCCGCCGCCGCCGGGCTTAGCGACCGCGTTCATTTTGAAGCGGCGCCTGCTAAGACCTTTCCTGGAAAGGGCTATGATTTTGTGGCCTGCTTCGATTGCCTGCATGACATGGGCGACCCCACGGGAGCAGCGGCGCATGTTCGCCAGACGCTTGCTGACAATGGCACCTGGATGATCGTCGAGCCCTTTGCCGGCGACAGCATCGCCTCGAACATGAATCCGATAGGACGGCTCTATTATTCAGCGTCCACGGTCTTCTGCGTGCCCGCTTCGCTCTCGCAGGAGGTAGGCTTGGGACTTGGCGCGCAGGCTGGCGAAAAGCGGATTCGCCAGGTGGTCACAGATGGCGGCTTTACGCACTTCCGCCGAGCGACGGAGACGCCATTCAATATGGTTTTTGAGGCGCGGCCCTAGCGTTCAAGATCAGGCTGATCGGCTATCGCTCCTTTTTTTGCGAAGCGAGCACCTTCCTTCGCTCTGCAATCAGCTTGCGCCTTTGTGTAACAGGCATGGCCAGCACGTCTTTTGTTTTCTTGGGCAGCTTGGCGAAGACAAGCTCATGGGCGCGCTCCAATAATTCGCGCAGTTCGCGCTCCGGCAGAGCATCCCATCGCTCCAGACAGACCCAATAAATTCGCGCCATATACGGGGCTGGAATTACGCCTTCGTTTTCCAGCAGCTCGCTGTACCGCTCTGCCCCCGCATGAAAGGACAGCACACCTTTACCCACGCCGTCGAGGTTCGTTACCGCAAACATCTTGCCGCCGATGGCCTTGTCTCCGGCCCAGAAGACAAGAGTCTCACCCCACTGCACCGTCTCCTCGACATGCGGCAACTTCAGCAGGAATTCACGCAGGCGTTCTACGTCCATACGGATTGCCCTTTCTCCTATCTTTTTATTTTGTCCCTGATCGGATTATGCTGGGCATGCTTTCCAGGTGCATAGAGGAAAACGATGAAACGATCCGGACGGGTATGGAGAGATGTTCTATTCGCAGCTCTGCTGGGCTTGCTGCTGTTGGTGCCACTCAAGACGGCATATGCTCAGAGTCCTGACAGCGCAATTAAACAGGTGCTGGCCGATCAGGTTTCCGCATGGAACCAGGGCGATATTGATGGTTTTATGCATGGCTATAAGGAGTCGCCGGAGACGACGTTTGTCGGTAAGACGGTGCAGCACGGCTGGCAGAAGGTGCTCGAACGCTATAAGCGTAACTATCCGACGAAGGAAGCGATGGGAACGCTCGATTTTTCCGATCTGGAGGTGCGGATGCTCGACGCGGAGCACGCTGTGGCTACGGGGAAATATCACCTGGCGCGAAGTGCTGCGGGCGGTGGTGAAGCTTCCGGGGTCTTTTCGCTGGTTTGGGAGAAATCGGCGGAGGGGTGGAGGATTATTTTGGATCACACGAGCTGAATAGGTTCAGATCACACTGCAAAGGCGTTAAATTCAGTCGATTTATATTCCATTGAGTTGATTCATGTTTCCATCCTTAGAAGATAGTGTGCCTTGGCATCGCGCAACCGTGGATAGTCTGACAGTTTTGGTCCTTCCTACGATGCTCTCAATGTGTTTGACGTTTCCGTTATTGATCTTATTTCCGCCTCTGAATAAGGCTGCAGACTATCTTAGTTTTGCACCAGCATTTCCCGGACCTTTGATATTAGGTCTTGTTCTGGGAATAAAGCATGCAAAACAAAACAAAGATCATCCTCGCTTCCTCTATTGGTTGTGGATTGCTCCTCTAGTTTTGTTGATTATTGGTCATCTCTGTCCTGGAGGAACATCGCAGATAGATTTATTCAGAAGTGAATTTACAAATGATACAGATGACGAAGGCCTCACTCAGCTCTTTATAATGAGTCCAATGGTTGGCTCTATTGGTTATTCTTTGGGTAGGCTTGCAGTGCTGAGGCGCAATTAACCGAAGATGTATTCTGCCGCATCAGTTAGCTGTATTCACGGTAAGTTAGCAAGCTGCCTGTCGCTCCGCTTACGATGGCCACTCTTTTTCTCGCGAAACTTGAAGCTGCCTTGGCGCGCGCTCAGAATGACGCGGTTAATTGAGCGCTGTCGCTACAAAATATAACGGGACAAATCCTGGTCCTTCACGATCGAAGCGACCATCTGGCGCACATATTCCGGGTCGATGACGGCCACTTTTTCGCGGCCTGTAGCGGTTTCGCGTTCGATGATCGGCAACGGCGTAGTGCTGCCATTGTTGTCGCCGGCAGCGGCAAGATCGATCACGTTGCTCTCGTTCTTGGCGGCTTTGCCCAAATCGGGTGCGAGGAAACTGATTTCGTCGAGCACGCGCTCCATGATGGTGTGCAAGCGGCGTGCGCCGATGTTTTCCGTTGTCTCGTTGACGCGGAAGGCGAAGCGCGCGATCTCTTCGAGCGATTCCGGAGTGAATTCGAGCTTCAGCCCTTCGGTTTCGAGCAGCGCGGTGTACTGCTTGGTCAGAGACGACTTGGGCTCGGTGAGGATGCGAATGAAGTCTTCCACCGTGAGCGAGTGCAGCTCAACACGAATGGGAAAGCGGCCCTGCAATTCTGGAATCAGATCGCTGGGCTTTGAGACATGGAAGGCTCCGGCGGCGATGAAAAGAATGTGGTCGGTGCGCACCATGCCATACCGTGTGTTGACCGTGGTGCCTTCGACGATGGGCAGGATGTCGCGTTGTACGCCTTCGCGCGAAACGTCGGGACCGTGTCCGCCTTCGCGTCCGGCGATCTTATCGATTTCGTCGAGGAAGACGATGCCGGAGTTTTCGACGCGCTCGACGGCGGTGCGCGTCACCTGGTCCATATCGATGAGTCGGCCTTCTTCTTCCTGTACTAAATATTCGAAGGCTTCGCCGACCTTCATCTTGCGCTTCTTGGTGCGCTGGCCAAAGATGTTCGGCAGGACATCCTTGAGGTTGATGTCCATCTCTTCGACGCCCTGGTTCGAGATGATCTCAAACGACGGCGCATTGCGCTCGCGCACATCGATCTCAACCATGCGGTCGTCCAGCTTGCCTTCGCGGAACTGCTGGCGCAGCTTTTCGCGCGTGCGTTGATGGGATTCACTGCTGGGCGAGGGGAAGGTGAGCGTGTTGTTGTTGCCCGGCTCGCTTTGTGGGGGCGCAGCGGCGGGTGGAGTCATAGTCGGGGGTGGCAGCAGGAGATCAAGCAGGCGCTCTTCGGCGTTCAACTCGGCCTTGTCTTCCACTTCCTCAAGCTTTTCCTCCCGCACCATGTCGATGGCGATCTCAGCCAGATCGCGCACAATGGCTTCGACATCGCGGCCAACATAGCCGACTTCTGTAAACTTCGAGGCTTCGACTTTCAGGAAGGGCGAGTTGGTAAGCTTAGCCAGGCGGCGGGCGATTTCCGTTTTGCCCACGCCAGTCGGCCCGATCATGATGATGTTCTTGGGCATGATCTCTTCGGCGAGGTCGGGTGGAAGCTTCTGACGGCGCATGCGATTGCGCAATGCGATGGCGACGGCGCGTTTCGCGGCCTTCTGGCCGACGACGTACTTGTCCAGCTCGGCAACGATTTCGCGCGGGGTCAGGTCGTCGAGCGCGAGTTCCTGGTCTTCAGCGGTTCCCGGTAAATAAATAGCCATGTGCCTGCTCCTTTGGGGCGGGCTTACAAATTATGCGTGCAGTTCTTCAATCGTGATCTGGTCGTTGGTATAGATGCAGATCTGTCCTGCAATACGCAGAGACTTTTCGGCAATATCGCGAGCCGACAGGTCCGTGTTCTCGTAAAGCGCCCGCGCGGAAGCTAATGCAAACGACCCGCCGCTGCCGATGGCGGCGATGCCCTCGTCCGGCTCAATCACGTCGCCCGATCCACTGAGCAGAAAGGTCTGGTGCGGGTCGGCGACGATGAGAAGCGCTTCAAGATTGCGCAGCATCTTGTCTGTGCGCCATTCCTTCGCCAACTCGACTGCGGAGCGGCCGAGGTTGCCGGCATATTGCTCCAGCTTCGATTCGAAGCGGCCGAAGAGCGAAAAGGCATCGGCGGTCGATCCGGCGAATCCGGCAAGGATTTTGTCCTGATACAGGCGGCGTATCTTCTTTGCCGAGTGCTTGATGACGGATTCGCCCAGCGTGACCTGACCATCGGCGGCCATGACGACGCTGCCATTGCGGCGCACGCACAGGACGGTTGTGGACCGGATACGCGGGGACCTGGCCGGTGCGTTCAATTTCAGCAGAGAAGTGCCACGACGAACGGTGGCCGGAGAAGACTTTCGATTCGACATGCTCAAGCCCAAGTATAACGCAGGGGCTTGAGCTGCATAGTGCGAACCGGACCCTAGCTGTTGGCCTGTTTTGCTGCGAAATCGCCGATGATCGGCAGCTTGAAATACTCGCCCTTGCTGGCCTTGAGCATGACCAGGAGCCACGCGATAAAGAAGCCGACCGAAACAGCCAGATCTACGAGAAGGAACAGGACTCCAATCAATGGAATGACATGAAGCGCCAGATGGACGATCGTAATCGCGATCCAGATAACGACCCAGGCGACGGCCAACGCAATGGATTGAATGGCATGGAAGCGGACAAGGCGCATCCTGTTGTAAGGCTCAAGCACCAGAAAGATGATGGCCGGAATAATTGTCAGGTAGGAGATGGCCGCTGCGGCGTTTTCCGAGAGGCCGCTGGCCGCCGGGGCGACAGCTGCCGTCGGGGCGCTGCCTGCGCCTACCGGGGTAAAACCAGAGGGTGCGGCTGGGGCTGCATTGAGCTGCGCTCCGCAAAAACCGCAAAAGGTGGCCTGGGAAGCAACTTCGTTATGGCACGAAGGGCATTGCATAGGTAGTTCTCCTGCGTGGACTTGAGGTCTCAAGGATGAAGCGGGGAGAATGTCCTCGGAACGCACACCAGCATACGCCCGCGAGCGTCAAATTGAGGACATATTTTTGCGGCCGCTATCGCCCACCTCCTATAGTTTGAGGAGAGCGGAGAGCGTTTCATGGACCGTATTGAAAATAGCGCGGGAAACTCGCCCGACGCGCGACAACATCCAGATTGCCATCTGGGGTATCCTTCTCTTAGCGAACGAGAGGCGAATTGAGGCGGAGATCTTGATGAACGGCCTTTCCCTGCGAGACCCTCAGGTGATCGGAACTTTGGCGGCAGCCAGCCTCTGCCTGGGCGGCGTGGCGGTTTACTTTGCCATGCGCAAAAAGCCTACCGCGGAGGAGATGGAACGCGAACGCCGTGCTTTTCTAGTGCAGACAGGGCGAATTATCGACGGGACCCTGCTGGATATTTCGGAGCTTGACCCTGACGAAAGCGGCCGCCCGACCGGTATGCAGCTCATCCTCTACAAATACGAGATTGGCGGGGTGGTGTACGAGTGCTCTCAGGATGTGACGACTCTTCGCGATCTGGTGAACATCTACGACTGTCGCCTGGGCTTTCCCTGCTCGGTACGTTACGACACGCACAAACCGGAGAACAGCATTATCTTTGCCGAAACCTGGAGCGGCCTGCGCGATACGGCAAACTCGGTTCCGGTGCGCCGGGTCGTGCCCAACACTCCGCGTTCCCGGCCGGCGCCGCTTGGCTAGGTTAACCATGAATCACGTTCATGGAGCGAGAACACGCGTTGAAGTGTTGATCGGCCGCAGCATAGACTAAGTTCATGCATGTTCACGGCTCACCTACCGGCAAAATGCAGCGCGTGCTGCAGTTCTCGCTCATGGCGACGCTTGCCTACGTGGTGCTGACGTTCGTTGCCGGGCTGCGCGCACATTCACTGGCCCTGATCTCCGAAGCCGGACATAATATTTCGGACGCGCTGGCGCTGCTGCTCTCATTTGTTGCCGTTTACTTCCAGAGCCGTCCTCCAACTGATGCGAAGACCTTTGGCTATCAACGCGCTGGTGTACTCGCTGGCTTTGTCAATGCACTGACGCTGATCGTGATTGCCGCTTGGATCGCGGTCGAGGCGATTCACCGCCTGAGTGAGCCCGTCCAGGTGCAGCCTCGGCTGATGATGATCGTCGCCGCAGCCGGCGTCATCATGAACGGCGTGATTGCCGCCCTGCTGTCGCGCGTCAACACAGATGTGAATATGCGCAGCGCCTTCATTCATATGCTGGGCGATACGCTTTCAACTGCGGCGGTGATTGTAGGCGGCGCGGCGATTCTCTGGACGGGGCAGGGATGGATAGACCCGGTACTCTCACTGGCGATTGCGGTCCTCATCATCTGGTCGTCACTCTCAATCGTGCGGGAGACGCTGAATATTCTGCTCGAAGGCACGCCGCGCGGTATTTCGCTATCCGAGATTCGCGAGAGCCTGTGCGGGATTTCTGGCGTCGAGGATGTGCATGATCTGCACGTCTGGAGTCTCGGATCGCAGACGCACGCTTTGGCCAGCCATGTGACGATTCCCGATATTCCGCCTTCTGAAAGCAACCGGATTCTCGCGCAGATCAAGACGACGCTCCATGATCGTTTTCACATTACTCACACGACGATTCAGTTTGAGAATGTGGATTGCGAAGTGGCGCATGGATGCGTGATGGCGGTAGAGGAAGTGCAGTTGCATGCGCATGGACATGGTCATCACGGACATAGCCATTGAATTCGTGATCGCGGGTCATTCTGAGCGCAGCGAAGAATCCACTCACCATTGTTGAGTCCATGCAGCCTTAAGTTTCTAGCAAGAAAGCCGGAAGGTTTTTTGCTGCGCTCAGAATGACTAAGCAGCTTAGCTATCCTGTGGCTTATCCGGCTGCGCGTTGTAGATTTCCTCGGCCCGCTCCAGGGTATCGATTTCGCTGACAGGCTTGTCCTCTCGAATACGCAGGATGCGGGGAAAACGCAGCGCAAAGCCGCTGCTGTGGCGATCCGAGCGCATGATGTTGTTGAAGGCGACCTCGAGGACAACCAGCGGCTCAACAGTGCGAAAGCCGCCGAAATCTTCGAGCGTGTGCTGCTTGAAAAATTTCGTCAACTCATCGATTTCCGCGTCGGTGAGGCCGGAATAGGCTTTGCCGATGTTCTTTAGCTTGTCACCGTCTTTTACGGCAAAGGTGTAGTCGCTCAAGACTCCGGCGCGGCGGCCGTGGCCATACTCGGCGCCGGTTACGACAACATCGAGTGTTGCCAGCTCGCGCTTCAACTTGAGCCACGCCAGGCCGCGTCGTCCTGGCTGATAGATGCTGTGCAGCGCTTTGAGCATGACTCCTTCGTTTCCCCGCTCGCGGGCCTCGGTATAGGCACGATCCAACTGTTCGGCGCTGCGTAATCGAATCGCAGGCGCCAGAATGAGGCGGGGAAACGGACTGAGTCGATCTTCTTCGCCGACGGGAAATAAATCTATCTGTCCGCGCGCGCTCTGATTTCCTGTTGTTTTCGCGTGTTTGCCGATGAATGCTTCGAGAGCGCTGCGGCGCTCCTGCAGTGGCCGTTCGAGCAATAGCTCTTCATCGAGATAGAGAATGTCGAAGGCCACGAAAACAACAGGCGTCTGCTCGCGCATCTCGCGCGAAACACGCTTACGCCCAAGGCGCTGCTGGAGCGAGGTGAAGGGCAACGCGCGCTGATCCGTTGCATTCCACGCGACGATTTCCCCGTCGAGAATTGCCGGTTGAGAAATCTGCTCGAAGGCTTCGAGGAGTTCCGGGAAGCTTTCGCCGATGTCTTCGCGATTCCGGGAGAAGAGTGCTACGCGTTCGGGCTCATTCGGATCGCCGCAGTGCAATTGCGCGCGGACGCCGTCATATTTGTCTTCCAATTGTGCTTCGCGCACGGCTTCCAGCGGGGCGGTGCTCCCATCCGCAGGAGCTTGTTCGGGCACGCGCTCTTCTTTGGGAAGCGCTTCTGATACGCCCTTGTGCTCAGCTGTGACTTCTTCGCTGAATCGTTCGAGCGCTTCTTCCACGGTGGCGACAGGGCTTGCTAGCATGAAACCCAGCGCGTGAAAAAGCCGCATCTGCGCTTCGTGCAGCTTGCCGGATACCGCCATCGCAGTTACCTCGGGCAGGCTGCCGGTGAGCATAACGGCGCGGCGTACCTCAGTGGGTTCAGCATTGTAGGCAAAGGCGATGGCCTCCTCGACCAGGCTCTGCTTGACGCCGATCCGCATGTCGCCGGTGATGAGCTTGATGAGATATTTGGCTTCGAGGGGCGTGGCTTTTGTAAACAGATCGAGCACCAGCCGCTGCTTTGCGGTCGGGCCTTTCGCGGCGGCGATTTCATCCAGGGCCGCTTCCACATCTTCCAGGCTTAAAGTTGGAGACATGGGTTGCCGGTTTGCGAGCAGATCGTAAGCGGCGGCGCCAAGATCGCCGTTCTGGCGATAGGCAGCGTACATGGCATCCCGGTCGGCGCCGGAGAGCTGGGATACGGCCTTTGAAAGAAGCGAGCCGCCGACATTGAGCGTGCGGCGGTCCGTCTCGGCAAAGGGCTGGCCTGATAAGTAGAGCGCAGCTCTCGATATGTCTTTGATAGCCAGCGGTTTAAGGTAGTCGGCGATCAAAGAGCGCTTTTCGAGCTTTTTGCTGGTGGCGGCCAGCTCCTGGCATAGCTGCGCGAATTGTTGCAGGCTGGCGCTCATCTCCATCGACTATAGATGCGGCTTTATCGGGAGTAAAAAGCGCGGTAAAATAAAAGAGATGCAGTTCGATCTCCAGAACGGCGCTCTCCTCTAGCGGCTCCCGCCGCCCATACGATTCGTTTCGTTTTTTTCCTTAAATTCACACTTTACAGCGCAGAGCGCACGAGAAAGCACACCATGTTTGAGCGTTTAGAACAGTTCGCAGCCCGCTATGAGGAATTAGGCGAGCAGCTCGCCTTGCCGGAGATCGTTTCCGATCAGCAGAAATATCAGAAGATTGCCAAACAGCATCGCGACCTGCAGGATGTCGTCGAGAAGTATCGCGAATATAAGCAGATAGAGACGGGTATCGCCGACGCTACAGCGATGCTGAATGAGGCGGATGCCGATATCCGCACCATGGCGGAAGAAGAGCTCGCCGCACTGGAAGAGCGCCTGCCGAAGATTGAAGAAGATTTGAAGCTGTCGCTGCTGCCGAAAGACCCAAATGACGAGAAGAACGTCATCCTTGAAATTCGTGCCGGCACGGGCGGCGACGAGGCTTCGTTGTTTGCGGCAGAGATGTTCCGCATGTACTCGCGCTTTGCCGAGCAGCATCGCTGGAAGGTCGAGGTTCTGTCGAGCTCCGATTCTTCTGTGGGCGGATTGAAGGAAGTCATCGCCATCATTGAAGGCGACAAGGTCTACTCGCAGCTGAAGTATGAGAGCGGCGTCCATCGCGTGCAGCGCGTGCCGGCAACGGAGACGCAGGGCCGCGTGCATACCTCCGCCGTGACTGTCGCCGTGCTGCCGGAAGCCGAAGATGTCGATGTCAAAATCGAAGCGAAAGATTTGCGCATCGATACATTCTGCTCATCCGGTCCCGGTGGCCAATCGGTGAACACGACCTACTCGGCCGTACGCATTACGCACATTCCGACAAACACGGTCGTCAGCTGCCAGGATGAAAAGTCGCAGATCAAGAACCGCGAAAAAGGTATGCGCGTGCTGCGTGCCCGCCTCTATGAAATCGAGATGGAGAAGCAGCAGCAGGCGTTGGCCAAGGAGCGCAAGCAGCAGGTTGGGTCTGGCGACCGCAGCGAGAAGATTCGCACCTATAACTTCCCGCAAAACCGCTTGACCGACCATCGCATCGGGTTGACGATCCACCAGCTGGCCGACGTGATGGAAGGCAGGCTGCAATCTGTGATTGACGCACTGACCTCGCATTTCAACGCGGAGCGACTGAAGGCTGAGACAGCTTCCGCCGCATAAGGTGCTGCGCGCTTCGCGTCTTCTTGCTCATGCAATCACTCACTCTCTATCAAGCGCTTGCCCAAGGTGCAAGCAAACTCTCCGGCATCACGGCGCAGCCGCGTCGCGATGCCGAATTGTTTTTACTGCATCTGATCGGCCGCGACCGCGCTTTTCTGCTGACGCATCCTGATACGCCGCTTACCGCCGAGCAGGTTGCGCAATATGAGAGTTGGCTGGAACGCCGCGCTGCACATGAGCCCGTCCAGTACATTCTTGGTGAGCAGGAGTTCTTCGGTCTGACATTTACTGTCACACGCGACGTTTTGATTCCGCGTCCTGAGACGGAGCACCTGGTCGAAGCCCTGCTTGCGCGGGTTCCGCACGATCAGCCGCTGCGTATCGCTGATATCGGTACCGGTTCTGGAGCCATCGCCGTTGCATTGACTCATGCTTTGCCGCAGGCACAGGTCACGGCGCTGGATATTTCTGCCGCTGCTCTTGCTGTGGCGAAGGGCAACGCCGAAACGCATCGCGTCGCTGACCGGATGCGCTTTCTCACATCCGATTTGTTAAGCGCCGTTGCGGGTGAGCGTTTTGATGCGATCGTCTCGAATCCTCCTTATGTTGCGGACAGCGATCGCGCCTCTCTGGAGCCGCAGGTGCGCGACTACGAGCCAGCATCGGCGCTTTTTGCCGGGCCGTCGGGGCTCGATGTGTATGAGCGGCTGATTCCGGAAGCATATGAAGCGCTTAAACCTGGCGGCTGGTTGCTGATGGAGATCGGGCAAGGGCAGCGGGATGCCCTGGCGCAACTCCTTTCCGGCTGGAGCCAGATCAGTTTTGTCGACGACTTGCAGGGGATTCCGCGGGTCGCCTGCGCGCAGCGATAGGCATAAACTGGAAGCATGACCACTGCCGCACTTGCCGCCGAACGACTGACTCACGAACAGAAACTGGACCGTCTTGCCGAAGTTGCCGTCCGCGTCGGGCTGGGCCTGGAACGCGGTCAGGAGCTGGTGATGACCGCCTCGCTCGATTCGCTGGCGCTGGCTCGCCGCATCACGGAGCATGCGTATCGCGTCGGAGCTTCGCTGGTGACGACGCTCTTCAACGACGATGAGGCGGCGCTGATGCGCTACCGCTTTGCACCAGACGAGAGCTTTGATCGCGCTCCCGCGTGGTTGTATGACGGCATGGGCGCTGCCTTCAAGAGCGGCGCTGCGCGGCTGGCGATTGCGGGAGCGAATCCATCGCTGCTTTCGAATGAAGATCCGGACAAAGTGGGACGGGCGAACCGGGCGGTATCGCAGGCGTACCGGCCGGCACTGGAGCTGATTACGCGGCATGAGATTAACTGGACGATCGTGGCCAGCGCTACGCCAGCCTGGGCGGCGGCGATGTTTCCCGGCGATGCTCAAGATGTTGCGCTAGCCAAGCTGTGGGACGCCATCTTCGCGTCTTCACGTGTCGATACCGATGACCCTGTCGCGGCATGGAAGGCGCACGATGCCGGGTTGCATACGCGTGCTGCGTATCTGAACGAAAAGCGGTATGCGGCGCTGCAATATCGTGGGCCAGGGACCGATTTCCGGCTGGGCTTGTCCGACGATCATCTGTGGCTTGGCGGCGGCACTACGGCGGGGAATGGCGCGTATTGCATTCCTAACATGCCGACCGAGGAGGTCTTTACCACTCCGCACAAGAACCGCGCCGATGGTACGGTGACGGCGACCAAGCCGCTCTCGCACCAGGGGACGATGATCGAGGGCATCCAGGTACGCTTCGAAGGCGGACGCATCGTCGAGGCTCGCGCTACGAAGGGGCAGGAAGTGCTGCAGAGGCTGATCGACACCGATGAGGGGGCGCGACGGCTGGGTGAGGTGGCGCTGGTGCCGCATTCGTCGCCGATTGCAGCGAGCGGACTGCTCTTCTTCAATACGCTCTTTGACGAGAATGCTGCCTGCCACATCGCGCTGGGGCAGGCTTACAGTTCTTGCCTGATCGATGGTGACAAGCTCACGCCGGAGCAGCTTGCGGCGAAGGGCGCGAATGACAGCCTGATCCATGTGGACTGGATGATCGGATCGGACAAGCTGGATATTGACGGCATTACTTTCTCTGGTGCGGCTGAGCCTTTGATGCGGCAGGGTGAGTGGGTGTAGACCCCCTCCCCTGTTTCTGTAAATTCGTCCAAATACAGGTGGTTGCATGTGTTGAGTTCCTTTCACATGCACTACGCGCGGTCTTAAAGACCTATCCTTCGACTGCCTCAGGGGCAGGCTGGTATCCCGCGAAATATTCGGCTCCGCTCAGGGGCTGCAACATCAGCTGGACATCCTTAGGGCGGATGGATAGTATTGGCCCGCGCTTCCAAATATCAAAAAAAATTAGCGCTCTCACCAATTCATTTTGTTTCCCGCCTGTGAAATTTCAAACACTAGTGCATGGAGGGATTCTTGAACTACATCTTTGGATACGGATCGTTGATTGAGCAGGCATCTCGAACGAGGACGACGGCGGCGGCGATATATGTGCTCCCGGCCAAGGTTAAAGGGTTTGCCCGTGGTTGGTGGGCTCGTACCGGGGTCGTCGGTTTTTCCACCACGTTTGCCGGCGCAATTCCCAAAGAATTGGCTTTCATGAACGGAGTCGTGTACGCAGTGAGTGACGACGAGCTGGACCGCACCGACAAGCGCGAATCAGGTTATACGCGGACCGACATTACCAAATCGGTTGAGATTCTTGGGGGCAGCTTCAAGCCGGAAGGCAAAGTCTGGGTCTACCTCAACAAATTCAATGACGAGCAGGAGCTGAAGAACAGTCTGCCGTCGGCCGAGTTTCCTATCGTGCAATCGTACGTCGACATCTGCCTGGCCGGCTGCCTGCAAATTCAACAGGGATTTCCTGAGGCAGGGAACTTCGCAGCGGAGTTCATCCAATCCACGCAAGAATGGTCGACGTATTGGGAGAACGATCGCGCCAACCCGCGCCGGCCATTTGCTATTCCCATGGCGCAGGACATCGATGTATTGCTCCAGAAACATCTGCCCACCTACTTTCCGGAAATCCGCCTTGCCCCAGGGCGGTGGTAACCCCGGCGATTTCCTGGTAGGATCTGCCCCATTCAATCCAAAAAGAAGGCTTGAATGGGGCACCCGGCCGTTGATCCGCCTTGAATGACCCCTCCCCTATGTTTTTCGTAAATTCACCCAAGTAAAGGTAGTTGCATGCATTTCATTCGCGCCAATTCACTGTGCGGCGTGTGGAAATGAAAAAAGCCCGCTGACCGCAGCGGGCTTTATTTTTGCTCTCTATTTCCAGGATAGCTGATACGGAGATAAACGTACGCCAGTAGTCGTTGCAACGACGATTATTTTTTTAGTTATTTCCCATTTTGGGAGCTACTTGGGGCTCTCTGGTCGAATCGTCTGCCACAGTCTGTCCATCCAAACGTCACGAGGTGATTGTATGCCGAAGGTGGTTCGCTTCCATGAAGTGGGCGGTCCGGAAGTTCTGAAGTTTGAAGAAGTGCCGTCGCCGGAGCCGGGCAAGGGAGAAGTGCGGTTGAAGGTCGAGGCGATTGGGCTGAATCGGGCTGAGTCGATGTTTTACCACGGACAGTATATTTACGCGCCTTACTTGCCGGCGGGGCTTGGATATGAAGCGGCAGGCGTGGTGGAGGCTGTTGGGCCGGATGTGGACAAGAGCTGGATCGGGAAGCAGGTTTCGACGATTCCAGCGTTTTCGCTGCACGATTACAGCATGGTGGGCGAGGAAGTGCTGGCTCCGGTGGCGGCGCTGGGTGAGTATCCGGCGAACCTGTCGGCAGCGGAGGGCGCGGCGATCTGGATGCAGTATGTGACCGCATATGGCGCACTGATTGGGATTGCGGGACTGACGAAGGGCGATTTGGTGGTGATCCCAGCGGCATCGAGCAGCGTGGGGATTGCGGCGATTGAGATTGCGAAGGCTGAGGGTGCGGTATCGATTGCCACGACGCGGAAGAGCGGCAAGAAGGCTGAGCTGACGGCGCTGGGTGCCGATCATGTGATTGCGACCGAAGAAGAGGATTTTGTGGCACGCGTGCTCGAGATTACAGACGGCAAGGGCGCGCGGGTGATCTTCGACCCGGTGGCGGGGCCGTTTCTCGAAAAGCTGGTGGAAGTGACGCAGCCGCAGGGGATCATTTTCCAGTATGGAGCGCTGTCGGGGCAGGCGACTCCGCTGCCGCTGGTTCCGGTGCTCAGCAACGGATTGACGATTCGCGGCTATACGCTGATGGAGTTTACGCGCGTTCCGGAGAAGCTTACCCCGGCCAAAAAGTACGTCTATGACCGGCTGGCGGATGGACGGTTTGTTCCCAAGATTGCGAAGACGTTTCCATTTGCGCAGGTGGTGGAGGCTTACCGCTATCTGGAGTCGAATGCGCAGGTGGGGAAGATTGTGGTTACGGTGGAATAGAACAAGCTGCCCGCGTGTTGTAAAGGTGTACTCATTCGTGGCTATTTCATCAGACGGTTGGTGCACGGACAGCGCCGTAAAGGCGCTGTCCGTTTTGGAGAGTTATGAACGAGCAATTCCCTTCCAGTTCAACGCCAGTTTCCATGACAGGGGAATTGCCTGCGGTAAGCATCGCTGAATTCTCAGCGGTCAAGGGCGAGTGGACCATTCCAGCGATCAAGGATGTGAGTCTCGCTTTGTCGCTTTCAAATTTTTCCGCCAGCTGGCGCGGTTCGCGCGGGCTGCGGTCTGAAGCTATGAGTGCAGGCACGGTAGCCATTTGCGAAGTCGACCGGGAACGAAGCTTCGACATGCGAAATGATGCGAATTTTGCTGTTGTGCTGGTGCGGAATGAAGCTTTGGAACTGGTCGGGCGAGATGGCAGTGTTGGCGGTGAATTGCAGCCAAACGATGTTCTTGAAGATCAGACTCTGCGCAGGCTCATGACTGTTTTAGTTGAAGAAAAACGGAACGGCTTCAAAAGCGGAGCATTCTTTCTGGACGGTGTAGCAACGGCATTGGCAAGTTATCTTGTGCATCACTATTCCACGATGCCGCTGGGGAAAGTAAGCGTGCGCGGAGGAATGGCACCCGCGATTCTGCGCCGGTGCATTGAGTTTATGGAATCGCGTCTAGAGGGGGATCTCAAACTGGGCGATTTGGCGCGCGAAGCGGGCTTGAGCACATCGCACTTTGTTCGTAGCTTTCGCGAGAGCACGGGAAAGACACCTTATCAGTTTGTGCTCCACAGGCGCGTGGAGAGAGCTCGGGCTTTGATGCGGGATCCCCGCGTTTCTCTCACCGAGGTTGCGCTGGCGAGCGGCTTTGCCGATCAACATCATCTGGCAAACGTCTTTCGACGTATGACCAGGATGACGCCAAGCAGTTATCGCCGCTCGTTGCAGTAGCTGTTATCGCTGTCCAGATGGTGCGTTGTGGTTTCGCTTTTCGATTTCGCGGAATACTTCCAGGCCATTGCTAGCGTTCATTTGCGGGGCGTACATGTGGACCTTCATCGCGTCGTTCAGCAGTTGAAGGTATTGCTCCCCGTCAGCCTCGGTCGGTTCCTTCGGAGCCGGAAGCGGATCGTCGATATTCACGGTTGGAGCGTAGGTCTCAAAGAAGACCTCATGGTAATACACGGATGCGCTGAGAAAGCGGCTTGGCTTGTCTGTGCGATTGTGAAACGTGTGCAGCGCGTTCATGGGAGCAACGAGGGTGTCTCCGGGACCGCAGCGCACCCACTCTTCTTTTCCATTTTCGTCGATGCGTAGGAAGTCAGTGTGTCCTGAGATGATGTAGAAGACCTCTGCATACGGGTGGCTGTGTATGGGAATGCCTCTTCCGGGAGGCAGGTCCATTTCATAGATGCTGGTGGTGTATCCGGTGTCCTCGCCGGTGGCTTTCCAGGTCAGACGCAAACCTGCGGCTTCTTGTGTCCGGCCTTCTCTCGGGCCTAGTTTTTTCACTCCCTTGCTGGCAACGATTGTTTGCAGATCCAATTTTTTACTCCTGCTTGGTGATTAGGCGAGTGATTGATCTCGCTTCTTTATGACAGCAGTCTTTGCAGGAGCGCGAGTATTGGAAATAACTGTGGTGTGCAGGATCTGATTATCGATCTATTTGGAGCGCGGGGCGATCAGGCTTTGGTAGAGGTCGATGGTCTGGTCGGCGATGGCGGTCCAGGAGAAGTGTTCTTCGACGCGCTTGCGGCCTGCGTGGCCGAACTGTTTTGCTTTGGTCCGGTCGGCCAGCAGCTCGGAGAGTTTTGCTGCGAGGTCGCGGGCGAACTTGTCGGGGTTGGTGGGGAAGCTGGTTACCGGGTCCTGTTCGAAGGGAACGAGATAGCCGGTGACGTTGTCGACGACGACTTCGAGGATGCCTCCGGTGGCGCTGGCGACGACGGGTGCCTGGCAGGCCATCGCTTCGAGGTTGATGATGCCGAAGGGCTCATAGACAGACGGGCAGCAGAAGACGGCGCAGTTGCTGTAGAGCTGGATGGCCTCCTGCTTGGTGACCATCTTGTCGATCCAGACGATGTTAGCGCTGTGGGCGCGAGCTTCTTCGACTTTGCTGCGCATCTCGGTGAGGATCTCGGGGGTGTCGGGTGCTCCGGCGCAGAGGACCACTTGGGTGTTTGGCGGCAGGTGGCGGATGGCGTCGACGAGATGGGTGACGCCTTTCTGCCGTGTGATGCGGCCTACGAAGAGGATGTAGGGCTGGCTGAGGTCCACGCCTAAGCCGGGGAGTTCTGAGGTGTCGGTGGTCTTCTGATATTGCGCGAGATCGATGCCGTTGTAGATGACGTGGATGCGATCTTCCTGCACGTCGGGGTAGGCGCGTAGGATATCCGCTTTCGTGCCTTTTGATACGGCGATGATGGCGTCCGCATCCAGAATTGCCGTCCGTTCCATCCATGAGCTCATGGCATAGCCGCTGCCGAGCTGTTCGGCCTTCCATGCGCGCAGCGGTTCGAGGCTGTGCGTGGTGAGGACGAAGGGGATGTTGTGCAGCTTCTTGGCGAGGAAGCCGGCCATGGAAACATACCAGGTGTGCGTGTGGACGATGTCCACGTTGGCAAGGCTCTTGACCTGAAGCAGGTTGAGGCTCATGGCTTCGAGCGCGGTCGAGAATTTCTGCGGATCGCCCTGTGCGAGCTTCTCCCAGGGCTGCGCGCCGCGGACGTGGAGATTGGCGTCGTCGGAATTCTGATTGCCCCAGCAGTGGACTTCGACTTCGATCTTTCTGGCGAGCTCGCGGCTGAGGTATTCGACGTGAACTCCGGCGCCACCGTAGACGTTCGGCGGGTATTCGCGGGTCATGAGGGCTGCTCGCACTTTGTCCTCCGGTGATGGCGTGATTTTGGGTGAGATGCGTGTTTGGACTGCCGAAGCATTCTAGCGGATTTCGTGAGCGAATGTCCGTGCTTTCCCACCCTTCCGCAAACTACGCGAAAGGATGGGGCACCCGTTTTTCATGCTGATACCAAGGAGAGCGGGCCTTGCGTGCGCAAGGCTTCGCACGAACCTTGTTCGCGCGGGTCCTTCGACTCCGCTCAGGATGACGGCGTTCATTTTGCCAGTTCGGATTCGATGGCGCGGACTAACGCTGGATCGTCGGGAGTGGTGTTGGGAGCGAAGCGAGCGGCTACTGCTCCGTTGCGGGCTACGATGAATTTTTCGAAGTTCCAGAGGATCTCCGGCGCTTCGTTGGGTTGGACGCCGAAGCGGCGCAGGTCTTCTTCGAAGGGCTCTGCCGATGTGCTGACGGCTGTGGGCTGGGCTTCGATCAGGGCGCTGTAGAGCGGGTGCTTTTCTTCGCCTACGACGGTGATTTTTTCGTAGAGCGGGAAATCAACGCTGAAGGTGAGGCTGCAGAAGCTTTGGATGTCTTCATTGGAACCGGGCTCTTGTCCAGCGAAGTCGTTCGAAGGGAAGCCGGTGACGACGAAGCCCTGGTCGCGGTATTTGCGGTAGAGGTTTTCAAGGCCTTCGTATTGCGGCGTGAGCCCGCACTTGGAGGCTACGTTGACGACGAGGAGGACTTTGCCTTCGTGGTCGGCGAGGGTGGTTTCTTCTCCGGTGATGCGGCGGACTGGGATGGTCTGGATGCTCATGGGGGACATTGTAAGTGGTTTTGGTGGATGTTGGGTGAATGGATTCCTACCTGATTTTGCCGGGATGGGTAGGTGGAACCGAACTGCGGACCTTGCTTGCGCAAGGCTTCGCACCCTCGGTGCGGGTCCTTCGACTTCGCTGCGCGCATCGCTCAGGATGACATCAGGTTGTGAGGTGGGAATGCGAAAGGGGAAGGAGCGTTTGCTCCTTCCCCTTTTCGCTTATGCCCGTCCGGCGAGGACCGCGCCGCGCGGAGCGGCCGCCGGAGGCACTGGGGTTATGCCCGTCCGATGGCTACGTGGCTTTCGAGCGGGATGCCGGCGCGGCTGGTTACCTCGAAGGTGAGGGTGTTGCTGCGCTTGTCGGCGTCGATTTTCACTTCGTCGCCGTGCAGGATTTCGCCGTCGAGGATCTTCATGGCCAGCGGGTCCTGGATCAGCTTCTGCAGTGCGCGCTTCAGCGGACGTGCTCCATACGCGCGGTCGTAGCCTTGCGTGAAGAGCATGTGCTTGGCGGCCTCGGTCAGCGTAATCTCGATCTTGCGGTCGGCGAGCAGCTTTTTGAGATCGGCCAGTCGCAGATCGATGATGTGCGTCAGCTGATCTTCGCCCAGCGGACGGAAGATGACGATGTCATCGACACGGTTCAGGAACTCGGGACGGAAGCTTTGACGCAGCACTTCCATCACCTGCGCACGTGCTTTCTCGAAGCCGATTTCGTTCGAGATCAACTCAGCATTCAGAGCCTGCGCGCCGAGGTTCGAGGTCATGATGATGACCGTGTTCTTGAAGTCGACGGTGCGGCCTTTCGAGTCGGTCAGGCGGCCGTCGTCGAGAACCTGCAGGAGCACGTTGAAAACATCAGGGTGCGCCTTTTCGATCTCGTCGAAGAGCACGACCGAGTAGGGGCGACGGCGAACTGCTTCTGTAAGCTGACCGCCTTCGTCAAAGCCGATATAGCCCGGAGGTGCGCCGATCAAGCGTGCCACGGCGTGCTTCTCCATGTACTCGGACATGTCGATGCGGATCATGGCCTGCTCGTCGTCGAAGAGAAATTCGGCGAGCGCGCGGGCGGTTTCGGTTTTGCCTACGCCGGTCGGTCCCAAGAAGATGAAGGAGCCGATGGGACGCTTGGGATCGCTCAAACCGGCGCGTGAACGGCGGATGGCGTTCGCGACGATGGACAGAGCTTCGTCCTGTCCGACGACGCGCTCGCGCAGACGAGATTCCATCTGAACAAGCTTCTTGACTTCGCCTTCGAGCATCTTCGAGACGGGGATGCCGGTCCACTTGCTCACGATACTCGCGATGTCTTCCTCGTCGACCTCTTCCTTGAGCATGCGCTGTGCGTTCGCAGCGCCTTCCTGCGCGGCGGTGAGCTGCTTCATCTCGGCTTCGAGCCGGGGCAGTTCGCCGTACTGGATCTGCGCGGCGCGTTCGAGGTTGCCGAGGCGGGTTTGCTCTTCGGCTTCGAAGCGCAGGGCCTCGACTTTCTTTTTTGCGTCGGAGAGACGCGTGATGGCTTCGCGCTCCTTTTGCCAGCGGGCGCGTAGGCCAGTGGCTTTTTCGCGCAAGGCTGCCAGCTCGCGCTCGACTTCTTCGAGACGGGCGCGAGAGTTCTCATCGCTTTCGCGCTTCAGGGCTGCCTTCTCGATTTCGAGCGAGGTGGCCTGGCGTTCGAGCTGGTCTATCTCTGTAGGTACAGACCCGATCTGGATCGCCAGCGAGGCGGCGGCTTCGTCGACAAGGTCGATGGCCTTGTCCGGCAGGAAGCGGTCGGAGATGTAACGATGCGACAGCTCAGCTGCAGCGACGATAGCCGAGTCCTTGATGCGGACGTTGTGATGCGCCTCGTAGCGCTCTTTCAAGCCGCGCAGGATCGCGATGGTGTCTTCGACGTTTGGTTCGCCGACGAAGACGATCTGGAAGCGGCGTTCGAGGGCTGCGTCCTTTTCGATGTACTTGCGGTACTCGTTCAGCGTGGTTGCGCCGATGGCACGCAGCTCGCCGCGCGCGAGCGCAGGCTTGAGCATGTTCGAGGCGTCGATGGCGCCTTCGGCTGCACCTGCTCCGACGATGGTGTGCAGCTCGTCGATGAAGAGGATGACCTGTCCGTTCGACTCTTCGATGTCTTTGAGGATCGCCTTGAGGCGGTCTTCAAACTCGCCGCGATACTTTGCGCCGGCCAGCATCGAGCCCAGGTCAAGCGAGATGACGCGCTTGTTACGCAGAATTTCCGGCACGTCGCCGGAGACGATGCGGCGGGCGAGACCTTCGACGATCGCGGTCTTGCCGACGCCGGGTTCGCCGATGAGTACGGGGTTGTTCTTGGTGCGGCGCGAGAGCACCTGAATCACGCGGCGAATCTCTTCGTCACGGCCAATGACGGGGTCGAGCTTACCGCGGCGGGCCAGTTCAGTCAGGTCTTTGGCGTATTTTTCGAGCGCCTGGAATTTTGCTTCCGGATTTTGATCGGTCACGCGCTGGCTTCCGCGCACGGTGCTTAGGCTCTTGAGGATTGCGTCGTACCTCGCTCCGAAAGACGCGAGCAATAGCTGTGCGCCGTCATTCTTCTGCTGCGCGAGGGCGAGTAAAAGGTGCTCGGTCGAGACGTACTCGTCCTTGAAATTGTCGGCTTCCTTGAAGGCCTGGTCGAGCACCTTCTGCATGGCATTTGACATGCCAGGTTGCGCGCCGGAGCCGGAAACTTTGGGCAGCTTGCCCAGAGCCTCAGTTGTTTTTGCGATGAGCTGGTCGGTTGCCACTCCGACTTTTTGCAGGACAGGGACGATGATGCCTTCCTTGTCCTCAAGCAGAGCGGCGAGCAGGTGCAGCGGCAACAGCTCAGGGTTGCCGTGCTCGGTTGCGAGCGTGCCCGCGCTTTGAATCGCTTCCTGCGATTTCACTGTGAATTTATCCCAACGGATTGCCATATCTGGTCTCAGCTTTCAATCTTCTAGATGTAACAAAGCGGAAGAAAGTCATATTTAAGACGTCCTTCCGCAAATAATGCTTGAAGTGGAGTGGCGCGGTTTCCCGCGCCCACTCAAAGCCCCGGCTCAACACTCGCACCGTAGCATCAACGGCGGAGATTTCAGGAGCCAAGGCGGCTCTTCCCGATACATCCTGCAGGGAAGAGCGAACCCCTTACGCTGCCGGCTTGGATTCAGCCTGCGGCGCTTCGACCGGCTTACTGTCACCGACCGATACCTTGATCTGCTTCGGCTTGGCTTCGGCGCGCTTCTCGAGTTCGATCTTCAGAACACCGGCATCATAGCTGGCCTTCACGTTCTCCGTGTTCATCGTGGTGGCCACGGTGAAGGCGCGATAGAAGCTGCCGTGGCGGCGTTCGATGCGGTGGAAGTTCTCTTCCTTTTCCTCTTTTTCGAACTTGCGCTCGCCGCGGACGGTCAAGGTGTTGTTCTCGACGCGGATGTCGAAATCGTCCTGCTTCATGCCCGGGACTTCGAGCTTGAGAACGACTTTGTGCTCGTCCTCATAGACATCGACCGGTGGTACGAAGGCCGCTGTCGTCAGCGCGTCTGTTTCGCCCTGGCTGCGGTTGAAGTCCTGAAAGAGCGAATTCATACGGTTCTGCAGCGCCAGTGCGTCGCGAAATGAGTTGAAACGAATGATAGCCATAATTTCCTCCAGATTTCTGGTTTCAGAGATTTGAGGCCGGATCTTTTTCGGCCTTGCATTCAATCAGATTCATACTATAGCGCACGCGATTCATAAAATATGAGTGATATATTGTCATGTTTAGTCGATAGATATAACTAGATGTTTTTCAAATACTTATGGGTTTTTCTGGCTGCTCAAGCCGGAGACTCGCCGGGATTACGCATCTTCTTTCTTGTCAGTCCGTGATAGCTTGCAGGGGAAACGAGAAACCCGATGCCACTCTTCCAAAACGGCATGACCGTCGCGGCGGTCTTATTTTGTCTGTCCTCATTGTGCGCTCAGGACACGGATCAGCTTGCCCGGGAAGACGCCCGGCTGAATCAGATTTACCAGCAGCGTGTAGCGCAGTTGCGCAGCGATCCGGCTGCGCTGGCGGCGTTGCGTCGGCAGGAGCGCGACTGGATCAGGCAGCGCGACCAGCAGTGCGGCAAAGATGTCGCGTGCCTTACGCAATCGACAAAGGCGCATGCCGACTATTTCCAGGAGCAGGTCTCGCAAAACGATCCAAACGCAAAGCCGGGGGCATCGATTCCCCAGGAGCTTTTGGGAAGGTGGGTCATCCGCAAAAATCTGCCCGTCGGAGGCGTTGTTTGCTGGGGAGAAAAGCAGGCTCAGGCGCTGGTAGGCACGTCGCTGGAATATCGTGCGGGCAGCTTTTTGTGGAAAGACAAGTCGATACGCAGCCTGGGAAGCAAGACCAACGTGGTTAAAGCTCAGGAATTTGCCGAGGAGAATTCCGGCAGCGGCGGATCTGTGACCTTCCACGACCTGGATATTGCCGCGCCGTCCGTGAAGCAGATTGAAATTCAGTACCCCGACATCACGGTCTATGACAAAACGATGGATTGCTGTGCGATCGTGCCCGGCGAAAACGTCCTAATGAAAGGACCCAATACGCTCATCCTGAATATCTGCGGGGTATTTTATGAGGCCACCCGCGCCGATGGGCCGAAGAATTAGCGCGTTCCGGATTATGCCCCGACATGGGATCTGTGCTGCAATGGAACGGCAATGTTAGCCGAAGAAGAACGCGAACGAGTCTGCATCGTGCTGGTGCGGGCGCGCAATCCTAACAACATTGGCGCGGTAGCGCGTGCGATGCATGACTTCGGATTTCGTGATCTGCGGCTGGTGAGTGACTATCCCGTGGCGCTGCATGACGCGCGTTCTGCGGTCGATGCTACGGAAGTGTTGGCCGGAGCGCGAGAGCATACGAGTGTCGCCGAAGCTGTAGCTGACTGCCATCTGGTTGTTGGCACAACCGCGGCCGGGAGACGAGTGCTGGAGCATCCGCTCTATCCCGTTGCGGAGGGAAGCGGACTGTTGCGAGCGACGCTGGCAGGGGGTGGACGCGTGGCGCTGCTTTTTGGGTCAGAGAAGACGGGGCTGAGCCGGGAGGAACTGAGTCACTGCAACTGGATCATGACCATTCCGATGTTCCAGAGAGATGGCATGAGGCACCCGTCGATGAATCTCGGTCAGGCGGCAGCGGTCTGCCTCTATGAACTGGTGCGGAGCGGATCAGGGCCGTCGCAGGATATCGATATCGATGTAGCCACAGCTGCTGACCTGGAGCGATTGACGGAGCGGATGACGGAGATGCTGGATGCGAGCGGAAATCCGGCCCACCCCGAAACCTATGTGCGGGAATTGGTCCGGCGCATGCATCTGAATCGAGAAGATGCAACGGCGTGGATGGGAATACTGCGGAAGGTTTTGTGGAAGCTGCGTCGATGACGACTGTATCCCGGGAAAATTGATCCTCTACGGCCTGACTCAAGAGAAGTGATTTGCGACAACACGCATGCGATTTGTGCGGCGCGCGTTACCTACTGCTGATCGCATATCGTATAGTGCAGCCAATAGTATTTCCATTTCCAAAGCTGCATCACGCAAACATTTCTGGAGAGGCATGTCGAAATCACGTAGAGAATTTCTGACTCATTCATCGCTGGGGCTGCTGGGGGCTGCTGTTGCCTGCAAAGGCAAATCACCTGAGCCTGCGTCATCGCCGTCCGCGGCAACATCAACGCCGGGCGCGCCGCCGGCATTCGCGACCGCACCGGCGGTTGGGCCTGAAGTATCAGCAGAGACCTTCGCCCAGGCGGAGAAGCTGGTGGAAGTGGAGCTGAACGACGCGGAGAGAGCCGAAGCCGCCGGGAGCTGGCGACAGGCGATGGCTCCGCTGTATGAGCGCCGCGTGGGGCCGCGCAAGGTAGCGCTGGAGCCGACGCTGGCTCCGTGGTCGCGCGTAGAAGCGGTGCAGCCGGGACAGCACGCGGGTCCGGAGCGGGACCGCTTTATCCGCAGCAAAAACGACGCCGGGACGTTGCCGGCGAACGACGAAGACATTGCTTTTGCTTCCGTGGCACAGCTTTCGCGCTGGATCGAGCAGCGCAAGCTGACCTCGGAGCGGTTGACGGGGATCTATCTCGACCGGCTTACGCGCTTCGATCCAAAGCTGCGCTGCGTGATCACGCTGACCCGCGAACACGCGATGGTGCAGGCCAAACAGGCGGATGAAGAGATTGCCGCCGGCAAATATCGCGGGCCGCTGCACGGCATTCCCTGGGGCGCGAAGGATCTGTTGGATACGGCCGGAATCCCGACGACCTATGGCGCGGAGCCGTTCCGCAATCGCGTGCCAACGGCGGACGCAGCTGTGGTGAAGCGGCTTAACGATGGGGGTGCGGTGCTGGTGGCCAAGCTGAGCCTTGGCGCGCTGGCGCTGAACGATATCTGGTTTGGCGGGCAGACGATGAATCCCTGGCTGCTCGAAGAAGGCGCATCGGGATCGAGTGCCGGGCCGGGTGCGGCTACGGCAGCGGGGCTGGTGGGATTTGCGATCGGCAGCGAGACGGGCGGCAGCATCGTGAGCCCGAGTATGCGCTGTGGCGTTAATGGATTGCGTCCCACTTACGGTCGCGTGCCGCGTACAGGCGCGATGACACTGTGCTGGTCGCTCGACAAGCTGGGTCCGATGGCGCGGAGCGTAGAAGATACGCTGCTGGTGCTCGAAGCGATCACGGGGCCGGATGCGGGCGATCTTGAGAGTGTACCGAGCAAGCTCGATTTTGATGCGAACGCCGATGTGCGCGGATTGCGTGTCGGGTATTTTCCGAACTGGATGAAAGAGGCCCCGGCGACAGAGGTGGACCGCGCGGCGCTGGAGACAGTGAAGAAGCTGGGAATGACGCCAGTGGAAGTGTCCATTCCTGACTGGCCTTATGACTCGCTCGATGTGATTTTGTTTGCCGAAGGCGCTGCGGCGTTTGAGGAACTGACGTTGAGTCATCAAGTGGATCAATTGAAGGCGCAAGTACCGGATGCGTGGCCGAATATCTTTCGTCAATCGCGTTTTCTTTCGGCCGTCGACTTTGTGCAGGCGGACCGCTTCCGGCGCAAAGTGGCGAATGAGATGGCGCGCGTCTTCTCGCAGGTTGATTTGCTGCTGGTGCCTTCGTTGCGTGATGAGATGCTGACGCTGACCAACTTCACCGGGCATCCGTCGCTGACGATGCGCGCCGGTTTCGTGGAAGTCTCGGAGGCGCGCAGCGACTGGGCTCCCGATCCGAATAAACCATTGCCGAAGTTCTCTCCGCCGCGGCGCGTGCCGCACGGAATCACGCTGATTGGACGGTTGTTTGATGAAGGGACGTTAGGGCGAGTGGGAGTCGCACTTGAGAAAGCCTTTCATGTGGCCGGAGAGCGGCCGCCCGGGTTTTAGGGTGTTTCTACGGGAGCTTTGAGGGTTTGTTGCGCGCGTATAAAGCCATAGGGCTCGACATGCGCGGCTCCCTGATAGGGGCGTGAGAGATCGGCGATGGCCGCCAGACTCAAGGCAATGAGTAAGGACAACCCCGACACCTGGATGGCATGCAGCGTGAGATTCTCGGCGCCGAAGAGACAGGCGTAGGAAACTGTGATCACACTACCGAAGAGCAGGACTGCCCAGAGAATTCCGGGAAGATGTTGCCGGGCCTGCTCCTGGCGGATGCGGCGATGCTCAGTCATGGATGACAGCTCGGTATATGCGTGATCGAGTCCGACTTGCTGTGTGTCATTCGCAATAGCTGTGTGTGCAAGAGCGGACCATAGCTGGCGCACAATCTCATGGCTCTCGGGCGAAAGCTCATTCCGGTTCATCGCAGGCCATTCGTCGTAGAGAATGATTTCGATGTACTGGCGGACGAGGGTGCGCACCTGGTCCCGTTGCAGCGTCGGTAGGGTGTCTGCGACGCGAGACAGATTGATGGCTGCATTGGCTTCTGCATTGGCATTGGTAATGGCGCTGGAAAAGCTGGTCCATGCAGCAAAGAGCATGAAGCTGATGATGACGCCGTAGGTCATGCCCAGGAAGTTGACTTGCCAGGCGAAGGACTCGTTGTGTTTTCTCCGGTGATGCGAAGGCCAGCAACGGTCGAGCAAAAAGAGAAATCCCAGCGATACGGCAATGACCGAGATGACAACGAACGCGCTTTCTGATGCCTGTAGCACGGCGAACACCTCGACAACGTTCTAGCGGATTTTACACGCCGGTTGGTGGGCCCTTGCTATAAATCGATCGGATCGATAGAAGGGTAGCGTTGTTACGGGAGGTGGCATGCGTCGCATTCTAAGTGCAGTGTGGATCGGTTTGCTTGTGTCGGCAGCATTCGCTCAGGTTGCAAGCACGTCCCTGCAACAGCCGCCGCCAGTTCATTTCACCTCCGAGCAGGATCACCAGCGAACCATGGACGCGCTGCACATTACTTCGCTGCGGCGGAGCGTCGACAACGATCCGAAATCGCAGTATCCGGTGAACTATTTGACGAAGGCACGCTCGGCAGGGTGGGGCTTGCTCTCGAAAAATCATTCGGCGTAGTGGGGGAGCGGCCGCCGGGATTCTAGGGCAGACTCAGCGAGTCTTAAGGGTACCCAATTCTACTTGCAGTAAATCGATTAAATAGGTAGAAATGGATGGATTTCTTTGAGGGGATCTATGCGTCTTGCAGAGAAGGGTTGGACGAAGCTTAAAGCAGGCAACCTCGTAGTTTTGGCGGTTTTCGTGGTGCTGATCGGCGCAGCAGTGCTGGCCGTAGGAGCCGAACTGCAGCAGCCGCCTCCGGTTCAGCTGACTTCGGAGCAGGATCATCAACGGATGCTGGACCTGCTGCATATCTCATCGATCCGGCGTGGAGCCGATGGCGATCCGAAATCGCCTCATGCGGCGAACTACGATGAGGCCAAAGCAAACGCGGATGCAAAGCTGCCCGATCCGCTGATATTGAACAACGGAAAGCCTGTCACGACGGCGAAGATGTGGTGGACGAAACGACGCCCGGAGATTGTGGAGTATTTTGACCGCGAGGTGTTGGGCCGGGCTCCTGTGCACACGCCGAAGGTGACATGGGAGGTCACCAGTACGAAGAAGGAGATGAACGGTGACGTGCCGGTCATCACGAAGGAGATTGTCGGCCACGTCGATAACTCGGCGTATCCGCAGATTACGGTCAATATTCCGTTGACGCTGACCGTTCCTGCCGATGCAAAAGGGCCGGTGCCGGTGATGACGGAATTCAGCTTCGATCCGGCGTTCCTGGCTGCTCTGGCAAAGCGCGGCGTGAAGCTGCCGCCAACGCCGCCGGGACCGACATGGCAGCAGCAGGTTCTAGCAAAAGGCTGGGGATATGCGGTGCTGATTCCGACGACATATCAGGCTGACAATGGCGCGGACTTGACGGAGGGAATTATCGGTCTGGTGAACAAGGGCCAGCCGCGCAAATTGGATGACTGGGGTACTCTTCGCGCATGGGCGTGGGGAGCGAGCCGTGCGCTCGATTATTTCGAGACGGATCCATCGGTGAATGCGAAGCAGGTGGGCATTGAAGGACATTCGCGCTACGGCAAGGCGGCGCTGGTGACGATGGCCTATGACCAGCGTTTTGCGATTGCTTACATCAGCTCTTCGGGTGAGAGCGGCGCAAAACTGTATCGGCATAATTTTGGAGAACCGCTGGAGAATGTTGCCGCGACCAATGAATACCACTGGATGGCGGGAAATTTTCTGAAATACGCGGGACCGCTGACGGCAAACGATCTGCCCGTGGACGCGCATGAGCTGATTGCCTTGTGCGCGCCTCGCCCTGTATTTATCGGAGGCGGCGCGACAGACGGAGATGGATGGGCGGATGCGAAGGGCATGTTCCTTGCCGCTACGGCGGCGGGGCCGGTGTATCGGTTGCTCGGCAAAAAAGATTTGGGCACAACCGAATTTCCGCCAATAGAAACACCGCTGATCGATGGCGATATCGCGTTTCGCCAGCATAGCGGGGGGCACACGCCCGCTCCAAACTGGCCGACGTTCCTGACCTTTGCGAGCCACTATTTCAAAACACCGCAATAGCCAAAGAAGGCGCTTGCCAGATTCATCTATCATCGTCTTCACATGCTGCATTTCACAGAAGAACAGATTGGCCAGCTGCTGACGTATGAAGAGTTGATTCCTGCGATGGAGCAGGTGCTGATTCGCTTTTCCGCAGGCGAAGTCCAGCAGCCAGTGCGCTCGATACTGCGCGTGCCGGAGCACGACGGGCTCTGGGGGTTGATGGCCGCCATCGACGGCGACATCATGGGCATCAAGCTGGTGATGGTCTATGAAAAGAACGGCCCCAATGGGCTGCCGACGCATCAGGCGGTGATTCAGCTCATCTCAGCAAAGACGGGCGAGCCGCTGGCTTCGATGGACGGACGGCTGATCACGGAGATGCGTACGGCTGCTGTTTCTGCGGTGGCCACGCACTCGTTATCGAAGCTGGATGCGCGTGTGCTGGCTGTGTTGGGAACAGGCGTGCAGGCGAGGGCGCACATTCGCGCTCTGCGGCTGGTACGAAAGTTTGATGAGATTCGCGTCTGGGGGCGCACTGCGGAACACGCTGAACAAATCGCTGACGAGTTAGGTGTACGTGCGGTTCTTGATCTGGAGCAGGCGGTGCGCGGAGCGGATGTAGTTGCCAGCGTGGCGCATGTGAACGAGCCTCTTGTTCGAGGCGAGTGGCTTGGGCCGGAGACTTACGTGAATGCGGTGGCCGCGGTCGGACCGAATCGGCGTGAACTGGACGATGCCGTGATGGATGCGACGATCGTGGTCGAATCGCGTGAGGCTGCGATGCACGAATCGGGGGATATTCTTCATTCGGGCGCAACGATCTACGCCGAATTGGGTGAAGTGCTTGCAGGGAAAGTTGCGCTTCCATCAGGCCGGCGCGTTGTCTACAAGGCGCTGGGGATTGCTGCGGAAGATGTGGCCGCGGCGCGGCTGGTCTATGAGAAAGTGCGCTGACACAGTCATTCTTCCACTTTGTTCATCTGGATCAGAATGACCTCTTGCAAAATAAAAGGCCGCTCCGGAGAGCGGCCTTTTGTTTTGTAACGATGACGGTTACTCGTTAACGCCGTCGACAAACGCCTTGAGCTTGCGCGACCGCGACGGATGCCGTAGCTTCCGCAATGCCTTTGCTTCTATCTGACGGATACGCTCGCGGGTGACCTGGAAGCTCTGGCCCACTTCTTCGAGCGTATGCTCGGAGCCGTCTTCGAGGCCGAAACGCATCTTGATGACGCGCTCTTCACGCGGCGTCAGGGTACGCAGAACCTGCGAGGTGTATTCCTTCAGATTGACGCTGATGACGGCGTCGGAAGGCGATACGGCCATGCGGTCTTCGATGAAGTCGCCAAGGTGCGAATCTTCTTCCTCGCCAATCGGCGTTTCGAGCGAGATGGGCTCCTGCGCGATCTTGAGGACCTTGCGGACCTTCGCAACAGGAATATCCATGCGGCGCGCGATCTCTTCCGAGGTTGGCTCGCGTCCAAGCTCCTGGACTAATTGTCTTGAAGTCCGGATGAGCTTGTTGATCGTCTCGATCATGTGCACCGGGATACGGATCGTGCGGGCCTGGTCCGCGATAGCGCGGGTGATGGCCTGCCGGATCCACCAGGTGGCATAGGTCGAGAATTTGTAACCGCGGCGGTACTCGAATTTATCGACCGCTTTCATCAGGCCGATGTTGCCTTCCTGAATCAGGTCGAGGAACTGGAGGCCGCGGTTGGTGTACTTCTTCGCAATCGAGACCACCAAGCGAAGATTAGCTTCGATCAGCTCTCTCTTGGCCTGCTCGGCGTCCATGTCGCCCTGAATCATCTCGCGCTGTGTGCGCTTGAGTTCGGCGATGGAGACTCCGGCTTCCTGCTCCAGCTTTTCGAGGTCGATCTTGCAGTTCTTCTGCTGGCGGCGGTATTCCTTCTTCAGCTCTTCGCTCTTTGATGCATCGTGCTTCTGATCGAGCGAGCGAATCTGCCGTTCGAGCATGCGCATCGAGTCGACTGTCTTGTTGAGCTTGTCGAGGAGGCGCTTGCGTTCCTGGTTCGTATACTTCAGCTCGCGGACAATGCGCGAAACATAGACCTTCTCCCGTGCGATAGCCCAGCGCGTCTTGCGATGCTCTTTGGCCTTTGCTTTGGGATTGATGGTCGCGAGCTTTTCTTCAAATGCCGCAGCCTTCTTCTGGTGCTTGACCAGCGCGTCGATGCGGTTGACGGTCTGACGAACGCGCGCCTGCAGAATCTCTTCGGTGATCTCTTCTTCGTCGAAGATCACCACTTCCTTGATATTGCGTACGCCGCGCTTGAGATCTTCGCCAAGGCCAACAATCTCGCGGATCACAATCGAGGAGCGAGAGATCGCCTTCATGACGCGGAGCTGGCCGCGCTCGATGCGCTTTGCAATCTCGACTTCGCCTTCGCGCGTCAGCAGTGGTACGGTGCCCATCTCGCGCAGGTACATGCGGACGGGGTCATTGGTTTTTTCGAGTGTGCCCGGCGTCAGGTCCAGCTCAACATCTTCGCCTTCTTCGCCTTCTTCGTACTTATCGCCGCCAAACTTGGGGCCACCCTCGTCGAGCAGATCGATCCCCTGCGTCCCAATCGTGGTGATCAGGTCGTCGAGATCGTCTGGTGAATTCAGGTCATTCGGAATCAGGTCGTTCACTTCACCGTAGGTGAGGTAACCCTTTTCTTTACCTGTATCAATCAGTTTCTGAATGTCGTCCTCGTACTTGTCTTCCATCGCCAAGCGAGTTGTTCTCCCGGGAAAAATTAGGGTCTGTGTATGCTTGGGTAGGACAAGGTGCGATTGAGGCCATATTCGGCAATTCCCGGAGCGAAGCTATGTCGCAGGGTGCAAGGCGCACGTCTACCAAAGACTTATAGAATATCACGGACTACCTCGGCGCATCTGGCCATTCGCGTTTTCACGCGCACCTACCCGTGATCTTTTCGAGATCCCCAAATACTTAGATGTGGAAAACTGTGATTCGTTTCAGGGTTTGGACCCTTCGGCTGCGCGCTCAGAGGTTTTATCGCAGTCTTCGTACACATGTAGGCTAGGGTCGCGACAGCCCGGGGCTGAAGCCCTCAGCACATTGCCGCATATTCACCGGGCTAAAGCCCGGTGCTTCTACCTGGCCAAGACAGCTTTAAGGCTGCGAATTTAGCTTATTCGCACCGTAAAGCTGTCATGGGGTCGACCGATGAGGCCTTGCGCGCGGGCAGCAAACAAGCCAGGATCGCCACGGCAAGTAGCAGAAAAGAAACGCCTAGAACAAGAAGCGGATTGTGATGGCTGTTTTCCACCCAGACGGCGATGAGTCGATTCAGCCCAAAGCTGAGGGCCAGACCGACGCCGATTCCGAGTCCCACGCTCACCCCCGCAGAGGCGAGGACAATCTTCAGCACATCCTTTTTCTGTGCGCCCAGCGCCATGCGGATACCGAATTCGTTGGTTCGCTGTACGACGGAGTAGGAAACGACGCTGTAAAGCCCAACGGCGGCCAAAATCAGTGCCAGAATCGAAAAAGCCGCAAAGAGGATGGAAACGAGCTGGCCGCGGGCCCACACCGGCTGGCTGTGGATCCATGTTTCGAGGATGCCATCGTTCCAAAGGGTGGCCTGCTGATCGGGATTGACGGAAACAATCTGCTGTTTGACGCTGTGCAGAATGCCGTGTGGATCGACGCGGCTGCGCACCAGAATCTGGGTCCACATCCACATATTCACGGAATAAGGCAGATAAATTGCGGGCTTCACTGGCTTATCCAGGCCGTCATCGAGGGTGTCAGCGGTCACTCCGACGATCTGCAGCCAGCCATCGCTGCCCGGCGCAACCAGCCGGTTGGGAGGCTCGTTTTTCAATGAAGGGATTTTTATGGAGCGGCCCAGAATATCGCCGTTCGCGTAGTAATGTTTGGCAAAGGCCTCATTGACCACGGCCATGGGAGCGCCATGTGCGATTTCGGTCGCGGTCCATAAGCGCCCGCGCCTGAGCGGAATCTCCAGGGTGCTGAAATAGTTCGAATCGACGAAATTGACACTGGCCTTCTGGTCTTCCGTCGCAGTCTTTCCCATCAGGTCGAAGGGCTGGTTCCAGCCACTATCGGGCGGAGTCGCGTTGGTCGAGATGCCGGTCGAGAGAACGTCCGGCAAGGTGGCAATTTTCGCCCGAAGCTGTTCGAAGTAATTCATCCTCTCCGTCCAGCTGGTGAAGGTGTTTTCGTGGACGGGAATGCCAACGGACATGGCATTGTGCGGGTTGTAGCCAAGAGGGACGCGCATCATGTGCACGAAGCCTTCAATCGCCGCACCGGAAGCGGTCAGCAGGAGCAGCGTTAACGCAATCTGTCCGGCAATAAGGACCGAGTGCAGCTGCTTTCCGCGCACGCTGCCGGCAACCTTGCGCGTATTCGATTGCATGACTTGGTTGATCTCAGGGCGCGCCAGCTGCAGGGCAGGAAACAGGCCGAAGAGTATGCCGGTGAGGATGGCGAGGCTGACACTGAAGAGCAGCACGGGCAGATGTACATGGAAATCCGCCTCATTCGGAAACGAATCCTGCGGCAAACGCGCAACGATGAGGCCAAGGCTCTGGTAAGCGAGCAGCACGCCCAGACCTGCGCCCGTAAACGCGATGAGCAACGATTCGATGAGCAACTGGCGCACGATGCGGAAGCCGCTGGCTCCCACGGCCGAGCGCACGGCAAATTCATGCTGACGGGCCGTTCCGCGTGCGAGCAGCAGAATCGATACGTTTCCGCAGCCGATGAGCAGAAGCAGCCCCACGGCGCCCAGGAGCAGGTAGAGGGTCTTGCTGATCCGGTGCGTCACCCAGTAGCTCAGGTTCTGAACGTCGATTTTGTATGCCTGCTTGGGATAGTGATCTGGCGTTTGCTTGGCAAATTCCTGAAAGAAGGGTTGCAGTTCCGCTGCGGCAGCCTTCGGTGTGATCCCTTCTCTGAGTTTGACCATGGTCCCGTACGTCTCAGTTGCTGAGGTGGATAGTTTCAGCGGGAGGTAGACATCCGGCCCCATAAAGCCGAAGCGGGGCGGCATGATGCCAATCACAGTGTAGGTTTTATGCACGAGCTGAATGGTCTTGCCGACGATCGAGCGGTCGCCGTTGTAGTGGTGCATCCAGAACTTGTAGCTCAGAACGATGACAGGCTGCGGGTCCTGGCCATCGGGCGCGTCGGAAGGCAGAAAATAACGGCCCGCCATGGCGGGAACACCGAGCATCTGAAACAGGTTGCCGGTGAAGTACATGGCCTGCACATCTTCCGGCACATCGCTGCCGGTGATGGTCAGATTCCAGCCGTTGAAGGCGACTACGTACTCAAGCGAATGGGCTTTGGCCAGTTCGCGCGTCTGCAGACCGTTGAGCCCGTAGTCCTGCCCTTTATCGGATTTATCGAGCAGCACAATGCTGGCGATGCGGTCCGCGCCCTGGTATGGCCACGGGTTCATGAGCACGGCATAGATGATGCTGAAGACGGAGACGGTCGCGCCGATGCCGAGAGTGAGCGAGAGGATGGCGGTGAGGGCGAAGCCGGGATGGCTCCGCAACTGGCGGAAAGCGTAGCGTATGTCCTGCAGAACGGTGGCCAAGTGAGCCTCCTGCGCAAAAACCTACCCAGAATTTTTCATTCACACCTTAAAGCCGTCATAGGATCAACCGAGGATGCCCTGCGTGCAGGCAACAGGCAGGCTATGACTGCAACGACGATGAGCAACAGAGAAACGCTCAGGACTAAGAATGGATTGCTGGCGCCATTCTCAACCCAGCGTGCGATCAACCGGTTCAAGCCGAGGCTGAGTGCCAGTCCAATACCGATGCCGGCTCCCACGCTTACCCCGGCAGAGGCAAACACGATCTTCAGCACGTCGCTGCGTCGCGCGCCCAATGCCATGCGGATACCGAACTCGTTGGTCCGCTGGACGACGGAATAAGACACGACACTGTAGAGTCCGACGGCGGCGAGAACAAGGGCGAGCACGGAGTACGCTCCGAAGAGAACGGAAACGAGGCGGCCTCTCTCCCACTCCGGCTCGTTCCTGATCCAGGTTTCCAGATCGTTGCTTTGCCCATATGCCTGCTGGTCCGGATTGATAGCGGCGATCTGCTGCCGAATGCTGTGTAGCAACGCATCTGGATTGGAGCGGCCGCGGACGAGGATTTGCGAATGCATCCACATCAACGTTCCATAGGGCATAAAGACCGCGGGTTTGACAGGCTGGTCCAGGCCGTCGTCGAGGGCGTCGGCAACCACGCCTACGATCTGCAGCCAACCATCGGCTCCGGGAGCGGTCAGCGTATGTGGCGGTTCATTTTTCAGAGCCGGGACTTTCAGGGAGTGTCCCAGCACGTCGCCATTCGGGTAATAGCGCTTCACGAAGCTCTGATTGACCAAGACCAAAAGAGCGCCGTGCGCAACTTCGGTGTGGTCCCACATGCGCCCTTCCATCAGCGGTATGCGCAGAGTGCTGAAGTAGCCGGGATCGACGAAGTTGATCCGTGCAGTCTGCGCGTCCGGAGAGCCGGATGGTTCGCCCAACAACTCGAATTTCTGCTCCCATCCACTTTCCGGAGGCGTGGCATTGTTCGAGATTCCCGTCGACACGACATCCGGCAGCTCTGCGATCTTCGCGCGAAGCTGCTCGAAGTAATTTGTGCGCTCTGCCCAGCTGGTATTGGTGTTGTCATGGACGGGGATGCCGACCGACATGACATTGTGCGGATCGTAACCGAGCGGAATCCGCATCATGCGCAGAAAGCCTTCGATCGCGGCGCTGGCCGTGGTGAGCAGGAGCAGGGTGAGCGCGATCTGGCCGGCGATCAAAAACCTGTGCAGCTCTTTGCCGCGCACGCTGCCGGCTACCTTATGCGTGCCGGATTGCATGACCTGATTGATCTCCGGCTTTGATAGCTGCAGCGCCGGAAAGAGTCCGAAGAGCACGCCGGTCAACAGGGCCAGTCCCACGCTGAAGAGCAGTACGGGGAGGTTGATGTGGAAGTCTGACTCCGCCGGGAACTGTTGCGGCAGCCAGGCAACGATCAGGATCAACGCTCGATAGGCAAGCAATATGCCCAAACTGGCTCCGATGAGAGCTACCATGAGCGATTCCGTGAGCAACTGCCGGATGATGCGGGAGCCGGTGGCTCCGACCGCGGAACGCACGGCAAACTCGTGTTGACTTGCTGTGCCGCGCGCGAGTAGAAGGATCGAGACATTCCCGCAGCCAATCGCCAGAAGCAACGCTACTGCAGCAAACAGCAAATACAGCGTGCCGCGCAGATCGCGGGTGGTCCAGTCCTTCAACCCCTGGATGTCTACTTTGAAATGCCGGGGAAAATGGGTCGGCGTTTCCTGCGCGAACTGCTCCATGAACGGCTGCAGCTCGGCATTGGCAACGGCCCGCGTGATGCCGGGCCGCAGTTTGACCAGGACGTTGAAGTTGTAGCTCGCGGGTAGATCATGTGCGAGCTTTTGCGGCAGGTAGATATCTGCATCGCTGCCGCCCCATCCGAAACGGGGCTGCGTCACGCCGACGATGGTGTATTTCTTGTGGACCAGTTCCAATGTCTGGCCGACCACGGCGGGATTTCCGTTGAAATGCCGCAGCCAGAATTTGTAGCTCAGCATGATGGCCGGCTGCGCTTCCTGTCCGAAGGGAGAATCTGACGGGCCGAGATTGCGTCCGAGCAGCGGGGCGAGGCCGAGCATCGGAAATGTGCCGCCGGTGAGGTAATAGCTGACCACATCTTCGGGAACATCGTGTCCAGTGATGGTGAGGTTCCACTCGTTGATTGCCGATAGAGCTTCGACTGCATGTACCTTCTCTAACTGATGCACCTGCGTGCCGGTGAGACCGGCAAAGCCAAGATTTCCGTCCGGTGCTCTCGTCTGAAGAAACGCGATGCGGTCCGCGCCCTTGTAAGGGAATGGATTCATCAGCACGGCATAGACCACGCTGAAGACCGAGACCGTTGCGCCAATCCCGAGGGCGAGCGAGAGAATGGCGGTGAGGGCGAAGCCAGGATAGTTTCTCAGCTGGCGGAACGCGTAGCGGATATCTTGCAGAACGGCGGCCAAGAAAACCTCCTGATTCGTAGTAAAAGCTTTCGCTGAAAGACCTATTCGCACCTCAATGCCGTCATGGGATCGACCGACGAAGCGCGCCGCGCGGGCAGAAGACAGGCCAGAGCGGCAACCGCCAGCAACAGCAGCGATACGCCCACAATGAGCAGCGGATTGCTGGAACTGCTTTGAATCCAGCTGGCAATCATCTTGCTCAGGCCGAAGCTGAGTCCGAGGCCGATGACAATGCCAAGCCCTACACTCGCACCGGCTGACGCGAAAACAATCTTCAATACGTCGCCGCGCCGCGCTCCCAGCGCCATGCGTATGCCAAACTCGTTGGTTCGCTGCGCGACCGAGTAGGAGACGACGCTGTAGAGCCCAATCGCAGAGAGGACGAGCGCCAGTACGGAAAACGCGCCAAACAGGGCCGAAATCAGCCTTCCCCGGGCCCAATCCGGCTCGTTCCTGATCCAGGTTTCCAGATCGTCGACCTGCCCATATGCCTGCTGGTCAGGGTTCACGGCTGCCAGCTGTTGACGAATGTTGTGCAGGAGCGCGAGTGGATTGCCACGGCTTCGCACCAGGAACTGCGTGCCCATCTGCATCTCGATGCTGTACGGCAGAAAGACGGAGGGTTTCACCGGTTTATCCATGCCCTGATTGAGCGCGTCGCCAGCCACGCCGATGATCTGGAGCCAGCCATCGCTGCCGGGAGCGGTCAGAGTGTACGGCGGGTCAGCCTTGATGACGGGAACTTTCAAGGAATGGCCAACGGCGTCGCCATTTGGATAATAGAGTTTTGCGAAGCTCTGGTTTACGACCACGAGCAACGCCCCGTGTGCCACCTCGGTGGGGTTCCAGAGCCGCCCTTGCAGCAGTGGAATGCTTAGCGTGCTGAAATAGCCGGGGTCGACAAAGTTCATTAACGCCGTCTGCGCATCCAGAGACGCGGAAGGCTTGCCCAGCAACTCGAACTTCTCCTCATCTCCATTGGCTGGCGGTGTAGCGTTCGTCGAGATTCCGGTGGAGACGACGCCGGGGACCTCGGCGATCTTCGCGCGCAGCTGCTCGTAATAGTTCACCCGCCCCGGCCAGGTGGGGTAGGTGTCGTCATGTACCGGGATGCCGACGGAAATGACGTTATGCGGATCGTAGCCCAACGGCATGCGCATCATGCGCAGGAAGCCTTCGATCGCCGCGCCCGCGGCAGTCAGCAGCAACAGCGTCAGGGCAATTTGTCCGGTAATCAATACGTTATGCATGCGCTTGCCGTGCGCATTGCCCGCAACCTTCTGCGAGTTGGACTTCATGACCTGGCTGACTTCCGGCTTCGCCAGTTGCAAGGCGGGAAACAATCCGAAAAGGATGCCGGTCAGCATCGCGAGCCCTACGCTGAAGAACAGCACCGGCAGATTGACGCTGATATCGGTGGCTGGCGGGAAGGTATTTTGCGGCAGCCACGCTACGATGAGGCTCAATGCCCGATAAGCGAGCAGAATGCCCAATCCCGCGCCGGTAAGGGACAGGATCAACGCTTCTGTCAACAGCTGCCGCACAATGCGAGAGCCGCTGGCCCCGACTGCCGAGCGCACGGCGAACTCATGTTCCCGCGCTGTGCCGCGCGCCAGCAGCAGAATCGAGACATTGCCGCAGCCAATGGCCAGCAGCATGGCAACCGCGGCAAATAGCAGATAGAGCGTGCCGCCAATCTGGTGGATCGTCCAGTAACTCAGCTGCCGGACATCGACTTTGAATTTCGGTGGGAAATGAGTCGGCGTCTCCTTGGCAAAGCGCTCGAGCAGCGGCTGGAGCTGCGCGTCCGCCGCCGCATAGGTTACACCGGGGCGCAGTTTCAGCATGACGCCGAACATCATGGCCTGATCGCTGGTGATTTTTTGCGGCAGGTAGACATCGGCGTCCCATCCCCATGGGAAATGGGGAGGAGTCACGCCGATGATGGTGTATTTCTTGTGGGTCAGATCAAGCGTCTTGCCGATGACGGAGGGGTCGCTGTTGAAGTGCTGCTGCCAGAACTTGTAATTGAGCATCACGACCGGCTGCGGTTCCTGGCCCGGAAGCGAATCGGAGGGGCCAAGATTCCGGCCAAGGAGGGGAGCAATGCCGAGAGTCGGAAAGGTATCGGATGTCTGCGAATAGGCGACGACATCGGTGGGAACATCGTGTCCAGTGAGCGTAAGGTTCCGCTCGGACCACGCTGCAATCTTGTCGATGGCGGGTATCTGCTGCAGTTCGCGCACCTGCTGGCCCGTGATATAGACGTTGCTGAAGTCGCCGGAGGGAACGCTCGCGCTGAGCGTTACCAGCCGTTCGAGATCCGCGTAGGGATAGGGATGCACGATCACGCCATAGATGACGCTGAAGACGGAGACGGTCGCGCCGATGCCGAGAGCGAGCGAGAGGATGGCAGTCAGCGCGAAGCCGGGATGGCTGCGTAGCTGGCGAAAGGCATAGCGGATGTCTTGGAGCAGGGTGTGCACAGGCTCTCCTTGAAATGCGGCCTGGCTTACCGACGGGCAATTTGATTTCCACCCGGTAAATCTCTGCAAGTTATTGATTTTATGGCAAAATCTACCTGAGCCTACAGCAGAAACCGCCGCATTGTGTTCATTCGCGGACTCCCGTCGTTCGCGGGTGGACACTCGTGTTGCCCTGAATGGCGCCCGAAGGGGTGCGGGTGTCTTACTCGGTGCGCAGGGCCTTCATGGGCCGGATCAGGGAGGCGCGGAAGGCCGGCACGATGCACGCCAGCAGCGCCACGATGAGCAGCAGAAGGCAGACACCGAGAATCAGCAGCGGATCGCGAACACTATTTTCGATCCAGCGCGAGAGCAGGCCGCTGAGGCTGAAGCTGAGAACGAGTCCTACAGAAAGACCTGCGCCAATGCTGATTCCGGCAGTGGCCAGAACATTTTGCAGAATGTGGTGGCGCTGCGCCCCCAAAGCCATGCGAATGCCGAACTCATGGATACGCTGCGCCACCGAATAAGAGACGACGCTGTAAAGTCCGACCGTGGCCAGCACCAGGGCAAGCACAGAGAAGATGCTGGAAAGCACGGCGATGAGATGTTCGCGCGCCCACTCCGACTGGTGCTCAATGCGCTCCTGCATCGAGATCACGGGATACGAGACCTGCTGGCCTGGATTGATGCTGGCAATCTGGCGCCGGATAGCCGATTCAAGCGCAAGCGGATCGCCCTGGGTGTGGACGAGAATTTGCTCGAAGTCGATCAGGTAAAGCGAATAGGGAACATAGATCTCCGGTTTTACCGGTTTGTCGAGGCCATCGTTACGGGCATCACCCACGACGCCGATAATGGGCAGCCAGCCATCGCTGCCGTCGACGGCCACCACGCGCGGTGGATGATTTTTGAGATCAGGTATGCGCACCGAGTGGCCCAGGACGTCGCTCCTGGGAAAGTAGCGGCGAACGAACTCGTTATTCACGACGGCAAATCGCGCGCCATGCTGGCTCTCGCTCTGATCCCACAGGCGCCCATGCAGTAAAGGAATATGCAGGATCGAGAAGAAATGCGGGTCCACAAAATTAATATTGGTGAGCTGCGCGCCGATGGCGTTCTGGCCCAGGATCTCGATGGGAAAATCCCAGGCGCTATTGGGAGGCGCGATCAGCGATAGCGAGGCTTCGGTTACGCCGGGCGTCTCTGCTACCTTGTCGCGCAGTTGCTGGAAGTAATTGGTGCGGGCTTCCCATGTCGTATAGGTATTGGAGTGGATAGGGATGCTGAAATCCGCCACATTGTGGGGATCAAAACCCATATCGGAATGGAGCAAGTTGCGAAAGCTCTGAATCGCTGACGCGGAGGCCGTGAGCAGCACCATGGCCATCGCAATTTGTCCGGCAATCAGAATGGCATGCAGCCGTCTGCTGGAGACGCTGCCTGCCGCTTTTTGCGTATTCGCCTGCATGACTTCGCGGATTTCAGGATTCATGAGCTGCAGCGCGGGAAAGAGCCCAAAGAGAACGCTGGTGAAAACCGCGAGTGCGATGCTGAACCCCAGCACCGGCACATGGACTGGGATTTCAAGGCCGCGCGGAAAAAGCTGCCAGGGAAGCAGGCCGACAACAAACGGCGTACTGCGATAAGTAACGATCACTCCGAGAGCGGAGCCCGCCACGCCGAGTATCAGAGATTCAGTGAACAGTTGGCGGACGATACGCCATCCACTTGCCCCAACCGCGGCGCGCACGGCGAATTCATGTTGGCGGCCTGTGCCACGCGCGAGCAACAGAATGGACACATTTACGCAGCCAATCACAAGGAGCAAAAGAACCGCGGCAAACAGAAGATACAGCGTGTTGCCGAGCGATCGCTTAAAGCGCTCATCGATGCCGCGCACATCCAGCTCCAGGCCTTCGATCCAGAGATTGGGATGATCGCGCACCATCTGCTGGAAGATGGGACGAGACTCTTCAAGTGCCTCGGCTCTGGTCACTCCCGGTTTGAGCCGCATGATCGTCAAGTAGCTGAGAGTCGTGGGGCTGGACGTATCCAGAGGGGCATACACATCGGCGTCCCACCACGTAAATCGCGGAGGCATGACGCCGAGGATCGTGTAATTGCGGTTGTCCAGCCGCAAGGGCTGGCCAACGACCGCGCGGTTTCCATTGAAGCGACGTTGCCAGTACTGGTAGGTCAGCACAACGACAGGCTGAGGCGCGCGGCCTTCAGGCGCGTCCGAGGGGAGAAATGTACGCCCCAGATAGGCAGGAACGCCAAAGAAAGGAAACGCATTGCCGGAGAGATAGACGACGTCAACGTCCTCAGGAATATCGACTGTGGTATCGGACAGATACTCCTCAGTCATCTCCACGGTGTCTTCAAAGGCCCGTACATTGCGCAGATCGGGAATGCGTTCACGGGAGATGAAGGGAACATCTTCAAAACCCGTTTTTGCGCGCGCATAAAACTGCACAATCCTGCTGGATTGTGAGTACGGTGACGGATGAATCAGAACGCTGTAGACAACACTGAAGACGGAAACGGTTGCGGCAATGCCAAGTGCCAGCGACAAGATGGCGGTGAGTGCGAAACCGGGATGTTTGCATAACTGCCGGAGAGCGAAGCGGACATCCTGCAGAAAAATTGACACTGAGCCTCAGAATAGGAAGTTACTTTTGACTTATCACTGGATTGCCCAAGTTTATATGACTCAGGTGCGATAAGAGCTGTGTTTTACTGAGGAAAAATCAAAGTGTAGCAGTTCTGTTCATAAGGTGAAGTTAGCGGCCATGACCGTTGAAAGAAATTTGAAAAACAAGAAAGCTCATCAGCCCTAAGACCACGATACCGAACGCTAATAGGAAACCGCCAATCACGATATTCACCAGACGTTCCTGCTCGGGTCGCGGACGGGTAATACCAAAGGTAGCAATGAACGATTCCGTAAGATACGCCAATAGCTTCATCGTATTTCAGTCTTACTTCTCAACCTAGGATAGCGCGGTTTCCGGTATCCCGGCGCTTACTATAATGCCCGTCCCGCGGCTGCGCCCGATGCCCAGGCCCATTGGAAATTAAATCCGCCAAGATGCCCCGTCACATCGACGACTTCGCCGATGAAAAACAAACCGGGAAAGCGCTTGCACTCCATCGTCTTCGCAGAAAGCTCATTCGTATCGACGCCGCCGGCGGTGACTTCGGCCTTTTCATAGCCTTCGGTGCCAGCCGCGGTGATCGGCCACTGATGAAATTTGGCTTCCAGTTCCTGAATGGCATGGTTCGTCCATGATCGAGGCTGCGCGAGCGCAATTAGACGATCGGCGAATCGCTGCGGTAGCTTTTCGCGTAACAGCGCACCGGCCTTTGCGGCATCTCGTCCGGAAGCGCTTTCAAGCAGCGGAGAGAAAAGCTGCGTATCGGGTGCAAGATCGAGCGTGAGCGATTGCGAGGGCGACCAATAGGACGAAATCTGCAGGATGGCAGGGCCGCTCAGTCCGCGATGCGTGATGAGCATCTTTTCGCGAAATCTTTGGCGGCCAGCCGATGCAATTACTTCTGTGGATACTCCGGAGAGATCGCAGAGGTTCTTGCAATCGTCAGCCGAGAGCGTGAGTGGAACCAGCGCCGGTCGCGGGGGAACAACCTGGATGCCGAACTGACGGGCGACATCATAGCCGAATCCGGTGGCGCCCATTTTTGGTATCGACAGACCGCCCGTGGCAATGACCAGCAACGGAGCCTGATAGACGCCCTTCGATGTATGCAGTACGAAGGAATCCGAGCGTTCGATACGATCCGTGCGCGCGCCGAGGACGACTTCAACCCCCGCATCGCTGCACTCGGTAAGCAGCATGTCTAATATCTGCCGCGCGGAATGATCGCAGAACAATTGGCCAAGGGTCTTCTCGTGATAAGCGATGCCATGCTTGTGGACGAGGACGAGGAAATCCTGTGGCGTATAACGGGCGAGCGCCGACTTGGCAAAGTGCGGATTGCTCGATAGGAAGTTTTCCGGACGGCAATGAATGTTGGTGAAATTGCAGCGGCCGCCGCCGGAGATGAGAATTTTCTTTCCCGGCCGCTCAGCAAGATCGAGAACGGCGATGCGCCTTCCTCGTTTGCCTGCTTCGATGGCGCACATCAATCCTGCTGCGCCCGCGCCTAAAATGATGGCGTCAAATTCGTGCTTCACCTTAGAAGGCTATCGCACTTCGACAACAGCAAGGCCACTCGGGGGAAGCGTGAGCGTAAGTACATGGTCTTTGAGCGCAACCGTCTCGGCTGGACCGGGTTCGGATGCTTTCTTGAGAGCATCGATCTGCGGCTTTGTCGGATAACGCGGGCTGCCCATCTGCTTCCACGCATCGAGCGTATCGCCATGCTGCGCATCGACACGGCGTATGACGGCGCGGCTGGCGTGCACGCCATTCAGCGTAAACTCGATGGTCTTTTCCGGTCCGCTTGCGTTCGGCTCTACGAGATTCCATGCCGCGATGACGAGCGTGCCATCTTTGCGGCGCGTCACCAGCACGTCATCCTGCGGTACTTTGATTCGTTCCTCGCCAAGCGTGTGCAGGTCGGCAAAGACGCGGAAGGCCGGCTTCGGGATGCTGTCCTCGGCGATCAATCCATAGCCACCATAGAACGGTGTCTTGACGACGCCCTGCTCTTCAAAGACATCGGAAAATGTCCAATAAGACATCATGTCGACTAAGCCGTCGCATTGGCGGATGGTATCTGCCATCCACGGTCCCATATAGATAGAATCGGTAATCGCCGACTCATTCATGTACGTTGCGTTGAACTCGCTCCAGATAAGAGGCATGTTCGGTTTTGCCGATGCTTTGATCTGGTCGTGGACTTTCCGCACTGCCGCAGCGACCATTTGGTGCGGTGCGATCTCGCGCTTGTCTCCGAAGACGTCTTGCGAGACGTCGTTGCCGTAGACGTGCGTTGAAACGAAGTCGAGCGGCACATCGTTTTGCGTGGCGTGCGCAATCATGGCATCGACCCACGCTGCCTGCGCGGTCGCCGGGCCACCGACGCGGATTTTTTCATTCACGGACTTCAGCGCGCGAGCCGTGTGGTCGTACAACTCAAAGTAAGTCTGCTGCGCGGGGCGGCCTGTCCAGAAATCGATATTCGGCTCGTTCCAGACTTCGAAGTACCACTTGGACACCTCGTCGATGCCATAACGCTCCACCAGATGCTTCGCGAATGCCGTGATGAGCGCGTCCCACTTCGCATAGTCCTTCGGCGGCGAGACGATCTGCTTGTACCAGAAAGCGTGGTAATCGAGCTTCGATGCGAGCTTTTTGGGCATAAAGCTGATCTCGACGAAAGGACGCACGCCGCTGGCAAGCAGGCCGTCGTAGATCTGATCTACGTAAGAGAAGTTGTATATGGGATTGCCTTGCGCGTCTTCGTCGTAGACGCCCACTTCATCATGCAGGATGGCGTGAAAGCGGACGTATTGGAAGTCCGTAATTTTCTTTGTGGCATCGAGGTCTTCGCGATAGTCCTGACGAAGCGACAGGATGGCGCGTCCCGAGCCGAACATCTGTTCCCAGAAATGCGGAAATGGCTCCGTCGCAACGTGCGCGTCGATGGTGACCTGCTCCGGGGTGCTTTGTGCAAGCGTGAATTGCGAAGGAAGCAGAAACGACGCGAGGAGGAGGAAGTAGAGGCAATACCGATGCATGATCATCCCGCAAACAAGGTATCGTGTACGGCCATAGATATACAAACGGCCATGCTATACAGGATTCCTTTATTTCGATGCAAGTCATGAAGTTTTAGAGTTACACTTTGGCCGACAGGAGGGCCCTATGCGACTCCATGTAATGAGGTGCGGTCAGCTGGCACTTGTCTTGTTTGCAGCGACATCGTTTCTTTCCGCTGCGGACATCCCCAAAGGAACCAAAATCACCGTGCGGCTTGAATCTCTCATCAGTAGCGCAAGCGCAGAATTCGGACAGACGTTCGACGCTTCTTTGACACGCGATCTCGTCGTGAATCACAGGACCATTGCAGCGGCAGGAAGCAAGGCGGAAGGGATGATCGTGCAGGCTCAGTCGAGCGAAAACGGCTATGCCGCCTTTATCACGGTTAAGCTGACGTCTTTGGAGGGGAAATCCGCAACCTATGTACTGGATACCTATGATGTGACGCGACAGGGTTCCGGCAAAGCCAGCCCCTCGGAGCCGCGTCCAACTGATGACGTGGGGCCGATGATCGGTGGAATCGGCAAGCGGCCGAGTATCCCAACAATGCCCGGTCCCGATCAAGGTGTGGTGCTGGATAAAGGGAGCGGCCCGGATGTGATTTTACCTCCGGGCGCGTTGCTCACTTTCCAGGCCAGGGCAGATGCTGAGGAAGTCACCAAGCCCTAGCCAGTCATTGTCTAGCTGTGCAGAATGCGGGCTGTGCCGCCATCCGGCCCCTGCACTTTAATCTTCTTTGCCAGCCCCAGGATGCCGAGCAAACGAATGCACAAGTAGTTGAAGTCGAACTCATACCAGGCCATGCCGTGGCTTGCGGAAACGGGATGCGCATGATGGTTGTTGTGCCAGCCTTCGCCGCCGGAGAGCAGGGCGACCCACCACAGGTTGCGCGAATCGTCGCGCGTGGCAAAGCGCTTGGAACCCCACATATGCGTGGCGGAGTTGACCAGCCAGGTGACGTGCAGACCGAGCGTGATGCGGAGGAAGACGCCCCAGAGCAGCCATGACCATCCACCAAAAGCAGCGAGCACAGCGCCAATGATGACAGTCGGCAACCAGTGATACTGGCTTAGCCAGCGATAGAAGCTGTCTTTGGCAAGGTCGGGCGCGTAACGCGCAAGCACTGCCGGGTCGTCATTATGCAGTGAGCCATAGAGAATCCACCCAATATGCGACCACCAGCCGCCATCGCGCGGGGAGTGCGGGTCGCCGGGCTTGTCCGTGACCTGGTGGTGCAGGCGATGTACGGCCACCCAGTAGAGTGGGCCGCCCTGCAGTGCCAGTGTGCCGCAAATGGCCATCGCATATTCCACCCATTTGGGTGTAGTGAAGCCGCGATGGGTGAGCTGACGGTGGTAGCTCATGGCGATGCCCACGTTCTGCCCCAGCACCCAGAGCACGGCAAAGACGATCAGCGCAGACCAGCTGAAGAAGAAGAGCGCCGCGATGGCCCCGATGTGAAAGATAGCGATCCAGATGCCGAAAACCCAGTTGAACTTGCCAGAGGGCTTCTGCAAAAACGGGTCGGATTCGGATGTGACGGTAGCGGTGCTCGTGTGGACCGCTTCTTCAATCAGTACAGGCATATTTATGTGTGTCCCCAGCTACGACAATAGTCCTGGGAAGGGTTTTCGCTTGTAAGACTTCCGTAATTTCTGATTTGAAGCAGAAATTGTCTAGCCGGGAACCTCGCGGATTTCTGTCGTAACGCGCAGAGGTTCGGGTTTCTGCGCTGCCGGCGTCGGCGGCGCTTCGTCCATCTTGCCGAAGATCATCTTGCCCGATGCTGTCTGAAGCACAGAAGTTACGCTGATTTCGACCGAGCGGCCGATCATGCGGCGTGCGTGATCGACGACAACCATGGTGCCGTCGTCAAGATAACCGACGCCCTGGTTGTACTCCTTGCCTTCTTTCAGGATGGCGATGTTCATCTTTTCGCCCGGCAGCACCACCGGTTTGAGCGAGTTGGCTAGGTCGTTGATGTTCAGAACCGATACGTGATGTAGATGGGCGACTTTGTTGAGGTTGAAGTCATTGGTCACGATTTTCGCATCCAGCTGCTTGGCCAGCTCCAGCAACTTCAGGTCGACCTCGCGGATATGCGGAAAATCCTCTTCCATGATCTGCACGGTGAGTAGTGCGTTCGATTGCATGCGCTGGAGTACGTCAAGACCGCGCCGTCCGCGCTGACGTTTGGAACTGTCGGAAGAATCGGCCACCATTTGTAACTCGCGCAGCACAAATTCAGGAATGACGAGGACTCCATCCAGAAATCCCGTGTCCGCCATGTCGGCAATGCGGCCATCGATGATAGCGCTGGTATCCAGCAGCTTGACGTTGCGCCTGTTCTGGCGTTCGCCGCTGAAAAGATCGCCGAGCGCCGAAAGGTTGAGCATGTCGCCCTTGCTCGTCCCCACGACCAGGCCGACATAGGACATCAGCAGCAGCACGAGGATCTGCAGCAGGCTGCGTGTATTTCCCGTGGGCAGGCTGTTCGCCAGCACCAGGCTGCAGAGAAAGGCGCCGAAGATGCCGAGGATGCTGCCGATGACCGCGCCGATCAAACGTCTCAGGCTGAGCGCGCGCACGCGTACCTCAAAGGCGATGATGAGCGCAGCGCTGCCTGCTCCGGTCAGAACCGAAAACCAGGCGGGTAAACCATGAAGGCGAAAAAAATAACAGACAGCGGCAACAACCAAAACAAAAAGAATGCGTATTAAAGCGAGGTCCATACAGAACCGGGGCCTCCGATAAGGAACAATCCTGCAGGCGAAATTTTCAGTATGAAAAAAGAACACTCGTCTGGCACGACGGGAGTATACGCACAGCCTCACAGAGGAGGCAAAGTGAAGTGTGATGAGACGGTAAACCAACCAGGAATTGCGCCATGCCGAGGAATGAAATGTTCTTGACGGGCAATTCCAGAGGTGGTGTATTGGTGCTCTCTTCTATACGCGTGTTTTTTACCGGTTGTGATCCAAAACGAGGGAGAATCGATGCCTTTGTCGCGAAAGCTGCGTCAACTGCTTGTTCCGGTCTGTTTGTGCCTGCTGTTGACCTTTATCATGTTCATTCTGGCGTCGGCGTCTAGCTCCGTCGCGAGAGCAAAGCTTCATCTTCCTTCCCTGGGTTTGACGAATGCCTTGGCTGCGCAGCAACTGACGCCCGGCACGGAATCCCAACCGGGCACGGCTCAGCCGAAAGCTGGCGTTTCAGGATCTGGGGCGCCCCAAGAGGAAGACACAACCACCCGAGACGCCTGGCTGGTACGAATTTTCTGCTTCCTCGCCGCAACGGTCGTGATTTACCCGATCCTGCGATTTTTGTTCAAGCCCTGGACGTTCCGCAGAGAACACATATTCGGAGCTCTTGGGGGAGATGCAGTCGTTTACTACTATCTGAAGTTTCGCCCCGGAGCCAAGCTGCTGCAGGATCATCCGCCCAGTGCCGTGAACCCTTATGTTCCGCCGGGGCCGGTATTCGAGGCAGCGACAGCTGCGGACTATCTCGAAGCGTTTAAGAAAGATTTTGAGCGCTGGTATGGGCGTGGGTATTACATCATTCCAGTGTTCCTGCTGACCGTTCTCAGTTTTGCGTCCGCATGGTGGGCGGAGATGATGCTGCGTTACTGGGCGGCGAACAGTAAAGAGCTCAACTCCCTGCGCGCGCTTGCCGCAGCCGCCCTGGGTGGAGCTTTTATGTGGATTGTTTCCGACCAGATTGATCGATTGCGAAGGCGCGATTTCACCACAAGCGATGTTTACTATTACAACTTCCGCATTTTGATGGCGATTCCTTTCGCCTGGGCACTTAGCCTGAGCGAAATGGGAGCCAGTACTGGCCGCCCGTTAGGCTTAGCCGCAGCCATTCCTCTCGCATTTTTTCTGGGTGCCTTTCCAACGACCACGCTTTTCACCATCGCACGCCGCATTGGCGGGACAGTCTTAAAACTTGGAGACGACCCTGATAAAGGGAATGAACTCGAGAAACTGCAGAGCGTCACGAAGAGCAACGCCGAACGTTTTAAGGATGAGGGAATCGCAACGATTACTTCGCTGGCTTATGCGGACCCTGTCGACTTGACGATCCGAACGAATTTCGACTTTAGCTACGTGGTTGACTGCGTGAGCCAGGCTCTGATGTGGATTTACCTCGGGAAAGACGATGGAGGCGCGCAGCTTTTTCCGCTTTCCCTGCGCGGAGCCCAGGAGGTAAGGGCGCTCTTCTTCTGGCTTAACGACGCAAGCGATCCAGTAAGACAGGACGCTGCCCAGAAAACGATCGATGAGGCGGCGGTGCTGCTCAAGATTTCTTCCGATGCACTCAGAGTCACTCTGGAACAAATTGCAGAAGACCCATATACCAAGTTCCTGACGGACGTCTGGACGTAGAACAGCGGAAGAGGCATGAGCTCTCTTCCGCTGGATTGTCCGCCCTAATCGCGTTGACAGGCCCTAGTATTTGGGCAGCTTGGGGTCGATGTCCGTAGCCCAGGCGGTGATGCCGCCCGCAAGATTGGCCACGTTCTTGAAGCCGCTCTTCTGCAGAAACTCAGCAGCACGCTGGCTGCGTCCGCCGGTCTTGCAGTGGATCACGATCTCGCGGTTCGCATCGAGTTCGCCGAGACGATTCGGCAGATCGCCGAGCGGAATCAGCGGCGCTCCGATATTTACGATCTGGTACTCGTGCGGTTCGCGTACGTCGAGGACAAACACATCTTCGCCTGCATCAAGCCGGCGCTTCAAATCAACTGGTGTAATCTGCGGGATTCCGTTTTGCATGGGTGCTGGCTTCTGTTCCGGGACGATGCCGCAGAACTGTTGATAGTCGATCAATTTAGTGACGGTCGGATGCGTGCCGCAAACCGGGCAGTCGGGATTCTTACGTAGCTTCAGCTCGCGGAACTTCATGTTCAGCGAATCAACAAGCACGAGGCGCCCAATGAGCGGCTCGCCCTTGCCGAGGATCAGCTTGATGACTTCCGTTGCCTGAATCACGCCAAGCAGGCCGGGCAGGATGCCGAGCACGCCGCCCTCTGCGCAGGAGGGAACGAGTCCCGGCGGTGGCGGTTCGGGATAGAGGCAGCGGTAGCAAGGGCCGTCTTCTGTAGCGAAGACGCTGGCCTGGCCTTCGAAACGGAAGATCGAGGCATAGGCGTTCGGCTTGTTTCCACTGAGCACGCAAGCGTCATTGACGAGGTAGCGCGTAGGGAAATTGTCGGTGCCGTCGGCGACGATGTCGTAGTCCTTGATGATCTCAAGCGCGTTGGCACTGGTGAGCATCGTCTCGTGCTTCACGATATTCACATGCGGGTTCAGCGCTTTGATCTTGTCGGCGGCGGAATCGATCTTCGGGCGGCCCACGTCGGCTGTGCTGTGAATGATCTGCCGCTGTAGATTGCTCTCATCCACCACGTCGAAGTCGACCAGGCCAATGGTGCCGACGCCGGCAGCGGCCAGATAAAAGAGCATGGGAGCGCCGAGTCCCCCGCTGCCGACGCAGAGGACCTTCGCGGCCTTGAGCTTCTGCTGGCCTTCGAGGCCGACTTCAGGCAGGATGAGGTGCCGCGAATAACGGGCGATTTCAGCGTTGTCGAGTTGTGGCAGTGCCACTTGTTCTTCGGTAAGTGTTGGCATGTGTACCTCAGGGGCTAAAGCCCCGATCTTAAATTTTCTATGCGTAGGTTAAAAACCTAGCTTCTAGCAACATTCCCGCGTCCGCCCGTGCGGCTAACACCCGCCGGCTATCGAGGGAATAATCGACAACGAATCCGCATCTGTCACCGTGGTTGCTTCTTTTTCCGGCAGGTAGCGCACGTCCTCGTCGTTCAGGTAGACATTCACAAACGCACGCAGCTTACCTTCGTCCGAATAAAGATGCTTTTTCAGATCGGGGTGCTGCGTGGTGAGGGCGTTCAGCGCCTGGCCTACGGTCCCGGCTTCAACCTGCACAGCATCCTGCTTGTCGACATACACGCGTAAGGGGGTAGGGATAAAAATTTTCATGATCAAAATCCTTTTCAGTTTGGAGAAAGCCGATGGAAGGCGCAGACAAAAATCAATCTGCGCGACAGGAGACGGACAAACCGGCGATCAACATCGTCCGGTTACCAACTCCTCGACCTGAATCGTTTCGTCCTCAAAGGATTTGTCGTCTTCGTTTGTTCCTGTCAGCAGGAAAGAATTCGTCTGCTGCGCAACTCCATTGGCGACTGCGGTGATGACGTAGGAGCAGCCGAGCCAATGCGCTTCCTCAAAGTCAGTCTTCGACCATTGCGCCGGATGGTCCGGATGCGAATGATAGAAGCCGACGATGTCGAGTCCGCGTTCGCGTCCCTGCCGTTGAATCTTGATCAGCTCCTGCGGAGCGATGTGATAGCGGTTATGCGCCGCGTCAGTACGCGTATTGCCCGCGCGCACGGCGTCTTCGACGGTATTTATATCGAGGTTGTCCGCATTCTGGACGGACCGGCCCAGCAGCACGCCACAACACTCATGCGGATAGGTCTCTTCCCCATGTTTCCGCAGTGCATTGTAGATCGGTTCGCTGAGCTTAAGCATTGGTCTGTTCTTCCTCCCAGAAGCGTTCACTTAAATACTTGTCTGCCGAGTCGCACAGGATGGTCACAATCACGGCTTCGCGTCCCGCTGCGGCTTCTTCTTCAGCCACACGCAGCGATGCGGCGACGGCGGCGGCTGACGATACGCCCACCAGCAGACCTTCCGTGCGCGCAAGGCGCTTAGCCATACGATACGCGGCCTCGGTGTCCATCTCCAACTCGCGGTCGGCGAGGGATGGATCGTAAATCCTCGGCACAATCGCGGTTGCCATGTGCTTCAGCCCCTCTAAGCCGTTAAACGGCGAGTCGGGCTGCATGGAAACGCACTGGATCTGCGGGTTCAACTCTTTTAAGCGGCGCGTGGTCCCGACAAACGTCCCGCTGGTGCCGAGTCCGGCGACAAAGTGCGTAATCTGCCCTGACGTCTGCTGCCAGATTTCGTTGGCTGTTCCGCGATAGTGTGCCTGCCAGTTGGCGTCGTTGCCGTACTGGTCGGCGTAGTAATACTTTTCCGGGTCGGCAGCGGCCAGTTCGCGCGCCTTGCGAATCGCTCCGTCCGAGCCGTCGTTCGGATCGGTCCAGATGACGTTCGCGCCATAGGCACCCAGGATGCGCTTGCGCTCCGGCGAGACATTCGATGGCACACAGAGGGTGACCGGAAATCCCATGGCCGCGCCCAGCATGGCGTAAGCGATGCCGGTATTGCCGCTGGTCGCATCGAGCAGGTGCTGACCCTGGCCAAGCTTGCCCTGCTTGACGGCAGCGGCCACAATCGACGAGGCGGCACGGTCTTTCACCGATCCCCCTGGGTTTACCCACTCGGCTTTGCCAAGAATCTGGATTCCAGGCAGGTGAGCAGTAATCCTCTCCAGACGCACCAAGGGCGTATTGCCGATGCGGTCGAGTAACGTCGTACCCAGCGATTGAATTGCAGTTGCCATAAGTGAATGCGTTGCAGCCAGCCGCGCAATGTGCGAGAGTGAAAGTGTTCAGCAGGCTACTTCAAGTGTAGCGTCTGCCGTGCCTTTACCGCTATGCCTAGAAAAACAAAGCAGCTTACCTTCGACGAAATCCTCACAAACCTTCGCGGCTCACAATTTGATGTTCGTGAGGTGCCTGGAGTCGCAGGGCAATATCGAGTGGAGAAACATGGCTGCGCGGCAGTGATTACGCGCGCCCAGGACGGAAATGGCGTGGCCTTTGCCGCGCGGCCCGGTTTTGTGCTGGGCGGTGAGATCGCCCATCTGCTCGATCGCGGCTTTCAGAAGTCATTGAAAACGAGCAAGTTAGAGATTGCAGCCACGGCCGATCACCTGAAGGCGATTCATCATTTCAGTGAAGAACTGAAAGAGATTGCTGGCTCGCCCAGCCTGTACAACGAGTCCATCGGCACGACGAGTGACGACTATTTTTATGATCGGCTAAAAGGCCGTGACAAAAAACCGATTCCCCGCTCACCGGCTCCCTGGGATTCTGCCGACGCGCACTAGAGGCAAACATGATGATCCGGCGAGCTTTGATTGCGACAACAGTGGTCATCTTCGCCGGATTGGGTTTTGCTCAGTCGGGCTCAAACTCACCCATCCATTTGAACGAGCGCCAGCAGGATGTCTACGCGATCTACTCCTTGCTGATGCCAGGCGCGGTTTTGGCCAACCTTGGCTCCAGCCAGAACCAGAGCTGGGCAATTGCGGACACTACGGTGAACGCGGAAGACATCAACCCCGCGCTTGCTCCGGAAGCGGCCCTCAAGCCGCCAAACGATCATCCGCGGCGCTTCCATGATGCGGTCGTTGATTACGAGCAGCGGCGGAATGCGCGGCAGCCTGTAATTCGCGGCTTTCATCTCGACCGGCCCTATACGCTGCTGACATCTTCGGATATTCAGGCATTCCAGGATTCACGTACCTCCGTTGCTCCTGACAGTGCTATTCAGCAGAAATACAGCGGCTATCCAGGCATCAATTACTTCAGCGACGTATATTTCAACCCGCAGCGCTCAGCCGCGCTGGTGTACATGGTGGCATGGTGCACTAATCTGTGCGGCCAGGGCGAATGGGTGTACCTGGAAAAGCAGAGTGGCCAATGGGTGCGACGGTCGGGACAGGCGTCGATCGTCTCCGGGGCCAAGCCTTTCTAGCATGAACTGAAAAAAAATAACGCTGCCATCCTGACGCTGAACGAAGTGAAGTGGAAGGATCTGCTTTTTCTCACTCGCTGTGCGAAACATCTGTGGCGATCTGGCAACCCTCCTTTTAGCGGAAACCAATCCTTACCGAAACGAAAAGCAGATCCTTCGCTCCGCGCAGGATGACAGCTCTATTTTTGGATCAGGGTTTGCTGTCTAACGGAGGGTTTTCTATCAACCTACAAGCAGTAGAAGATATGAAAGGGAACTAACGCTTCGCCCGTTCTCGCTGTAACTCCCGGTAGACATCGCTCTTGGACAGCCCGCGCTCGCGCGCAATGCGTTTGAGCGCATCTTTCTCGTCGAGGTTTTCTGACTTCTGCAACTCTGCGACGCGTTCGGTGATGCTGGCCGTCACGTTTTCCTCGGGCAAAGCGCGGGCTTCGACCAGCAGCGTAATCTCACCGCGAATGCGGTCCCGCTGCTTCAACTCCGCTGCCACCTCGACCACGCTGCCGCGCAAGAATTCTTCGTGCAGCTTGGTCAGCTCGCGTGCGACCACGACTCGGCATGTTTCGCCCCACACAGCCTGCACATCGCCAAGTGTCTCGAGAATGCGATGCGGCGCCTCATAGAAGACCAGCGTCGTGCCGTCTTCGGCAGTCGATGCCAGCCTCTCCAGCTCCGCGCGCCGAGCGCCGGCCTTTGCGGGTAGAAACCCAGCGTAGACGAACTGCTCAGTGTGGAGGCCGGAGGCGACAAGCGCGCTCAGCGCGGCATTCGCTCCGGGAATGGGATAGACGGCAATGCCTGCTTCGATCGCCGCAGCCGCCAGATGCATGCCCGGATCGGAAATCCCCGGCATGCCTGCATCGGAGACCACGGCGATACGCGCTCCCTGCTTCATGGCTGCGAGAAACTCCGGCACGCGGTCGGCTTCGTTGTGCTCGTGGCAGCTGATGGTCGGGGTGTTGATGCCGAAGTGGTTCAGGAGCTTCTGCGTCTGGCGCGTATCTTCGCAGGCGATGCGGTCGGCAGAACGCAGCACACGAATCGCGCGCAGCGTAATGTCACCGAGATTGCCGATCGGTGTGCCTACAAGGTAAAGACCCGGCGCGAGAGGACGGTCTGATTGTTCTTGATGTTCAAGCACGGCTTGTTCTTGATATTCAGGCGCAGCCGGTTCTTGATGGTCAGTGCCAGCGATATCGCTGTCTTCGTGCGGCATGATCTAGTTCTCGTGTTTCAGCCTGCGATGCTCAGCCAGCATGCCCATGCTGTGCATCAGGTTCTGCAGGGTAACGATGCCGATGACGCGATCGCCTTCCGTCACCGGAATGAGCGACATGCGCCCACCTGCCATGCGGCGAATCATCGAACCGAGAGAGTCGCCTGGCTGCGCTACCTGAAAGCTGCGCGACATAACGCCCTGCACATAGCCATTGCCTTCGCTGCGCAGCGCTTCCAGAATTCCCTGCCGCGAGACGATGCCTACGAGATTCGCTCCGCGCACTACGGGGAACTCATCCTGCAGGCTGTGAATGGCCTTGTAGAGCGCATCTTCGAGCGTGTCCGAGGGCGAGAGCGAGGAGAAGTCGGTCAGCATCACGTCGCGCATCGTCACCGTGTCGACGACCGATTGAAACATCAGTCCCTGATCCTCAAGCTGCGCGCCGATGAAGATAAAGAAGCCGCCCATGATAAGCCATGGGCTGAGGCTGCTGCTCAACCCAGAGTTGGGGATGAAGAGCAGTGCGATTCCGCCGAGAACGGCCATCGCGCCGAGGATCTGTCCCACTCCCGAAGCAGCGCGCGTAGCCTGCGCATTGCCTCGCGTCCGGCTGAAGCCGCCGCGCAGCATGCGTCCTGCGTCGAGCGGATAGGCAGGGATGAGATTCAGCACTCCGAGAATCACATTGAGCCAGACGGTCGAGCGCATCAGGTGAGTTGGCGTGACCCACGGACGCGCGAAGAGGGCTACCTGCGGCGCAGCTCCAGCGATCAGGGAACCAACGGCGACGGCAAATCCAAAATTGGCAAGCGGCCCTACCAGGGCCATGGTTGTCTGGATTTTGCCTTCACTGGCGCGCTCTGCGCTGTCGGGATTGGCGTAGGAGAAAAGGCCGCCGATCGGCAAAAGTAGAATGCTGCGCAACTGCACGCCATAATAAGCGGCTACGATCACGCGGGCTGCTTCGCGAACGACAACAGCGAGCAGCAGAACGAGCCACAACATAATGGCCCGCCACGACTGGACATTGACGAGGTTCGTCGAAAGCAGGCAGAGGCCGAGCAGCAATAAAAAAAATGTGTGGATGCGCAGATCAACGCCCATCCAGCGACCTAGCGGAAATGACCAGCCGCGCATTGCTCGTTCGTCCTCGTTCCTTGTTCCTTGAGACTTGCTTCTGCAATTGTATGCTGGCGGCATTGCAAACGCGTGTGTGGTAGAAATCCCCCACATGCGGACACCTGCGCTACCATCGGAAAAAGATGCGCGTGATCGCCGGAAAATTTCGTTCTCGCCCACTGACGGCTCCGCGCGGCCTTGATACCCGGCCTACAAGCGATCGTCTACGCGAAACGCTCTTCAATGTGCTCGCGCCGCGCATTGAAGATGCTGCATTCCTCGATCTCTATGCGGGATCGGGTGCAAACGGAATCGAGGCGCTCAGCCGTGGCGCAAGCCGAGTTGTCTTTGCTGAAAAAGCAGCGCCGGCAATTGCCGCGATTCGTGCGAATCTGCAGTCGCTAGGCATTCGCGAAGGCTACCAGCTCGAAACGCGCAGCGCGGCCGCTTCCGTGAAGCGCTTGTACGAGCAAGATCAGCAATTCGATCTCATCTTTCTCGATCCGCCATATCAGGCTGCCGAAGAATACGCCCTGGTATTGGGTTTGGTCGGAGATACATGCAATGCCCTGCTGGCAGACGATGCCGTCGTCATCGCAGAACATCATCGCAAGCAGCCGCTCGAAGATCAGTACGGCAAACTGCATCGTTATCGTCTGCTGGAGCAGGGCGATGCGGCTTTGAGCTTTTATTCGATCAACCAGTAACGCCGCCGGTGTGCTCGCCCGACTTCAGATCGATGGCGAAGGGCACGTCTTTGTCAGTCATCAGGTCCCAGCCAAGGCCGCAGAGCGTGTCGCCGACGATATCGGTGATCTCGATACCCTCCCAGGAAAGCCGCTCCGACTGCCATGCCTGTCCGTCGCGCCCCCAGGCAAGGATGGTGTGGTGCCCGACAAAGAGCAGCAGCTGTTGTTCTTTGAGCGCGCGGACACTCAGCACAGGACGATAGGGAATCTGGCTCCATTGCTGTGGCTGGAGTGTGTGGATCAGATAGGCATAGCCGCCGGAAACCGCGCAGAGCCACTCGGGATCGGGACAACTCCAAACGCCGGTGGGTGCGGAAGGATCGGCGAAACCCAGCGCGCAGGTGGCGAGAAACGTATCGCCGCTTGCTGGCTTTACCAACAGCTCCAGCGCGCCGCGTTCCACCTCTTCCACCTGCTGCGGATAGACGAACTGCCGCGACGGCGCAATCAGCGGACGCTTCTCCAGCACCTCGACGGACCAGGTGTGGGGGAATGTGAGGTCGCTTGCAGGCTTATTCATTTATTCAACTCAGGCGCACAAGGAGTCAGTTGAAGAATCCAGCGTCGCTGCTCTTCGGTGTCTGGAACCGGGCAGCCGCGAGCTTCCTCAATGATGGCTAAAGCCTCTTCAGCATCCCAGCCCAATTCAACCAGGACTGCGGCGGTCGTAACGGTCGCGCGACCGATACATCCTTGGCAATGTGCTCCTACATGCTTTCCTGAGCGAATCGCATCTGCCAGATAAGAGATGAGCTTGCAAAAATCCTTCCGGTTTGTGGGTATGGTGCGATCAGGGATCGGATAGGAGAAAAACTCAAGGCCATTTTTTTCTGCCAGCTCGCGTTCTTCTTCCAGTCCCAGAATCGCCGCCTCATCCTCCTCGAGCAGGGAGATAAGAATATCGATTCCAGAGCGTTTCAGAACGAGCAAGTCATCCTCAAGCCGGGCTTCAGCGCGAGGCCTTGCAACGATAGCGAGACGCGGCTTTCGACTGTGCTGAATCCAATACACGCTCGTCATAAACGCTACCCGGCAAACTGCTCCACACGTTCGCGCACGCTCAATACATGGACAGGCAGCGGCAGGCGACTGCCTTCCTCAAAAATCGGAATAAGCTTGTCGAACTCCGGCCCCGAATGCGCGCCCGTGAGCGCGATGCGTACCGGATGAAACAGCTCTTTGCCCTTGGCTCCGGTTTCAGCCTTGATCTCGTTCATCCATGTCTTGAACTGCTCCGGGGTCACTCCACCTTGGTGCCCGCGTACGCGCTGAGCGAAGGCAGCGAGAACCTTCTGCGCAGCCTCGGATTGCAGGATCGCCTCATTCTCGGCATTCGATCGAGCAGTTGCCGCGTCGAAGCGGAAAATAAACTGCGCCTTGTCCGGCAACTGCTCAAGGCGGTCGAGGGATGGCAAAAGAAGCGCAATCAATTTGCCGAACCAGGCCACAGTCTCTGTATCGGCAGCGGTCCGTTCCGCCAACAGGCCTTGCTTCTCAAAATATGGCCACGCAAGGTTCAAAACACGGGCTGGATCAGCCAGCTTCAGATAGTGCCGGTTGAGCCAATGCAATTTGTCGAAATCGAAGACGGCAGGCGATGCCGTCACGCGCTCGATCTCGAATTCGGCGATCAACTCCTGCGGCGTAAATGTCTCGGTAGTGCCGTCCTTGGCTCCCCAGCCGAGCAGTGCCAGATAATTCACCAGCGCTTCGGGCAGAATGCCCATCTCGCGGAAGCTGGCAATCGACGTGGCTCCATGGCGCTTCGAAAGACGCTCGCGGTCGCTGCCGAGAATCGTCGACAGATGGGCGAACTGCGGAACTGGCCATCCAAAGGCCTCGTAGATGGCGACCTGCTTGGGCGTGTTCGAGATGTGGTCGTCGCCACGAATCACATGCGTGATCTCCATCAGCGCATCGTCGACCGTGACGACGTAGTTGTAGACAGGCACGCCGCTTGAACGAACTAAGATCGGATCGCTGACTGTTTCGCTGGCAAACTCGACCTCGCCGCGCACAATATCGTGGAAGCGCAGTGGCCGGTCGGGAATCTGCAGACGCACCGCAAATTGTTCTCCAGCTGCGGCGCGCGCCTCGGAATCAGCCTTCGAGATGACACGGCACTTGCCGGAATAGACCTGCGGACGGTGCTCGGCGACGGCTTTCTGGCGCTCGGCTTCCAGCTCTTCCGCCGTGCAGAAGCAGCGATACGCCTTGCCTTCACGCAGCAGGTGGTCGGTGTGTTCTTTATAAATTGCAAGGCGCTCGGACTGGCGATAGGGTGCATGTGGGCCGTCAATCTCGGGGCCTTCGTCCCAGTCAAGACCGAGCCAGTGCAGGTCTTCGATGAGCTGTGCCTCATGCTCTTCTTTGCTGCGCTCAACGTCGGTATCTTCAATGCGCAGAATATAGCTGCCGCCTGCATGACGGGCGACCAGCCAGTTGTAAAGCGCCGTACGGGCATTGCCAACATGCAGCAACCCCGTGGGCGAAGGCGCGAAACGGACGCGCGTCTTATTTTTGTCCATAATTAATTTGAGGGTATCAAGATTGTCGCTTCACGCGGACCCTGGGATGTTCCTGGCGAAAGTGCTCCCAGCCTCCTGCGTCGAGCGGGGTGTGCTTGCCGTCTCTTGCGGTGATCTCGATCAGCGGTTTGCCTTTACGACAGGGTTTCATGCCGCCAATCACATGGATGGGCACGCCTGCGATCTTCGCGGGGACTCTGGCGCGTGGGGATGCCGTGAAAAGCAGCTCGTAATCTTCCCCACCATGCAGTGCAAGGTGCAGAGCCGACGGAATCCAGCCATCCTGCTCTGCTTTCCGGGCCAGGGGATGAACGGGGATCACGGTCGCATCGATCTCGGCGGCAAGACCGGACTCCTCGCACAAATGAGCGAGATCGGTAGAAAGTCCATCACTCACGTCGATGGCTGCTGTTGCCGCCCGCAGCGCAAGCAGCTTTGCCCCCACGGCCAGACGCGGTTCGGGATAAAGATGCGGGTGGTCGGGCGCGGCTTTTGTGAGATTCCCAAAGCTCTGCGGATTCCGCCCCAGCGCCAGAAGTTCAGCCTCGGCTCCGCCCAGCGATCCAGTGACGTAGAGCACGTCTCCGGCCTTCGCTCCAGAGCGAAGCAGGGCGCGGCCTCGGGGCGCGGTTCCGAGCAGAACGATGTCTGCAGATACCATGCCGGTTTGTTTCGCCCCGGCCTCGTCGAAGCTGGGGGATTGCGCGGTATCGCCCCCTGCCAGCGGAGTTTTGTGCTTGTCTGCCAATGCCAGGAGCCCGTGGAGAAAACGCTCGATCCAACTCGGCCCTCGATCGGCAACCGTCATCTCCGCCGGAACCGCCAGCGAAAGAAATGCCGCGACCGGCTTGGCGCCCATGGCGGCCAGATCGCTCAGTCCGCGCGCGAGACACCGGTGGCCAGCCGATTCAGGAGGATGCCAGTCGTTCCTGAAATGCACCTGCTCCAGGGAGAAATCGGTAGTGACTACAATTTCGCTGCCTGCCGGAGGACGCAAAATGGCGCAATCGTCGCCGATTCCGAGGCGTACGATGCCTCCGCGACGAAAGGCACGGGCACGAATCGCAGCGATGAGCGCTCTTTCTCCGGTCACAACTCCCGGTGTTGTCTTTTTTGTCACGCTGTCCAGCATACCGCCGCCGTTACGATTCCGAGAGCTTTGCGCCATAAATTGTGAGTTCAAATGGGGATGTTACCAATGGTGGGCAAATGTTGATGCGGCTTGATGCATCTCAAGGAACTTTGGTTGACCCGTATCCGTCAACCTGTTAGGGTTTTTCAAGAACACCCGAAAACCTGCTTAAGCGACGTCAACGGATACGTCAAGCGTGTTTCGCCGCGAGCTAAAGTGTTTCCGGTGAATAAGTTTCCCCAAACGAGCAAAGATTTGCGTAAACGCTTTTACATCATTTTTGTGGCTCGCGAAGAAGACGGACGGCTCAGGAAGATTCCAGTTCCTCTGCACTATGCCTACATCTTCGTGGCGGCTGCCATTGTCGGCGCGTTTACGATCACGGGCATGGCTGGTTCCTATTCGCGCATGTTGTTGAAAACAGCCAGCTTCAATCAGGTTCGTTCGCAGCGCGAAGCACTCCGCAAAGACTACGCACAAATGGCGCAGGTGGCCCACGAGAAGGAAGTGCAGGCGTCTTCGCTCGGTTCTCTGGCAAATGAGGTCACCGCCCTGTATGGCTTGCGGCAGAACAAGCTGACGGTCGCCAAATCAGCGGTTGCAACTGCTACAGCCGCGGTTGTCACAGATAACCCGGATAGCTTCAGCCAGCAGGCCTATACCCAATCGCTCGACCAGCTTTACGCTTTGCGCCGTACAGCACTCTCCGGACAGGTCTATCAGACTCTGAATCTTAATACCCGCCGGCCCTTCGGAAGCCTCGACGACGCCCTGAATCTGGCGAATGCGCCATCGTTATGGCCAGTGGTTGGACCTGTTACCAGCTCATTCGGCGAGCGGCTGGACCCATTCAACGGGGAAGGCGCCTTCCACGCCGGCATCGATATTTCGTCGCATTTTGGCGACCCGATCCGCGCAACTGCTGACGGCACAGTCGAAACCGCTGGCCTGGCCTCCGGCTATGGACGCGAGATAGTGATCGACCACGGCTATGGCGTGAAGACGGTCTACGGACATCTCTCCGGTTTTGCCGTAACCGATGGCCAGCAGGTGACACGCGGCCAGGTGATCGGATACGTCGGCACCAGCGGCCGCAGCACCGGCCCGCATCTGCATTACGAGGTGCGCATCCGCAATACGCCAGTCAATCCGCACAAATACTTGCGTGAGACGATGCAGCAGTTGGCCGCCGGCACCGGGACCGATACTACATCGGGCGGCGGAATGCACTAAGCCTTATAGCTCGAAAAGAAAGGCCGCCAGAACTGGCGGCCTTTTCTCTTGAACGGATTGTTGTTTCGGCTAACTCCCAGTCGGGATGATCCCCATGTTCTCTACCATAAGCATGACCGTGCGCTGCGGGGCGCGTGTGCGATGCAGCACTCCTTTGGGCACGACGAAACCTTGACGGGGTAAAAGTTTGATCGTGCGATATTCCAGGTCGATGAAAAGCTCGCCTTCGATCACGTAGAAAAACTCATCGTCGTTTTCATGCTTGTGCCAGTGGTACTCGCCCTCCACAACACCGAGGCGGACAACCGACTCATTTACCCGGCAAAGCGTTTGGTTGAACCACTTGTACGTGCAGGCATTCGACAGAGCTTTTTCGTCGATCAGCTCCAGCGGTTCGTGGAGAAGGTTCAGGCGTGTTTCGTAGGGAAAATCTTCAGCAGTCGGCACAATGTGTTCCTCTCCCTTCTATTCTGCCTAGCAGCAGAATAGAAGGGAAGAACATGCCGAACGACTCTAATTACTTGCCCGTGTAGGTCACGTGCCAGATCGAGCCCGATCCGTCATCTGTCACGAAGAGCGATCCGTCTTGACCGATCGTTTCCCCCACTGGACGTCCCCAGACGTGGCCGTCCGCGGTGGTGAATCCGGTGAGGAAGTCTTCATACTCGCCAGTCGCTTTGCCGTCGCGCATCGGCACGCGAATGACCTCATATCCGGCTCGGTTCGCCTTGTTCCAGGAACCATGTTCGGCGGCGAAGGCGTCACCCTTATACTCTGCGGGAAATTGCGAGCCCTCGTAGAAGTTCATCTCAAGCGATGCGAAGTGCGGCTGCAGCAGAACGTCCGGCGTGATGACTTTTGCCTTCAGCTCCGGGTGCTTGCCATCGTGCCGTGGGTCCTGATGGGGTCCCATATACCACCACGGCCAGCCGTAAAAGCCGTCTTCCTGAATGTGCGTGATGTAGTCGGGAACCAGGTTGTCGCCGAGCATATCGCGCTCATTGGTCGAGCACCATAGCTGACCAGTGGTCGGATTGATCGCCTCGCCGACGCAGTTGCGAATGCCTGAGGCGTAGACCTTGATGAATTTGCCTTCGGGCGTGAATTCGAGCACGTCGGCGCGGTGAAACTCTTCCGGATGGGTATCACTGTCATCGACATTCGAGTGCGATCCCACGGAGACGAACATCTTCGTGCCGTCCTTCGAGAAGACGACATCGCGCGTCCAGTGGCCACCGCCGCGTAGCTTGCCGCCGCCGGGCAGCTCAGCGAGCTTTTCCGGGGCAGCGCTCGCCTTCATGTCGCCATTCTTGTAAGGAAAACGCACAACCGAGTCCGTATTCCCTACGTAGACCCACTTTGGATTGGGTCCGGCAGGATAGAAGGCAATGCCGAAGGGCTTGCTCAGGCCATCGGCGAATTTCTCCATCTGCTTGTATTTGCCATCTGCGCCGAGTCCGCGAAATACCAGAATTTCGTTGCTGTAACTCACGGCCACAAACAGATCGCCGTTCGGGGCCGTGCGAATGAGGCGGGGCTGATTTAATCCACTTGCGTACAGGGTCACCTTGAAGCCAGCCGGAGCCTGCGGCCACGCACCGTCAGGACGCGGGACCATCGGAGCGCCGTTGTCTACACCCTTGGTGGCGTATGGCTCAGGCAGATCCGCAGTTGTAATCTTGCGGCGTACACCCGGCTTTTCCTGGGTGTAATCAGTAAATGCTGCTTTTCCCGTGATCACAGGGCCCGATGAAGGTCCATCGGCATACAAAGCGGGAACGGACAGCGCAATTGCTACATACGTTGCGGCTACCGCGGCAACGCTCAGGGAGAGTCTCCTCATACTTCCAGTCCTCCAGGTGCTTTTTGGGTTTCAGGTATGTGTGGGTGCGAAAATCTCAGCGTGGTCTAACCACTCAGATGTCGCTTAGACACATCATAGACGCAAATTATTTACTCCCGCTTCCCACCGCCGCCTGGGGCTGCAGATTTTCTGGCGTTACCAGCCTTTGGAGCAGTGGCATCGGCAGCGTCGCATGCAGCACCGCCCGGTCCTTATGATGTTCAATCTGAATACTATTGAGCAGCGGTTTCAGGTCGGCATCGGTCATGCCGGGAACGGTAATTTCGGCGTTGCGGGCAAAGCCCAGCACCAGCTTCGCTGCCTCGGCGGAGGACGCAGCCGCCTCGTCGGTCGGAGCAATTTCTTCCAGACGCAGCCGAAGCGAGCCAGTCCAGCGCAGCGAGGCGATAAATTTGGAATCGAAATTGATCGGCAGCCTAAGGCCCATTACCCGCACGTCGCCGCTGTCGCCCAGGGGAAGACCGATCTGCCCGATGCCCCATGCGAGCGAAAGCAACGGAACGTCTTCGTAGTAATCCGACAGCAGGCTCGATCCCGCAAAAGGCAACGCGGCGGAGCGGTAGCGGTCGAGAATCGAGTGAATCTGCTCGGCGGTTGGCGTGTTGCTCACGGCCACCACGTCATAGCCCAGCAGCGTCACACGCACTGTGCGCCCATTGCTCGGAATACTGTAGATCGTGTGCCCGGCGTATTCTTCCCGCGTGGAGGTAATGCCTTCGAGGTATTGCGCCAGCCTGCGGCCGTCAAAATGCCCGACAAATACCTCGGAAAAAGCGACCGCGCCATTCGGCCCCGAAGGATTGGGCATGCGGTGCATGGCGAAGGCAACTTCATCCAGATCGCGCTCGAACTGGATTCCCGTCGCGTCAATAAAGTTTTGATAGTCCGGATCATGCGTTACCGGACGCTGGTCGAAGTGCGTGACCGCGCGCAGCGGGCGCAAATTCAGATAAACAATGCCATCCGACTCCGGCAGCAGGCGCGCTGCTTCAGGCGGGGCTTTTTTGCGCAGATAGACAGCGACGGCAAGCAGCAGCAGGATGACCACAACAACGGCAACTGTGATCCTCGTGCGTCGGCGTATCCTCAAAGGAACTCTCCTTAGCGACCTCCCCATCATCTCATCTGCCGCGCCTCCGGTGCATACCCGCATGGGCATAGCGATTGCTGGCGAGAGGGCGCTTGAAGGAGAATAGTTATGTGGCTATGGCGTTTGAACTAGGGCAACAGATCGGCGATTACGAAATCATCCGCGCACTCGGGACTGGTGGTCTTGGCCAGGTGTATGAAGTACGGCACGCGATTTCCCAGCGCTCCGAGGCGATGAAGATTTTACTGCCCAACCAGATCGCCACCGCGGAGCTTGGCGAACGCTTCCGCCGCGAAATTCAGCTGTTGGGCGGTCTCAGCCATCCCCATATTGCCGGACTGCACAACGCTTTTTACTTCGAAGGCCAGCTCATCATGATCATGGAAATGGTCAGCGGCGAGACGCTGCGCGTACGGAGCTTGCGCATGCGGATGCCTGTGCCTGAACTGCTGCTGTATGCGCGGCAGATTCTTTCAGCGCTCGACTACGCGCACAGCCGCAGCGTCGTGCACCGCGACATCAAGCCTTCGAACATCATGATCACCGAAGACAACCAGGTGAAGCTGGTCGACTTCGGCATCGCCATCAGCGATCGCTCCGCAGAGTTGACCGCGCCAGGCTATATGGTTGGTTCGGTGAACTACATGTCGCCCGAGCAGATCGCCGGAGACAAAGCCACCACGCAGTCGGATATCTATTCGGTGGGAGTGACCCTCTACGAGATTCTCACCGGCTGGCTGCCTGTGACCGGCAGCACCAACCTAGAGGTCATGCGGTCGCATCTGAACGACCGTCCTGCCGCGCCCATCGAATTGAATCCGCGCCTGCCACTGGCACTTTCGAACACGCTGTTGAAGTCGCTGGAAAAGGCTCCGGGAGACCGGTTTGCGACAGCGCGTGAGTTTCTGTCTGCGCTCGATTCGATTCCGTCAACCGGCATCAACGAAGTGTTTTCGATCGAGACGACAGCTCTGCATATCCCCAGCGGCAGCTCGCAGCCGAAAAGCCCAAGCCAGGTAACGCAGCAAAAGAGCGCGAGCCAGATCGCGCAGTTTCCCGTCGATGACGTGAGTAAGAAGCTCGCCGTTTACATCGGCCCCATCGCCAGCGTCTTGATCTGCAAGCTGGCCGCAAAGTGCACCGATCTCGACCAGCTCTACAAAGAGGCCGCAACCCATATCGCATCGGAAGCGGACAGGCAGAAGTTTTTGCAGTCGAAGCGCCGCTAAATTGCAATCCCGATTTGTAATTCTTAAAGTGAGTTTGATGACAGACCACCACTGAGGAAGGCCAAGCATGTGTTTTTCAGCGGCAGCGAATTTTGTAGGCAGCGGAGTTTTGGGCACGATCGGCGTCGTAACCTTAACGCGAGTGAAACACCGGCGCGAGCTGCTTTTCGCTTCGCTCCCCACGCTCTTCGCCATTCATCAGTTCATCGAGGGATTCGTCTGGCTGGGGCTCGATGGAATTCTTTCTCCTAAGGCGACGCACAACATGGGCGCGGCTTTCATGTTGTATGCGCAGGGGCTCCTCCCGTTTTTGATGCCACTCAGCGTGCTGCTCTTCGAACCCGATATCAAAAGCCGCAGACGGATGCTGCCCTTTCTTGTCGTGGGAGCGTTGACGACCCTTTATATCCTCTGGGCACTGATCGCTTATCCGCTGCAGGTTTTCATCGAGGGCAACAGCATCGTGTACATCAATCCGGCGACGAACAATACCTTCATTGCGGTTCTGTATGTCATCGCGACATGTGGTTCGCTGCTGTTCTCCAAGGTGAAAGACATGGTGATCTTCGGAATCGCGAACATGGCCATTCTGCTGGTCGTGATGGCATTTAAGCGATACGCATTCACTTCGCTATGGTGCGCTTATGCGGCAGTCGCAAGCATCATCATCCTCGCTTATTTCTGGAAAAGCCACGGAGAAAGACCCTTTCGGTACGCTGCGACTGCGTAAGAACACGGCCCTGACCAAGGTTCCGTGCAAATGCCCACTTCTAGTCGTTCAGCATCTCCATCGCTTTCTTCAAGCTGGTATGCATGCGGTTGAAGGAAGTCGTAACCTGCGCGATTTCATCTTTACCCTTGACCGGCAATGGCGGCAGATCGATATCGCCTGTGCTGATGCGGTCCGCCGTCGTGCTCACCTTGCGCAGCGGCTGGATCACGATAAAGTACATGCCAAGATCGATGAGCACAATTGCAGCGAAGAAAATCGTCCCCAGCGTGATCAACAGATTGCGGAAGCCTTCATTCGCCAGCTTCATGGGCACCGACATTGGAACGGAAATAATCTGTGCTGCGACGATTTCGTTCGGCTTCCAGCCGAAGCCGTTCTGGGAGCCATAGCGCTTGAGCATTGCCTTTGGCGCGAGACTGGGAATGCTGTGGCAGGTCAGACATCCTGCCTCCGCCACAATGGGGCGGGCCAGGTAGAGTGATTGCCCGACTGCGCCGTTTCGTTCGCCGACCAGCTGTTTCTCGTCAGGATTGTTGCGGAAATAGTTCACGATGTCGGCCTGCCAGTCTTCCGCGCGATCGACGAGGTTCGTCGGATTCAGAGTCGCTTCCTTGTAGGTGTAGTCCGGAAAATCCTTGCGCAGCCGATTGAACGTGACGGTCGCCGCATAGAACGGGATGGTCTGGGGCAGAAATGTATTCACATGCTGCGGAGTGTTTTCGAGGATCGGGCTGATCTCCTGGTCGGTGTAGTCACGCGTAGCCCGCGAACTGGCAGCCATCAGCTCTGCCTCACTCAGGACAGCTTTTTTTGCGTCGTCCATCAAGAAGCTGCGCGCGTTGATCGCGATCAGTGTCAGTCCAAGACCGAATACAACAATGAGAAGAAGATTGAATTTTGCCAATAACTTCATGTGAAGCAAGCCCTCGTGCGCATTACAGCACAGACCGACGCTCTTGGCGCGGCAAACTTACTGCCGAAGAAGAGGAGTGCGTTCAGGAAGGAAACAGTCTCTCATCCTGCCTTGGCCGCAAGCGCCGTACCCACGGTGACTGCATCGGTAATGATGTTGATCACCTGGGCAATGTTATTCAGCTGCTTCGCGGTTTCTTTGATCTTCTTCTGTTCATCGTGCATTTGCTGCACAAGAGAAAGAATCGCCGGATCGTTGTCGTGGAAGGCTTTTTGAATGCTGTTCCAGTAATTGCGGCGGGAATCTACATATTGCGCCGTGACCTGGTCCTTCTGTGCCTGTGTGGTGCAGGCTGCCAGAGTCGTTGGAAGCTGCTGGGTAAGCAGCATGTACTGGTCTTCAAGGCTTTGCAGGGACGGTCCCATAAATCGGCTCTCCTTGGGATGGTTCGATTTTGGATCGATGTCGGTTACAGAATCTGTTTGATCCACGATTCAACATCCGACAACGTGAATGGCGTACCTCGCTCGGGCATTTTCCCTTCGGTCGAAAGCTGATGCACCCGCTTCGACAGCTCGATCAGCCCATGGTCCATCGTCTCTGACGCCTTTTCGTGGGCAGTAATCTCGGCTTGACCCCTCGTTTTTATCTCTTCACGCGCATAGTCCTGAAGGCCCGACGGTACCTGCGCGGAAGGTGTGCGCGAGCTCAAGCCGAACGGCTCAAGAGCAGGCTGCATCAGACTTCCCGGGTCCACCTGATTGTGGTTGACGAGGTCGAGCGCCAGACTCTGCGCCAGCCCGATATAGGTTCGATTGATGGAATCGTATGCCGGCCTTTCCTGCGAAAACATCTGCGAAAGCGCGGCGATCGTCGGGTCCATGCTCTTCGCCATGTTGCGTTCGTCGCGTTCCTGGGCATACTGCGTTAGAGTTTTTCCGGCATTCTCCAATACGCCCGGGGCAGCAGACGCATTCGGCAACTGTTGAATCTTTGAAAGCTCTGTCCCCAGATTTGTGGCGGCTGTGGACACATCGGCAGGCGCTTTGGAGGTGTTGAGCTCATTGAAAGCCTCCGCCAACTCAGCCAGTGAATGTGCGGCCACGGCGCGCTTCTCGATCTCGTATTCGACATTTTGCAACTGGGCCAGATCCTGCGCATCCACGGGAACGCCAAGGGTAGCCTTCTGCAGCCGCTCGAGTCTGGCCTGGTTTTCAATGATCTGCGCAAGCGCGTTATAGTAGGCGCTCAGATGCGTGGCCGTCGTCGCCATTTGGGTAGCCAGCGCGTGCGCGTCCTCCGATGTCTTGCAGGAAACTGCCGGGCCCAGACATACGAGCAGCAGCATCATCCGGACCATCGAGCGCCAGGTCATGAAGGGTCGTTGTCGCCGCATACTTCACCTCTTTCTTCCGTATTGCGCTTCCAATTGTGGTCAGGGGAGGCAACAAGAAATTCAGCCATGAGTGGTATCACCCCCATGCCGTGGCGCACAAGAAAATTCACAGGAATAGAACGGTCCGGACTGTTCGACTCGGCGGATTCTAAGAGCCTTCCATCTCAGCGCCAGCGCTTAGAGGTCAATTGCACGGCTTCTGTTGCCTGAGGAGTACCGATTATGTACTCTCTTGACAACCGTGGCCCTGAGGCAATAAAACGGACAATCGTGGTAACGATTCCATGCAGGATTTGCTGTAAAAGGTATCGTTTCCAACAACTCCCCCTCGGAGGCCAAATTGTTCTCTTCTTCAAAGGCCGAGTATGCAGTTTTTTTATGGGCCATCATCGCAGTATCCCTACTTCTTCCTTCGTCTTTCCTCTACGGACAAGCAGACACCTCATCGGCTTCCGGAACCATTACGGATTCCAGCGGTGCTCTTATCCCCAACGCAAAAGTTGTGATTCACAATGAAGCCACGGGCGCGGAACGCACGGCCACAACGAACGCCGGCGGCGCCTATACGGTACCCAACCTCGCTCCCGGCAGCTACACCGTCCGGGTGGAAGCATCGGGCTTTCAAACAGCCGTGCGCAGCGGCAACCATCTCGATCCGAATATCGGCAGCAGAATCGATGTCTCGCTCCAGGCCGGCAGCACCAACACCACGGTAACGGTCCAGGCCGATGCCAATGTGCTGCAGACCGAGTCGGCGGCGGCCGGACAACTGGTGACGAGCGACCAGGTCAAGACGATTCAGCTGAATGGCCGCAATCCGCTGTACCTCTCGCAGCTTGAACCGGGCGTCACGCGCAACGCAGCGATCTCGTCCTTCAACTTTGCCCCGGATTTCAGTGGTCCAACCATCAATGGCGCCCGCGGCGATGAGAGCGTGCTGACGCTCGATGGCGCTCCCATGATTCGCACCCGTTCCAACAGCACACAGATTGGCGTGGCCGATGTGGACTCCACTTCGCAGGTGCAGATCCTGACCACGGGTTATCCCGCGGAATACGGCGGCACTTCCGGCGGCATGATCCGCATGGTTCCCAAGAGCGGCGGTAGTACGTTCCACGGCTCGGCGTATGAATTCCTGCGCAACTCCTTCTTCAACGCGAACACCTGGACCCGCAACAGTTCGAATCAGCCGGAAATCGCCGACCATCCGTCGCCGTTTCGTTACAACCAGTTCGGCTGGAACCTGAGCGGTCCGGTCTATATTCCGGGTCACTTCAATACTTCGAAGCAAAAGCTCTTCTTCCTTGCCGGACAGGAATATGTCCGCTACCGGCAGACGGTGACGCAGACCGGCACTGTGCCGACGGCGCTGATGCGGCAGGGCAATTTCAGCGAGCTGCTATCGCCCAATATCTTTTATGCAAATGCGCCGCTGAAGATCGTGGATCCAAGCACCGGCGTTGCCTATCCGAACAACGTTATTCCTGCCAACCAGCTCAGCCCGAACGGTCTTGCGCTGCTCAATGCCTATCCGGCTGCCAATGCGAACAGCAGCAGCTTCAACTGGCAGACCCAGGCGCCTTATCCGCAGGACCAGCGGAAGGACACGCTGGTGGTCGACTATGTTCCAGCCGATGCGCACCACCTGCGCTTCAGCTTGCTGAACTATAACTACGATTACGTCAATCCTTTTGCGGGCAACTTCAATCGCACCCCGCAGCAGTGGCACTGGCCCAACCAGGTAGGCGTGCTGCACTACACCTGGACCATCAACCCGACGATGATCAACGAGTTCACCGCATCGGCCTCAGCCGATCACATCACCATTTCTTACGACGAATCGAACGGACTGTTTAACCGCGATCTCTACGGCATCGATTTCCCGTATATCTATCCGGCCAGCCAGAAGCTGGTTCCGAACAAGATTCCAACCATTAACCTGGCAGGCAACTTCGGTATCCTCGACGGCGGCCCGTATCCATCGCACTCTGGCGGCCCGATTGTGAGTCTTTCCGACAATCTGACGAAAGTGCTCGGCAACCATACATTGAAGTTCGGCTTCCTGTGGCAGTGGTCGGGCGAGAACAACTTTGACCAGA
>Ga0206863_1005_pt1 | contig 95487 bp, 83 predicted proteins | sample Alteio_BWOrgCont_41_FD_152634 | JGI IMG/M metagenome (GOLD analysis project Ga0206863, IMG submission 152634) | Enriched cells from forest soil in Barre Woods Harvard Forest LTER site, Petersham, Massachusetts, United States -... | ecosystem: Environmental > Terrestrial > Soil > Temperate forest >...
ATTAATTGTCATGGGGAAAAATAAATAGTTGGAAATCTTTGAAGCAGTTTTATATTAACGGAAAGCCCGTCTTATTTCAAATCAAATAGTAAAAATTCGCAATTACTTTGGGTCGTCAATTGCACTTGAGCCTCTTTCTCAATCGAAGCTGCATCACCTGCTTCTAAACTATTACTGTTTATTGATAATGATCCGGAAATCATCTGAACCCATGCACCACGTTCTTTACCGATCTTATGAACAAGCTCATGACCTTTAGAAAGCCTTCCTCGAAAAACCTTTGCATCTTGATGGATCGTCACTGGAAAAGCAAGAAGACTATTTTGCTGATCCACCGGCAATAAATTTTGCTCATAAGCAGGTTTAAGATTTTTGGTGTCCGGCGTAATCCAAATTTGCAAAAAATGAGCTTCTTCTTTAGAAGACGCGTTAAATTCGCCATGCATCACCCCTGTACCGGCACTCATCTTTTGGATTTCACCAGGTTTTATAATGCCTTCATTGCCCATGCTATCTTTATGTTTTACTTGCCCTGAAAGGACGTAGGTAATAATTTCCATATCTTTATGCGGGTGAGATCCGAATCCCTGTCCCGGAGCCACACGGTCCTCATTAATCACGCGCAAAGAACGAAAGCCCATCCATTGAGGATCGTAATAATCCCCAAAAGAAAATGAATGATAGCTATCAAGCCATCCATGCTGAGCGTGACCGCGGTCTTTTGATTTTTTGATAAGGATCATTTTGTTGTGGATTCCCGCTTTCGCGGGAATGACAAAATTATTTTAATGCGCTTAAAAAATGTTCTGCATCTAAGGCAGCCATGCAGCCGGTTCCGGCGGAGGTGACCGCCTGACGATAAATTTTATCCTGCACATCTCCGGCAGCAAAAACACCTTCGACATTGGTTTTAGTACTGCCAGGTTTAGTTTTGATATAACATGTCTCATCTAATTCCAGCTGTCCTTCTAAAAATCCGGTATTAGGCAAGTGCCCTATGGCGTAAAATAAACCGCCTACGTCCAATGTAGTTTCAACATTGGTGAGGGCATTTTTAATTTTTAAGCCAGTGACACTTTTATCCCCCAAAACTTCCAGAGGGATGGTATTAAACATAATTTCAATCTTAAGATTATTTTTAGCACGTTCTTGCATGACCTTGGAAGCCCGCAACACATCACGGCGTACAATCATCAAGACCTTGGAGGCAAATTTAGTGAGAAAAGTTGCCTCTTCTACAGCTGAATCACCGCCCCCAACGACTGCCAAAACCTTATTGCGAAAAAACGGCAAAGCACCGTCACAAACAGCACAGGCAGAAATACCCTTCTGCCATAAATTTTCTTCGCCGGGCAGATGCATGCGTTTGGCAGTGGCCCCTGTAGAAACAATCAAGGCATTCGCCTGATACTCCTGCCCTCCAGCCCAGACTTTAAAAGGCCTTTGGGATAAATTTACTTTTTCGACAGTTTCAGTGACGATGCGTGTACCGCAATGTAGCGATTGTGCCCGCATTTTATCCATTAAAGCAGGACCAGAAATCTCTAAATATCCGGGATAATTTTCTACGTCAGTCGTGGTCGTCAACTGACCGCCTGCGGCGACACCTGCCGCGAACATCCCTTCAAACATCAAAGGATTTAATCTAGCACGTGCAGCATAAATAGCTGCAGTATGACCTGCAGGGCCGGAGCCAATAATAATTAAATTTTCCATAGATTAGAAAAATAGGGACGTCTCCCATTTATTAATTGGGAGACGTCCCTATTTTTTTATACTAAAAAACTATCCAGAATTTTTGATGGATCTTTTTTAACAGCTTTGTCTACCAGGTTATGCAGGATAACATCATAACGGGGTTTTTCTTTATTTTGAAAAAACAACCCAAAATACCGACGCTCTGCTGCCCCGTACTGAAACGCTTGGGCCAAATTCGAAGGGTCATGTTCAAGGACCTCTGTCTTATCTGCCAGACGGCGGTCAGGCTCAATACCATTGGGATGTTTTAAGAATGAAAACCAATTTGAATTCTTATGGTCAAAATTATTCGGATCAAAATGCGGACAACGTTGAGAAATATGCACAAAAGCAAAACCCGGATGATCAAAAGCTGTTTTCATCGTATTAGTCAAATGATCTGGAATCCAGTCTGCAGTTGACGCCACGAAAGACGCGCCCAATCCCAAAGCTACTGTAATAGGATTTAAAGGATTCAAATACGAACCCTGCGGCTGAGTGTTGGTTGGATGGTTTTGACGTGTCGTGGGTGACGTTTGATTTTTGGTCAACGCGTACATTTCATTGTCATACATCAAAAACACACATTTAAAATTCTTGTTGATGCCATGGATCAAATGATTACCCCCGATGCTCATCGCATCACCATCTCCGGCATGCACAAATAAATTCAAATCCGGACGGGCCAAGGCCACGCCTAAAGCGATCGGTATCGGACGGCCATGGATGGAATGCACGCCATAGGTATTAAAATAATTCGGTGCGCGTCCTGAGCAGCCAATCCCTGAAACATTCACTGTTTGGGAAGGTATTAACTGGCGGTCAACGATAAAACGTTTTAAACCCATGATAATACCAAAATCGCCACAACCGGCGCACCAGCGTGGATTTTCGGTATTCAACTCTTTAATAGTAATCGGCACTGGGGCCGGTTTAGATAATGTATCGGTCGTCATTTGAGGACCTCCTGAATTTTTTTCATAATGATTCTTGGACGCAAGGGCCGGCCGGTTGCTTCGGCAATCAGCGGATGAATGTCCTTTAGAGTTTCTGATCTTAATAATAAAGCTAATGGTGATGGCTTAAGCGCATCTCCATAAGCAACCTCCACCGTCATTACTTTTTTATATTTAGCAAAAATTTCCTTAAGCATCAATGGAAAAGGATACACCACGCGCAAATTCATGCCTGATGCCGGCACACCGTTCTTTTCGCACATATAAATAGCTTCTTCAATAGCCCCACGGCTTGAACCCCAACCTACGATCAAAACTTCATTCGAATCTTTACCGAACATTTCCGGAGTTGTCAGGGCACGGCGGACATGATGGATCTTTTCATTACGCACCGCGTGAGAACGCTGATGATTATCAGAGAAATAACTAATTTTGCCATTCTCATCCGTATTAAGTCCTGTGATACGGCGCATACCCCCCTCAGCACCTGGTGTGGTTTGCTGGGTTTTGACCATTTCAATAGGGCCAGTTAAACGCTTCATATGAAAACGATCAAAGACAAAATCTGGAATATCATCCACATTTTTCATCTGCACCAAAGGAAACTTGGCTAACACTTTATAACTGTTAGCTGTCTGGAAATCACTTAAGATAAAAACCGGTACGCGCAATTTTTCCGTCAGGTAACGGGCTAAATGTGGCGCATAAAAACAATCAATGATATTGGCAACACCGATGATGATCTTGGTATAATCGCCATGACTTCCACAAAGGGCTGCCAATACATCTGACTGTTCGGTTTTTGTCGGCATACCCGTCGATGGACCTGAACGCTGCACATCGATAACTATCAAAGGAATTTCAGCGGCTGTCGCAAAACCAATAAATTCTTGCTTCAAGGACAAGCCCGGACCTGAAGTTGCAGTCACTGCAGGCTGGCCAGCATAATAAGAACCAATCGCCGTACCGATAGCTGCAATCTCATCTTCAGCCTGATGTACAACCCCGCCATAAGCTGGAAAATTTTTAGCCAAGGTATGCATAATGGAAGACGCTGGTGTTATAGGATATCCTGAATACAATTTAATCCCGGCATCAATAATCCCCATGCTCATTGACGTATTACCGTCGATAAGTATCTGCTCACCATCTCGTTTATGGCTCTGCACCTCATAACGGAAGAATACCTTTTCCTTGGCCAATTGATAACCGTTATGATAAAGGGTAACGTTTTTGGCCATGATATCTTCTTTGAGCTTTTTGCCGAAAGTTTTCACAATCTCTTTTTGGACCATTTCCTCGTCCATATTATAGATATACGACAACATTCCTAAATAATGCAAATTTTGTCCCTTGCCACCTAATTCTTTGACAATGGTTTGGGATTCAGGATCAACATTAAAAGGAATAACACTAAGTCCCAATTTAGTACAGCGCTTGAGAACCATTTCATAAGAATCAGGGTTTGCTTCTTGATCCCCCATATCCAATAAAATCTTGGCATTGGCATTGAATTCATTATCATCAAGACGGCGATCCAAAACGATTTCATGTGCCGCTAAAATCAAATCCGTATCATTACCGATATTGGTGACGTCAAAATCCGCAAGACGGATAATAACACCTGAAAGGGCCGGACGGCTGCGGGCTGGCGGCGAAATTTCCGCAGGGATCATCGGCTCCACATAAACATACTGGCCCATGGCTACAAAAGCCCCCAGCAGGATATCCCCTGCTTTCTGGGCGCCTGTACCGGCATCCATGAGCAATTCAAATCTGGTTACTGGACGTTTTTCGAGTGACATAAATACCTCTTCCTTAATTTTACTTTTTTAAATGATACAAGATATGTGCCGTTTCCTTAAAATCCATATTAGAAAAACGGCCTATCTAAAGAAAATAATGGAGTTATATAAAAAATACCGTATTTTAATTACTATAGCACTGTGAATTGCTTTGGCAAGAAAAAATCAACTACTTTTTATCGCAGGACGTAATTCTTTTAAACTTTTTAACAAAGCTTTACTTCCATCGGTCACAGCGTCTTCTTGCAGCGGTTGCTCTTTTAAAAGATCATCCAAATCAATTTCAGATTTTATGCTAAAACCTGCATCCTGAATCATGCGCAAGGTGCGGGCATTGGTTGCCCCTTTAGCATTTAAATAGCCTTGCAAAAATAAAGAATTTGCCGGGTATAAAGCCATCACTTCCATGGAACGTAAATGCAATTCCCGTCCAGCAGCCACCCGGATTTCTGCTGATGGATTTAAAAATCTAAACAGACACAATATCCTTAAAATAAAATCAGGACTTAAATTTGATTCTGATGGTGACAAGAGATTGCCTTCAATCGGCACCAATAAATTAACCGGAATAGACTCTGCCTTCAAAGAACGCAGACGACGGGCCACGTCAATGATATCCGTATGCTCTTCCCCCATACCAACAATCATTCCGGAGCATACCTTAAGGCCTGCACTTTTGGCAGCCAAAAGGGTATTAAGCCGGTCAGCATAGGTATGCGTCGTACAAATCTGCGGGTAATGCGCTTCGGAAGTATTTAAATTATGGTTCAAACGGTCAAGCCCTGCTTGTTTTAATTGTACCGCCCCATCATTAGATACAAAACCCGTAGAAACACAAATTTCTTTACCAGGGAATTCGGATTTGATTTGAGCTAAAACGCGTTTCAGGCGATCAATGCGCGATTGAGAAGCCTGACGCCCGGCAAAAACCATGCAATAGCAGGACGCCCCTTTGGCATACGCTGTGCGCGCCTCCGAAAGCATTTCCTCATCGGATTTCATACCGTATTCTTCAATATCAGCCTTAGATGATTTAGCCTGGGCGCAATAATGGCAATCTTCAGGGCATGAGCCGTTTTGGGCATTGTTGAGGATATGCACACGCACTTCCTGGCCAAAATAAGTTTTACGCACCTGATACGCAGCATCTAATAGTGGCAAAATCTCAAGCGATGTATCAGACAAAATCCGCACGCACGCAGCATTATCCAACTCCTGGCCTTCCAGACTTTGACGGACTAATTCTGTATAAAAAAAGCGATCCATAAGAAAATAATATCACAGAAAAATGAGCAATTGTCAACAGTTCTATTGTTCTTGGTTGACAATAGATTTAAATATAAAATTTGCTTTTTGGGCTGGATGACATATACTTAATACATATGAATAAACCTATACACACCTTCCATGTTCCTGTTATGGGCACCGCTTTCTCCATAGACACCCCTGTTAAGGTGGCGCGCTATGGCATTCACTCAGTTATTTCCCTGGTGGATGACACCCTTATTGAGCAAATGCGCAAGTTTTATAGCGAAAAAGAGGGTGAAACCTATACCCCCATTACCAAATATGACGAAGATTTCCGTGCGCGGCGCATTACTGCGTATTTAGACCTGGTCAACCGTATTGTCCAGCGCCAATTTGCCGAACTCAAAGCTTCTGCTTTTGAGCCTGGTACTGAGATCACTAAATACTTTGAAATGCTTCCCAATGATTCTGTTCTCAAGGCTGCTTGGCGGCATATGCTTGTACAAACTGATCCTAAATTAAAAGCAGACCTGCAAAAGAATTTACGCGAGTCTATCAAGCCCGGTGACATCAACGTCAATATCATGACCAAGCTTGATCGTAATAATTATGATAATCAAGGTGCCCTAATGCCCGCAGAATTTTCTGACGCTCTTTCTGCCCTGCGCGGCTACGCCCAAAGCAATTTGCAGTCAGCCATTGTATTTTCCGCCGGTATTAACCGCCGCCTGTATACCTATGTCGAACAGTTTAAAGATTTTTATGCAGATGCAACCGGCAATATCAAAAAACGCATTGTTTTAAAGGTCAGTGATTTCCGTTCTTCCATCGTGCAGGGAAAATTCTTTGCAAAAAAAGGTTTGTGGATCTCCGAATACCGCATTGAATCAGGTTTAAATTGCGGCGGCCATGCTTTTGCTACCGACGGATTTCTGATGGGCCCAATCCTGGAAGAATTCCGTGCCAAACGCCAGGAATTGGTTTCAGAGTTATATAAAATATATAATGAAGCTTTAAAACTTAAAAATAAAGTTCCTTTTACCAAACCCCATGAAGTACGGGTCACGGCCCAAGGCGGTATCGGCACCTATCATGAAGACCGTTTCCTGCGGGAACATTATGGTCTTAACGCAACGGGTTGGGCTACACCTTTTTTACTTTGTCCTGAAGTCACTAACGTTGATCCTATCACTCTCAAAAAATTAGCTGACGCCGGCGAAAAAGATTTGTATTTGAGCGATGTGTCACCGTTAGGTGTTCCTTTTAACAGTTTGCGTGATTCTTTAAGCGATATTGAAAAAGACCTCAAGGTCATGAAAGGCCGCCCAGGTTCTGCCTGCCCTAAAGGTCACCTAGTGTCTAATACTGAATTTACGGATACACCGATTTGTACAGCCAGCCGTCAATACCAAAAACTTAAAATCGAAAATCTTGGCACCTTAAACTTAGATGAGACTGAGTACAAGAAACGTTTCGATGCCGTCGTCACCAAAGCCTGCATCTGCCATGATTTAGGCCAACCAGCCGTGACCATCAATGCCATTGAGACACGGGTTCCTGGGTTTACAGCTGTTTGCCCTGGGCCTAATCTTGCTTACTTTTCTAAAATTTCAACATTGAAAGAAATGGTCGACCATATTTACGGCCGCACTAATTTGCTCAATGACACACCACGCCCGAACATGTTCATCAAAGAATTAGGCATGTACGTGGATTATCTTAAGAAGGATATCACTAAATCGCTTGGGATCATGAACGATCAAAAGATTAAATATTTTACGGAATTTAAAAATAATCTTTTGGATGGCATTGAGTATTACCGCAAACTATTTCCTCAAATGACGGAAGAAACAATTGAATACCGCACCAAGACACTGAATGATCTGGAAGCTTGCCATCAACGCTTGATGGCAGTGGTGGAAGAATTTGCCCCGGTTTTTGCAGCAACGACCTTAGCTATCGTTTAACTATATATCTCTCCACCTTTTTCCTTAAATTCCTGGGACTTTTCCAGCATACCTTTTTCTGCAAACTCTCGTACATCTTGGGTGATTTTCATAGAGCAAAAATTGGGTCCGCACATGGAACAAAAATGGGCGAGCTTGGCTCCTTCAGCGGGCAGGGTCTCGTCATGAAAACTTTCAGCAGTTTCAGGATCGAGACTGAGGTGAAATTGATCTTTCCAGCGGAATTCAAAACGGGCTTTTGAAAGCGCATCATCCCAGACTTTAACACCAGGATGACCTTTGGCTAAATCAGCCGCATGGGCTGCGATCTTGTAAGCCATGATCCCGTCTTTAACGTCTTTTTTATTGGGCAATCCTAAATGTTCTTTGGGTGTCACATAGCAAAGCATCGCCGTTCCAAACCAACCGATCATAGCAGCCCCAATAGCTGAGGTGATATGGTCATATCCTGGAGCCACGTCGGTGGTCAAAGGCCCCAAGGTGTAAAATGGCGCTTCATGGCAAATGGATAATTGCTTATCCATATTTTCTTTGATCAAATGCATGGGCACATGTCCCGGCCCCTCGATCATCACCTGCACATCATGTTTCCAGGCAATTTTAGTCAACTCACCTAAGGTTTCCAATTCACCAAATTGGGCTGCGTCGTTAGCATCAGCGATACTGCCTGGACGCAAACCATCGCCTAACGAAAAGCTGACATCATACATTTTCATGATCTCACAAATTTCTTCAAAATGGGTGTAAAGGAAATTTTCTTTATGATGGGATAAACACCATTTAGCCAGGATAGAACCGCCGCGGGAAACAATGCCGGTCATGCGTTTAGCTGTTAAAGGAATGTATCTTAATAAAACACCCGCATGGATCGTAAAATAATCAACCCCCTGCTCAGCTTGTTCAATCAAGGTATCGCGGTAAATTTCCCAAGTCAAATCTTCTGCCTTGCCATTGACTTTTTCCAAAGCCTGATAGATAGGCACCGTACCAATAGGCACAGGCGAATTACGCAAAATCCATTCACGGGTCTCGTGGATATTCTTTCCCGTCGATAAATCCATCACTGTATCCCCGCCCCAGCGAATCGACCAGGCCATTTTCTCGACTTCTTCGGCAATGGACGATGAAACAGCAGAGTTACCGATATTAGCATTGATCTTAACCAAAAAATTACGGCCTATGATCATTGGCTCAATTTCAGGATGATTGATATTCGATGGGATAATGGCACGGCCGCGTGCCACTTCATCGCGCACGAATTCCGGCTTGCAATTTTCACGAATCGCAATAAATTCCATCTCCGGCGTGATGACACCACGACGGGCATAATGCATCTGGGTCACGTTGCTGCCGGATTTGGAACGCAAAGGTTTCCTCACCGAAGGAAAACGGATAGGAGCTAAATCCACATCATTGTCCCGTTGTTTGCGGTAATGAGAACTAGGATCACTTAAATATTCAATGTCCCCACGCTCTAAAATCCATTTCAAACGAAGCTGCGGCAGGCCTTGGGTAATATCCACTTGCACTGATGGATCAGTGTATGGACCAGAGGTATCATAAAGCCTGACTGGCTGATTTGGTGTTATCTTACCGTTATGGTCCTTGGTATCAGAAAGTTCAATCTCACGAAAAGGTACCTGAATATCCGGGGAAGATCCTTGTACATAAACCTTCTTAGATCCGGACAAAGGTTCATAGGATAAACGATTAGCATCAGGCAACTGTTCCGATTTTAAAGCATTTAATGTCTGGGGGGTCATGAAAATCCTTAACTAAAAGAAGTACCGCATCCGCAACTGGATTTGGCTTTGGGGTTTTTGTATTTGAAACCAGATTCTTTCAAGGTATCTACGTAATCAATTTCAATACCATTGACGAACTCAACGCTTTCCTGATTAATAATGACAGTGATCCCCTTTTGTGCAAAATGAAGGTCATTGTCGTAAGGATTTTTTTGGAATTTCATTTCATATGAAAGCCCTGCGCACCCGCCGGTAACAACGCCAAAACGCAAGGCATAGCCCTGCTTGCCCTCTTTGAGCATCATCCCCTGGATCTTGGCCGCAGCCGCGTCCGTTAAAGTCACAATTGGTTTTTGATCAGTTTCCATACAATTTGAATATAGCATAGTTAGCCTTTTTAATCAACTGATGCTAAAGACCTCAGCTGCTTTTGCTGGGCATCGCTCATAGGGCCGATGATGGCGAGGTTTAAGCTTTGAGGATTTAGAATTTCTTTGGCAACCCGTTTAATGTCAGCACGGGTTACTGCCTTGATTTTTTTGATAACATCGCTCATACTTTTGACCTTATCGTTGCTGATAACCCCGCTGCCCATCCAAAGCATCTGGTCCATGGTATCTTCCAAACCTAATAAAAACTGCCCCATATAATATTCCTGGGCGCGCTTAAATTCATCTTCTTGAACACCACCAGCTGAAATCTTGGCCAAAACTTTCAAAATTAAATCTAGTGCAGCAACGATCTTGGAATTGTCGACACCAGCACGGATCATAAAAACACCGGTATCGTTCAAACTTTTGATACCGCTGGAAACCGAATACGCCAGCCCGCGCTTTTCACGCACTTCATTAAATAAACGGCTGGACATATTGCCGCCCAGGATAATACTTAACAGTGCCAAAACATAATAATCTTTATGATTGGTCTCATAAGCCAGATACCCAAGAGCCAAATGCATTTGCTCCGTCTGTTTGTGGTATAAATGTACTGTAGATTTCTCTTGAGTACGACGGGCAGGAATATAAGATGAATTTATAGACCCACTCAATTTTCCTAACTTAGCTGTCACCAAAGCCACCAGCTCTTCATGTTTCATCGAACCACAGGCAGAGATAACAGTATTAGCAGGAAGATAATGAGTCCGTTTAAAATCTTTCAAATGAGCTGTGGACATTGTACCTACTGTCTTTGCTGTACCCGCAAGGCTTTGGCCCAAAGGATGATCAGGCCACAAAAGCTCCTCAAGAAGTTCCCCCACATAATATTGCGGCAGGTCATGGTACATTTTGATCTCTTCTAAAATGACTGCGCGTTCTTTTTCTAAATCTTTCGGGGTGATTTTAGGAAAAAATGTAATGTCGGCAAGGATATCAAAAGTCTTCTTCCAGTGAGATGCAGGCACCTTGGCATAATAACAGGTCTCTTCTTCTGCGGTAAAGGCATTGAGATTGCCGCCAACACCTTCGACCAGTTGTTTTATTTCATCACAGGTATATTTAGCAGAGCCCTTGAAAGCTATGTGTTCTAAAAAGTGGGCTACACCTTTATTATCCCCTGTTTCATAACGGCCGCCGGCCGCCACCCAAACACCAATGGAAGCGCTCTCGCGATCTTTAAATTCCTGGGTGACAATACGTATTTGATTAGAAAGTTGAGTTATATGACGCATATTTATCTTAAGGCTTTGACCAACGAAGAAACGTAGTGGCTGACTGCAGGCACTAAATTCTTATTTCCTTTATTTTGTTCGATAACTCTTACAATAGCACTACCCACGATAACCCCGTCTGCCGCACGTCCGATTACCTTGACTTGTTCAGGCGTTGAAATGCCAAAACCGACACATACAGGTTTATCCGTAAACCGTTTAATATGATTAATTTTCTTAACTACCGTTTGGGCAACTGCTTTTTGAGTTCCTGTAATTCCAGTTAGAGAAACATAATAGACAAAGCCACTGGAGGCCTTGGTATTTGATTTGATGCGTTCATCGGTGCTCGTGGGGGCAACAAAGAAAATTGTTGAGAGATCATACCCCTCGGCCAAACTGCATAAATTTTTAGCTTCTTCCGGCGGTAAATCAGGAACGATCAACCCATCTATCCCTACATCAACACAGGCTTTAAGGAATTTTTCTTCCCCAAAACGTAATATGGGATTATATGATGTCATGAACGCAATCGGTATAGATGACTTTAGACGAATACGTTTGACCGTCTCTAAAATTTTCTTGACCGTTGTCCCCTTGCTTAAAGCACGAAAGAAAGATGCCTGGATGGTAGGACCGTCAGCCAAAGGATCAGAAAAAGGAATACCTATTTCAATGATATCAACGCCAACACCTTCAAGAGAAACAACCAAATCTTCTGTTGTTTTTAAATCAGGATCACCTGCGGTGATGAAAGCAATAAAGGCTTTACGCTTCTTAGTTTTCAGTTCTTTAAATTTTTGATCTATACGGTTCATAGAAACTGGATTCCCGCTTTCGCGGGAATGACAATATTGTTAAATAAATTGTGAAATTTGGTTCATGTCTTTGTCACCGCGGCCGGAAAGGCAGACGATCACTGTTGAATTCTTTTTAGCACGGCTGGCTAATTTTTGTAAATAGGCAATGGCATGGGACGTCTCCAACGCCGGAATGATACCTTCCAGGCGAGCTAAAAGCTTAAGCCCTTCGATGGCTTCTTTGTCTGTAATGGTGACATACTCTGCTCGTTTGCTATCATGATAAAAAGCATGCTCAGGACCAACGCCAGGGTAATCCAATCCCGCGGCAATAGAATGCGCAATTTGTATCTGACCGTCATTATCTTGCAGTAACATGCTTTTACTGCCATGCAAAACACCAACAGCGCCTTTATTTAACGTCGCAGAATGTTCATGCGTATCAACCCCATGGCCAGCTGCTTCCACGCCGATCATCTTTACTGTCTTATCATTATAAAATGCATGAAACAAACCCATGGCATTACTGCCGCCACCGACACAGGCCAAAAGATAATTAGGTAATTTATTTTCTTTGGCTAAAAATTGCTGACGGGCCTCACGGCCTATCACTGACTGAAAATCACGCACCATGGCCGGATACGGATGAAAACCTGCCACCGAACCAATAATATAAAAAGTATCTGCCACATTGGTCACCCAGTCCCGCACCGCCTCATTCATGGCATCTTTAAGCGTTTTAGAACCGCTTTCAACAGGGATAACTTGCGCACCCATTAATTTCATGCGATACACATTAAGTGATTGGCGTTTAACATCTTCAGCACCCATGTACACGATGCACTTCAAACCAAACAAAGCTGCCGCCGTGGCTGTGGCAACACCATGCTGGCCAGCACCGGTCTCGGCAATAATACGGGTCTTGCCCATGCGACGGGCAACCAGGATCTGTCCTAAGGTATTATTGATTTTATGAGCGCCAGTATGCAGCAGGTCTTCGCGTTTTAAATACACCTTGAGTGTTTTTAAATGCGCGCTTAAACGGCGGGCAAAATATAAATTCGTAGGTCTTCCGGCATATTCCTTAAGATAAGATTCAAATTCTTTTTTGAAAGTCTTATCTTTCTTAATAGCCTGATACTGTTTTTCTAATTGGGCCAAAACCGCCATCAAGGTTTCAGGAGCAAAGCGCCCACCAAAAGAACCATAGTAACCATTTTTATCCGGCAGCAATTGTTTCATTACTTTATTTTTCATACCCCGTCATCGTCATCACTGAATTCATAATCCCAATCGTACCGGTAATGCGCAGCGGCCATTTATGCTTGGAGCTGTCAAACCAGATTTTGTACCGCGTCGGTTGGCTTTGCATATAATAACTATCATAAGATTTATCACCTATTTTGAGCACCTCACGCCTCACTAACTCAATCTTTAAATCCTTAGTCGGCAAGGTCATATTAAGGACATCTCCTATTTTAAATGACCCTTGATTGCGATACCGGTAAATAAAGCCATAAATATTGTCAACGTCCCCTGCTTTGTTAATGATCTGCTGGGTAGTGCGCCCCCGTTCAGTCTTAGTAATGATGATCTCTCCCTTAGAAGGAATATACTCTTCCAAGGTTTTCCCTTGCCCAAAAATGCTTAAACTAAAATTACGTTCCACAAACAATGGTTTATACGTCGATGGATCCACATAAATATCTTCTTCATCCGAAAAATTCTTGCCATTGGCCTTAAATACGATCAAAATTGTTTGAAGACCTTTATACTCTTTAGGGCCAACCATCTTCAAGCGCGCCTCACCATCAAATCCCATTTGACGGATCGAATAATAAATAGTCTCTGCCCGCAATGGCAATGAAAAAACGCAGCAGAGAAAAAATACTGTTATGAAAGAAATTCTATTGAACATCGTAATCCTTAAGGAACGCCTCTAAAACCCTGGCTCCATTATGCAATGTTTTAATTTCCGCATATTCGTCATTAGCATGAATGACCCCATGACTGCCCCAACCAGTGGAGAAAGCAGGAATACCGTAATCTTGAAAAAAGGTGATCACCGTGGCTCCCTGACTGCCTTTCAAATTCGCTTTAAATCCCATCTTCCGGCAGGTATCCACATAGGTTTTGACAAAAGGATGTTCAGGGTCAATCCCGTAAGGCTTTTGAGAATCATCAATGATGACCTTAAAATCCTTAGTCTCTTGAGCAACAATACTTTTAACTTCTTTTAAAATCGCTTCAGCCTTCATGCCCGGCATAAAACGGATATCCAAGGCAAACTCGCAAAAATCCGCCACCATGTTAACCTTGTCCCCACCACGGATCGTACCGATATTCTTCGTCGGAGGAACAAGCAAAGGATGCTTTTTATATTTGAATTGATGTTTCTTTAAGCGATTAATCACCCGTGCCGCAATTTCAATAGCATTAATGCCCAGCCAATTATATGCCCCATGCGCTTTTTTCCCAAAAATCTGCACCCGGCAATGAAAAAGGCCTTTTTGGGCAATAATCGCATCAAATTCTTCAGAATCCGTAATCAAGGCAACCTTGGGACGCAAAATACCTTTTTTCAACAAAGGAATGATACCTAATTTGCTTCCAGTCTCCTCGTCAGCAGTGGCAGCAAATACAATATCTCGTTGAAGACGCACGCCATCTTCGACCAAACTATGCAAGGCCTCCATACCCACCGCGCAATTGCCCTTATCATCACTGGCTCCCCGGCCGTAAATACGGCCCTTATGTATCTGGGCGCCTAACGGATCGAATTTCCAGCCTTCACCAAAAGGTACGGTATCATAATGCGGTGTTATTAAAAGCGCTTCACGAGCGGCCTTGGCACGAGGCCAAGTACCCTTAAACGTTGCTATCACATTTGGACGATTTTTAGCGAATGAATGTATTTTAATATCCAACCCGATAGCTTTTAAATCACGGGCAACAAAATCAGCTACTGCCACTTCGTTACCAGGTGGATTAACGGAATTAATTTGCAAAAGTTTGGTGGTAATCGCAATCAAACGTTCTTTATTGATCATAATATTTTATCCTAATATTCCTTTTGCCTTTTCTTCACCTTCAATACGTTTAAAATCTTCATAATCCACAAAAACAATTTGGGGCTGCTCGTGGCTGATTTTAAGCATTTTGGGCATATGTTCTTTGATATTCTGAAAAGCGATATATTTAAATTCTGTATTACATTCAGGACATTTTAAAGTGTCTATTTTTAAATCCATGTGTTTACAATTGGCACAGGTGCCTGATAAAGCACCATAGGTCATCAAATGAGTTTTAAGCTCATCAAGGTAAAATTTCTTATAAATTCGGAAATATCTATCCGGCATGGGGGATATTATAGCATCAATGGCAGGGTTGTCGACCCATAAAAAAACCGACATCAATCATCTATTTTATTTTTTGTCTGGCGTGCCCCGGAAAAAATCCAGCGGGCCTTAGCACAACGGATGATTTCTGTCGGTTCTACTTTATTTATACCACCTAAATCGAATTTTAGCAAGGAGAAGTCTTAAATATTTTACTTTATTATTCCTAACAGCGCCGGGACATTCTGAGTTGTTACAGGTTTAATACTGCGGATGATTGAGGTTAATCCATTCAAATTCATCATGGCACGGTCCTGATATTGAGCCGCAAGAGGCATGCCCATACCATCAACCTTGATATTCATCGTCAAATTTTCATCGCTCAAGTTGATACCACCAAGATCTGCCTCATGATGAGCCACAGCCGTCGCAGCCCTGTCCCTAGGGCTTGAAAAAGCATCTGTGGCAGCCAATATCAAATCATTTAAATCACGAATTCTTTTTTCAAGATCTCTAATCTTATACTTTGACTCCTTCCAAGCAATCGCCGTATTGACATCTTCTAATGCTTTTTCAACATTCTTTTGATCTTGACGAATATCACTAGCACTCCTTGCGCTACTAAAGAACGCTCCTAAATTCTTCACGAAATTCATATTCTTTGATTCACTTTCAAGCGCCTCTTGTCTTCTTTTTAATGACATCCTCTCTAACTCTAAATTTTTCTCAATATCAAGATTTCTTATGTTTGCTTTATAGCCTGCTTTATAATTATTCTTGAACATTTGTCTTCCGGTAGCATCTATTTTTACCTCCATTCTTCTATTCAGTTCTTTCTGAGCATCTAAATCCCTTTCTGCATCTAGTAGACTTGCATTCAACATATCAACCGCCCCCGTTGTAGCCGCAGCTGATGGTGGGGTAGGAGTTGAAGTAGGCGCAGCTGGAGGCGCATCGGGAATCTTAGCTAATAATTCATCCACTTCGCTCTGAAAATGAAGGATTGATATTCCAAGCTGATCAATCTCTTCGTGAGCTATAACCTCTAGTGTTTGTAAAACCCTTTCACTCGCCTCAATCTGCCTGTTGCTCTCGTCTAGCAGGGTTTCAATATTTGCTAAATTCTTTTTCATCTGCTTTCGAGTCTTTACTCTTATAAAAAGCCCGGTTAATTCATCAAAATTAAAAGGAAAACCTTGACCCCATAACGAGATACCCATCGCATCAACATAAGATCTTCTTTCGTCTTCATCCGCTTTTCTTTTAGCTTTCAAATAATCAATTCTTTTAGCTTGGTCCTTTATCCTCTCTAACCTATCGTTTACTTTATAAATACCCACCTGAAAATCACTGATTCGACCGGTAAGATTTTGAAATTGGCCTTTCAAAATACCATCCATATCATGACCCTGCGCTTCTCCCAGCCTTTCCTTCGCAGCTTTAAATGTTTCTTGGGCCTTTAAAAATTTTATGTCTACAGACTCGCCCGTGCCTTCCCGAGCTTCTGCCACTGCCGCGACATCAACCTTACCTGCTGCAGCAACTGCCCTCCCGCCCAAAACCTGCGCATCGGTAAGGTGAGCAAAGGCCGTATGACTGGCAAAAACCGTCAATAAAACAGTCGCTAATGCAAATCTATGCATATTATTTCTCATATTTCCCAAAAAAACAGCCACTCTTGCCTTGAAAGGACTTGTATTAATCTGCTCTTCAACCACCTGTTTCATCCCACCTGAAAAATATTTCCTTGGTATTGTTTGGCCATCGGGAATGGCATCTTCTTTAATATAATTGAACACACCTTTCTTGTACGCCCTTAAATATTGCTTATATATTTTTTCCATCGCTTGCGGGTCGCTAAGCTTCTGCCCCGCGATCCGGGACCTATTGGCGAAAACTTGCCCTAAAAGACTTTGTTTAAGTGTCTTTTTAAACCATGTTGCCATGATCTCAGCGTTATACACTTGACGGACCGCAGCAAAACTCTTGCCCTCATTAACTTCCTTTTCAATAGCAGGAATAATAATTTCACGGACAATTGCTAAAGCCATCTGGGTCTTGGCATCTTTACTGGTATCCGGGATAGTTGAAATATTACCGAATTGTTCTTTATTTTTATCAATGGCCATATAATCCTGCTCAAGCATGACCTTCAGATGACTGTCTACCAAAAATGCTGTGTCACCTTTTTGATAAATATCCGCTTTATCAGCAACGATCCATACTTTGTTAAAAGTATTAACGCTGATATTGGTAGTGCCAAAACGGGCTTGGGCCTGTTGGTAAACCTCACTCCAAAACTTCTTGCCTAATCCGCTTTCCGGATAAATTAAAGATGCTGTGAATTGTTTGAGGATATAATCTTGAGCCAAAAGATCACGGCCCATTTCAGTTTGTCCAAAAACTTTAGGAATGATACGCTTGGACTCATAAGGAGAAAGATTCACCCACATATCCGAATTCGGCATGGTAAGTGCAACCAAAAAATATTTAATAATTTTATTAAATTCTTCTTTTTCAACGCTATCCGACATAGGGGTTTCGCCACGATCCATAATGAAGTCAAAATTAAACGGATCTTTGAGATTGATCTTAAGCCCTACCATCTGTGGTGGTTCAAAATGACGGGTAATATGAATCATCTGGCCCGGAGCTGGCATGACAATGCTCACCTGAGCATAACTGGGCTGGGCTGGAAGCAAACCAATGAATGCGACCAAAACGACAGAGACAATAAAACGAAATAATGAGGTCTTTTTAAATGTAATAGTACTCATTTTTGCTCTTAATATTATTAATAAAGTATTTAGGCAAAGTATAACATCTATTGTATAAGAATGCCAAAAAGTTAATGTTGGGATGTCTGCGAAATTACTGCGGGATGCGCTTGCCTATTTTTGATAAAATTTGACTGTAGTTGCACTCGCTGGATATAAGATAGTATTCTTTCATATGCCAGCTAACAGGTTCACGATTAAATAGATCAACTTCAACAGTATCTAAAACCTTACCATCTGAAATCCGGCGAAGATCAATCCCTGCCTTACGGATAATAGGCCAGCTTCCGGCAAAATCCCATAAATGGCAGCGCAAAAAACAACCAATCCCCCGGCCAATGGTTGGCCAACAGAGATTAACCACTGCGCAAGCATGGATCATGATATGAAAATCTCTATCATTCCAAAAAAACTTATCAAAAAATGTGTCATTGCAAAAGAATATGGATTGGGCAGACAATTCTTCATCTAAAGGAACGATCTTAGTTTTAATTTCTTTAGGGCCAAAAGCATCTTGGACAAAATAGGCTTCAGTACCATCGCAATAAAAAAGTTCATTGAGCATAGGAAAATACACAACGCCCAGCCACGGCTTTAAATCCTTAATTAACCCGATAGAAACGCCAAATAAAGGCATGTGATTAGCATACAGACGTGTCCCATCAATAGGGTCCACGGCCCAGATAAATGAAGTCTTATCAAGGCGCTTTTGCTCCAAGTATTCAGCAATACCTGGATCTTCCTCATCGATAAGAATATGCCCGGGGTCTTGCAAAAAATCACTGAGCCGCTCGCGGGCTAACTTTGAAATGGCCTTGTCAGCCAAGGTTATAATGGTGTGATCTTGCTTTAACCCTGGCTCGCTTTTACCCATCAAATTCAAAGCAATGCCGCCTGCCTCGCGAGCCAAGAATAACATGCGTTCTAAATAAATATCGGAAGAAATCATGATGTTGGGTAAAATAAGGCCATGCTGTTGGTAAACCCGTGCAGAAAATTAATGCCCCCTACCGGGCCGATTTCCCCTGCACAAAAAAATCCCGCTGCCGGCACAGGGCCCAGGTGATGCTGGATGATCTTGATATCATGGTCACGCTCTTTAAATAAATTAACACCGCGCCCATTGCATGAAAAAACAAAAGCCCCATGAGCAGCAACAGCTTGCTTTTTAGTTTTATATTGTTTTAATAATTCATGCAAATCTTCTTGTGCTGTCTTGGCATCACGCACATGAAATTGGATGGTCTGCCCCACGTGCATATGATCCCCTACCGCACCAGCACCGCTTTGAGGTTCAACCCCCATCACGCCGCGGATTAAAAAATCACCCCGTTTAAATTTATCTTTGTATTCATCCATGGCGATACCAATAAAAATAGCTTCGTGGGCTAAATGACGATCATAGTCCGTGCCTTTATTCAATACTTCTTCTAAAACTTTATAAAAAGGCCGTCCGGCTAATTCATAAATAATGTTGCGTTCAGCGCGAGTCACAATGAATGTTTCTCCAATGGGCCGGCATCCTTGAGATACTACGGTTTCCACCCTCAGATTACCTGTAAGGCAAACACCGACAAGACCTTCCCGCATCACTTCCCCATCCAACATTAATATGTTTTCTCCAGGTTCGGAAGCTGCAGAAGCTAAACCTCCCACGATAGGCATTCCGGGGTACGCTTGATTTAAACCTGCCAAAAAAGCATTGCCATCAAATGCAAAAGGATCAGCAAATACGACAAAGTTAGGTTTTTCGTTCGGATATACTTCAAAAAAATTATACCAATCCTCCTTGTTCTTTATGGCTTCCAACACAGGCTGAGTTAATGCAAAGGGTGTAATTTTTACCTGCGGCAGGCGCATCAGCATCAAAGATGCCGACGGACGACCTTCAATCTCGCGCTCAGCACCGATGATACCGGCACAGGTACAGCAGATCAAATGACGCATCTTCCCCTGGGCCTTCAAGGCATGAAATAATTCCAACGGGTCATAGGGCGGCCAGGGACAAACATATAAAATCCCTAAGTCAAAATCACCCTCAATTCCCATTAACAACTCGGAAATGATTTGAGGCACATTATTTGCTTCAGTGATGCGATTGGTGAATTCCATAAGTCCATTATAAAATGTTGAGGAACAATTGCAATAAGGGTGGTAGTTATTTTGCAGAAGATCGAATCATGAGAATGGGGATGTCGGTGTGGTGACGCAATTTGTCTGCTACCGACCCTAAAATCATATCTTCTATAAACTGATGCCCATGGGTGGCCATGGCAATAAGATCACATCCTTCATCTTGAGCAACGGCTAAAATACCGTCTACAGGCTCTTTACCTTGCACTAAAATCGCTTGAACCTTAAAACCGTCCTTTTTCAAGCTGGCACCTACTTGGTCTAAATATGCTTGATCATTTTTAATTTCTTCAGAATCAGCCAAATTTAGCTGGTCTTGCAACTGTGCGGCAAAACCATCTGCCACATGAACCAGGACCAACTTGGCATGAGTCAATGTGGCCAGTTTACGGATATGCAGCAGGATCGTTTCATCCGTCGCTGAATTATCCAAAGGGATGATTATTTTTTTATACACTTAATTCTTCCACTTGATAGAACACCCCATGGAAGGGGTTTGCTTAGCAGCAATCGGACGACCAGCAGCCATATTGTTCATGGCTTCTTTTAATTCTTCACGGGTGACCGCCTCTTCGTCTTTCCAATTATCATCAATGCGTCCGTGATAGACGAGAGTTTTATTTTTATCAAACAAATAAATATCTGGTGTGCATTGGGCCCGAAAGCTATCTGCGACCTGCTGTGTTTCGTCAACAAGGTATGGAAAATCAATACCTAACTCCTTGATCTTCAGGATCATTTTATCAGGAGCATCATCGGGAAAATCAGGATTGATATTAGGATTAATGGCAACACTGTTAACCCTCATCCCACGGCCATACTGGGCCAAACGAATAACTCTGGACCAGACAGCCAAGGCATAGGGGCAGTGATTGCAGGTGAAGACCACCAATAAACCACGCTCGCCAAAAAGCCCCGCAGATGTATAAGATTTACCGAACGCGTCTTTTAATTCAAAATCCGGTATGATGGTGCCTAAAGGGATTTTGATAGATTCTAATAGAGCCATTTGATTAACCTCCAATTTTCATATAAACTAATCTGTCATTGCGAGGAGCCATGACATTAACCATTATAAGTTCGAGGTACTTTATGTCAAGATTACTGATTCAGCAATATGAAATAGGCCCCCTCAATAATTTTCTTTATCTTTTAGGTGACCCTGAAACAAAGGAAATGGCCATCGTTGACCCTGCCTGGGATGTGGATTTTCTCTGCAAGGAGGCCAAACGCCTAGGTTACAAAATCACCAAGATTTTCCTAACACATGCTCACCCTGATCACGTCAACGGCCTTGATAAACTTTTATCCATACATCAAGTGCCCGTCTATATTTCAAAATATGAATATTTAGCCCTACGGCCACGCGTGACAGGTCTTGTAGATGTTACAGAGAAAGATAAACTATCGGTCGGAAAAATCAGCTTCGATATCCTGCACACGCCGGGCCATACCCCAGGCTGTCAATGCTTCCTCGCCCAAGGGCAACTCATTAGCGGGGATACTCTTTTTATCGATGGATGCGGAAGATGCGATCTGCCAGGCAGTAATCCTACAGAGATGTACAACAGTTTATACAACATCGTCATGAAACTGCCTGATGAAACGATTGTTTATCCAGGACATAATTACGGCGAAACTACCACCGACACCATAGGCCATCAGAAACAAACCAACCCTTATTTGCAATGTAATAATCTTAATGAATTCCTGGTTGAGCGGATGGGACTATAATTAATCCTGCAGTTGAAGCGAGCGGATCATTTCGTTAACATACAAACCATCCTCGGAGTATTTATTCATGTCTCCCAAAAAGGTCAGGATATAGACTTGAGTGCTGCGTAGTACCCAGGCATTGACCATTTTTAAATGGTCAGGCTTGGGCGCGTCTATGGCCATCTTATGGCCTTCACGCCAACCCCAGTGAAGATCTTTGTCCTCGACAATTTTGATACTTTTTCCGAATACTGCTGTCATTTGCTTTTTAACGATGGTCGTGTACTGGGCCAAATTGAAAATACTGCCTGGCACCGGCTGAACAGTCACGTTAAAATTTTCCTGCAACACATCAAAAGCTGTATCTTTGGGACGCATGAATACCACGGCCACATCTGCCCGTGGATGAATGATCACCTTCCAGGTCTTAGGATATTTGATGGAGAATTTATACTGGTCATCTTGGTAGACATTAAACTGAAAAATAAAATACACATAAAATCCCAACGCAGCTAAAAGAAGAAAGCCAGCTGTTGAGGCAATGCCGATAAGTATGTTCTTTTTGAAAGAAGCTTTCATTATATAAAGATTCCGGCTTACGCCGGAATGACATTACTAATTATAGAATTTCCTACCCTGATTTTTCAAATCCAAAATATACGCACATGGTTTAAAACGGCCATCTTTGAAACGTGCTTCCAATTTTTCCATTGCTTCCACTAACTTGTCTATACCCATCGAATCGGCATAACGTAAAAGACCACCCCTAAACGGCGGGAAGCCTGTCCCCATGATCATACCGATATCCACGGCATCAGGCCCATCAACCACTTTCTCCTGTAAAATCATAGCAGCCTCATTGATCATGACAAACATCATCCGTTCGATCGATTCCTCTTCTGAGACACCGGCACCTGTTTTCACGAGGGCCTGTACTTCAGGATTGACCACGCGTTCTTTACCATGGATATAAAATCCTTTTCCGGATTTCTTACCAAGAAGTTTCTTAGGAAGCACCTCGTCAAATATTCTTGACGGCTTAAAACGCGGGCCTAAGCCCGTCTCCAAAATATGAAGCACCTTGACCCCTACATCCAAACCAACCTCGTCGGATAAGGTAAAAGGCCCCATGGGCATGCCAAAGTTGGTAGCAAAACGGTCAATGCTTGTGATAGAGCCGCCTTCATCTAAAAGACGTCCTGCCTCATTGATATACCCTAATAAAATACGATTAACTAAAAAGCCAGGCGCATCTTTGACAATCACCGGCGTCTTACCGAGTTTCTTGGCAAAATCTAAAGTTGTGACCAGGGTTTGCTGTGAGGTGTATTCTGTCGTGATAATTTCAATCAATGGCATGCGGTGTACTGGATTAAAAAAGTGAAAACCAATCACCCTCGAGGGATCTTTAGAAACACGTGCCATCTCTGTCACTGATAACGATGAGGTATTCGATGCCAAAATAGCCTTATCAGATAACACATTGCTGACTTCTGCAAAAACCTTTTTCTTAACATCCATATTCTCAACAACAGCCTCAATGGCAATATCAACGCTCGCAAAACCGCTATAATCTACTGTCCCTGAAATCATCGCCATTTTGGCAGCCACATCATAGGGCTTTGCTTTCTTTCTTTTCATGGCCTGCGCGTAAACATCGTAAGCAGCCTTAAGACCCTTGGCAATAGCGTCTTGATTGATATCTTTAAGCCGCGCCCAAACGCCGCGATCACTAAATAACTGGGCAATCCCTCCACCCATAATTCCAGCCCCAATAACCGCACCCTTGGCAATGGGCATGGGCTTGACATTTTCAGCACCGGGAACAGTCAATTTCTTATATTTCTCTGTTAAATAAAATAAACTCACCAGATTTTTAGATATCGACGTGATAGCAAGGTCCGCAAACGCGCTGGATTCAATATCTAAGGCATGTTCACGAGGCAAATACAGGGTCTTTCTGATCACCTCTACTGCTTTGAGCGGAGCTGGATAAAAACCTTTGGTAGCTTTTTGGATAGACTTGATTGTTTCTTTATAAACCACCATCTGCCCCAGAGGATTTTTTTCTAAAAACGCAGGGAGACCTTTTAAGGCCACTAGTTTGAAAATACGTTTATTCGGTTGAGAGGCAATTTCCTCGACAAACTCAGCCACACGTTCTGATAAGCCAACCGTTGGGTAAAGCCTGTCAGCCAAGCCGCATTTAAACGCAGCTGAAGAATTAATAGGACTCGCAGAAACAATCATTTTTAATGCCTGTTGAAGCCCAACCAGACGCGGTAAACGATAGGTGCCGCCAAATCCCGGCACAAAACCTAAATTAACTTCGGGAAGACCAATGCGGATACGATCATTGAAAGTCATAACCCTATATCGGCAAGCCAAAGCTAACTCACATCCGCCTCCTAATGCCACCCCATCAATCACAGCTACCGTCGGATACGGCAAGTCTTCTATCTTATCCATGACCCGCTGACCAGCCTGGGCTTTTGATTTACCATCAGCATGTTCAGTGATATTTTCAATTTCCTTGATATCAGCACCAGCAATAAAAATATCCTTCTTGGCGCTTTGGATGATTAAAACTTTAAGGCTTTTATTTTTTAGATCATCAAGCATTTTATCCAAAGTCAAAAGTGTAGCAGAATTTAAAACATTGACCTTGGAATCCGGCTGATCAAAGGTGATCGTACCAATATTATTTTCTTCTTTATAAAAAACGGACATAAATTATCTCCTGTTTTATCTTTCTAAAACCACTGCAGCACCCTGACCACCGCCGATACACAAAGACACGAGACCAGCATTGAGATTATTACGGTTTAAATGTTTGAGCATGGTTAAAATCAATCTGGCACCTGTCGTTCCCACCGGATGTCCTAAAGCAATAGCCCCGCCATGAACATTTAACTTGGCTGGATCAATCTGGCCGGTATAACCTTCGTAGCCAAAATCTTTAGCGAATTTATCTGAGGCCAATGCACGCTCGCAGGCGATAATCTGAGCTGCAAAAGCTTCGTTGATTTCAATAGCTTGGCATTCAGAAAGCTTCATACCAGCCTTCTTCAAGGCTTTTGGTATGGCGTGTGCCGGTCCAATGCCCATGCGATTAGGCTCAACCCCGGCCATGGCAAAACTTCGGATATACCCTAATGGTTTCATACCAAGTTCTTTGGCGCGTGATTCGCTGACAACTAAAAGGGCACATGCACCGTCGGTAATCTGAGAAGAATTACCAGCCGTCACTGTTCCTGTACCCCGTTCGAAAAATGGTTTTAATTTGGCCAGCGCTTCTATGGTCTGTCCCTCACGTGGGCCGTTATCATCGACTACTGCTTCTTTATATTTAGGTCCTGGAATTACAGGTACAATTTCTTCCCGTAAAATCGCCCGTGCGGCTATCGCTTTTTGATGAGAGGCCAAAGCAAATTCATCCTGTTCCCGGCGGGTAATACCAAACTCTTTGACTAATACCTCAGCTGTCTGCCCCATGTTCAGGCCGCATACCGGATCAGTCAGCCCTAACTGCAGCCCTATTTTGGGTACTAAAAAATGATGCGGCCGTATTTTGGCAAAACCCTGCAATTTTTCCGGCAGGGTCTTGGCCCGTGAAATTCCGGTTAAAATTTCCTGATACTCTTTAGATAAAAAAAATGGGATATTGCTCATGGACTCGGTGCCGCCGGTCATATAGCAAGAACCTTCCCCTGCCCTGATTTTAATGGCTGCATTAACAACCGCTTCAATACCAGAGGCACAATTGCGATGCACGGTAACCGCAGGTACGGTTTTTGGGATTCCGGCCAGCAAAGCAACCACACGGGCGATATTAGCTGCATCCGCAGGCTGCCCCACACATCCGATGATCACCTCATCAATCAAGTTAACATCCAAACCCATACGCTCAATCAATTCACGCACGGCAATACGCCCTAATTCCTGGGCGCTCAGATAATTAAAATTCGCCCCCATTTTGGAAAACGGGGTACGTATACCATCGACGATCGCTATTCTTTCCATAATTTCCCCTCTCTATACCTTCGGTCTTATGTCTATTATACGCTTCTCTTTATTAGCCGTCTCCAATTCCAGACGCTTGACCATCTCATCCAAGGTAATAAACTTGATCTCATTGGGTGCAACTTCAGTCGCTCCGGTTAATTTGTCTTTGATTACTTGGCCAAGGGTGCTTTGATTGGCAGCTGCTTGGGCCGTCACATACACCACCATCTCATCAACTTCATACGGATCGTTTTTGTGTTTACGTATCTCCAACTGCCATTCATCGACCTGCTGTATCTCATTGAGCACTTCGGCAAAATGACTTAAATTAACCAAGGTCCCTTTGACCTTGGAAAGCTGAATATCCTTATTATCAGACAAACGCGTGATGTCCGAAGATAAACGCAGGGTATGGCGCCCGCAATAAGGACAAGGCTCATGGGTAATGCCGCCTTTAACAAAATCCCCGGTACGATAACGCAAGACCACACTGGCACGTGAATCCAGACTCGTATAAACTAATTCGCCGTCTTCACCCTCATTCTTGACCTCACCGGTCGCAGGATCAATGATTTCAAGAATTTCTTTGTCCGGATAAAGATGATAGCCGCTGGATAAATGATTTTCCGCGGGACATTCAGCCCAAGCAGTCCGCGCCTCAGTAAAACCATAGGTACCAAAAATAGATACATTTTGAGCACCCTGAGCACTTAGCATATCTGATAATTTTTGCTTATAAGCTGGTGTAACCTTGGCTGCACCCAGCACAATTTTCTTTATAAAAGACAAGTCATGCCCTTTTTCCTGGGCGAAACGTATCAAATGATAAATGTAGCTTGGCACACCCAGAATGGCCGAAGGCTTGATCCTCATTAAAGCTGTTAAATTGCCCTCAGTACCCATGACTTTTCCACCACCGGTAGAAAGCGCAAAAACACCTGCCTCAATAGCACCAAAAAAAGTCTGCCAAAAAGCCAAATGCGGAGCAAAGGGAAAAAGATTCATGATCCGCTCATCCCCTTTGATGTCAAAAAGCTCAACCATGCGAGCACCGGATACATACAGATTATCCAGGTCATAGCGGCTGTACATAAAGGCAACCGGAGCATTGGTGGTGCCAGTGGTAAAGGTCATAAATATCGGACGGTATTCTTTAGCCAAGTCATCTTCCAGACGCTGACCCTGTAACATGGACTGGGCCGCACGTATCAACAGCTGTGATTTAGGCCAATGCCGGCCAATCTTTTCACGATCGGGCTGCAAGATAAAATCTTTAAATTTTTGCGGATTGTCTTTAGAAATTAAATCGGATTTACTAATAAAAGGGATGTGTTTTAAATCTTCCCTGGTACGGATTTTCCTGGGGTCAATTTTATTGTCATCAAAAAGCTTTTGGTAATAGGGGCTAAAAGGATAAACGTGGGTGTTAATAAAAGAATGCAGGTGCTGGTTCTGTAACTCCTTGATCTGACTATATGTTAACGATGTTATCTTCTCCCAAGAATCCATTACTTAATAGTGTAATATATCAGCTGACAGCTTGCCAGTGAAATCGATTAAAAAAAAGGGGACACTTTAAAGTGTCCCCTTTTTTAGATAATCAACACTCTCTCAAAGAGAATTATTGAGCTGCTGGAGCTGCTGAGTTATCGGCATTCATCGCTGAATTATCAGCGTTCATCGTGCTGTTGTCTGTAGCTGCATCTTGTGCTTTCACGGTTCCTTGGGCTAACATTAAACCTGCAGCACCAAAAACTAACGCAGCCGCTACTAATAATTTCTTGTTCATGACTTCTCCTCCTTGATTGTGATAAGAATTAATTTCTTACCGTTGTTGAGAGTGTGTAAATCTTTTTACACATCTTGCTTAAAATTGATACCTTACATCAAAAAGCCAATAATCTTTTGTAGACCTTCATATAATGTAGCAAATTATTAGAAAATTACCATTAAAATTTTCTAATTTTTCATTTTACCGATAAACGCGCCTGTTTCTCTTCAATGCTCGTCGTCAATTCTTCAAATGATTTTTCAAATGCCGCTAATCCATCGCCGAGCAATTGATTACATACCATGCCAACATCAATATCCAAAAGACGTAATTGCTCAATTATTTTTTGAGCATCTGCAACATCACCAGGTAGCGCTACCTTGACAATGCCATGATCTAGAACAGCTTCCAACGTTTTATCCGGCACCGTATTAACCGTGTTAGCCGCTATTAATTCAGCGATATATTTGATGTCGCTATATTGAGGATCCTTGGTGCCTGTCGAAGCCCATAGGACACGCTGCATATTGGCACCCTGTTTTTCCAAAGCTTTAAATTCACTGCCGCCAAAATTCTGCTGGAATTTATGATAAATGATCTCGCAGTTAGACACCGCAGCCCTGCCCTTTAAATCCACCCTTGCCTCTAATTTCTTGTCGATGCTGCTATCAAGGCGGCTGACAAAAACGGAAGCCACTGAATGCACCTTCTTAAGATCTCCACCACTTTGAGCTAAATGCTTCAAACCTTTAAGATAAGCCCAAACAACCTCGGAATACTGCTCTGCGGAAAAAATCAACGTGACATTAACATTAATACCCTGAGCGATCAAACCTTCGACCACGCCCAAACCATTCTTGGTGGCAGGCACCTTGATCATCACATTAGGGCGATTAAGTTTTTGCCATAAACGCATGCCTTCTTTTAACTGGGACTCAAGTTCATTACCTAATTTAGGATTGATTTCCAGACTGACATAACCATCCAGCCCTTTTGTACTCTCATAAACACCGCGGAATAAATCTGCCGCGTCCTGCACATCCTTGATGGTTAACTCATCATAAATTTCAAAAGTAGATCGACCTGCTTCTGCCAACTGCTGAATTTTAGCATCGTAATCACTGCTTTGAGATATGGCTTGTTTAAAAATAGTAGGATTGGATGTTTGCCCGCGTAAACCTCGATCAATCAGCGATTTAAGCTGGCCGCCAGCAATCATGGAACGACTGATATTGTCGATCCATAAACTCTGGCCAAGCTCTGCTATTTCATGCAATTTTGTTTTGGACATAGATGAAATCTCCCTGCGGATGAATCATTTTTTACGTTGGATAACTTTCTTTACAGCGACCACTATATCGACATCTTTCAATCCATAATGCGCTAAAAGCTGGGCTGGGGTGCCGCTTTCTCCGAAAGAATCTTTGACCCCAACCATTTCCACAGGACATGGATAATACTGTGCCAAAACCTCAGCCACTGCAGAACCCAAACCACCAATAATCTGATGCTCCTCAGCAGTCACGATGGCACCGGTTTCCTTGGCAGATTTTACGATCATATCAACATCAATAGGTTTGATGGTGTGCATATTCACCACTTTTAAATTAATGCCTTCGGCTTTTAACTTGTCAGCAGCTGATAAAGCTTCAGCAACCATGACCCCGCAGGCGATAACAGTGGCATCATGCCCGTCTCTCAAGACATTGGCACGGCCAATCACAAAAGCATCTTCTTCCTGAGTCAAGATAGGAAGCGGGGCCCTTGATGTACGCATATAAAATGGACCAAAGGTATTAGCGATGACACGAGTGGCTTTTTTAGCTTCTATATAATCAGCAGGACAAATAACCTTCATATTAGGCAGGACACGCATAATGGCAAAATCTTCCAGACATTGGGCGCTGGCGCCATCTTCACCGACGGTCACACCACCATGAGAACAGACAACCTTCACATTGCAATTATTATAACAGACATCCAAACGGATCATGTCATAGGCGCGATTGGTTAGAAAAACTGCGAATGAAGTGGCAAAAGCCACATAGCCCTGGGTACTTAAGCCTGCAGCCGTACCAACCACATCCTGCTCCGTGATACCCAAATTAAAAAACCGGTCAGGAAATTCTTTTTTAAAATATTCAGCACGGGTAGCATCTTCTAGATCACCGGAAGTCACAACAATATTAGGGTTGATTTTGCCCAAAGCGACTAATTCTTCGCCGAAACCATCTCTGGTGGGGGTGGGTTTAAGTTCCATTTATTTTAACTCCGCCAACGCTTGGGCTAATTGTTCTTTGTTCGGTGCCTTACCGTGCCAGGCACTTTTGCCTTCCATAAAAGAAACACCTTTACCTTTAACAGTATTGGCAATAATTACCGTGGGCTTTCCCTTAGTGTTGTTAAATTCATCAAAGGCGAGTTTAAGGGCTTCGATATTATGCCCATCGATATCAAGAACTTGCCAACCAAAAGCAGCCCACTTCTGGGTTAATGGTTCTAAATTCTTAATTTCATTGGTGGGTCCGTTTTCCTGTACCTTATTATAATCCACGATAGCACAAACATGATCTAATTTAAAATGAGCTGCGGTCATGGCTGCTTCCCACACGGAACCTTCCTGAAGTTCTCCATCACCCATAATACAGTAAACTCTAAAATCTTTCCCGCGCATGCGAGCACCCAAGGCAATGCCATTCGCAAAAGACAAACCGTGTCCAAGAGAACCTGTATTAAGTTCTACACCAGGAACCTTGGTATGCACATGCCCCTGCAACCGGCTCCCAAATTTTCTAAACGTTTTTAATTCTTCTTTGGGGAAATATCCAAAATTCGCCAGCGTCGTATAAACCACCGGTGAAACATGGCCTTTGGAAACAATCACGCGATCGCGGTCTTCCCAGCGAGGATCATTGGGTTTAAGTTTAAGCTGATAACCGTAGAGGGTCAAGAAAATCTCAACAGCAGATAAGGAACCACCCGGATGACCGGAACCTGCAGCTTCTAAAGTCTCTAAAATATCACGACGAAAAACCACCGCTTGTTTTTTAAGAGATTCGATATCTATGGTTTTAGAAGACATATCCTAATTCAATAATATGGGCCTTGCTGGACTCGAACCAGCCACCCTCTGATTAAGAGTCAGATGCTCTACCGGATGAGCTAAAGGCCCTGATAAATCACAAAAGCGAAAATCTTTTATACCAGATTTATCAGGGACTGTAAAGAAACTCTTTTTTGATTTCACCAACTAGAAACTTTAACAAGAACTTTATAGTTAATCTACAATTCCTTCATATTTATTAGGCATACTTAACAACATGAATACAACAAATTTTGACATGCCGCAGATGGAACAAATGACAGAAATTCCCCCATTGACGAAACCTCTAGGGGTCCAGTATTATTTGGATTTGGCCATTAAGTTTCACTCCTCTGATATGCATCTGGTCGCCTGGCATGCGCCTGTTTACCGCATTAATGGGCAGCTGGTGACCCAGCCAATGCCAGCCCTTGGACCCGAGCAAATAGAAGAAATCGTTTTACCCCTCTTGTCTCCCAAGCAAGCAAAACAATTTGAGACTTCTTCAGAAATTGATCTGGCTTTTCAATTCGATGAAAATCATTCTTTCAGGGCTAATCTTTACCGGCAGAGAGGACATCTCTCAGCTTCCATCCGTATTATTCCCTGCGTTATCCGTTCTCTTTCAGAATTAGGAATCCCTCCCATCGCAGCTAAATTAACACGGCGACATTCCGGTCTTATTCTGGTCGCCGGACGGGCAGGACACGGAAAAACAACGACCATGACTCACATGGTTGACCAGATCAACAGGGAAAGAGCAGCAAGGATCATCACCATCGAAGACCCCATCGAATTCATCTATAAATCAAAATTAAGCCTCATTGTTCAACGGGAAGTAGGAAACGATACCTCTTCATTCGCTTCGGGACTCAAACATGCCCTCCGGCAAGACCCGGATATTGTCGTCATCGGTGAAATGCGGGATTTGGATTCAATTTCCATGGCACTTACTACCGCTGATACCGGACATCTGGTCATGGCAACCCTTCACGCTCCTGATGCAATCGAAGCCATTAACCGCATCATCGATGTTTTCCCAGGAGACAGGCAAAACCAAATCCGCGTTCAACTAGCAGAGCACCTGACAGCCATTATCAGCCAACAACTTTTACCCCGTAAGGATGGGGCTGGACGGGTTTTGGCCACTGAAATGTGCATTCCCAACATGGCCATCCGTAATTTAATCCGCCGCAATTCCTTATCAGAAATCCGGGGCCAAATGGAAACCGGCCGCGACGACATGTACACCCTCGAACAAAACCTCAGCAGTCTTTTTCTCCAGGGGATCATCTCCAAAGAAACCGCCCAAAGCCACGCCAAATATCCCAATCTTCTAAAGCTGACCTGACGCCTTCTTTAATACTTCAATAAAATGAGGATCAACAAAACCTCCTATGGCCTCTACTGTACGCACATCAGCCCAGGCTTTAGCATATTCTTTCAACTGATAATAAACCACTTCCCGATTATTATAAGCCTTTACGTAGAACGCATTATTTCTGATGGCCTGGGTATAGTCAGCAAGGGCTTGAGTAAAATTACCTGTGCTCGCATAAGCCTGCCCGCGGTTATTGAAAGCTTCTGCATCCTTAAAATTATTGGCAAGGGCCATGGTAAAATCAGCGATCGCTCGAGATAAACTGCCTTCATGGGCATAGGCAACCCCGCGATTGTTATAGGCTTTGGCAAGGTTAGGATTAATATCAAGCGCCCTGGTATATTGAATAATAGCCTCATCAAAATAACCCTCTCTTAAAAAGTCATTGCCATCTTGTAAACACTCCCCAGCTGTTTTTGCAAAAACAGAAGGAATATTGAAGAACAATATGCCTATAAAAACTAATGCCACTTTAAAGGTGTGCCACTTCAACTCTTATCTCCTAAATAATTATTTATCAAAAACCCGATCGATGATGGCGGCATCCCAACCATGACGCTGGAGCTCTTTTTTTAAAACCATCAATTCTTCGGGAGTTTTAGAGGCACATAATTCCTGCAGTAAATTATAATTGAATTGCTGTTGGGTATTAAAACGTATGCTTAAGGGCTTCTCTGGAGTGCCTCTATTAAAAATCAAAGCGATCAGCGCCAATATTAATGGTAACGCAACGACTGTTAAAGAAGAATAAAAATCAAAAGACGCGCGTGGATTTAATAAATAAGGCATGCTGGACAAGAATGAATCAATCAAAAAGTGCGCGGCAATCACACATACAATGCCAAAACGCAAATAAAAGGTCCCCATGATAATCCCGATACAGGTAACTTCGATCCCCCTAAACCACATAGGATAAATTTCATATCCCGTATGGCCAAACCCCCACATTGCAGCACTTAAAAATACGGCGAAGATCGTCGGGAAACCATATTTCTTGAACAAATTAATGGCAAATAAACGAAACATGGATTCTTCTGAAAAAGAAGCCTGAAAACCGATCACCAACGCTGAAAGCGCCGGCACCAGGGTTGTTGAAGCCTGGGTCAACCACGATAGTTCATCCCAAACTCCGCAATACTTAAAGCCTAAATTAAAAATAAAGGCCTGTACTCCTAAAATCACGGCTGCCGCGATATAGCCAATAAAAATTTGACGCGCAATATTGACTGAACAAAAAGAAGATAAAAGCGCACTTAAAAAACCCCTGTTTTTCTTATCCGGAGAAACTTCGTAACGTAAGGACTCACCCGCCAACGCCGGTAAAACAAAACCAACAGCTATAAAAAACGGCCCAATGACGCCCTCAATAAATTGCCTGAGAATATAATCCCCTAATGACTGAGTGGTCGGATAACCAAACAGAACATCCTGATAACTGTTTAAAAGATCCAGCCCCATCAAAACAAACATCACGACCCCAACCCCGATATAAAATCGCTTTACACTACGGGCAACCACCTGATGTTTACGGTTGACAACAACCACGATAGCAAAGGTCATCAGTGCCAGATAAAATATACGGAACACCAGGGTCAAATTTTGCCCGGTTTGCTTTAAATTATCCACATAGCGGTTAAATCCGTCGGGAATTTCAAAATACTGTTTATTAAAACTAAGAATTTCTTGACCGGACATGGTCACACTCGTCAAAAGCTTGGCATATCCCTTCTCACTGCTTTTATCCCAGGGGATATTCACATCCTTGTCTTGCCAGCTAAAAGCGTATTCCTGTCGATTATCATATTTATGGACATCCTCACCATGAGTAATGTATTGGGAAGAACTAAAACCATAAGTTGTCTTCAAGAAATTAAAAGCTGATAAACGGGATTTTTCCTTATCCACTAAGGGTCTAAACGCGGTGTCTTCGATATAATGATTAAAACCGATGATCTCGCCAGTTGCAGAACTGATAATGACCTTGTATTCTTCCTTTTGTTTTTCTTTAAAGAAACGGACTACCCAGCAAAATAAATCATAATGCAAGCGATGGATAAAATGCTGGGAGCCGACAATTCCTAAAGTTTTTTGCAAATACCGGTCAGCCCCGTCATCCGCATTAAACAACACGGCTATTTTATACCCCTTAATATCAATCCCACGCTGAACCTGCAGAAATGTTTTGGAAATTTCAACAGCTTTTGCCTGGCTGATGGATAGGTCAATGGATTGATAGCGTGGAAGTGCTAACCGGCACCATAAAAAAACACCGCCCGCTGCCAAAATAATCAGGATGAGCCACTCTAAACGTTTATTCATTTTACCAATGCTTCTTTCTCTTTTCTGGTAAGCCTTTTGATCAATCTTTCTTGGGCTTGCGCTTCTTGAACGGTTAAGAATTTCTTTTTATACACCAACTTAACCGGCCCTTTGCCCCTCAGGTATTTGGCACCAGTACCGTTGTTGTGAGCGGTAATCCTCTTTTTTATATCATTGGTCCAACCAGCATAATAAGTACCATACTTACACTGTACCATATACGCCCAATACGTGCTACGTGAGACAATCTTAGTCATTCTCCAAATCCAATTGTTTGGCATCTTCAATCAGCATGGTCTGCGGATTTTGCACATAAACGATGACCGATGCCTGTGTGACGTCAACAATTTTGTGCAATGGAATTGTTACCTGAGAAACAGCTGATGTTAAAGGCATGGTCCGAAATTCTTTAACTACATTGTCATGGCGAAGCGTACGGCCGGCATTTTCACCCGCTGTTACCTCCGTGCTTAACCCGCGTTCTACCAAGGCAATATTAACGACATCGCCATTTGAAAATCCTTCCGCATCATATTTAACAGTGATTTGACCCTCTTGTTTTGTAAGGCTAATATGCAAAACAAGAGAGGCTGGTATGGACAGCTCCTGATTCAGGTCTTTTTGTAATTGCTCCTGATTAGAGCCAATGAAAGCATCACTGCCATTAACGATCATCTGGGGCGTATACACACCCTGATCTTTAAAGATCTGAGCATAGGTGTTTTGCCTTTGCGTAAATTCTGCCCGGCTAAAAACATCCCGCCACCCTAAATTATTCCAATAATCCACATGAAAAACCAAGGGATAAACAGGCTCATTATTTTGTCTGGCCCAAGCTGTTAATTTCCTGATAAGAAGATCAGCAGAAGGACAACTAGAGCATCCCTCTGAACTAAAGAGTTCGACAACAGCAAAGGGCTTATCCTGAGATGAGTCAGCTAATACCACTGACGAGAACCCTGCCAAAACCACGACCATGAATAAAAAATATTTCATTAAGTTACCAATTCTCCTACCACCACCTGACCGTCAATACTCTTAAAACGTACAGGCAGGATTTCGTTAAATAAATTCCGTGAATCTTTAATTTTAACACGCACATAATGATCCGTCAGGCCATTCTGCCATCCATCACCTTTAGGATTCTCAAATAAAACAGTTTGAATGGTCCCAAGCAATGATTCCTGAAATAGACGACGTTTACGCTGGCTTAAATCACGCAAAATTTGACTGCGCCATTGGATCATCTCTACAGGCAGGGTTTCCATCAAACGACTTTTGGCCATATGCCGCGGTGAATAACTAAACACATGAAAATAATGGATAGGTAATTCTCTTAGGAGTTCTGTAGTCCTCTCAAAATGCGCGTCAGTCTCACCGGGAAATCCAACGATCACATCAGTCCCAATGCATATTTGCGGCACCTGCACCTGGGCCTGACGGACAAAATCGCTGAATTCATCAACGGTATATTTGCGCTTCATTTCTTGTAAAATTTCATCATCACCACTTTGTAAAGGAATATGCAGATAACGGCAAAGCTTATGCCCAGCACTCATGTAAGTAAATATATCTCTCGCAATGGTCGTGGGTTCAATCGATGAAATACGCACCCGCTCCAATCCTTCCAGAGCATTCATGGCCTTGATAACATCCATGAGCGTTTTATCCTGATAAGAATAGGTGCCGATATTAATACCAGTTAATATCAACTCTTTATGACCAGCAGCGACAAGCGCTGTGGCTTCTTTAAAAATATCTTCAAACACCCGGCTGCGGGCCCGGCCGCGGGCATAAGGGATTTCACAAAATGAACAGAAAAAATCACAACCATCCTGGATTTTTATATTGGCCCGTGTATGGTCGTGATCAATAGAAGCTATCTGCACACTAAATGGTTCACGTTCAATACTTGGCATCACCAGTTGCGCTGTCTCTGGCTTAGGGTATTCATTAAACACGGACACTAAATCCATTTTGCGGCCATTACCAACGATCCAACGGACATTAGGCAGATTAGACAATTGCTCTTTTTGTATTTGCGCCTGACAACCAACTAAGGCAATACGCGCTGCAGGATTTTGCCGATTGACCTTATGCACCAAATGACGGGTATCTGCATCACCGCCTTCGGTCACGGTACAGGTATTGATGACCACTATATCCGAAGGCTGATCAAAACCCACTAGCTTGTAACCACTATGCTCGAAAGCATTCTGGATAGAAGCTGTTTCCGACTGGTTTAAGCGACAACCAAATGTATAAAAAGATATTCGTTTCATAATTATGTGCTTTGTCATTCCCGCGAAAGCGGGAATCCATTATCTTTCAACCAAAGTATTGCTTGACCTATCCCTTTACAAGTCATTTTAACACGTAAATCAAAATGCTTACTCCCAGATGCACCTTTTTTAACATAACCTTCAATTAGACCAGCATTATCTGCAGCTTTAGGTTTATCAATCATTTCTTCCACATCAACAAGAAGAGCATTTTCAATGTTCATTTCATGCCGCTGAAAACTACCATCTTGTTGTCTGGCAGATAACAAAATCTTAACACCTCGCAACAATGGAAAAGCGACTGTTCCTTCAATGCCATTACGCACAATGATAATCCCCTTAAAACCAACCCGCTCGGCAATGGTCATCATTTTTTCACCATAGGGCGGATGAAATGCAGAAGCGATCAAAATATCCGCTTTAAGCGGATTGATAAATCTTTCAAGGGTGGCTAAGAATGGACGCTTGATCGTTTGATGCCGCAGATCCACCCAGCGATCTAAAGATGAAGACATCACAGACTGATGAAAAAGCCAGCCAAAACCAGGCTTATCCGACGATAAATCTGCATTGCCCTTGGCAGCCTTCTGCCCTAAACCTTGAGCAATATCCCATAAATTCATATATGATTTAGGTCCACTGTTACGCCCCACCTGATGCACCACGCGATAACCCTGTGCCTGCAAATTAGCCCCCAGCAAAGGTGTTATCATATAGGAATGATCCACCCCATCAAAAGGCTCGGCGATTTGGATAATGGGTTCACCTGGAGGAGTTGGTGTTTTAAAAGCGGCCCCAAGGGTATCCTCCATCGCCTGCAACAGACCTTCATATTCGTCGTCAGTTTCATAACGCACCCGCAAGAAACTTGCCATCCATCCTCGGGCCGCGTCACCCTTCTCATCAGAAAACAAAAATTTTCCCAAATCATACGCCGTAGGCTTATCAAGCGTGTGACCTGCTAATAGTTGTTGGCCTATCCATTGAACAAATGGCGGTGCATCAGCGGTAATAGCATTGAGTAATTTAGAAGGTTCTTTCAAAATGCCTGGAGCAAAGGCCTGTTCCAGGATTTCTTCATCGGGTTCTATGCCTTTGGCACAAAGGCCTGCAAAAAAAGCTCCCTTGGCAGCATCGGAGACCTTTCCTGACTTTAAATCATTCACAATTTCTAATGCGAGTTGGGGCGTCAGCGATTTACTGCCTTTTTTTCCGATGCCGACAGTCTTGATGCCACGGTTAATGGCAGCTTCGTTGGGGTCTAAAACAATGGCCATAAGACCCTCATCATAAAACAGCTTTGCCTGGCAAGCAAGGCAATAAAAAGGCATATTTGCATCTTGAAGTAATTCCGGTATAATGGGCGCTTATGAAAATCGGATCGGTTGATATAGAAAAGCCACTTTGCTTAGCACCCATGGAAGACGTCACGGAACTGCCTTTTCGTTTGATTTGTAAACGTCTAGGGGCTGATATCGTGTATACGGAATTTACATCTTCCGAAGGTATTATCCGTGATATTCCACGTATCATGGAGAAAATCCAAATATCTGAGGATGAACGTCCTGTTTCTATCCAAATTTTTGGAGGCAGGCCCGAAGCCATGGCTGGTGCTGCTGAGGTTATTGAAAAATTAAAGCCAGACTTTATTGATGTCAATTGCGGCTGCTGGGTCAAAAATCATGTGGCCCGCAATGAAGGTGCCGGACTTTTACGCGACCTTCCCTTATTTGAAAAAATCGTCAAAGCGACCGTCAAAGGCACTAAATTACCTGTGACCGTCAAAACCCGCCTGGGCTGGGATGATCAAAGCATTGTGATATTGGACGTTGCTAAAATGGTTGAAGCGGCCGGTGCCAAAGCCTTGACCCTACACTGCCGTACGCGTTCGCAAGCGCACAGCGGCTTTGCGGATTGGTCGTGGCTTGAAAAAATTAAAAAGACAATCAGCATACCTGTCATCGGCAATGGAGATATCACCTGCCCTGAAGATGTCAAAGCGATGTTAGAAACAGACTGCGACGGGGTCATGATCGGACGCGGCGCCATTGCCAATCCCTGGATATTTAGAGAAACCAAACATTATCTTAGGACTGGCGAGCATATGCCAGAACCAAGCATCGAAGAAAAAATCAACACTTGTATTGATCATTTAAATTTAAATGTGCAATATAAAGGCGAAGAATACGGAGTAAAAACCTTCCGTAAACATTATGTCGGATATCTAAAAGGATTACCCAACATTGCTCCAGTCAGAAGTGAATTGATGCAGATGGTGATGATGGAACCTGTGATTGAACGATTACAAAAATATTTGAATGAAAGTGTCTGTGAAAAAATTTGATTGTATAACGATTGGTTCTGGCGGCGGAGCTAAAATCTCATCCCCTGCAGCTTCCATGGGGCTTAAGGTTGCTGTCATTGAAAAAGACAGCTTAGGGGGCACCTGTCTCAACCGTGGCTGTATCCCTTCCAAGATGCTCATTCATCCAGCGGACGTGGCCATTGAAATCAAAGAAGCGCATCGTTTTGATATCCATAATAATCCTCAGTTCAGCGTCGATTTTAAAAAACTCGTTGAACGTATTTCTTCAACAGTTGATAGCGATTCAAATAAAATCGTAACAAGTTATAGCAATCATCCTAATATAACCCTTTATCGCGGTACTGCTAAATTTATCGAGAACAAGATTATTGAAATCAATGGCGAACAGATCACGGCGGATAAAATATTCATTGCTGTAGGTACACGTCCCACCATCCCTAATATTCCAGGGTTAGCCGGCACACCATACATGACATCCACCGAAGCTTTGCGTAATACCACCTTGCCCTCATCAATGATTATCATCGGTGGTGGATACATTGGTTGTGAATTGGGACATGCTTACGGAGCCTTAGGCACTAAAACCACCTTTTTAGTGCGCTCAAAACTCTTGCGCTCCCAAGACACAGAAATCGCAGAAGAATTTCAAAAAGTTTTTAGCCGTTATCATGACGTGCGTCTGGGCTCAGTCCCAACAAAGGTTGAATACAACAATAATACCTTTACCGTGCATTATACTCAGGATACAAAAAACTCTTCTGTTAGTGCAGAAACCCTGCTTATAGCCACCGGAATAAGCTCTAATGTGGATACGCTTGACCTGATCAATACGGACATTGAAATACAATCAGGCAACTTCATTAAAGTTAATGAATATTTAGAAACGAGCGTTGCTGACGTATATTCTTTAGGTGACTGTATCGGAAAATATTTCTTCCGTCACAGCGTTAATTTTGAAGGCGAATATCTTTTTGATTATGTGTTTGGTGGAAAAACCCAAACACCCATCCATTATCCCCCTATGCCCCACGCGGTTTTCACCCATCCGCAAGTAGCAGGTGTAGGCGCGAGTGAAGATGAATTAAAAAATCAAAAAATCGATTATGTCGTTGGACTTAACCCTTACAAAAGCTCAGCCATGGGCATGGCTTTACTGTCTGATCATGGTTTCTGTAAAATTTTAGTTGATCGTAAAACCCGTAAAATATTAGGCGGCCATATCATAGGGCCTGAAGCTTCTGATATGATCCACATGATCATTGCCTACATGAACATGAACGCCACCCTTGATGATATGCTGCGAACGATTTATATTCACCCGGCTTTACCAGAAATTGTTCGTAACGCCGCCAGAAAAGCAAAAACTGCTTTAGATAAAAACCTTGTCAGGGTATAATGACATCATATGCGCAATTCAGAACTCGCCATATCCATCAAAGGCCTCACCAAATTCTATAAAGATTTTCAAGCATTGGATAAAATCTCATTCGAAATCAAACGCGGAGATTTTTTTGCTTTTTTAGGACCTAACGGAGCTGGAAAGACTACCACGATTAATGTCCTAACAGGACTTTCTAATTATCAAAGCGGTGATGTGCGGGTTTTTGGTCATGATGTCACTTCGGAATATCTCAGCAGCCGCCGGCTTATCGGCCTTTGCGCCCAAGAGTCTAACTTTGATCCCTTTCTGACCATCTATCAACTATTAGTTTATCAAGCAGAATATTTTGGCGTCACCCCTTGGGAAGCCAAACGCCGCGCTAATGAATTGCTTGAACGCTTTGGGCTCGCTGACAAGCGTAATTGCAAGCACCGCGCCCTTTCCGGCGGTATGAAAAAACGATTATTGCTCTGCCGCGCTCTTATCCACGACCCGGAAATTCTCATCCTGGATGAACCTACTTCCGGATGTGACCTGGAATTAAAATTCCTGATTTGGGATTACTTAACCCAGCTTAATAAAGAAGGTAAAACCATTTTTCTCACCACCCATTATATGGAAGAAGCAGAAAAACTCTGCAAGACCATCGGTATTATCAACAACGGCAAAATCGTCCGTATCGGCGATAAAAAACAAATTTTGCAGGATAAATCCTTACAAGACGTATTTCTTGAAATAACCGGAATTGAATAAAAATCAAAGGGGACACTTTAAAGTGTCCCCTTTTTCAGCATATGCTACATTTAGTCACTAACCCTATAGGTGTTCTCGCCCTTGCTAAACGGGAAATACACCGTTTCTTTTCGGTGGCTAATCAAACTATTTTTCCGCCGCTAGTGTCTTCTGCTCTTTTTATGTATATTTTTGGTGTGGCGATCGGAAGCCGTGTGAATTTCTCTGCCACAGGATTGACCTATTTGCAATTCATCACACCTGGGCTTATGGCCATGCATTTGATTTCCAGTTCTTACGAAAACACTTCATCATCCCTGTTTATAGGCCGCTGGCACAATCATATCCAGGAAATCCTGTTAGCACCCCTTTCTTATATTGAAATGGTTTTAGGCCTGCTTGCCGGAGGCGTTGCCCGCGGTATTCTTGTCTGTATGGGGGTTTGGCTGATCTCATTATTCTTTACCCCTAGTATCATTGCACACCCCATCGCCTTACTTTATTTTATGCTGATGGTCTCAGTAATATTTTCCTGTGCAGGGATGATGGGTGCTTTGTGGGCTGAAGATTTTGGCATGCTCTCGATGTGGAATACCTACGTCATCATACCTCTGGCTTTGCTGGGTGGAGTCTTTCACCCCTTGTTCATGCTGCCGCCTGCTTTACAAATCATCTCCCATTTTAATCCTATCTATTATCTGGTTTCCGGCATTCGCTACAGCATGACCAATGTTACCGACACGCCGGCCATGACCTGTGCCATCGTTGCTCTGGGGATGGCAGGGACTATTTTCCTGGCAACGGTTTATTTGTTTAAAATTGGATATAAACTTAGGACGTAACTCTAAATTGAAGATTTAGTTGTTATGGCCAAAGCATGGATGAATGATTTAATAGACTCAAGGGCTTTATAAATCATACGATGGCTTTCTAATAATTTCTTGCCTTCAAAATCCTTTGACACAATCGTGACTCGATAATGCCCGCCTTGGGACGCTCCTGCATGCCCGGTGTGTTTATGACTCTCATCAATGACCTCAAGAAAATCTGGCGTAAAAACTTCAGTAAGGATATGTTCAATCTTTGCTTTAATCATATTTTAGTATTATACTATGTTTTCTATGAAACTTACGGTTAATCAAAATTTCTCGCAAGCGATCTGTGTTCCCTGCATCCAGCGCCAGCAGGCTGAAATCAATCAATGGCTCTTATCCCATGAAAAGGTATATACTCCCTTTTATACATCGGTTGATATCCGTGATGCCGGCTTTAAAATCGCCGTCGTTGATACCAATCTTTTTCCCGCGGGTTTTAATAATCTTTGCGAACATGGTTTAGCTGATGCAGAGCTTTTCGTTAAAAAAGCTATTCTTTCACGCGTGCCTAATGCCTCCAATATTTTAATCGTTGCCGAAGAACATACACGCAACACCTGGTATCTGGAAAATGTCCGCATCCTGCAAGAAATTATCACCAAAGCCGGATTTAATAACAAAATTGCTACTTTTTTTTCCCACGACACAAGTTTGTGCGAATTAGGTTCCGGCGCTGTTGAATTAGAAACGGCTACCGGCCAAACAGTAAAAGTCTATTGCTTCAAACGCGTCCTGGAGAAAATTCGACAGAATGACGCGGATTTTGACCTTATCATTATGAACAATGATCTCTCTGCTGGAATCCCGGAAGAATTAAAACAGATCCAAATCCCGATTGTTCCATCAATCCATGCAGGCTGGCATGCACGGCTTAAGTCTGAACACTTCCGCCACGCCAATGCCCTGATGAAAGAATTCGCCTATATCGTTGGTCTCGACCCCTGGCAATTTTCCTGCCTGTATGAAGTCGTTGAACATGTGGATGTTAATAACGAATCTGATCAGCAACGCCTATATGCAGCAGCGGTCAAACTCTTTGAAGAGATCCAAAACAAATACCGTGAACATAATGTTGATAGTAAACCTTTCATTTTTATCAAATCTGATTCCGGAACCTACGGCATGGGTGTTGTTCCCATCGAAAGTCCAGAGCAAATCCTGGAATTAAACCGTAAAAAACGCAATGATCTTTTACGCGGCAAAGACGCGCAAACCATCACGCATTTTCTTCTACAGGAAGGTGTACCTACCATCCATCGTCTTGAGGAAAACCCCTGCGAGGTATGTTTGTATCAAATTGACAATAATTTCGTCGGTGGATTTTATCGGTATCACACCAACAAAAGTTCACGTGAAAATCTTAATTCTCCTGGAGGCATGACCTTCCAAAAAATGTGCCCGCATTTGGACAAATACGGTAAAGACTGCGGCACTGAACACAATTTGAATATTTTTTCTATTTACCGTATCCTGGGACGTATTGCGGGTGCAGCTGCTGGAAAAGAAATTATGGAATTGGATTCCCGCTTTCGCGGGAATGACAAGTAGTAGAATATAAAGGACAACTATGAAATTCTTATTTTTGATGGATCCTCTGGAAACAGTCATTTACGAAAAAGACACCACCTTCATGTTGATGTTAGGGGCACATACCCGAGGGCATGAAGTCTATTTTCTTCCTGAAGACGGTATTAGCCTCATCGAAGGAAAAGTATATTTTCACGCCATCAAGGTCATTCCCCAAGCCATCGCTCATATGCCGTTTAAAGAAGAAAACACCGCGCATTTAAACCAGGATGATATTCACGCCGTCTTCGTCCGCCCTGACCCACCGGTGGATGAACAATATTTAATGAACACCTTACTTTTGGACCATTTACCCAAACATATTGCAGTCATTAATAGCCCTTCAGGCATACGTACTGTTAATGAAAAAGTATGGGTCAACCAATTCAAAAATATCACGCCCCCTACCATCATTTCTGCTAACAAAGGGGATTTATTAGATTTCATTGCCCGACATAAAAATGTTATCGCCAAGCCCACCAATGGGTTTGGGGGCAAAAGTGTATTCCATATTAAAAAAGAATGCACCAACACCAAGGTTATCCTGGAAACTCTAACCGAAAGTTATAACAGGGCCATTGTGGTCCAAAAATATATTCCTGAATCTAAAAATGGTGATAAACGCATCCTGCTTTTAAACGGGAACATCCTCGGAGCTGTGCTGCGCGTGCACGAAGAAGGTGAACATCGCAATAATTTCTATGCCGGCGGAAAACCCATGCCTACTATTATCACTACCAATGATAAAAAAATCATCGCTCTTCTCAAACCTCATCTGCAAAAGCTTGGCCTTTATTTCGTAGGGATCGATATCCTGGGAGATTATTTAATCGAAGTCAATGTTACCTCGCCAACCTGCCTTCAGGAAATGAACCGCTTGTACAATGTACAACTGGAAGAAAAAGTCATTGCTTTTGTAGAAAAAATGATAAAATAAAACTGTTTACCCCCCTATCATTTTATTAATTCATCCGTTCTATCTACCGTAGTTCCCCCAACTACTTTCGCCAACGGAAAAACGCGAAAGGAATTTTTGTGTCAAACAAACCTAAAAAAGAAGTATGGGATTTTCTAGCAAAATACTTTGGAGATTTGAGCAAAGCTATCATAACCGTAGGCATTGCCAGTTACTTTTTCAAAGAATTACCATTGCCGTTAAGGATTATATCTGGCGCTATGGCTCTTGTATTCTTCATTATAGCTGTTATAATATTAAATAATTTAGAAGGAGATAAATAACTATGGTTGAACTCATCACATGCCTCATATTAGCATCTTTCGGTATATATGCCATATGGCTTCAAAATCGCGACAAAAAACATAAACACTCGCATTAAATCCCCAATTTCTCATTGCTATGCCAAACTTAACCTTATACCATTTTGAAGCTTGTCCTTACTGTGCCAGAGTCCGTGACTTCTTAAATAAGGAAGGAATTAGTGTGCCGATGAAGGACACTCATGTAAACCCGGCATATCAGGAAGAACTGATTAAAATTGGCGGCAAGCCTCAAGTCCCATGCCTTGTTATCGACGGTAAAGCGCTTTATGAATCTTTAGATATCATCGAATGGTTTAAAAAGAATTACAAAAAATGACGACTGACGAAATTAAACAACGCATCGAAACAGCCATCCCCGGATCTAATGCCTACGTACTTGATCCCATGAACGATGGGGCGCATTTGCAGGCTTTTGTTATCTCGCCTGCTTTTGAGGGCATGCCCGTGTTCAAACAACAACGCATGGTCATGGATGCCATTAAAGATATTTTTCAAATAGTCCATGCCTTAGGTTTGAAAACTTTTACTCCAGCTAAATGGAGTGAAGTCAAAATTCAATACGGTTTTTAAAATAGGAGTGAAATAATGTTAACTGATCAATTACGCCAGGAAATCGAAAAAGATATCAAAAACAACAAAGTAGTGATTTTTATGAAAGGCACCGTCGATCAACCCCAATGCGGATTTTCCGGACGGGCCGTACAAACCCTGCAGTCTTACGGTGTGGCTGTCAAAGGCCATAATGTCCTAGCTTCAGAAGAACTGCGCCAAGGCATTAAAGAATTCACCAACTGGCCTACCATCCCCCAAATTTTCATTAACGGGGAATTCGTAGGCGGCGCTGATATCCTCGCCGAAATGCATGAAAACGGTGAGTTAGCCCAACTGCTCAAATGACATAAGGACATGAGTTACGGAACGTAACTCATAAGTCCGCATGTCATCCCCGAATGCTTCTGTCGGGGATCCAGTCATGTATTTCTGGATTCCCGCTTTCGCGGGAATGACATTGAATAAGAATAAGCTTTGTGCTATTATATCCGCTTTACTGCGAGCTATCGCATTTCAATAACTTATGACAACAAAGGAACAGGGAATCTTGACTAAAGAATCTGCAAAAATACTCACTAAAAAAACTATCAACGGAGCGGAAGCTCTGATCAAGTGTTTGGAGAACTTTGGTGTCGAATACATCTGGGGCTTATCCGGCGGTGCCGCTATCCCTATTTTCGATGCCTTGGTCGGCTCCAAGATCAAACTCATTTTGACCCGCCACGAACAAGGTGCCACCCACATGGCTGATGGCTATGCCCGCGTGACCGGCAAACCTGGTGTGGTATTAGTGACCTCAGGCCCAGGTGCCACCAATACCGTCACTGGTATTCTAACTGCCATGATGGATTCAGTACCCATGATTGTGCTCACGGGTCAGACCATCACCTCGATGTTAGGTAAAGACGCTTTTCAGGAAGCTGACATTTCGGGTATCACCATGCCTGTGGTCAAGCACAGCTACTTGGTCAAAAATACCAACGATATCCCTCGTATTATTAAAGAAGCCTGGCATATTACCCAGACCGGCCGGCCTGGTCCTGTACTGATTGATTTACCTAAAGATATTACCTCTGCCCCTTTTAGCGGAGAGAGCCTTGATCCGGAGATGGATATTCCGGGTTATAAAAAAGACACTCCCTCACCCCATAAAGCAGATATTGTCAAAATGGCCAAGCTTTTTAAAGGCAGTAAAAAGCCATTGCTGCTGGTGGGACATGGCGCCGTGCTTTCCTGTGCAGGTGCCGCGATTAAAAAATTAGCCGAAAAATTAGGCGCCCCTGTGACCAACACCCTTTTGGGCAAAGGTGAATTTCCTGAAACCCATCCCCTGTCTTTAGGCATGTTGGGAATGCACGGCACCGCTTATGCCAATAAAGCTTTGGTCAACTGCGATTTGATCCTTTCTATCGGCTCACGCTGGGATGACCGCATTAACGGCAACAATAATGAATTTTGCGTAGGCGCTAAAAAACTTCATATCGATGTGGATTTTTCAGAGATCAATAAGATCGTCAAACCTGATGCTTGGGTCTTGGGTAATGCCAAGGAAGTGGTGGAAGCATTAGTCAAGCTAGTACAACCCCTGGATACCAAGGAATGGCTTAAAGAATTGGAATATTATAAAACACAATTTCCACTCAAATATAGCAAAACCAATGGTTTGACCGCCCAACAGGTTATTGATACCTGTTATAAAGTCACCAAAGGTAAAGCTATTGTCAGCACTGACGTGGGCCAGCATCAAATGTGGGCGGCCCAGTTCTATCTTTCTGACAAAGGCAATTACTGGTTATCTTCAGGTGGCGCCGGGACCATGGGTTATGGTTTCCCCGCAGCTATTGGGGCTCAATTTGCCGCTCCCAAGGACTTGGTCGTTGCCATAGTGGGCGACGGTGGATTTCAGATGACTGCCTATGAATTATCGACGATTTTTATTCATAAATTGCCGGTTAAAATCCTGATCATTGATAATAAATATTTAGGTATGGTGCGCCAATGGCAGGAATTATTCTTCGATAATCGTCTCTCTGGTGTGGATTTAGAAGGAAATCCTGATTTCGTGAAATTAGCTGAAGCCTATAGTATCAAGGGTTTTCATATGGATAAACCTGAGAATTGCGAAAAGGTGATGAAAGAGGCCATGGCTTATAAAGGCCCTTGCCTGATCCACGCAGAAGTTATCAAGGAAGATAATGTGTTTCCTATGATACCTGCTGGTAAATCAGCCTTTCATATGATCATAGAAAAACCTACTACAAAAATGGAAAAACCGTCAGGATCGACATAATATGGATAAACTTCCTTTACATACAATCAGTGTTTTAGTGGCTAATAAACCAGGCGTGCTGGTGCGCATTGCATTAGTATTCGCCCGTCGCGGCTATAATATTAATTCGCTGGTGGTCTCACCCACCATCAATCCTAAATATTCACGCATGACCATCACCGCCAAAGGTGATCTGGAAACATTGGAACAGATCATTAAAAACGTCAATAAACTCATTGATGTCATTCATTGCGAAGAACATCCTGCTAACACGGTAGAAAAAGAATTAGCCCTGCTTAAAACCAAGGCTTCCCCTGCAGTCAAAGCGTTTGTCACCAAGAACGCCCATAAATTCCACGTCCGTATCGATGACGCCTCTGAAGGCTGCTATATCATCGAACAGACCGGCACCACCCTTGAACTCGACGAGTTCGAGAGCTTAATCAAAAAATACGGCGTCCTGGAAATGGTACGCACCGGAAAAGTGCTTATTACCCGCGGACGGGAAGAGACTTAAACTGCAGTTGTTATCCCAAGAAATCCCTTAAGATCTGTCATCGGCTTTATACTAATAATCACCGGCACAAAGCCCGGGGCGTTTCGAAGTTGTGCAAGCATAGCGGGATCAATGTGGAATTTGATTTCGCCGCCGTTATTCTGCGTCTGCAAATGCATGTTGGCAGGGGTTAAGTCGATACCACCTGTGCTTGATTCCTCCATTTGATGCATAGGTATAGTAGTATGCATCGCTGTATCAAATTTTAACAACACAAACTTCTCATCCTCAATACTGTTATATTGATCCTCCCCAAACATAGCTGTAAATTTCCCCCAAGAATCCATATGTTGAGGATGAACTTTGACCTTTGTACCATTAACATAAACTGGAAGCTTTTTGACAGTCTTGTCATTGTCAAAATTAAAAGCTCCATCTAAATCCCGAGGTAAAACCACCCCCTCCAATCCTAAGTTTCCTGCTAACTCATTTAACCCTTTAAGAAGATTTGTCAACAATTCCTCTCCATCTAAAGAAGCAGATTGAATCGTATCTACTACTAATACTTTTTTACCATCCTTTGTCTCTCCTTTCATCAAACCAACATAGCCCTTTAATTCTTTACCCTTATAAACAAAATAATACATCGTATCTTCGTGCATGGCCCTGGTAAATGCATACCCCTTATCCCTATCCATATCAAAAGAACAATCCATAATTCCAGCTCTCCCTCTGAATACACCCAAAAATCCTTGTGGAACCAGCGAATAACCCTCCCCACCTTTGACCTTGATCACTTTGACTTTAGCTATCTCCTCATATACATCGGCTGATAATTGTTCGAAACTCTCCGTAAGACCTTTAATGCTCTCTACCTTTACCCCTATGGCAGCCATCGGAAGATGTCTTTTGTAATCTTCGTAAAAACTCTTAAACGCTTCAATTTTTTCATCTATCTGTTCTGACTGAAGCTGTCGCACCAACCCTTCGTCTAACAAACTTTCAGCAATGATTAAATTTCTCATTAAGACCAAACATCTTTCTGAATGCTCTCCTATGTATTTATCATAGGTTATTTTAAAAACCGTATTGTAGAATTCTTTCTTTTTTGATAATAATTCCTCTCTCATTACCATTTCTGATGGAAATGGAATACTAAATCTGTCCTTATCCGTAATAATTCCTTCGCGAATAGCTTCGTTTCTTTTAAAATTCCAATAAATATTACTTAATTTTAATTTTTTATCCCCTTCAAAATTCTCTAATAACCAATTAAAGCTATCTACCTCTGCCTGAATGCCCAACAATTTATAAAGATGAGCATCAAACACCTCCCCATCGACATCCTCGACGACTTTATTTTCATACTCTGTAGCGCTAACGTTTAATACTCCCAAGCCTTTGGTTTTATTAAAAAGCATTTGCCAGTATCCGGGATTCTTTTTATCAAATTTAATTAACTCACCTATCCTTTCTTCAAATTCATCCCTTGTCAAAACTATCCCGCTACTCCTGACAGCCACGTATGCAAACCATAATTTCTTGGGATCATTATAATCAAAACCATTCTCTATTACTTGATGTGCTTCTCTTTTTATTTGTTCAACAAATCTAACAGGATCACTACTATCCCAAAAAGACTCAAAAATTTCTTCTTCATATGGAAAATTTTCTTTAATCCATAAAGAATATCTCATAAAACCCTCTGGCGAGAAATTCTTTTCCTCGATCATTCTGGGATATACAAAACTCAAAACATTAAGAATTGCATGCCTTGCATCTGTACCCCACTCTGAATTTAAACGCTTTTCTAGATCTTCTGATGTTAAATATCCCTGCTCGACCATTTTTAAATACAGGGGACCCAAAGCATCAACGATTTCATCTCTAACGGAACTATACTCTCTAGTATCAAGGAGTTTTTCTAAGACTTCTATAGGCACCCTCTCTCCTCGCTCTGCCCTCCATAGGTATAACTTGCTAAGAGCTTTGATGATTGCTTTCTGTGAATCAGAATACATGTATCCGTCAGATAAATACAGGTATAGGTAATCATTGGAATGATATAAAATTTAATTATTGTGGAACTGTTGAGGAGATTTAGATGTCAATCCCAAAAATATCCTAATGTTTCTCATTGGCTGAATATTAATAATAACTGGTATAAAACCATGGGCATTTTGTAATTGTTTAAGCAAGACAAGATTAAGATGAAATTTAATTTCACCATTACTATATTGAATTTGAAGATTCATATTCTCAGGAGTTAAGTCAATACCACCATAATTTGGATTGTTTAATTGTGCAACATAATTATTACCAACGTTTTGAGGTCGCTGTGACCATAAACTTAATTCTCTAATCATAGGTGGGGTTAAAGAATAATCCCACCTTCTGTCGTTCACACGATCACGAACATCCACGCTTAAATATGTGAACTGCTCAACCTTAACTTGATTTTCATCAAGCAAATGGATAGTCTGTCTCAAAGTTGATTCTGCCCATTGGGGGGTAGCCCCATAAGGACCGCTGGATGGAATTCCAGCTTCTGGAAACACCCAAGGCTTACTAACATAGGTTTTTGATACGCGCTTAATATAATCAAATGTTTCATCTTTGTTTAAAGGAGTTAAATATAAATCAAAACCAAATGCATCAAAACTATTTAAATTCGGGCGATAGTTTTCTCCGTACTTATTCATCTGAGTGTAAACAATTCTAAAGTTTAAACCATTTTCTTGGCCCAAACGTCTTAAATATGCAGATGTATCCTCAAATCTTTTCTTATAGGCATTATATGCCACTTCAGTCCATCTCTTTCCATTAGGAGTTCCATCCTCAGTGCCATAAGACATATTATCTGGCTCCGATGCTACTCGGATATAAATAGTGTCATTTTTATCAAAACCTGCGTCTTTAAATTTTTGCACCATAAAATCAATTTCTTTTTGATCAATCGTTTCCAAGCCTATAAATGGTGCGACTCCCATACCTCTTAAACGGTTCAATTCATTAACATTCCAAACAGCAAAATTTGAAGCCCCGGTGCTTGAAGGAACATCATGATTCCAATAATACATAAGAGCTTGATGAGAAAAAACTCCTTTTTGCCTTCCATATGCAATGGTCTTAAAATATTGATCAACTGTAAAATTAGGAAGATAATCGGAGTACGCCCCAACCGGTTTATCAATCTTATTTTCTGGTTGAGGAGCAAAAGATACTGTTTCGGTACCTTCTTTACTATCAACTTGAAAAAACGAAACGCTCGGTGGTTTATTTTCAAATGTTGGAGCTACCTTATTATGTGCATATGCTTGAGGCATCATGAAAAGTGCACTAACCCCCAATGTTAAAGCTATGGCGGTTGCCAATGTTCTTTTAGGAGTGAATAATCTTTGTACCAAGGATTGTACGAAAGGAACAGATGGGTTTCTTCTAGAAGGTTTTGAGGGGACCTTAATGGGAGACGCGGTACTCGTTTTAACAGCCATTGTAGGTTCAACCGCTACAACCGGACTACTTGGTACTTGTATATTACTGCTAAGTGCAAAGATATTTTGAACTTCCTGAATTGTTTCCAACCTACCCGTATATGCCGCTGATATCAATCTAATCTTTATTCCTAACGGAAGGCCTCCGGTCTTTTCATCCTTTTTTAAATCATCATCACTAATCCCAAGGCTATCCTGAATACCCTTGATCGTTTGATCAAACATTTCTTCCTTCTGAGAAACCATTACTCCATTCCTGTTAACTTTTTTTGCTAAAGATACGTACAATGCTGCTGTTAATATTCTTTGTTTCTGTACATAATCTAAATTTTGAATATTAATACCAAATCTATTTTCTACATCGCTGATAAACCTTCCCCAAGCTGCATATGTCGTCTCACCCGATATTTTGTCAACAACAGTTAAAAGTTGTCTTTTAGCTGTAGGCCTAAGATTTTCAAAATCGATCCCATATTTAGTAGAAAAATCTCTTAGAATTTTTCCCATAACTCTTATACGCTCATCAGTCACCCTATCATTATGAACTTTTGAAGCAATGATGTTACCAACTTTTGCTTTTAATTTCCTATTCTTATTCCCTTTCAAAATTTCTGCTAAAGAATTTTCAACATCAGCTCTTTCAGTCTGCTCTGTGATCAACATTGCCCTATCTGGTGAAAGCATCGCCCCATCAGCACCATGCGAATCTGAAGTAACTTCAAAATTAGGAATCTCTAAATTAGAATCCCCTTTTTGAAATAATGCCAAAAACGCTCCTCCTGAGAAATATTTCCTTGGTATAGTCTCTTGCGTTACAGGATCAACATCTTCTTTGATGTAGTTATACACACCCTTCTTAAAAGCCTTAAGATATCGCTGATAAATTTCTTCTTTCTCCTGTGGGTTATCAATATTGACTCCAGCGACCTTGTTCTTATCCGCGTATACCTGTGATAATATGCTTTCTTTGATTTTTTTCTTATACCATGTAGCTAAAATGAGCGAACTATATACCTGACGTAGTTGGGCGAAATTCTTATCTTCATTAACTTCTTTTTTTAATTCAGGAATAATTATCTCGCGTACGATCTGGCTGCCTAATTGGTTAGTATCTTTTGCTTGTGTCTGCCGAGATTGGATTCCTTCATGTTTGGTCAATGACAGATAATCTTGCTCTAACATTACTTTTAGTTTTGATTCGACTACATAAGCCGTGCCTGCTTTTGTATTCTCATAAACTACCGCTTTTTCAGGTACTATCCAAACCTTGTTAAAGGTATTCACCGGAACATTGGTTGTCCCAAATTTTTTAGCGGCTTCTTCGTAGATTCGCTTCCAGAATTTCTTTCCAATCGTATCTTCAGGGTAAATCAAGCTGGCTGTTATTTGCTTGAGCATATAATCTTCGGCCAACAGGTCTCGCCCCATCTCAGTAAGCCCAAAGCTATTAGGAATAATACGATCCTTTTCATACGGGGAAAGATTGACCCAAAGGTCTTTCTCAGGGATGGTCAAAGAGGCAAGGAAATATTTAATCAGTTTGCTAGATTCATCTTTAAGCTGGCCATTGCTTAATTCACCATCTCCTTTATCTAGAATAAAGTCAAATCTAAACGGGTTATCAGGATGAACCTTGATTCCTTTAAGAATCGGTGGATCAAATGGAGGACTTAAATGAACCATGACCCCAGGCGTAGGCAAATAATAATCTTGGGCTTGGGCTAAGGGCATGGGGCCAAAGGAATTAATCAAGAAGGCTACAAGAATAAGGATTAATAGGGATTTTCTCATCTTAATATAAATATACCATGCATTTGATAGTAAAAACAAGGGTTGGTGGGAAACTGGCTGGGAATGATACCATAGATCGTTACCCCCCTGCTTGTGAGAAAGTTGAGAAGATCTTATGTGTGAGCGAAAAAGTCTTTAAGAAGATTCAAAGGGATTTTGAGAGATTTGGTATCAAGGTGGGAAACTGGCCTTTTAGGCTTTTTGCCATCTGTCAGGAAGAAGTTCCTCTAGTCGTGAGATTGGATGGGACTGAATTCTTTGTAAAACGTCTTTCAAATAAGTCCACGTATTGATCTTATTTTTGCGGCAAGTGGCGGTAAAGGTCATGAGTATCGCAGCTGTATGACCACCTTTTTCACTTCCAACAAAAAGCCAATTTTTGCGTCCTAAGGCTATTGGACGTATGGCATTTTCAGCAAGATTATTGTCTATCGGTAATCGGCCATCTTGAAGATAAGCATTAAGTTCTTTCCAAAGGCCAAGCGTGTAATTAATGGCCAGACGCATGGGTGATTGTGGTAAATGTCCGGGAAGATGTTCTTCAAGTTTATTTTTAATTTTATCTAATAACACCCTAGATTCTTTTAACCGGAGAGCATGCCTATCTTTTGGGCTTAAGAATTTAGCATCAGATTCAACATGATACAATTTGGCGATTAGCACCAGTACTTCAGTTGCTGCGCGTGGTGATGTTTTTTCAGCGTCTAGAAAATACCGCCTTGCATGCGCCCAACAGGCTAAATGGGTTACGATGTGAGCGGTGGTTTCCTCTGTGGTAGGAGGTTTTCCTAATCCGCTATAGCCAGCATAGGCATCGGACATAAAAAATCCTTTGTAATCTTTAAAGAATTCCAATGGACCTTCTTTACAGCGGTTTATTGTAAAATTGTACAGTGCATATTTGAAGTTTTCAGCTCCAACTGTTGCCCACATCCTTGCTGTCTGTATCCCTTTGTTCGGGCCATCTCGCATGTCCACCGGGGTGTCATCATTGCCTACAATGCCGTGTTCAAAGATTTTATTGCGCTTTAGATCATATAAAGGGGTAAGTGCTAAGGCGCATCCATACATCCAATCAGCCATGGTTTGGCGGCTGATATTTACACCTTCTCGTTTAAGTTTCTCTTCAATCCTGTACAAAGGGGTATGATATTCAAACTTCTCCGTGATCACATAGGCTAAAAGACCAGCATCTGCTTCACAGCGTTCAATAGGGCCTTCCGGTGTGGGATGCTGTTTAACACCACAGCCATCACAGCGACTATCCCCACAAGCATACTTGGGTCTCACATAGCTATTGACCAACAGGGATGAGGGGTGGTAATCAAGGCGTTCGGTTATATCATCGCCGATATGAACAAGCTTCTTGCCGCAGCCACAGACTTTTTTCTCTTCATGGACATCTAAAACATGTTCAACACGCTTAAGATGCTCTGGTAATTTCTGACGGCCATGATGATTACGCACATGTGCTGTTACCGCCGTTGTTGTCTCAAGCAGGGGATCTTCTGCCTTTGGGGCAGTATTCTTGTCTACTTCTAGGATAAGTTCTTGCATAAGCAGTTGATTGGGGTCAAGTTTTTCACTGCTTCGGCCATACAGACGTTTTATCAAGCCTTCTAATTGGTGCTGCTGTTTAAGGATTGTATTTTGGAGGGTTTCTACAAGTGCTTCGAGTTGTTGGTTTTGTTCTTTTAGGTATGTATTTTCTTCAGCAGGAGTTGAGAAAGTAAGCGTCGTCGATACCATTAGATTTATATTAGCACTTATCGTCGGTGAATCAAGATATTTATTAGATATTTTTACATCATTTTAACATTATCACGTCGGTATCGTGGTTGACGTTTGATCACTCTTGCTTCAATTCCTTCAAGTAAATTTGCCCATGATGCACGGTCAAGACAGCTACCATCATCAGAAGGGATCACAAACCTACCTGCTTCAAGCCGTTTATACCACAACGCATAACCATCGTTATCCCAATAGAGAACTTTTAACTTGGTTTTATTTACATTTAGAAAAACAAACCAATCGCCATTTAAGGGGTCTTCATGCATTTCATCGGTCACCATCAATGACAAACGATCAAAACTTCTGCGCAAATCACAGCTGCCGCGATATAAAAATATCCTGACATTGTTCAAATTAATTCCTGAGATCATATGGCTTTGACCAACCCAAGGATCTTTTGGAAAATCAATTCATCAAAACCATTGAGCTCGATCTTGTACCCATTGGGGGTTTCAATATGAAGATCCTTCAGGGTGGGGAATGAAGGTTTGATTAACCGAAGGAATCCTGGCTTGGGAGATTCATTACTGATTAATCTTTTACGCCATGCATAAAAATTGCTTATGTTGATATTTTTATTCTTGCAGTATTGGGATATTGATAAACCGCTGGTAGGTTGGGCAAAAAGTATTTTTTGCCATTGCTTCTTTGATCGAAAAATTTTCTTCATCGACGTTCCTCCTATGAATTGTTATAATAATGCAATATTTTACCGCACTATTAAAATGATTCATAGATGGATTAGTCGGACGGATACATTTTGAGTGGAAATGAGAATTCAGAAAATAAATCTTCACGTTTACAATTCGTTGACATAGTGAATCCGACCCTTGTTACCCAAATATATCATGAGGCAAATAAAATAATTGGAAATGCCGCTAAATGGACTATTGCAAAACACAAGTTTTCTGAGTTCGATCCAAGAATATTAGAAGAATTAATGAAGCCAGAAAATGATATTTTGGAGAATATTTCTTCAACAGAGGTCCGTTTAAAGGCTAATTTAGACTGGAATAAACTTATTAGGATACAAGAAATTGCGGGAAGTGATTTTGAAAAAATTAGGGACATTTTGCAACAGTCCGAAGTGAGAACTGAATATAAATTTGAAATTAAAGATTTTGCTCCCAAAACTCCTGATTATTCATCTTTTGAGGGTAAGACAATTGATAGTTTGAAAGAATTTGATGAATGGGCCCAAGTTTACGCACTTGCTTTTTTACCTGCAGCTTATGGTGACCCGCAACTCATTGATAAATCGAGACAGGAAATTTTATCTGTAATTGATAAGGACCCAAGAAAGAGGGATCTTTGGTCAATGGTAAGAAATGGCTTCAATCAAATGACCTCTATTACTACTAAAGACACTGAGCGGAAATCACATTTGAAAACACATCTTGGCACTATTTTAGACGATAGAAAGGGTATTGAAGAAAAGCTTGAAGAATTGAATAATACTCGCACATTGCCGGAATTGGATGAAATGATAGCAGCAAATAATGTAATGTCATCGGTAGGGAATGGGGTGGTGACAAGCGGGGAAATAGGAAAAATTGCAGCGGGATTATTACCGGGATTGGCGTCTGGTTTAGGGGCTATTGATCAACCAATAGAATCTTTCGTTAATGCGGCGATGAATGCAAGGGATCAGGCGATGACTGTGGTCGATCAAAGGGATCGATTGGTTCGAAATTTGAGAATCTTGTTAGAAAGGCCGGATGTTCAAATAGGATTAGGTAATCATGAGGCTGTTCGTTACATGTTAAATGGCGTAGCAAGTGCCGCAACAATAAATCCTGGTCCCGCTGCTGTTATTTCATTAGAAAGTTATATAAAAAAGATAGAAGATTTACTTATTCCAGTGAAACAAAAAATTGAGCTACTAAAGAAGCTTCACAACGAAAATCCTGAGGTTTTCAATGAAGTTGATCAAATGGTGATGCTTGAGAATGAAGGATATTCTCCAAAAAAGAGATCGATTGTAAATAAATTAGATAAGGATGAAAATAGTTTTTTGTTTTCTAAGGTTACTAAGATTCTTGGAGCACGCATATATTATGTGGATCCAACTGTTAAAATACTTATGGCGCATTATGTTCAGGAAGAAGGTGCTAATAAAAGAATAACTTATCAAGAGCCAACTGCGCTTTTGTTTTCTACATCATCATCCGTCGCCAAGATACAGGCCCAAGCAGCGACACCGGCAGAATGGATTCAAAGGAATCATATGTATGTTATTGATGGTAGGGAGAAGTTTACAGATCTTGTGAGGTTTACAGAATATTTACTCAAGGCTTATCGAGCCAATCCACATATTCCAGTTGTAGGCTATTTAGATAAATGGTGTGTGCTTCCAACTCCTCTCGACTTAGTAAAGGAGCGTTTGATCGGTTCCAATGATGTTGTCCGTGCGCTTTCTGATGAAGCGGTAAGTCGTTCTAATAATATGCCGGTATCAAGTGACGGCATTTTCGATTTGTATTATTTTGCGTCTAAGCTTCTAGATGAAAGGCAAATAAGAGCAACACCTTTCGTTACGGGTGAATTTAAAGGCGTTACATTAACTGCAATTCGTGAATCGACAATAGAAAGCATTATCACTGAATATAATAAGGTGGTGGCCCGTCCGACAGAACCCTATGCTCCTCAAGGCAGCATTGATGGTCAAGCAGCGACACCAAGAGAATGGATGGAAAGACATAATATTCAAATTTTAGAAGGCAGATCATTAAACGGTATTAAAAGTGTTGAAGAATTGGCTATGATTTTAGTTCAGCAATTTCAAACCAGACAAAGGCCTGTTGCGGCTGAATGGGAAGGGACTTGGTTAATGACAGATCCTTATTTATTCCTGGAGGCGGCTAATCTTGTTGACGTTGGTCAAAGAATGGTTTATGAATGGAGAGAGCGTAAAGCTCGTGCCACTGTTTTGGATAGAGGCATTCCAGATTTGAATAATTTTGCGGCTACGTTATTGGATGAAAGGCAAATACGGGGCGATGTTGTGGTTAAAGGCGAATTTGGAGGGATTACTTTAGTAGCCAATGGACGCACAACGTTACGCAATATTATTCGTCAATATAATGTGGCGGTAAAAAGCATTCCTTCTGTTGGCCCTTTTGATAGTAGTCGCGAGGTAAAAAGCTTGGATGCATTGGTTAAACGGCATAATATATTATGGATTAACGGGAATGAAATTTTTAGAAAAAGAGGACGGCTGGGGAAGGCTGCTGATATCATAGATTTCGCTTTGGATTTAATTGATTTTCAACGTCTAAATCCAATCCAGCCGCATGGCGGCACATGGAATGGGGTGAGCCTAATTTTAGATCCGTTTTACTTAATGGGGGTTAGCACAGTCGTTGCTAATAAAATTAAAACTCAATATGATCGTCGTTTTAGTAATGAGGAAGAGCCTAATAGACCTATGGAAAGCTTGTTAGATTTTGCCATCAGACTTTTAGAGGAGAGGGTAATAAGAAGAGATTCTTTCCCAAATGCAAAGCAATTTGAAGCTATCTATAAAGATCCGTCCGACCAATCTGATGATAAGGGCACCAGTTTAATAGTAACTCCACAATCAACAGTAAAAAGTATTATAGGTCAGTATAATAGAAAGAACCCGCTAAAGCCTTATACCCCTAACCATAACGAATTAAGAGTTTTTTATGAAGATAAAATGGGAACTGGCGGGATGGGTTTTATTAGGTTTTTACTTGAGGAATACCGATGGGACCCAAGCAGGCCGGTTATTGGCCTAACGCATGGTAAATGGGTCACCCCAGAGCCTTCTGACTTGGTTGTCGATCCTTATTCCGCTGTTTCTAGAATTTCTAAGGAATTGGAAGATCGGATAAATAATAATCCTTTAGCAGATGACGGTATTGAAGACGTGAGGGATTATGCAGAGGAACTTCTTCATGAAAGAGATATGAGACAAACACAACAATCTGTTGATAAAGTTACATTTAAAGGCATACAATTAATAGTATCTCCACAATCAACAATAAATAGTATTGTCGAAGATTACAATCAACAAACTGCTCAATCTCCATCGGCGACAGATGATCAGGCGATGAAGGTCACTGAGAAAAGGTCTAATGGGCCAGGTGGTATCGATTTAAGCCCTGCTAATAATGTTTTACAAACCCGAAATGCTGGCATAGGGATCAAATTTCACTTAGATGCTGCCCAGCTTGCCCAATGGCAAAAAGCCCCAGGTGTGATGATTGAGGATATTACTATCCAGCCGCTTAAAAGTCTTTCTGTCTTTCTTGGTCTACCTGACAGCCAACCTGTTTAAAAGGTGGCCCTATCCAAACTCCTGTACCCAACAGCTTCAGCAATATGCTCGGGCAAAATAATATCACTCCCCGACAAGTCACTTATAGTTCTGCTAACCTTGAGTATTTTATCGTGTGCCCTGGCTGAGAATTTTAATTCTTCCATGGCCCTGATTAAAATTCCTTTAGCTTCTTTTGATAAAGAACAAAAATTACGTAGGTGTGAACTTTCCATGTGGGCATTGCACAAGACGGGCAGGCCTTTAAAGCGTTGCCACTGTATTTGACGCGCCTGCGTGGTGCGTTCTTTGATCGTTGCGGAAGATTCTTCCGACGGAGCATCAACAAGTTCACGGGTTTTCAAGGGCAGGGCGTGCAGATGGATGTCGATGCGGTCTAGCAGCGGCCCGGAGATTTTATGCCGGTATTTTTCAACTTGAAGATTAGAACAGCGGCATGTTTTTCCAGGAACATCTTTGTATCCGCAGGGGCAAGGGTTCATGGCCGCGATGAGCATAAACCGGGTTGGAAAACGTAAACTCCCTCGAGAACGTGCGATACTGACATAACCGTCTTCCAGGGGCTGGCGTAACACTTCCAGCACATGGCGATTGAATTCCAGGAATTCATCCAGGAACAAAACACCGTTATGGGCGAGCGTCACCTCGCCGGGACGAGGTCCGCTGCCGCCACCGATAATAGCCACATCCGACGCTGTATGATGAGGCGCCCTAAAGGGGCGCTGGGTGATAATGCCCTCAGCATTTTTTAGCAGGCCTGCGACCGAATGGATTTGGGTGGTTTGCAAGACTTCAGCAGGAGTCATATCTGGCAAGATCGTTGTCAGTCGTTTAGCTAACATGGTTTTACCGCTGCCAGGCGCACCGATCAAAAGCACATTATGCCCGCCGGCAGCTGCCACCTCGAGGCCCCGTTTAATATATTGCTGGGCTTTGACTTCGCTAAAGTCAAAATTACTGCGATGAGAATTTTTAAGCAGAACTTCAAAATTTGTCTCAACAGCACTGAGTATTTTGGAATCCATCAAAAATGCCACAACCTCGTTGAGATGTTTGGCTGGAAAAACAGGACAGCCCGCCAGCGCTGCTTCTTTGGCGTTTTCAAAAGGAACAATAAGCCCCTGGCAATTGCTGCTGGCCGCGGCCAGGGCAACAGATAAAGCGCCCTGCACAGGTTGTATACGTCCATCTAAAGAAAGTTCACCTATAAAAGCGTAAGGATTTAAAGTCTCCGGGGGTATCAGGCCTTGGGCTGCCAGGACGCCCAGGGCAATGGCCAAATCATAACAGGGCCCTTGTTTTTTAGTATCGGCGGGTGCCAAATTGATGGTAATCCTTTGGGCGGGGAATTCAAAACCGCTATTTTTGATGGCCGCGCGAATGCGTTCACGGCTTTCTTTAACGGCATTATCAGGCAAGCCAACCACGGTTATAGTGGGCAGCCCAGGACTTATATCTGTTTCAATACCAACAGGATAGGCTTCCAAGCCGCAAAGGCCAAACGAGGCAATTCGAGCTAACATAATTGGTCCAATAGGATGCGGGGGAGTTAGTGGTTAAGAGGCGCTGCTTAGGGGGTAAGCAGCTAAAAGCTTCACTTGCTTTTTTGGAGAGCAAGAATATAATGGTAGCCTAACATAAACAGAAATACCCGTCAAGTATCTGTAATTATGGTACTTTACGGTAACGAAAGAATCGTGACATTTGTTAGGTTTATATCCACATTCGTTTTTTCCCGAGATTTTTCAAAACAGGATTCTTTTAGTCACCTTGGCTGTTTGGTTTCAAGCCCAATTGATCAAGGTCATTTTAGGGGTATTTAAGGAAAAACGGTTTAATTTTCGCTGGTTTATTGGTACTGGCGGCATGCCCTCCAGCCACGCGGCCGGAGCATCAGCGTTGGCCACTTCAGTGGGATTGGAATATGGTTTTAACAGTCCTCTTTTTGCCGTGTCAGCTGCCTTTGCCATGGTGACGATGTTCGATGCCCAGGGAGTGCGCCGGGCAACAGGTTACCAGGCGACCATCCTTAATAAAATGATGGACGATATTTACTGGAAAGGCCAGATTGAAGAACAAAAATTAAAAGAATTAGTAGGGCATACGCCTATCGAAGTGCTCGCAGGACTTATTTTTGGTGTGACGTGTGCCATGGTTTTATATTAGATTAAGGAGAGTCAGCAATGAATCAGAAAGTTTTAATTGGTATTATAGCAGCCATTATATTGGCCGTCGGTGCTGTTGTTATTCTTCAACATCATAAAGCAGCTGCTGCTTCCAAAGATTCCGAAGAAACGAACGTTCCTGTTAATCAGCTTCTGGCCGAAGCAGCCCAGTACGAAGCCAGCGGAGATAAGCTTAAAGCCAAGGAAGCCTACGATCAGATCATTAGTAATTATCCGGATTATGATAACATTGAAGATGTCCAAAATAAGCTTGGCGAACTGAACATTGATCTTATTTTTTCTCCCGCTCAAATGCCTCAAACAATTTCTTATGAAATCGTCCCCGGAGATTCCTTAGGCAAGTTGGCCCGAAAATTTAAAACCACTCCACAATTGATCAAAAGGGCTAATGGATTAAAGAGTGATGTGATACGCACCGGGGAAACATTGCGTATATGGACGGCACCGTTTAATATTTTGGTTAACAAATCTCAAAATGTGCTGTTTTTAAAGTCCGGCGAAGAGGTTTTTAAGATTTATCACGTGTCGACGGGAAAAGACAATATTACACCGGTGGGGACCTTTAAGATCGCCACCAAAATAGAAAATCCGGTATGGTTTAGAAATGGGGGAGCACCGATTCCCTCGGAAAGCCCGGACAATCCATTAGGCAGCCGCTGGATGGGTTTTGATACAGACACCCATTACGGCATTCACGGCACCATCCATCCTGAAAGCATCGGACAACAGGTGACAGAAGGATGCGTGCGCCTGAAGAATTCGGATGTGGAAGAACTTTTTGATATTGTCCCGGTCGGGACTGAAGTGGTTATCCAAAATTAAAAGGTAAGAATATTTATGGCAACACTGGATTTTGAAAAGCCGATTATCGAGCTTGAAGATAAAATTGATGATTTACGCAAAATGGGCTCCAAAAGGGTGACTCTTGAGCCTGAGATCAAGCGCCTTGAGTCTAAGCTCGAGAAGCTTAAAAATGATATTTATAATAATATGACGTCCTGGCAGCGTGTGCAAATCGCGCGCCACCCCAAACGGCCGTATACCCTAGATTATATCCGGTTGATGACGGATGAATTCTTGGAATTGCATGGCGACAGGCTTTTTGCCGACGATAATGCTATGATCGGTGGTTTTGCCAAGATTGACGGGCAGAAAGTCATGATCATCGGCCATCAAAAGGGCCGTGACGTTAAAGAAAATGTTTTGCGTAATTTCGGCTGCGCCCACCCGGAAGGTTACCGCAAGGCGATAAGGCTGATGCGCCTGGCAGCTAAATTTGGAGTGCCGGTCATCTGCCTTATTGATACACCAGGTGCGTATCCTGGCATTGGAGCAGAAGAACGCGGCCAAGCCCAGGCCATTGCTGAAAATTTGAGGGACATGGCTGGCATCAAAACACCTATCGTGGCCGTGATCATTGGCGAAGGGGGCAGCGGCGGGGCCCTAGGGATCGGCGTTGCTGACCATATTTTTATTTTGCAGCACGCCTATTATTCCGTTATCTCGCCCGAGGGTTGTGCGTCCATCCTGTGGCGCAGTTCTTTAAAAGCCCCTCTTGCCGCTGAAGCTTTGAAATTACATGGGGAAGATTTGATAAAATTTAATATTGTGGATGAGATCATCCCCGAACCTTTGGGCGGCGCTCACCGGGATCCGCAAGAAGTCTCCCAACATTTAAAGGCAGCGCTCCTGAAATATTTTAAAAAAGCATCTGCGTTAAGTTCACAAGCGTTGTTAGACGCCCGCTACAAAAAATACCGGGACATCGGTGAATTCATCGAGAAAAAATGACCCTCCAGCCAGATATCCGTGATCTGTCTTTAGAAGAATTAACAGCCTATTTGAAATCCGTCGCTGCAGAGCCTTTTCGTGCCGAGCAAATTTTTCAATGGATCTATCAAAAGGGAGCCTGGGGTTTTGATGCGATGAGCAATATCCCTAAAGGGTTAAGGGACCGTTTGAAAAAAGATTTTGACCTCAAACCTAATGAAATTTCCCAAAAGTTAATTTCCGAGGACGGCACTACTAAATTTCTTTTTGATCTGCACGATCATGAAAAGATTGAAAGTGTCTTGATCCCCACCGCGACCAGGACAACAGCCTGTATTTCAACCCAGGCGGGATGTAAGTTTGGCTGTAAATTTTGTGCCAGTGGTATCGGCGGTTGGAAGCGTAATCTTAGCTGTGCGGAGATCGTGACCCAGGTTTTACACGTCAAAGAAGAAGCGTTAAAACATAAGAGACCGTTGACCAATATTGTGTTTATGGGAACGGGTGAACCTTTGGATAATTTTGTCAATTTGATGAAAGCGATCCGTATCATCAATTCAGGTAAGGGAATCAATATCGGGGCCCGCCATATTACTATCTCTACCGTCGGTGTTGTTCCCAAGATCAAAGAGTTGGCCCTTGAAGGCCTGCAGGTGGAATTGGCGATTTCTTTACATGGGTATGATAATCCCTCCCGTAATGTGCTTATGCCGGTCAATAAAAAATACCCCTTTGATGAGCTGATTGCGGCCTGCCGTGAATATGTCCGTTTGACCAAACGTCAAATTACCTTTGAATATATCCTCATTAAGAATGTTACCTGTACGACTCACGCCGTGGCAAGTTTGAAGAAATCTTTTAAGGGAATCATCTGTAAGATGAATCTTATTCCTTATAATCCCGTTTCAGAATTTGGCCACCAAACACCGTCGAAAGAAGAAATGGTGGCCTTTCGCAATAGTCTTGAAGATAGTGGCGTTCATGCAACTATACGGACACCGCGCGGCAAAGATGTGAACGCTGCCTGCGGGCAGTTAAGGCATGCGGCAAATGCAATAGGCTAGATCTTCTAATGACTCCGTATTATTTACTGCGATGGTTGATCCTCATCTTCTTAGGGCTTTTGGTTTACGCCCAGACCTTTCATTTCGATTTTGTTTTTGATGACTACATTTTCATTGTCAATAATCCTTTCATCAAGAATTTTAGCAATATCCACTTGATGTGGCAAACCTTTCCCAGGACCCGCTTTACAGGCATGTATTCCTTTGCGTTAAATTATTATTTCAATCAGCTGGCACCCCAGGGCTATCACATTTTTAATTTTATCGTGCATCTATGTGCAGCTTGGCTGGTATGGGCCTTGGCAGGTCTGCTTTTTAAAATTGTAAAAATTCCACAAGATTACGCAGCAAAAGAACTCCCATTTATCATTGCGGTGATTTTTTTAGTGCATCCCTGCCAAACTCAGGCCATTACCTATATCACCCAGCGTTTTGAATCAATGGCCACGGTATTTTATTTAGCGACGATTTACGCGTATCTTCGGGCGCGCCTGGCAAGCGAAATAAGATATAAAATCATCTTGTTTGGACTGGCAGGCCTCGCCAGTGTTTTAGGGATCATGACCAAGGAAGTAGGCATTACTGTACCTGTGATGATATTGGCTTTGGAATGGATTTTGTTTCCTAAAAAAGATAATAAGAAAATGTATCTTATCTTTTTTGTTGCCGGGGGGTTATTGTATCTGATTTTTTCCCAAATAGTACTTACGGGGCTGAATGTTTTTACGAAATCATTTGTTTCTGAATCTCATGATGGGGATGTCTTGACCACAGGGAATTATTTTTTAACTCAAATGAGGGTATTCTTAACTTTTTTACGTCTTTTAATATTGCCTATCCATCAAAATTTGGATTACGATTATCCAGCTTCAACAGACCTTTTCCATCCGCCCTTGACCTTGGTAGGCCTAGGCGTGATTCTAGGTATTATTTTTCTAATCATCAAATTACGGCGCGCAACTCCTTTAATAGCCTTTGGCCTAGCATGGGTACTTATTACATTTTCCATCAATTTGGTACCGAGATCAAATCTGATTTTTGAGCATAAATTGTATCTTATCTCATTTGGTTTTATTTTGACCTTGGTAGCCGTGTTATCTAGGTTGGTATCCAACCGTGGGACCTTGCTGAGATTATTATGCTGCATCATCGCTGTTTTAGCAGTCATGAGTTTTCAGCGTAATAAAGTTTGGGCTAATGAATTGTTACTTTGGGAAGATACTATTAAAAAGTCACCGGACAAGGCCCGCGTCAATGCTAATTTGGGACGGGTGTATGGCAACCTAGGTCGCTATGATGAGGCTGTTTATTATCTGGGCAGATCCATTGCTCTTCATCCGGATAATATCACTTACGAGGATCGCGGGATTATTTATGGCAGGCAAGGACGAAGCCTTCAAGCACTGGAGGATTTAAACCACTCGATTGCCATGGATCCCAATTATTCTACAACGTATATCAAAAGATCCTGGATATACCAAATGCAGCATAATGATGAAGCAGCGTTGGCTGATTTGGCCCGTGCTATCAGTATCGAGCCGTATTTTGCGGATGCTTACTTGGAAAGAGGAATCTTATGGGCATCCATCAATCATAATCAGCAAGCTCTCCAGGATTTTCAACAGGTTTTGATCTTAGATCCTTTAAATGCCGATGCTGCCAGGTACAAGTCGTATTTGATGAAGATGGGGCAAAAATAAGAATTTGTTATTGGGCAGAGGAGTTTTGTTGCTGTTGTTGCTGAGCGGCCAGCTTTTGTATCAATGCCTGCATTTGGGGATTACTCATTAGTTTCTGTATCTGTGGATTGTTTTGGACAGCTTGATAATCATGATTAGTGACAGCCTGTACTAAGGCAGGATCCTGAAGTGCTTGCATTATTTGTGGGTCTTGGGCCATTTGCTGGAGTATTTGCATACTTTGAGGATTAGACATCAATCGTTGCTGGCTGGCAGCAATTTGTTGGTCCAGGCCAGAAGAAGTTCCTGAAGGTTGGCCAGGCAGGGCAGTAACAGGAGTAGTACCGTCTCCATTATTAATACTAGCTACATCGCTGGCATTTACATGCACGTCACCGATAATGGGTGTTTTAACAGTGTAAACACCGTTATCGATTCCGGAAAGTACACCTTTGATTTGTGACCCATCCTTGAGAGTGATCACTTGTTCTGATCCATCGGCAAAAGCAGCGATGTTTGCGGACAAAAGGAAAATGGTAAGGCTAAGAATAATTTTGTTCATAATCGAAGTTTAACACCTAATGGAAGATTTGGCAAGTTTGACAAAAGAGATTTAGGGTGATATATTGGCTTCTTCTTTGAAGAGCAATAGCGGGTTGGCCGTTTACGGGGTTGTAGCTCAGTTTGGGAGAGCGCCTGCATGGCATGCAGGAGGTCAGGGGTTCAATCCCCCTCAACTCCACTTTGTATAGATTTGCCAAGGTGGCGGAACTGGTATACGCGCTGGTCTCAAAAACCAGTAGCTTCACGGCTGTGAGGGTTCGATTCCCTCCCTTGGCATTTTTTATTGTAAACCTCAATTACCATCGCAGTTGACAATCCTTCCGGTATGGGCGTATAATCTTCCCATGAATGATGTTTATTTAGACCATGCGGCCACGACACCTTGTGATCCTCGTGTATTGGAGGCCATGCGGCCTTTTTTCTTCGCGCAAAGCGGTAATGCTTCAAGCCCGCACAAACGAGGCCGGCAGGCTCGCCGTGCCCTTGAGGAGGCTCGCGAAACATTAGCCGCTTTCATAGGTGCCTTGCCGACGGAAATTGTTTTTACGAGTGGTGCCAGTGAATCTAATAATCATGCCATTTTTTCAACAGCCAAGGCTCTGAAAGGTCGCGGCAAGCATATTGTTACCGCTGCCATCGAGCATCATTCGGTGCTGGAACCCTTGCATCAACTAGAGCAAGATGGTTTTCAGGTTGCCTTTATTAAACCAAAATCCGACGGTATCATTGCGTATGAAGACATAAAAGCTGCCTTAAGGCCAGACACCATTCTAGTTTGCTTGGCCCATGCCAATAATGAGATAGGAACAATACAACCGGTTGAAGAAGTTGGGATTTTGTGCCGCGAGCGGGGTATTTATTTTTTAGTGGATGCCACCCAAACCGTCGGGCATATACCGGTCAATGTTAAAAATATCAGTTGTGATTTTTTATCTCTTTCAGCCCATAAATTTTATGGGCCTCAAGGGGTAGGGGCTTTATATATCCGTCAAGGTATTGAATGCCCCGCATTTATTCTAGGCGGGGACCAGGAACGCGGCCGCAGGGCAGGTACCCATAATATCACGGGGATTGTTGGCTTAGGCAAGGCGATCAAGTTTTGCAACGAGCAGATGTTGAAGGATGCTCCTAGGGAAATTATTTTACGGGACAGGGTTATTGATTTTGTATTAAATGAAATCCCTTTAGCTGTTATTAACGGACATCGCCAAAAACGTTTGCCTAATAATGCTCATTTTTCTTTTCCTGGTATCAATGGTGAAGATCTTGTCAGTGCTTTGGATTTGGCAGGTATCGCGGTGTCCATGGGTTCAGCCTGTACATGGGGACGTTTGGAACCTTCACATGTGCTCAAGGCCATGGATTTAACAGACCGTATGGCATTAGGTTCATTGCGTGTGACTGTAGGGAGATGTACGACGGAGCAGGATATTACTTATTTTCTGGAGCAGTTGAAATTAAAAGTTAGTCAGTTATGCAAGAACGAATAATTCAATTTTTGAAAGAAAGCGACGGGTATATTTCCGGTGAGGAAATGAGCCAGCGCCTGAAGATGTCGCGGGCTGCTATCTGGAAGCATATGCAGGAGTTACGTGCCCAGGGGTATGAAATTACTGCTGTCCCGCATTTAGGTTATCAGTTGATGGCCTGTCCTGAAAAACTTTTAAGTTTTGAAATTCAGTCGGGCTTGAACACCAAGATCATTGGTAAGAAGATCATTGTCCTGGATACGGTCACATCCACCATGGACGAAGCTTTCCGGTTAGGTAATGAAAATTGTCCTGAAGGTACGGTAGTTTGTGCGGAGGCCCAGTCCAAAGGCCGCGGCCGTCTGGGACGTGCATGGACGTCACCTAAATCTAAAGGATTATATTTTTCTTTGGTGCTGCGGCCAAGTTTGCCTCTTAATCAATTGGCACAGTTGACATTGATGTCCGCCGTGGCGTTGGCTGAAGCCATTGAAAGTATCAGCGATCTTCGTCCTTTGATCAAATGGCCCAATGATCTGCTTTTGGAAAATCACAAGCTGGCAGGCATTTTAACTGAGTTGCGTGCTGAATCAGATCAGGTTAAATTCGTCGTCATCGGAATCGGGCTTAACGTTAATGCGTCGGCACACCAATTGACCGAAGGGGCATCTTCTTTAAGAATTGCCGCAGGCAAAAGTTTTAATCGTACAGAAATATTTCAGGCGATTCTACGTTCCCTGGAGCAAGGGTATGCAAAGCTTTTACGCCATGAGTTTGCCCAGATCATAGAAGAGTGGAAGAAGCGTAGTGCGACATTAAAAAAGCGTGTCAGGATAACAGATCCGTCCGGTATTATTGAGGGGGAAGCCATTGATCTAGATGAAGATGGTGCTTTGTTGATCCGTCGAGACAATGGTCTAGTGATCAAAAAGACTGCGGGAGATGTTTTTTTACTGCGATGAAAATGGGTTTTTTACAAAACGATTTGCAAAAGTTAGAAGATTTGGGATTACACCGGTCTTTAAAGACCCTTGATTCTCCTCAAGGCAGGGAAATTATCCTTGATAATCGACGGGTATTGAATTTTTCTTCCAATGATTATCTGGGCTTGGCCAATGATGCGCGTATCAAGGCAGCAGCGCTTGAAGCGATCGAAGAATATGGATTGGGCAGCGGGGCCTCGAGGCTAATTTGCGGTAATATGGATCCGCATGAAAAATTGGAGACAGAGTTAGCGCATTTTAAGAATACCCCAAGCTCTCTGGTTTACTCCAGCGGGTATATGGCCAATACAGGTATTATCCCAGCGTTGATGGATCGGCATAGCGTTGTATTATCTGATAGGTTAAATCATGCATCAATTATCGATGGGATTATTTTAAGCCGTGCCAAATTGGTGCGCTATCCTCACGCCGATGTGCAGGCTTTGGAAGATGTTTTAAAAAATCTCCCTGCCACCCAACACAGGCTCATTGTTACGGATACTGTTTTTAGCATGGACGGAGACAAAGCACCTTTAAAAGAAATTGTGGAAATAGCAGACCGTTATGAGGCCATGGTCATGGTGGATGAGGCGCATGCTTTTGGAGTGTTGGGACAACATGGTGGAGGATTGGTTGAAGAGCTTGGAGTCGGGGACAAGGTGGATATTCAAATGGGGACATTGTCCAAGGCTGCTGGATGTTTTGGGGCTTATGCCTGCGGAACAAAAATTTTGAGAGAATATTTGATCAATAAAAGCCGTAGCTTTATTTACACGACGGCAATACCGCCGTCATTGGCCCAAGCAGCGCGGATGGCTTTAAAAATTATCCAAGAAGGCGATCAACTGCGCCGCGACTTGCAGGAGAAGGCGGATTATTTACGCGCTAAGTTGAAAGCGATGGGCTTTGATACAATGAATTCAAGCACAGCGATCATTCCTATTTTGGTCAAAGATCCGGCAGTGGCAAAGGTCATGTCCCAGCATTTATTTAGTCAGGGCATTTTAGCTCAAGCCATACGTCCTCCGACGGTGCCAGTGGGTAGTGCCAGGATCAGGCTTACCGTGATGGCCACGCATACCCAAGAAGATTTAGATCAATTGTTAAATGCAATAAGGACTTTATAAAGATGCCGCATTTTAAAACACATCGAGGTTTGCAGTGGCATTATGAGGTATCTGGTTCGGGGGATGCCATTCTCATGATCCATGGCTTGGGCGCTTCAGGGCATATTTGGCAGGGACAAAAAGATTTTTTACAAACAGATTTTCAAGTGGTGACCGTAGATTTACCAGGTCATGGCCAAAGCGGCTGGATGCCATTGACCTTGGCTGAAATGGCCCAGGATATCCGTCATATTGTAACCAGCCTTGGGCTGTCCCAGTTTTCTTTGGTGGCATCATCCATGGGAGGCTTGGTCGCTTTAGAACTTTACCGCATGATCCCTCAAGATGTCATGCGCATGTCCTTGGTCGGTTCAATTCCTAAATTTGCCAGAGGGCCTAATTATCCTGCAGGTCTGGATATCGATAAAATCCGTACACTTAGACAACAATTTGACGGGGATTATGCCGCGATACTGGATATTTTTTTCCGTTCTTTATTCACCATGAAAGAACGTGAAGAAAATCGTTTTAAATGGGTCAAAGAAATGCGGCAAGGTGAACCATTGCCAAGATGGGAAGCGTTAAAACATTTTTTGGATATTTTGGAAAAAGCAGATTTACGTGACCGCATTGCCTCGATGATCTGCCCGCTGCAGTTTATCACGGGGACAGAAGATTACATTTGCCCGCGTGTGATCATGGATTGGGTGGCAGCCCACACCTACAACGCCAGATTTGATTTTATCGAAGGCTGCGGCCATTTGCCGTTCTTGGTTGAAGCCAAAGAATACAACCGTTTATTGGAAGATTTTTTACTTAATTAGTATGAAAAACAAAATTCAACAAAAATTCAGCGCATCAGCAAAGAATTATGACCGTTTCTCTAGTCTTCATAGAGAAATAGCAGATAAACTTTTAGCTCGCGTGATTAAAGAACCAGTGCCGTCAGCGTTTTTAGATGTGGGCTGTGGTACGGGTTATTTTACGGCTTTACTTAAAGGTAATTTTCCTCAGAGCAATATTGTTGGTCTTGATTTTGCCCAAGGGATGATTGACGCGGCGCGTGCCAGGCATGACGGAATTGACTGGGTTTTGGCAGATGGGAATAATCTGCCATTTGCAAAAGAGAGTTTCGACATTGTAGTTTCTAATTTAGCTTATCAATGGGCAGGGTATTTGATCCGTGTATTTAATGAGGCAAGGCGTGTGCTGGTGCCCGAAGGAACTTTTGTAGGAACTCTTTTTGGATACAACACTTGCCAGGAATTATTTCAATCCCTGGATGAAGCCAAGCCAGGTGCGTTCAAGTTTTCCCGATTGCCTGATGAAGCCCAGGTTCGTGAGGCGCTTGATCTAAGTGGGTTTAAAAGTTTTAATGTCAACAGCGAGAATATTAAGGTCGAGTTTAAAGATATGTATGAATTGATAGCCTGGTTTAAATCTATCGGAGCTAATAATCTATCCCGCGAAGGTTATTTAGGGCCTGAGGCCATATCCAGGGCTGCGGATATTTATCGTGAGAAATTTGCCTTTCTTAATGGGGTTGGGGCCACATTCGAGGTGATCTGGTTTTATGCCAAAAAGTAAAACCATCTTTATTACAGGGACGGATACGGGAGTTGGTAAAACAATCACCACCTACGTTTTGGGTGTTTTATTAAGCAATCAGGGCTATGATGTCGGATTCATGAAGCCTGTTCAATGCGCTGGCCATGACGCGCAATTTTTAAAAGCAATCAACCCCTATTATGCTCCTGAGCCATTGTCACCGCATTTAGCTTTGCGTCGTGCAAAGATTAAATTTAATAAGCGTAAGGTCCAGGATTGTTTGAAGAAACTGCAAGAACATCACGATTTGGTATTAGTAGAAGGTGCAGGGGGGCTCATGGTGCCGATTACAGATACCTACTATAACGCAGATTTAATTGCTGACCTAAAGGCAGAGGTGATCATCGTTGCTCGTCTGGGATTAGGTACGATTAATCATACCTTATTGACCATCAATGAAGCTCAACGACGGAAATTAAAAATCCGGGGACTACTATTTTGCCAGAGCAAACCCACCCGTAAAGGATTGCCGGAAAATACCAATCCTCAGGAAATAGAAAAATTATCTGGTGTGAGGGTGTTGGGAACCATTCCTTATTTAAAGTCATTAGACCAAAAGAACATTCTACGCCGATGTCAAAATCTCAAGCTCAACGTCTAAAACAATGGGACCAGGAATATATCTGGCATCCTTTCACCCAAATGAAGGATTGGGCTGCGGGTGAGCCATTGATTATTGATTCTGCTGACGGGCTTTATCTTAAAGATATTGATGGGAATGTCTACATGGATGGGGTTTCATCCTTGTGGGTCAATGTTCATGGCCACCGGCATCCAGCCATCGACGCGGCTTTAAAAAATCAGATTGATAAACTAAGCCACTCAACACTTCTTGGGCTTTCCAATACACCAGCGACTGAATTAGCCCGACGGCTCATTGGTATTGCTCCCAAGGGATTTAAAAAAGTATTTTATTCAGACAATGGCTCAACAGCTGTTGAAATTGCTATCAAGATGGCGTATCAATATTGGCAGAATACGGGGCATAAAAAGAAAACCAATCTCGTGCACTTAAACAATTCGTACCATGGGGATACCTTAGGATCGGTAAGTGTGGGAGGGATCGATTTATTTCATAAGGTTTATCACAAGTTAATTTTTAAGACAATCGGCCTTAAAGGTCATGGTTGGGAGGCTGTTGATAATTTAGAAAAATTACTTAAGGCCCGAGCTAATAGCATTGCAGCCCTGGTTGTTGAACCGTTAGTGCAGGGTGCTGCAGGGATGCTGGTTTGGCCAGATGGTGCGCTCAAGAAAATGCGTGATTTAACCCGTAAATATAATGTTTTTTTAATTGTTGATGAGGTGGCAACAGGCTTTGGGCGGACGGGAAAGATGTTTGCCTGTGAACATGAAGGCGTTAGTCCTGATTTTTTATGTTTAGCCAAGGGAATCACCGGCGGGTATTTACCTTTGGCCGCAACCTTGACTACCCAAAAAGTTTACGATGGTTTTCTTTTTGATTATAAAGAACAGAAAACTTTTTTCCATGGGCACACCTATACCGGCAATTCTTTAGCCTGTGCCGCGGCCTTGGCCAATCTCGACATTTTTCAAAAAGAGCGGACTTTAGCCAAACTTGCCCCCAAGATAAAATTCTTGGGCGAAAAGCTTAAAATGTTGTATAATTTGCGCTCTGTCGCCGATGTGCGCCAGAAGGGTTTCATGGTGGGCATAGAGTTAAAAGGCAGCCTGGAAGATCGCATCGGTGCTAAAGTTTGTGAACGTGTGCGTAAGTACGGAGTAATCTTAAGGCCCTTGGGCAATGTCATTGTGCTCATGCCGCCTTTAAGTATATCCGTCGAAGAATTAGATTATTTGCTGATGGCAAGCTATAGAGCAATTGAAGATTATGAAAAACAATAAAGACATAACAGTTTACGTCGCCATGAGCGGCGGAGTGGATTCCTCGGTGGTGGCAGGGCTTATTAAAGAAGCTGGCTACAACACCATTGGGGTGACCATGTGTTTTAATATCACGCATAATGACGGCAAGGCTTCTTGCTGCGGCATTGACGGTATTGCTGATGCCAAGCGTGCGGCAGATATCCTTGATATCCCGCACTATGTGTTTAATTTCGCCCACGATATTAACGCCTATATCATCGATAATTTTACCGACGAGTATTTAAACGGCCGTACACCAAACCCTTGTGTCCGTTGCAATCAGCATTTGAAATTTGGCACCCTTTATGAGAAGGTCAAAGCCTTGGGAGCTGAATATTTAGCCACAGGCCATTATGGCAAGATAGAATTTAACGCAGAGCGTAATTGTCATGAATTAAAAAAAGCGATTGATCCTAAAAAAGACCAGTCCTATTTTTTATGCAGCATGAAAAAAGAAACGTTGCCGTCGGTGATGTTTCCGTTAGGGGGCATGACAAAGCCCGAGGTGCGGGCGCTAGCCCATCAATTTAATCTTAACACCGCTGATAAACCTGAAAGTCAGGATATTTGTTTTGTGCCTTCCAGCGGGTATAAGAAATTTATTGAAGATCGGGTTGGTGCACAGGCCATGACCCCAGGGCCATTTGTGGATGAAAACGGCAAGGTCATAGGCCAACATAAAGGATTAGCGAATTATACTATCGGCCAGCGTGATAAACTGGGCTTAGCCTTGGGCTATCCGGTTTATGTTTACAAGATGGACCGTGCAACGAATACTGTTTATATAGGCAATCTCAGACGGCTGTATTCTGGTGGTTTAAAGGCCAGCGGCATGAATTGGGTGAGTATGGAAATTCCTCAAGAAACCATAGAAGTTAACGCTAGAATCCGTTATAATTCTCCTGAAGTCAAAGCGTACCTAACACCAATAGATGGAACGTCTGTTCGTGTTGAGTTCAAAGAACCACAAAAGTCCGTTACCCCCGGTCAATCGGTGGTTTTTTACGACGGTGATGTGGTTTTGGGGGGAGCTACTATTGACGAAGCTCTTGTTTGCCCCGACGAAGAACTAGCTTTGGCCGACATAAAATAGGAGAATCACACATGAAAATTTGTCTTGGCCTGCTGACATTATTGATGATTGCATCCCCTCTATGCTTTGCCCAATCAGTTAATCCTGCCCGTCTTTATGAACAATCAAGAGGCACACAATCTCCGGTTGAAGGCGTGTGGCATGTTTATGATCGTTCGGGGCGTTTACTGAGAGAAGAAAATTATCATAACTACAGGCTTGATGGCGAGATGAAGATTTTTTATCCTTCAGGTGCTCTTAAAGAATTACTGCATTATTCAGACGGCTTGCGTGAAGGGAATGACAAGTCTTATTATGAAAACGGCGGCCTGGAGAGCGAAGCTAACTATGAGGACAATGATCTCGAGGGAGCCAGCGTGCATTATTATGATACCGGTGAGATTAAAAGCCGCGAGCATTATAGCAATGGCAAATTAGACGGAGAGAAGACCATTCTTTACAAAGACGGGATCCTAAAACAAAGTATGTATTTTGTCGATGGCGTTCTTGATGGCGCTGTTTCTACCTATGCAGAAGATGGGCAGATCATTATTGATGAACATTATGTTCACGGGGCTTTAGTCAGTCATAATGAGTACGGTGATAAATCGACCTATGAGTCCAAAAATGATTCTGCGACTAATGCTGCGCCGCCTACCCCCAATAACGCTCCCGCGCCAGGGGATATGCCCACTAAGCTAGGCGATAGTTCTTATGATCACCCTTAATACAGATTATCTTAAGGGTTTTGTAAATCCTCAAGAAATTAATGATATTCTTCCGTCGGTGCGCCTCGCCCATGATGCTTTACATAGCGGCAAGGGTCTGGGTGCAGAGTTTACCGGATGGCTCGATCTACCTTCCCGCATCCCAGACGCATTAATTAAAGAAATTAGTCTTCTAGCTAGCGAAGTGCACCAGAATTCCGACTGTATTGTCTCCATCGGTATCGGCGGCTCCTATTTAGGCATCCGTGCCACCGTTGATTTTTTAGGCGGCGGAAAATTGCCGGTCTATTATGCGGGACACAATATCAGCAGTGACTACCTGCATCAGCTTTTAGTAACTCTTAAAGATAAACGCATCACAGTCGTTGTTATTTCTAAGTCTGGGACAACTACCGAGCCTGCCATTGCTTTTCGGGTGATCAAAAAACTCTTAGAATCAAAGTATCAGGGCGAAGAATTAAAAAAGAGGATTATCTGTGTTACTGACGAGAAAAAAGGGGCTTTACGTAAAATTGCTGACAGCCAAGGTTATCGTTCTTTTATTATTCCTGATGATGTGGGCGGACGCTATTCGATATTGACACCAGTGGGATTGGTTCCTTTGGCCTTGGCAGGGGTGGACATTCAAAGCCTGGTGGATGGTGCTAGAAAAGCCCAGGCAGAATACGCTGTTTGTGATCTGGATAAAAATACCTGTTATCGTTATGCAGCCTTACGCAACATTCTTTATGCCAAGGGCAAGAAAATTGAGATGCTCTCATCTTTTTATCCTGAAGTTTTTTATGTGGCTGAATGGTTCAAACAGCTTTTTGGTGAGAGTGAAGGCAAGCAGGGGAAAGGCATTTTTCCGGCGTCGTTGAACATGTCGACAGATCTTCATTCGATGGGCCAATGGATGCAGGATGCCGAACGTACGGTGTTTGAAACCTTCCTGCAGATTGATAAGCCCCAACATGACGTGATTGTTCCTACAGACGCAGAAGACCTGGATGGATTTAATTATGTCGCTGGTAAAGGTTTTGATTTTGTGAATAAAAAAGCATATGAGGCGACATCTGCGGCGCATTTTGAAGGCGGCGTGCCGAATATGACCATTACTTTATGCAAAGCGGATACCATGCATCTAGGGCATTTGTATTATTTTTTTGAGAAAGCCTGTGGAATTTCCGGGTATATTCTTGGTGTGAATCCGTTTGACCAACCTGGGGTGGAAGCTTACAAGAAGAAGATGTTTGCTCTGCTAGGGAAGCAATAAAAACGCAAAACCTACGGTGCATTCGCCGTAGGTTTCGTAAGGGGATAGGCCTTAAGTCTGCTTTCGCTATCCTCGTGACCCTCCTTAACTACGATTTAACTATACTACTAATTGTTGGAAAATGCAAATTTTTGAAGGTAATATAAATGATTGTTTCACAATAAGTTATGAATGAGGAAAAAAATAGTTTTGAAATTGTTTTAGCCGCACGCGGTTTATGCAAGACATATCCTGATACGCAGAGCAAGGGGGTCGTCAAAGCGCTGGATCATTTAGATTTGACAGTGCGCGAAGGAGAGATTTTAGGGATTTTGGGCCCTAATGGTGCGGGTAAGACTACCTGTTTAAATACCCTTGCAACCTTGTTATTGCCAGACGCAGGCGAGATTGAAATTTTTGGACTTAAATCGATCCCAAAAAATTTTAATACCGTGCGTTCGTGGATTAACATGTCTTCGGGGTATCCGAATTATGCCTTTAGCCTTACCGTTGAAGAGAATCTCAAGTTTTATGGACGCCTTTACGGATTGCGTGGTGCCGCCTTACAGCGCAAGGTAGATGAAGCCGCAAGCCTCTTTGAGCTGCAGTCTTATGCCCGTCGTAAATTTGATGAATTGTCCTCTGGTACCAAACAACGTCTATCTTTGGCCAAATCGCTTTTAAATGATCCCAAGATATTATTTTTAGACGAGCCCACCATCGGCCTTGATCCGGATGTGTCATTGAAAACCCGTGAAATCATTTTGGATATTTTGCGCAAGCGCCGGATGACCGTGCTTTTGACGAGCCATAACATGGATGAAGTAGAAAGTATGTGTGAACGGGTTGCGTTCATTCAAAAGGGCCGCATCATCAAATTAGCTGCGGTAAATGAACTTAAACGCCTGCATCACACCGACGATCTGGAAAAAATATTTATCGAACTTGCGCATCAAACATATACCCCTTCTTATCGTCATCCTGAGCGAAGCGAAGGATCTCTTAAAATTCTACCCATACCCCCAAGTGGCGGCCTACAAGCATGGTTCAACCGTGCCTACGCTTTTACAATACGCAGTTCCATTTTTGCACGTCGTAATTTGTTTGTAATGACCGACTTATTCTTTTGGCCGATGATCTCTGTGCTTACCATCGGTCTTATGTCTAAATTTATTCAATTGGGGCCGCAAACCTTGGGTTTTATTATGACAGGGACCTTGGCAGCCGGGGTTTTACAAATAGCACAGCTTGATGTCGGGTACACCGTTCTTTATGAATTATGGTCAAAAAGCCTTAAGCATACCGTATTAACACCCGTCGGTGTTTCTGAAGGTGTGGCTGGTACTTGGGTTATCGGTGTCGTCAGGGGAACAATTGCCTTTGTGCTTTTAAGTGGTGCTGCATCCTGGTTCTTTGGCTTTCATCTGCCAGGGTTGATCACTACAGTATTATTTTTATTGGGACTTTTTTCCTGTGCTTTTATTTTGGGTATTTTGGTTAATATCCTAATTTTGTCCTTTGGTCAAAAAGTAGAGATCACTGCATGGATGTTTGCGCAATTATTCATGATTCTTTGTGGTATGTATTATCCGGTGGATATATTACCCAAATTCTTTCAGTACCTGGCGCTAATGATACCGATCACCCATTTTTTAGAATTCTTCCGCCAGTCGTATGGCTTTAAAGCCCATACCAAATACCCGCTACTCACCGGCTTTACCTTGACCATTTTCTATAGCATCCTTTCCCTGCATTTTTTAAGCCACGCCTACACCCGAGCCCGCAAAAAAGGCATTATCATCCGCTTGTCAGAATAGATTTTGAAACCACAAAAAATGGCAATATCCTTCAAAATAGTGCATACTTTCTCTATATATGAGAAAGTATCTAAATTTAAGGACTAATATAGCTCTTGGGTTAATTATTGCCTTTTTGGTCAACACGTTTGGCCCTTTACCAACCGCACATGCGGATGAATTTGTGCTACCCAAACCCGGTGTGATGGTTAGTTTAAGTCCCGTCTATAATCCCGCTGTTCTTAAAGGCATCAAACTAGACCCCCAAAACCCATTCCGTTTCCATTTTTTTGTCGATGCAGGAGACGATGGTTCATCGCAACATTCCACTGTCATTCCCGCGAAAGCGGGAATCCAGAATCAAGAACAACTTAAACAAGAATCCACCAAACTAATCAAATATTTCCTAGCCTCTCTAACCATCCCCGAAAAAGACCTTTGGGTCAATCTAAGTCCTTATGAAAAAGACCGCATCGTCCCGCAAGAATTCGGCCAAACCCAAATGGGCCGTGATTTATTAGCAGAAGACTATATCTTAAAACAAATCACCGCATCCTTGATTTATCCTGAAAGTAAATTAGGTAAAGAATTCTGGACAAAAGTTTACGCCCAAGCCCAAGCCAAATACGGAACAACCAATATTCCGATTAACACGTTTAATAAAGTTTGGATAATCCCTGAAAAAGCGGTTGTCTACGAAAACAGCGGAACAGCCTTTGTCCTGGAAAATCATTTGAAGGTAATGCTGGATCAAGATTATTTATCATTGGAAAAACATATTGATATACAGAAACATGCTGTCATCCTGAGCGCAGCGAAGGATCTCAGTAGAATTAATTCTTTCAGAGATTCTTCGGCTACGTCTCAGAATGACGTGAATGCTTTAGGTTCCCAGATCATCCGCGAAATCGTCATCCCCGCCATAACCAAGGAAGTCAACGAAGGCAAGAACTTCGCCCAACTGCGTCAAGTCTTCTATTCCCTCATCTTGGCAACATGGTACAAGAAGAAAATTAAAGACAGCATTCTCAATCAAGTTTATTCCGACCGAAAAAAAACACAAAATCTGTCATCCCCGAATGCTTTAATCGGGGATCCACAACGCATCTATCAACTATACCTAAAAGCCTTCAAAAAAGGCGTCTACAACTACATCAAAGAAGACCCGGACCCTATTACAAATCAAGTGATACCAAGAAAGTATTTCTCCGGTGGTGTAGAGGGAGAACACATAGACTCTGCCATTGAAGATAGAAATCTTGTAGAAATTAACCATTCCCAAATGGAAAGTTTAGAAGGTTTAACAGATGTTGAAACAGATGTATCGATGACCTCTAATACATCAACTGATACAGCGATGGATGCTGATGCGGATAAAGAAGCAAGGATATGGGCGCGCTTGGGTGATATTGATCAAGCTGGCTGGGATGAGATCCTTGAGGGGAGTTTTCTCAGCAAGTCTGTTGAACCAGAAGATTTGAACAGTGTTGAAACTGCGGTCAGCGAAAGAAATAGAGTTCAACCTTTTAGAAGTAAGCAAGAATTTTTGATTTTTTTAAATGACGAAGTTACAGTCCCTGGATTTGGTAAACCTAAGCCAGGGAAGGTTCCACCGCTTAAAATATGGCTGGCAGATGCGGTTGGAAAATTTCTGGCCGAAAGGGAGCGTCAGAGCGATGAGTTGACCCAACGAGGGCCTTCATTAATGGATCAAGAGCCGGCATTTTTTTTGCGGACATTATTAAAGTTTTATGGAGTTGATCTATATGTGCCTGAGAAGGCCAAGCGAGCAGGAATTTGGTCCTATGATCTTCAACTAACAGCAGAAGAAAGGCAAATATTTCAGGATAATCATATTATGCCTGTGTATGCTGATGGCAAAAGTCATCACCCCACCACAATGCGAATAATTTTTAAGGATGATAAACCAGTTATTTTTATATCAGATAAATTGGAGTGGGAACAGTTTCCCCAAGATGTCCAGGAGGATAATCTAAAACGTCTTGGTATAGGTTCAATAAAACTTGCGCAGCGGCAAAAGGGATTAGCCTTGGGTTATGCAGCTTTTCCGATTATAACCGACGACGATCGTCTACTGTTTGAAGAAGCTCAGGATTGGGATCAGAAGAGGACAAATGCGTCAGCAACGATTTATAGTGAAAATTTAATTGCCTACGATGACAAAGAAAAGATGGTTCTTTTCCAAAAAACCTATCCTCCAAGTAACCCATCAAGTCAATTATTGTTAATGGGCATTCGTCCTAAAAAGAATGCGTACGTTCGTGTTATAGGTACTGGAGCAGGGAGTGATGCGATCGCTGCTGTCGAAAAATCAGATGGGACCGCAGAGGTTTTAGCCAGTGATATTGATCTTGCAGGAGTGCTTACCACACGGTTTAATGCAGATCGGTCTCCGTTTAAATCAAAGATACATGTAGTGAAAGGAAATTTATTTGAAATCCAGGGAGATGTCCCGGCGTATTTGTTAAACCGTAAAGCCGATTATATTTATTTTAATATGCCCCTTCCGCCACTTGCCAATCCCAAAGCAGGAGAAGAAATTGATCTTGCCAAGATAGACATCGGAGGAGAATTATTTAAGAGAGTATTATTAGAAGCACCAGAACATTTGGCAGATGGTGGAAGCTTGGAGATTACCTATATGGATGATCCTTCTGCGATTTTCCAAATATTGGATTCGGGCTGGGACATTGCAGTTGTTGAAGGGATAAAATTTACCAGAGAAACCTTTGGCATTAACACGGAACTTTCGGATTATGTGCGATTTACTTTAGTGCGTCCATCACCGCAAGAGGAAGAAAATTTAGAATCAGTTAAAGAGCAATGGCAAGAAATAGTGCGCATAGAGGGAATTTTAGATTCAGGGGGACAATTGTCTGTTGAGGAAAAAGGATTTTTAGAAAGACTAGCAGCAACCACGAGTTCTTTTCATGAGCAACTTCTTTCAAAAGCAGCACAGGCGGTACTATTTAAAGAACGGGAAGGCATACAAGGCCGTCTTTTAAAAGCTTCAGGAAGCCAAAGTGAATTATTAGCGTCATTAGCAGCGCGTGAGAAATGGGTTAAAGAACGCAAAGACGTGCCCGACCAAATCGTTAATGATGCATATAGAAATCAAATTTTTGATGAGGCGATGAACACTGAATTAGATCCGCTATTGGAGCATCTTTCCAGTCCTGATGACAAGGCGCGCCTAACCGCGGCTAGAAGCATTCTTCACCTTGATCTTGACCCTCAAGTGGAGTCTGTAGAACTATTAAGGAATTTCATTAAACCTGCTGGTATCGAGGAGGATAATTCAAATATTGTTTTGGAGGCGAAAAGAAGGGCTAATGCCAAAAAAGCTTCTTTACGCATACTTAACGATCTTTTACATGATCTTGGAAATCCTGCTGTTCAACAACATATTAAACAGGCTTTAATGCAAGAATTGAATTCCCAAAATTCTACAACTGAAGATCTTAATTCAATTGGGCTGGTGAGAGCATTACTTTTTATAGTTGGAATTATCAAAAAGACAGGTGGCGATTATGATCCTGGTTTATTCGTTGATTATCAAAAGAGTTTTCCTGAATTGAGTGATTTGGGGCTCATTCGAGAATTATTCGATGATTCGTATCAACCTGAACGTCGTTCAGAGAAGATCGCAGTTGCAGGGATAAATAATACCATTGATGTAGAGCATGAAACCATTGTCCCTCAGTTTAAGGGAGAAAACCCGCTGGAAGATGTGATCCGGCGTATAAAAATTGATGATGCTGCATTCCCCATTTCCCAGATGGGGTTTTATTACGATCCGACTGGTCAAATCACCAGGTTAGAAGTGGATGTTAACAAAGAAGGTGATTCCAGGGCCGTCGATTTTAGGGTTCCATTAGAGGGAACAAGGAGTCTTCACATTCAATATGAAAATGGGGTACCGTATATTTCACTTGAAGAGGAAGGCAAGCAGCCTTGGTTGATGAGTGGCTTTGAGTACAATGAGTATACCGTTAGTGGGCCGGATCATTTAATAGAAAAAGTGCAGCATGAATATGTGACCATTGCTGCTTATGAAAGCGGAGTTGAAGCCTTTGAATCTTCAGGACATGAATCAGTTGTCGATTTAGTTAAAGGGGTTTTAGAGAAAAATGGTATTAAACCAGAAGAAGTGGAAATGGATAATCGGGATCTGCATGGAGATAACTCGTATGCTGTAGATGAAGAGCCTAATACATGGTCTGCAGAGACCCCCAAGCGTGTACTCGCTGAATGGAATTGGGCACGGTATCTTAAGAAGGTCATGAAGATAGGATGGATTGCATGGTATGTTCCCTCATGGTGGGATTTGGAAGAAGGATTTGTTAAAGCAGCATTTAAGGAAGATGTTATTGATTTAATCAGATGGAAAACGGCAGTGTATAGTTTGGCCAATTTAGAACCTGGTAGTGATGTAAAATTTCGGATTAATACGGTAGATTTTGATTCTTCTTCTTCCGTCCATCTACCGGAACATCATAACCCCACACGAGCAGAAGTGATGCAGATGGTCAATGAGGATAGAGAAAATTCAGATGAAAGGGCCAATGAAGTCAAATTGCTTGCCTTAAATTTTAACCGTTCCGACGGCCAGGGAGTTTCCGGAATTTCTTATTCGGACCCAAGATTAAGTAATTTTATTTTAAATGCCCTGGTCAATGCGTACGCCATTTCTTTGGGGAAACCAAAATTACAGAAAAAGCCCTATGGAGAAAGGTTTGAGTATGGGGATGAAGCCATGTCGAGCGGCTCAACGGATCAGGCATTAGTATCTAAAATCCCTCAAAAGCTAGAAGCTTTTTGGGATAGAACTAAAAATGTAAATAGAGTCCAAAGATTGGAAGAAGCAAGTACCCAATTTTTTGCTGGGAGATTTCCGAGAGGGTTTAGATTTTATAGCAGGGATGATCAGGGGGGAGAACGCTGGTACAAGCCTGGTCAAAGTGCTGTGGGGATTAATGAAGAGAATGCCATAGGAGAATCTATTTTGATAGGCGATGCTAAAGAAGGGGATACCATAGAGGTTCGGCGAGACATGACAGGAGGTATTGAGCGTATTATTTTTGAGCGATGGAGAGAGGGAAGTATTTTTAGAAGTGCGGTGTATGTTGAGCAGAAAGATGGGACTTGGGCCTATAAGGGGAATGATGAGATATCAAAATTTTGGTTTAAACAAACTAATAAAATAAAGGAAGCACGGAAATATATAGGAAGTGGATTTTTTGATGGGCAATTTCCTAAGGGATTTATATTAGGCAATGGCAGCGGACCTGGTCAAAATGTCGAAGGGATTCCGATAGGGATTGGTATTGGCAGGGTGGGGGATGAGGTAGAAATGGAACGAGTGACAACAGGAGGCGTTGAGCGTATTATTTTTAGACGTTGGCGGGACGGGAAGGTTTTTAGAAGTGCCGTATGGCATGAAAAAGAAGATGGCACATGGGAAGATAAAGGTAATGAAGAGGATTCAGAGTTTTGGCTGGGATTAAGGAAAAGAATGAAGATAGAAGCGGGTTTTGGTTTCATTAATGGAATGTTTCCTGGCTGGTTTAGATTTGATGGAGGAGGATATCGTCCGACTGAGCGTATGGGGGTTGGTGTTGGCACACTGGAAGAAAGAAATAGGGGCGGCAGCATTTGGATGGAATGGGGAGAAGATATGAAACATGTTATCATTGAGCGAAGGGATGAGAATAATAGAGTTCTTAAAATGGTAGCATGGGTTAAGACACCAGATAAACTTCACGGGAATAATATATGGGTAAAAAAGAAAATTTCAGTTATAAAAATACAAGAAGAACGACTTGCAGATGCGGCGATGAATGTATCACATCATGGTGCTCAAGGGGACGGTGGTATTGATTTAAATCCTGTACAAATGAATATGCAGGTCAGACAAGAAGGCGAAGATTTTAAATTTGATTTTAATGGAACAACAATTGATGCCGCACAAGTGGCGGGGGTCACGTTTACCATCCGCCAGATGACACCAGTAACCGATCTTCCAGCGCTTTTAGGCGTAGCGGCATAAATTTCTCTTGTTGCTTTGAGGCATCCCTTATACAATAAAGGCAGTTATTAATTAGTAATATAATGAACAGGAGTATTCTATGGGTCGTTTACCCGAGTTGATTTTAATTGCAGCGATTTTTATTTTGCTTTTTGGCGCGCAAAAATTGCCGGAGGTTGGCGCTGCTCTTGGCAAGGCCATCCGCGAGTTTAAGAAGAATATGCGCGATACCGAAGAAGAAATCAAAAAGCCTATCGACGTCGAATCTCAGCCGAAGTGATATTAAATTCTTTTTTACAGTCTTTCTTCAAACATTTGGAAGAATTGCGCTCGCGAATAATCAAATCCGCGGGCGCTTTTGTTCTTGCCTTTTTTTGTTGTTACAATTTTATCGGCAAGCTCATCCCCAAGATCATAGCGCCTGCCGGGCATTTGATTTTTACATCACCTGGTGAAGCATTTTCAGCCTATATGATCGTAGGCTCCATCATGGCCCTCATTGTATCCTCACCGTACATTTTTTATCAGATCTGGGCGTTTATAGGCGGGGCGCTTAAGCCTGCGGAAAAGAAATTCGTTATATTCTTTGCGCCTTTGTCGTTATTATTTTTTCTGGCGGGTGCGGCATTTGCATTTTTTGTGACCGTGCCCATGGCGTATCGATTCTTGATGAGTTTTTCTTCCGAGTATTTGGTCCCGATGGTGACGGTCAAAAATTATTTGGGATTCCTGGGGCATATGGTCCTGGCCTGTGGTGTTGCCTTTGAACTTCCGTTGATATTAGCTTTTTTAGCGAAGATTGGCATTGCGTCACCAGAATATTTGCGTCAGATGCGCCGGCACGCCATTATTATTATTTTGATCCTTGCCGCTTTGTTGGCTCCGCCGGATATTATGTCGATGATGGTTCTTGCCGTGCCGTTGATCATTTTATATGAGGTGGGAATTATTTTTGTAGGATTCGTGTATAAACATAAAACCCTCTGAGTACTACATCAAAGGGTTTTATGAAAATGCATTTTAAAACAGCACTTATTTCTTCTTAGCTGTTTTTTTCTTAGCAACTTTTTTCTTGGTAGCCATGTGTAGCTCCTTTCTTAAAGATTGATTTGTTAATAAGATATTAACATTAAATTGTTTATATGCAAAAATTTTTTTGATAATTTTTTATGAATCCATCATCGTTATATATCCACATCCCATTTTGCAGCCGTAAATGTTTGTTCTGTTCATTCGTCATAGCGGTTGGTCAAGAACACCGACGGGAAGAATATGTCATGGCCCTTGTTGATGAAATGAAGAAATCTCAAGGTCAGCGCATTGAAACTATTTATTTTGGTGGCGGCACGCCCAGCATGCTGGATGAAAATCATTTCGATATTTTAATGAACGCAATTAGAAAAAATTTTTCATTTCAAAAGGATATTGAAATCACCATTGAAGCAAATCCTGAAAGTATAAATCTTGCAAAAGCTAAATTTTTAAAGACACTGGGGATTAATCGTATCAGCCTTGGGATGCAATCCATGAATGATCGGTATTTAAAATTTTTGGGAAGGAATCATGATGCGTCCGTGAGCCGCGATGCATATCATATGTTGCGTGAAGCGGGTTTCAACAATATTAATTTAGATTTAATGTACGCATTTCCAGGTCAGACAAAAGAAGAATTGGAAGAAGATGTGCGTCATATTGCAGAGCTTGGAAGTGAGCATTTGTCCTTGTATACTTTAACCATCGAGCCTAATAGCCGTTTTTTTGCCACTCAAATGAAATTAGATGATGATGAAAAATTAGCAGAACAATATGTCGAGGTCGGGCGCGTTCTTGGTGAAGAAGGGTTTAAGCAATATGAGATAAGCAATTTTTCCAAAGCCGGATTTGAGTCGGCGCACAACAGGAATTACTGGCTGGGAGGTCCGTACATTGGTTTGGGTGTGGGGGCTCATGGGTTTGATGGTCGGCGGCGTTATTGGAATACCCCGAATTTACAAGATTATATGCAGCGGATAGGAAGCGGAGTATTAGCCATAGAGGGTTTTGAAGATTTAACAGACACTCAGCTATCAATGGAAAAAGTTTTATTTGGTTTAAGGATGAATGAAGGAGTCTCAGAGGATTTAGTCCCTTCAGACAAGGCAGAACTAATTCAAAGGTGGATCAAGGATGGGTTTTTATTACTTGAAGAACGGAAATTAAAAACAACTGATCAAGGCCGTCTGGTGTTGGATGAATTATCCAGCCGATTGATATAAGGCAGCAATTTTTTGTGAGTGACTGAAAAGTTTTAAGAGGGAGTTTTTAAGGAGACCGCGGTATTCGTCATTCATATTTAAACTGTTTAGGATTTTTTGTGCTTCATTCAGGCGTGTATGAATAGCTTCAAGTGCGTAGTCCAGGCTTTTGGTTTCCACAAAAATTGCTTTAACAGTTTCCAGGTCTTTAAGGGTTTTGGTTTTTTTGGTAAAGATTTTTAAGAAATTTGTCTTAGGCCTTCCCCGAAGTACGCTAAAGGCGTGAGTGACCAGCAGTGTTTTTTTGCCTTCTGCTAAATCACTCAGAATAGATTTTCCGATATTAACTTCCGTCTCAAAAATCCCAATAATATCATCCTGAATTTGAAACGCCTGGCCAATGAGAATGCCAAAGCGTGAGATTTTTTTGATCTCACTATCTTTAGCGCCAGCCAGGATGGCCCCGGTGACCATGGGGCAGTCAAAGGTATAGCGTGCGGTCTTAAGGGTGTAGTTAAGGTAAACTTCTTTTTCATCAACGTCTTGCACAGGTTTGACACCGCTGACAGTATCGATGAATTCACCCATGGCGGTAAAGGCAGCGGTTTGGATAAAATATTTAAGGGCCCGTTCCTTGCGTTCAGAAGGCTCATCGATCGATAAGAATGCGTCGATGGCCAAAGCATAGACAATATCTCCGGCGATAATGCCCAGATCAATGCCTAGTTTATCAGGATCGGATGTTTTAACCGTGCGGCTTAAAATCTTGTGCATAGTAGGCTTGCCGCGGCGCAGGTCCGAGCGATCGATGATATCATCATGAATTAACATGAAGTTGTGTAAAAATTCCATGCAGGTGGAGGCATTATAGAGTTTACGGGAAATTTTTTTGGATGAAGGGACATAGCCTTTGTAGGTCAAGATCAAAAGCAAAGGACGCAGGCGTTTGCCTTCCCGCAGGGTAAATTCGCGGATACTCTCGAACAATAAGGGCGAGACCAAATGCAGCTTGTAGTCTTTCTTGACTGTATCAAGAAATTTGCCTAAGCTCTTATCGATATTTTTTCTTATTTGCTCAATCACGGCCGATAGTGTATCATACCCGTTGATTTATCTCAAATATTCCTTTAAAGAATCTGTGGAACTCGCCCAAGGGCGAGTCAATAAAAAGAAAGAGGCTTCTATGCGTATCTTAGGAATGATGATGGTATCGATGTTTTTTTGTTGGGGTGTTGCTTCTGCGGCAACAGTTGATCTAACGGACGGGCGTGTTATTCAGGGAGATATCATCAAGCAAGATGGTAAGAGTCTTGATATCAATGTGGATGGCGTGACCATGACGTATTATGCGGATGAAATTAAGGATATCGACGGAGCACCTTTTACTGCACCGACGCCAGCACCCGCACCTACAGCCCAGCCTGACGCTATGACTCCGCCCGCAGCTGCAACTCAACCTGATGCTGCAACTCAACCTGATGCTGCAACTCAACCCGAGGCTGTAACTCAGCCCGAAGTTCCAGCTCAGCCTGAAGCTGTCCCCCAGCCCGAGGCTAGCCCAGCCAGTGCGCCGGTGCTTACTCCTGAGGCAGATACAATTGATCCAGACAAAAAAGCTTTGATTCTGAAATTTATCGATGTGTTTGGAACCCGTCAGGCATTGACCAATAATTTTGATTTAATGCTCAAGCAAATTGAAAAAGAAAAACCTGATGAAGCGGACAAGATCCGCCAGCGTGTTAAGGTTGATGAAATCATCGAGCGCTTGCTTCCTATTTATGACCGCAATTTTACCACTGAAGATTTAAATGCCTTCATTGCTTTTTATGGATCTCCTGAGGGTCAAAAATTAATCACCACCATTCCGGAATTGATGAAAGAAAGTGTTCAGGAGAGTGTCAAATATATGCAAGAAAAGTTTCCTGAAGTCAAGAATGGACAGTAATAATAAAAACGTAAGTCTATATATTTCATATATTTATGTAATTTAAGACTTTTTTAAGTTGACCGCATTATTTTTCTCTGTTAGTATTCCCTAACGATAAGCAAAATATTACCAATATTTATTTTAAGGAGAATCCATGATTGACCGTTATTCCCTTTCCAAAATGAGCCGCATTTGGTCTGATGAGCATAAAATGGAAATTATGCTTAAAATCGAAGTGTTATCTTGTGAAGCCATGACCAAATTAGGCGTCATCCCCAAAGCTGCCATGGAAAAAATCCGTAAGAATGCCAAATTTGATTTGGAAGAAGTGCGTCGCCTGGAAGAGCGCACCAAGCATGATGTGGTGGCTTTTATCCAAAGCGTTGGCCAAAGCCTGGGGCCGGAAGCGCAGTATCTGCATATGGGAATGACCTCGTCAGATTTGTTGGATACCTCGCTGTCTTTGCAATGCGCGGAAGCAGGGGAGATTTTAATTGCTGATGTTAAAAAACTTATCTTGGCACTGAAAGATAAGGCAAAAAAATATAAAGATGCGGTGTGTATTGCCCGTACTCATGGTGTGCATGCAGAGCCTACGACCTTTGGTTTGAAGATGGCCATTTGGTTTGATGAGATGAACCGTAATTTAGAACGCCTGCAAGCAGCAACAGAAGGCATGCGTTTCGGTAAATTATCCGGTGCAGTGGGCACCTATGCTAATATCGATCCGTCGGTAGAAGAGTATGTTTGCCAGCAATTGAATCTAAAGCCGGCGAATGTGGCCACCCAGATCATTCAACGTGACCCGCACGCGCATTTTGTGATGGTCTTGGCCATCATCGGTTCTTCCTTGGAAAAATTTGCGACAGAAATCAGGGCTTTGCAAAAAACCGAGCTTTTGGAAGTTGAAGAGCCATTTTTTAAAGGACAAATCGGTTCATCCGCCATGCCGCATAAGCGCAACCCTGTGACCTGCGAGCGTATTTGCGGCCTGTCACGCATCTTGCGCGCTAATTCAATTGTTGCTTTGGAAAACATGAATTTGTGGCATGAGCGTGATATCAGCCATTCTTCGGCGGAGCGTGTTATTCTGCCTGATTCAACCATCGCGCTTAATTACATGCTTAATAAATTCATCCCGATTATCGAAGGGCTTTTGGTATATCCTAAAAATATGATCGCCAATCTTTCCAAGACCCGCGGGCTTATCTATTCACAGCGTATCCTTTTGGAATTAATGAAAAAGGGCCTGACGCGCGATGCTGCTTATGAGATCATCCAGGCAGCAGCCATGCAAGTTTGGCAGGAAAGCACAGAATTTAAAGATGTTCTCTTCAGGGATCGCCGGGTACGTAAGTACTTGTCCCAAAATGAGATTAATGCCTGCTTTGACATCAAATATTACATCCGTCATCGAGACAGGATCTTTAAACAGGCAGGGATTAAATAAACACATGCAGAAGTTAGAGAAAATATACGAAGGCAAGGCCAAGATCCTCTATACCACTGAGGATCCGGCCTTGCTGATTCAATATTTTAAAGATGATGCTACCGCCTTCAATGCCCAAAAAAGAGGGGTCATTGCCGAGAAGGGCATCATGAACAATGGGATCGCCACCAAAATTTTTGAACATTTAAAAAAAGAAGGTATTGATACCCATTATGTCGAACGCTTAAATGACCGCGAGATGTTGGTCAGGCGTGTTGAAATAGTCCCTTTGGAAGTCATTGTCCGCAATCGCGCCGCAGGTTCCTTGTGCCGCTTGCTGGGATTAGCTGAAGGAGCAAATTTGGCTTGTCCGACGCTAGAATTCTGTTACAAGAATGATGCCTTGGGCGATCCTCAGGTCAATGAATACCATATCCGTGCCTTACAATTTGCGACCGACAAGGAAGTCCAACATATCACGGCCCTGGCTTTTCGGATCAATGAAGTTTTAAAGAAATTCTTTTTGAATTTAAAGATCGAACTGATTGATTTTAAACTAGAATTCGGCCGTATCCAGAATCGCATTATCCTGGCTGATGAAATCTCTCCTGACACCTGCCGGTTGTGGGAAGTCGGTACGGGCACCAAGCTTGATAAAGACCGTTTCCGTCGAGATCTGGGTAATATTGAAGAGGCTTATCAGGAAGTACTGCGTAGAGTTTCCCAATGATATGGCGTGTTGAAGTCCGACAAAAAGAGGGTATCCTTGATCCTATTGGCCAATCCATTGCCCGTGACATTGCTGAGTTAAATTTAGGCGAAGTCCAACGCGTGCAAGTGGTATCAGTCTTTTTACTGGAAGGCCAGATTAGCCGCGAAGAAATAAAGCGTATCGGCGACCAACTGCTTGTTGACCCCATTGTTGAGCAATACAGCTTTGATTTAAAACTCCCTTTACAAACAGCTACTCATCACGTCGTTGAAATTGCCTATAATCCAGGTGTTATGGACCCTGTGGAAGCGTCCACCCTCAAGGGAATCAGGGACTTAGGAGTGGCAGGGGTCACGGCGGTACGCACGGCCCGTCAGTACCATATCCATGGCAAATTTACTCCTCAACAATTAGAAGCCGTGACCAGCCGTGTCTTGATGAATAAACTCATCCAGCATGTGGTCCGTGATCCTTCGCATGTTCCGACTACCTTAAGCGTAACGAGCCCCCAAGAATCCAAATTTGATGTGATGATGGTTGATTTGATCAATGCTAATGATAAAAAGTTGGCTGAGATTTCTAAGAGCGGACAGCTTTATTTAAATTTAGGTGAAATGAAGGCGATCCAAAGTCATTTCAAAAAAGAAAATCGCAACCCAACGGATGTGGAGTTGGAAACCATTGCCCAGACCTGGAGCGAGCATTGCCGTCATAAAACTTTCCGGGGTGTGATCCGTTACCGTGAAGGCAAAAATACAAAGGCTAAAATTATCAGGAGCCTTTTTAAGACGACTATCGCCGCAGTAACGGTTAAATTAAATAAAAAATGGTGCGTTTCAGTTTTTCATGACAATGCCGGCGTCATAAGTTTTGATAAAGATTTTAATGTCTGTTTTAAAGTCGAGACACATAATCACCCTTCTGCGCTTGAGCCTTTTGGCGGTGCGAATACTGGTGTCGGTGGGGTCATCCGTGATACCTTGGGCACAGGTCTGGCGGCTAAGCCGCTATGTAACACCGACGTGTTTTGTTTTGCCCCACCCGATACTCCGCTGGCAAGTCTGCCAACAGGAACCTTGCATCCTAAACGGGTGATGAAAGGTGTTATTGCAGGGGTGCGTGATTACGGTAATAAAATGGGGATACCGACGGTCAATGGCGCTATTGTTTTTGATAAACATTTTGTAGGCAATCCATTAGTGTTTTGCGGCAATATCGGCTTGATCCCTAAGGGCAAAGAGATTAAACGTGTCAATAAGGGAGATCTGGTCGTAGCTGTCGGCGGCCGGACAGGACGAGATGGTATTCATGGTGCAACTTTTTCTTCCGGGGAACTGACCAGCGAATCAGAGACAGTTTCCTCGGGCGCTGTGCAGATTGGTAATCCCATTGAAGAGAAAAAAGTCCAGGATGCGCTTTTAAAAGCACGTGCAGCTAATTTATATACTGCCATTACAGATTGCGGTGCCGGTGGGTTTTCTTCAGCCGTTGGTGAAATGGGTGAAAAGACCGGTGCCCGGATTGATCTAGACCGTGCGCCTCTTAAATATCAGGGTCTTAAATATCACGAAATTTGGATTTCTGAATCCCAGGAGCGTATGGTCATGTCTGTTGCTCCTTCGAATATTGAAGCTTTGTTAAAAGTTTTTGCTGATGAGAATGTGGAAGCGGTGGTCTTGGGCGAATTCGATGGATCTGGTCGTCTGCAATTATTTTTTCATGGCCAGCAAGTCGCTGATCTGGATATGTCCTTTATCCATGACGGCCTGCCGCAAATAACCAAAGAAGCGATTTATCACAAGCCTGTTTTAAAGAAGGAAAAGTTGCCATCTCTCTCTATGTCATTCCCGCGAAAGCGGGAATCTTTAACTGAAAGTTTATGCATGGCCCTAAGCCATTATAATGTGGCTTCCAAAGAAAGTGTCATTCGCATCTACGATCATGAAGTTCAGGGAACCAGCGTTATCAAGCCTTTAGTGGGAGTTGCCACCGACGGACCTTCGGATGCCGCTGTTATCCGCGGCCGCCTGGATTCTAATCGTGGCATTGCCGTATCCAATGGGATTAATGTGCGTTATGGCATGATTGACCCATTGTTGATGGCTGTTTCCTGTATTGATGAAGCCATCCGCCAAATCATTGCTGTGGGAGGTTCTTTAGAACGTATTGCACTTCTCGATAATTTTTGTTGGGGAAATCCGGATAAGCCTGACCGCTTGGGTTCCTTAGTGCGTTGTGCCCAAGGCTGTTATCAAGCTGCAGTGGCCTTTGGCACTCCGTTTATTTCGGGTAAGGACAGTTTATATAATGAATACACTCAAAAAGGTAAAAGCCTTGCGATCCCGGGAACTATTTTGATTTCTGCGATTGGCATTATCGACGATGTGACTAAAAGCGTTACCATGGATTTTAAAAAGGCAGGCAACAGTATTTATGTGATCGGGACAACTTTTGATGAACTTGGCGGATCGATTTATTTAGAAAATTTAGAACAGTTAGGGCTTCATGCACCACAGGTCAATTTCAAAATGGCGTCTAAAATTTATCAGGCCGTTGAAAAAGCAAACCAGGCACGACTCTTTGCTTCTCTACATGATTGCTCTGAAGGAGGGGCAGCCGTTGCTTTAGCGGAAATGGCTTTTGCCGGCGGATTGGGAGCAACAGTACTATTAAAGAAAGTTCCTTATAAGGGTAAACAGCGGCGTGATGATGTGGTCCTTTTTTCAGAAAGCAACTCACGGTTCATCGCAGAAGTCTCACAGGTTCATGAAAAAGCGTTGGCCAAGATTTTCAAAGGCATACCTATGGCTAAAGTAGGTACCGTTGAAGCAAGCCCGGAATTTGTTGTTTATGGGCTTGGTGACCAGCCAGTTATTAATGCCCAGATTGATGAGCTTAAGAAAATCTGGCAAGCACCGTTAAAGTGAGGAATTCATGGCAAAAATAAAAACTCTTAAGAAAGCCCCTGACCTGGAAATGATGGAAGACCCCTGGCGTATTTTTCGCATTATGGCGGAATTCGTCGACGGATTTGAAGAGCTCAAGAACATAGGTCCCGCTGTCAGTATATTTGGTTCTTCGCGCATCCACACCGCGCATTCCTTTTATAAAGAAGCAGAAAAGACGGCTGAACTTTTAGTCAAGGCAGGTTACGCGGTCATTACCGGCGGCGGTCCCAGCATCATGGAGGCAGGTAATAAAGGAGCGTCCCAAGCAGGCGGTCAATCCATCGGGCTTAATATTGATCTGCCCTTTGAACAAAAATCAAACGACTATATTAATCACCTGATTAATTTCCATTATTTCTTTTGCCGCAAGGTTTGTTTTGTTAAATACGCCAAGGCCTTCGTGATTTTTCCCGGCGGCTATGGGACCTTGGACGAATTATCAGAAAGCATCACCTTGATCCAGACCCAGCGCATGGACCAATTCCCCGTTATTCTTTATGGAAGCAAATACTGGAAAGGGCTTTTGGATTGGTTTAAGGGGCCCGTGCTTCATGAAGGGTGTATTGACCTCAAGGATTTGGATATTATGCAAACAGCTGATACGCCGGAAGAAGTGGTCAAGATTATCAAGAAATTTTATGCCAAGAAAAAAGTAAAATGAACCGAAATGTCAAAGTCATAGTCATCCGGACCGCGGGTACTAATTGCAACGAGGAAACTGCCTTTGCTTTTAGCCGTATGGGCGGATATGTTGATCAAGTGCATGTCAATGCCTTAATGTCCGGCGCTGTAAAATTAAGCGATTATCATATTTTGGCGCTGCCCGGTGGTTTTAGTTACGGGGATGATATTGCTTCGGGACGTATTTTAGCCAATGAATTGCGTCTGAAGCTAGGGGAAGATCTTCAGCAATTTATCCGTCAGGGGAAATTAATTATCGGTATATGCAATGGTTTTCAGATTTTAACTAAAGCCGGTATTTTGCCGGGTCTTGGATGGTCCTCATACCGGACACTCACAGATGTTCGGAAGGTTGGACAAGAAGCGACTTTGTTTTATAATGATTCCGCGAAATTCGAAGCCCGTTGGACGCATTTGAAGGTGGAAAGCCGCTGTGTTTGGACCCGTGGCATGCCGCCTCAAATATATCTGCCCGTGGCTCACGGCGAGGGAAAGTTTATCCCGCGCGATAAAAAAGTGTTGGATGCGCTTACAAGTAACGGACAAATTGTCCTGCGCTATTGTAGTCCTGAAGGAAGTAAGCCCGTTTATCCGGAGAATCCTAATGGATCAACAGACAATATCGCAGGCATCTGTGACACCACCGGACGGGTGTTAGGCCTAATGCCCCACCCCGAGCGCCATTTCCTTTTTGAACAACACCCCTCCTGGACGCGTTTGCAACACCAATCTGTCATTCCCGCGAAAGCGGGAATCCAGAACCCAGTTTATGGCGACGGGGCAAAGATATTTGA